>Ga0194048_10000715_pt1 | contig 16174 bp, 15 predicted proteins | sample JunL225m_MetaG_FD_161685 | JGI IMG/M metagenome (GOLD analysis project Ga0194048, IMG submission 161685) | Anoxic zone freshwater microbial communities from boreal shield lake in IISD Experimental Lakes Area, Ontario, Canada - Jun2016-L222-5m | ecosystem: Environmental > Aquatic > Freshwater >...
TGATGCCATGAAGGATGCGCAATCTCGAGCACAAGCAATTACTGGCGCTGTAGGTTCAAAACTTGGTGCAGTTCTTTCAGTGACAAGTGGTCCTGTACAAGTGACCGCTCCGGACTCGGTTGATACCAGCGCTGGGGGAATGTATGACACCGCAACAATTCCAAAAACTGTTACGGTCACTGTTTCTGTGAGTTTTAAGACCTCTAAATAAAAGATTTCGAAATAGTTTTAAAAACTATTCGTAAGATTTAAATATCAGCACAACGTTATGGCCGCCAAAGCCAAAAGAATCATTGATTGCTGCGATTGGTCCTGCAGGAAGTTTGCGAGGAACATCTCGAACTACATCTACCTTGACGGCGTCATCTAAGTTTTCGATGTTGATGGTCGGTGGGGCCAGCCTATGTTTGAGCGCTAAAACAACAAAAACTGATTCAATTGCGCCGGCGCCACCAAGTAAGTGACCCGTCATTGATTTTGTTGCAGAAACTGCAACATGGCTCATATGTTCACCTAGCGCCGCCGTTAAAGCATTGGCTTCGGCAACATCGCCAGCAGGCGTAGAAGTTGCGTGTGCATTTAGATGAACAACTTCTGAAAGATCAACGCCAGAATCTCGAAGTGCAAATTTAACCGCTCGTGTAACGCCTGAACCGGATGGGTCTGGAGCTGCGATGTGATAGCCATCAGATGTAAGACCTTGACCGGCTAGTTCACAATAAATAGTGGCCCCGCGAGCTTGCGCATGCTCAAGAGATTCGAGAATGACAATTCCTCCGCCTTCGCCAAGAACAAACCCATCGCGGTCTTTGTCATATGGGCGAGAGGCTCGTGTTGGATCATCATTGCGAGTTGATAGTGCCTTCATTGCAGCAAATCCAGCCATAGGAAGTTCGTGGACTGCAGCTTCAACACCACCAGCAATGACAATATCGGCACGGCCCGAGCGAATCATTTCCATCGCATAACCAATTGCTTCTGCGCCAGATGCACATGCAGAAACGGGAGTATGCACTCCAGCTTGTGCTTTAAATTCCAAACCTATGTTGGCAGCTGGACCATTTGGCATCAACATCGGAACAGTGTGCGGTGAAACTAAACGAGCACCCTTATCGCGAAGGATGTCGTACTGTTCCAACATCGTGGTTACGCCGCCAATTCCAGAAGCGACCACAACACCTAAACGTTCGTGATCTACTTCGGGGGACCCGGCATCGGCCCAAGCTTCGCGAGCTGCAATTAATCCAAATTGCTCAGAACGATCCAAGCGACGAATTTCTACTGGTTTCATCACCTCAGCAGGTTCGACCGCAATCGTCGCAGCAAACTTCACATTAACGGAAGTCAACATCTCCTCTGGAAGAAGGCGAACGCCACTCTTGCCAGCCAGAAGTGCTTCCCATGTGCTTGGAACGTCCCCACCTAAAGGCGTGGTGGCTCCAAGTCCAGTTACTACGACGCGGATCCTAGTCATTATTAAATAATTACTATCGAACTACGAGTTTGCGACGATGAAGGTAACAGCATCAGAAACTGTTGCCATCTTTGTGACTTCGTCATCTGGAATCTTGACGCTGAACTTCTCTTCACAAGCAACAATAACCTCGACCATGCTTAATGAATCAACTTCGAGATCATCTGCGAACTTCTTTTCCATGGAAACCTGAGCTCCGTCGATGCCTGCAACTTCAACAACGATGTCGCGGATTCCTGCAAGTACTTCATCCTGTGTTAGTGCCATTGCGTCATATTCCTTTTCTTTTCGGTTCTGTTTATTTCTGGTGGGACATTACGGTAGAACAACTACTTGGCTGGAATAAACCAACCCTGCGCCAAATCCTATGAGAAGAGCCAACTTACCGCTAAGTTCTGGATTCTCGGCGAGTATGCGGTCCATTGCGAGCGGAATTGAAGCTGCGCTCGTATTTCCAGTGGTCTGGATATCGCGCGCAATCACAATACTCTCGGGTAGCTTCATTGATTTTGCTAGTGAATCGATAATTCGCTCGTTTGCCTGGTGCGGAATGAAGGCAGCTAAATCCGCTGTGGTAATTCCGGCAGCTTCGATTGCCTTAATTCCGATAGGGGCCATTTCATATACAGCCCATCGGAATACTTTCTGACCTTCTTGTGAAATATCTGGCCATCCGATCTCATTGGTGGTTGCTCCCTTTTTAAAATCTACCCATGAAGGTTGCATCAGGATCGCATCGCGGGAATCAGCATCAGCGCCCCAAATCGTTGGCCCAATTCCTACTAGGTCAGCTTCCTCGGAAGGTCCAATGACAACTGCTCCAGCTCCATCAGCAAATATGAATGCAGTAGCGCGATCATTGAGATCTGTGAAATCTGAAAGTTTTTCGCCACCAATAACAAGTACATATTTTGCGGTGTGGTTTCGGACAAGATCACTTGCAATTCCAACACCATAACTAAAGCCTGCACATGCTGCTGAAAGGTCAAATGCCGCAGCCTTTACATTTCCCAACCGGGCAATTAATTCAGTAGCCGCACTCGGTGCTTGGTAAGGATAGGTAATAGTTGAGAAAATAACTGTATCGATATCAGCTGCGGTTAATCCGGCTCGCTTAATTGCGATGACGGACGCTGCATAGGCCATATCAACAAGTGATTCACCATCGGCTGCGCGGTGACGAGCTTTGATTCCTGTGCGTTGCTGAATCCACTCATCACTTGATTCGATGGCATCTACAAGTTCAGAATTAGGTACAACTCGTGTTGGGCGGTAAGCGCCAACGGAAAGAATTCGTGTGTTCTGAGAAATTTGAGCATTTTTAATTTTCATTTTATTTCACCGCTCTATGCTTCGCGACAAATTCGCGTGCAGTAGCAAGATCATCTGGACTCTTGAGCGCAAACGTTTCTATTTCAGGATGAGCGCGCTTAATTAAACCAACTAGTGTTCCAGCAGGTGGCATCTCAATTACACCGGTAACACCCATGCTGGCTAAAGTATCCATGCAAAGGTCCCAACGAACAGGTCCTGCAATTTGCCCAACGATGCGGTCCAGGAATTCCCGTCCGCTCCTAACTTCGGCGCCATCCTTATTCGAAATGATGCGGATCTGTGGATCATTAGCATCCGTGGTGGCGGCAAGCTTAAAGAGAACCTCGACCGCAGGTGACATAACTTCGGTATGAAATGCTCCAGCAACTTGAAGTGGGCGAACCCGAGTACCTTCAGGTGGGTGTTCTGAGAGTGCGGCTAACTGATTCAGTGAGCCAGCGGCAACAATTTGTCCTGCACCGTTTTCATTTGCCGCAGTCAAGCCAAGTGAGATTAAATGCGCAACGACAACTTCTCGTTCTCCGCCGAGCACTGCAGACATGCCAGTTTGTGAAATTGCTGAAGCTTTTGCCATTTCGCGGCCACGCGATCCAACGATTGTAAAAGCATCATCTGCGTTCAGAATCTTTGCGAATGTGGCGGCAGCAATTTCTCCAACAGAGTGACCTGCAACAACTGAGATTGCAGAATCATCGCCCGCAAAGAGTGCACCAGCACCTGTCAGTGCGCCTAGTAATAAGAGTGGTTGAGCGTTGGCGGTATCGCGAATTTCATCAGCATCAGCAGTTGTGCCAAGGTGCGTGAGATCAACGCCGCATAAGCCTGACCAGTGATTTACCATTTCTGGAATTTGTGGTCCCGCCTGCGCAAAGTGCTCGATCCACGGGGTTAAAAATCCCGGAGTTTGTGAGCCTTGCCCTGGGGCAACGATTGCAAGCATGGGGCAGAGTTTATTGCCTAACAGCGATACTGCCGGGTAAGAGGCGGTGATATCGCTACCTTCTATTGACGAGCCATACCTGTACAGCGTGAGCAGCGACTTTTGTCACGTCTCCCGGCTGAGCAATCGTGGGCTCAAAATTGGCCAATTGGAATGCAGAATCAAAGACAGTTCTAAATGCCGTACCCCATTTTTCATGCGGCAGCGTAAATTCTTGATCTTCTGTACTTCCATTGAAAAGCATCAGCAAGGCTTGATTGGCGCTCGCATCGACATACATCGAAAGATAATTGCGATTGCCTTCCTGCCAAGATTCACTATTCATTTCTTCACCGTTGCGGCGAAACCATGCAAGATCCTTACGGCTCGTACCTAGATCAAGTTCTCCTGTAAAAAATTCCTTCATCACATCAGCAAGATAAGTACTGCGAAGTAAATTAAGCGTCGAGACAGTTTCAAAAATATCTTGCTGTGCAGCGTTCGGCTTCCAGTCAAGGGCCCAACCACCGTAGAACGCACTTTCAGAATGAAGGTCTCCATCTAGCGGTAAGGAATAGGCATTGTTTGACCCATACTGGGTGCGACCCACTTCATCGCCCATTGAAATCATAGGAACGCCAGTTGAAAGTATTAGAGATGCGAGCATTGATTTTTGTAGTTTTTGCCGATTGGCTTGAATTTTTGGATCATCAGATTCCCCTTCAATACCTAAATTCCACGAGCGATTAGTGTCGCTACCATCTCGATTGTCCTCCAGATTTATTTCATTGTGCTTTGAGTTGTATCGCACTAAATCTGCAAGAGTGAAGCCATCATGTGCAGTTATAAAGTTTATTGATGAGCTTGGTCCTCTGTAATAAAAAATATCGTGCGATCCACTTAACCTAGAGGCAAAATCACCAACGCCTTCTGAAAATCCTTGCGATGGATTAACTAACCAAAATTGCCGCAACGTATCTCGATAATGATCATTCCACTCACGCCACGGATGAGCGAAATCACCAAGTGCATAACCATTGATATCCCACGGTTCGACAATTAATTTACGTGATCGAAGCAGCGGTTCTGCCACTATCGCAGTCATGAGTGCGCTGTGAGTTTCAATCCCGTGTTCATTACGCGCTAGCGCTGTGGCTAAATCAAATCGGAAACCATCTACTCCAATAACTTCGGTCCAAAAAAGAAGTGAATCGATAATCATGCGCACAACCCAGGTACGACGAGAATCTACTGTGTTGCCACATCCTGTTACATCGATGTAATGATCACCTGTCGAGCGACGATAAAAGCCCTTGTTGTCGATACCTTTGAAGTGAAGAGTTGGTCCACCTGGCCCACCTTCAGCCGTATGGTTGTAAACAACATCCAAAATAACTTCGATACCTGCAGCGTGAAGTGCAGCAACAGCTTCTTGTAATTCCTTGATGGGATCATCGGTAGCAGCATATTTTTTATGAGGAGCTGAAAAGGCAATCGCGTTATAGCCCCAGTAATTCTCTCGACCTAGAGCATGGACGGCTGGTTCGGTCATGAAGTGATGGATGGGCAGAAGTTCAAGGGCAGTGATGCCCAACCTCTGCAAATACGAGATTGTGCTGGGATGGCCCAATGCTTTAAATGTTCCGCGTTCGGCTTGCGCAATTTCCTCATTAAAAATGGTAAGTCCGCGAACGTGCGCTTCATAAATCACCATCTTGGTCCATGGTTTATTCATATGTTTGATATGACGTGTATCCATATCTACAACAACTGAGTACGGAACAAATCCAGCCGAGTCACGAATATCCATGACATTGATATCTCCGCTGCCTTCACCATCGGTCGCAACGTGTCCATAAATTTCAGGAACATATTGCACTTCACCATCAAGGCAGTGGGCATATGGATCGATCAATAATTTATTTGGATTAAAGCGCCAACCATCTTCTGGGCGCCAGGGACCATAAACACGAAATCCATATCGCTGTCCGGCTCGAACACCCGCAAGATAACCATGAAAGATTGGACCGTCACGGTGGGAGAGTGCGAAGCGAGTTTCTAGCAGCTTGCCGTTGACTTCATTGAAAAGGCAGATCTCCACGGCGTCAGCCGCGGCAGCCCAGATCGCGAAATTAGCGCCTTCGTCTGTGAGATACGCACCCAAGTTGCGCGGATCGGCTGGCTTCACAAACGCACCTTAGCGGTTTTGAGATACCAACTCGCGACAAATCTGTATCAATTCAAGTGCCATCAAAATAAGCGCAACCGGAAGTAGGTCTACTGAACGTTTAAGAAACCAGGGAAGACCATTTCGTATGAGCCAGACTACTTTGGCAATTTCGCCAGTGCACTTTTGCTCTTTAACTAAGGGAAGTGAAATATTCCATCCACGAGTCCGAAGCTGCGCTGCCATCTCTCGGGCTAATATTTGATGGCCGAAAGGGCCAGGATGCATCCGATCAATATGCCAATTTCGCAAGTCATGAACATCTGGAATCTCTCGCGTGCGAATCAAAATCACATCTAACTCTGAGGCTACTTTTTCATACACGGCATTGACTGAATCTACTCGCCGGCGAAGTACCCGCTTTAATAATCTTGGTATGCGCAATAATTGACCTGGATCATGAAGCTGAACCATCAAAATCTCACTTCCGCGAAGTAAGAGATCGGCGCAGGTACTTGTTAGATTTTTGTGAAGTTCATCTGGGTCAAATCCATTTCGCAGCAAGTCATTTCCTCCGACAATAACAGCGCAAATATCTGGCTCAACTTCCATCGCCATCGGTAATTGGACGTTTCTAACTTCCGAGGATTTGGCACCTGGCCGCGAGAAATTGAAGTAATTAACTTCTTCACGAAAATTCTCCTTTAAATAATATGCCCAACCACGTGGAGCTCCTGCTTCATCAAAGTCGCCAGTTCCGTAGGCAGCGCTGTCACCAATCACCGCAAAAGTTAACTTTGGCGGCATAAACATTATGCGACCCGCAATTTCCTGTTGAGAACTAGTGGCGGCAAATCTGGTTGAACTTCGATGGCATCATGCAGCATTAACATATTTCGCACAGTTGCATCCCACGGCATGCTTTCGGCAACTTCTCGGGCAACGTCACGCAGTTTTGGCCGCTTCAATAAGTGCTGTACTGAATTCGCAAACGAGAAACGATTATCTGAAGAGATAGCACCGGCAGGATGCTGATTTTCAAAACGCAAGAATTCTCCAACCGCGCTACTTCGTGAAGCGACCACGGGAGTCCCACTTGCAAGAGATTCGAGAGCTGCTAGACAGAAAGTTTCTAGGGGTCCGGGCGCCATAGAAATATCAGCGCTGGCCAAAATTTTTGCTACTCGATTGCGGTCAGCCACATACCCAAGGAAATCGATGGGAAGTCCATTCGCTCGCTTGCGCAATTTATGCCATAACGGACCAGTGCCAACATAAACAAGGCGGGCACGAATTCCTCTGCTTAAGAGAATTTCGAGTGTGTGGATACTTCGCTGAGGTTCTTTCTCGCGAGACATCCGGCCACAGTGAACTAATAGAACCTGGTCACCTTTAAGCATTTCTTGGCGAAGCTCTTCTGATCTGAGTGAAGGATTAAAAGTCTTTAAGTCAACTCCGAGCGAAATCTTTACTAAATTTTTGATGCCAATAGCCTTAAATTCTTTTGCTGCAAATTCTGTCGTTGCTACGACATGGTCAAAGCTCGAAGCTAATTTTTTGTTATGACGATTCACTATTAATTTCTTAAAAAATGAGGGTAGAAGTGGAAGGAAGCGATCTACCAAGCCTCTTAAGGTTTCATGGCTAAAGACAACCGATGGAATCCCATTTTCCGAAGCCCAAGCGCCAAGAGAGGTGAGCGTGAATCGGTCTGAAACTTCTAAGCGATCTGGTTTCAGCCTTGCGAGAGTCTTTTTCAACTCAACATTGTTTCGAATGATTCGATATCCACCGCTTTGAGGCAAAGTTAAGCCCGGTAGCGTAATTTTGCGGCCGTACGGCGTGATTTCTTCAACGTTGTTGATCCCTGGGACTATGTAGATGAAATCGTGCCCATAGGCTTGATATCCCTTACCAAGTTCATGCAGCGTGGTCTTTATTCCACCTGAGTTAGGGCCATAGAAATTGGCTACGTGCACGATTCTCATGCTGCGCTTCCTTTCCCTGCAAGTTCGTTCTGAGAGTGCGCTGACATAACTTCCGAGTAATGTTTGATGAGTTGAGCATTTACATCAGCCCAGGTACGTGCTTCAACAGATTTGCGAGATTCTATTTTCATCTCAGCTCTATCCGTGCGATTAATAAAGTGAGTTACCGCGCGGCTAAGCGCGTCTGGATCATCTGTGCGCACGACATAACCTGTCTCATCCGAGCGAACTAAATCAGCTGGGCCGCCTGTTGTTGGGACGATGCATGGAACCCCGCAAGCTAGCGCCTCTTGAACTGCCTGGCAGAAAGTTTCATTTGGCCCCGGGTGAATGAAGAGGTCCAAACTGGCGTAGTGAGCAGCAAGGTTGGCGCCACTTTGAAATCCGGTGAAGATTGCGTGGGATAGTTGTCGTTCTAATTTTACTCGCGCAGGGCCTTCTCCGACGATGACTAATTGAATTCGAGAGTCGGCATCAAGAACTTTCAAATCTGATATCCGTTTTTCATTGGCCAGCCGTCCGACATAACCGATGATTATTTTTTTCGGCGCTCCCCATTCTGCACGTAAATCTTCTGACCGCGCCGATGGAGTAAAGAGGACGGTATTTACTCCTCTGCGCCAGAGATGGACATCATTGACGCCGAGTCCGGTTAATTCATCCACTGCTGAGCGAGAGGGAGCAAGTGTGCGATTAGTTGAGGAATGAATCTTTCCTACCAATTTACGAAGTGATCCATGTGCGGCGTTAAGTCCATAATGGCGAGCAAAGCCAGCGATATCTGTTTGGTAGATCGAAACTGTCGGAATTGCTAATTTTTTAGCCACGCGCGCGGTGTAGGCCCCAAGTACCAGCGGGGAAGCTAAATGCAAAACATCAGGTGCAAAGCCATCTAAAAGATATTCAAGTCGCTTAGTTGGTAAACCAAATGGCAGACCGACGGGCAGCAGAGATTGAATAGGCAGAGCCGGTACTCGTTTTACTTTAAAGCCACGATATTCCCGGACCCCACCTTCACTTTCAGGGGCTATGACCATCGCTTGATGGCCTTCAGATTCAAGATATTCAAGGACGCGCAATACAGAGTTGGTGACTCCATTTACTTGAGGCAAGAAAGACTCAGTAACGATGCCGATTCTCATAGCCTTAGGGTCAGGTAAGCGCACAACCTAAAGGTTGGGTTGATGTTACGTGTTGCTTAAAGTCTGGTGAACAAGAGATGGCTGAAGTTAGCGGTGCTTGCAAAAGAGTTACTCGTGGGTAGCATTCAGACCATGAAGATCGCTGTGTGCATAAAGCAGGTGCCAGATTCCTGGGCTGAGAAGAAAATGGATAGCGACGGTTTGCTCGATCGCGCAGCGGCAGATGCCGTGCTCAATGACCTAGATGAGTACGCTGTTGAAGAAGCGCTCAAACTCGTTGAAGCCAATTCTCCAACAGGGGAAGCGGGAGAAGGAAGTGGGCACACAATCACGCTAATTTGCATGGGGCCAGAACGCGCAACTGAGGCTGTTCGCAAAGCTCTTTCTATGGGCGCAGATGATGCAATTGTTATTACTGACCCAGCACTCATTGGCAGCGATGCGCTCGCTACATCTCTTGTCTTAGCAAAAGCGATTCAAGACGGCGGCTTTGATTTAGTAATGTGTGGAACAGAGTCGACCGATGCCCGCATGAGCGTGATTCCAGCGATGTTAGCTGAGCGACTTGGTTTTGCTCAACTGACTTTTGCAGGAAGTGTGGCGCTCGACGGTGCTTCAATCTTAATCTCTCGTCAAACTGAATTCGGTGTAGAAAAGATGATTGCACCGATACCTGCAGTCGTAAGTGTCGTAGAAAAAATTAATGAACCACGCTATCCATCTTTCAAAGGGATTATGGCGGCAAAGAAAAAAACTATCTCAATCCAAACTCTTAATGATCTTGGAATATCTGCGCAAAGTTCGTGGAGCGTTGTCAATGACTCTGCAGTACGGGCGCCTCGAGGTGCTGGAATCAAAATTGTGGATGAAGGCGAAGGCGGTAAGGAATTGGTTGAGTTTTTACGAGAAAGGAAGTTGGTATGAGCAGCGTACTCATTCTCGTAGATCATGTCGGAGGCGTAGTTCCGAAAGCTATTGGCGAGCTTGCAACATTTGGCAAGCGCATAGGAAGCGTTACAGCAGTAATCTGCTCTTCGAAATCGCAAGAGTTAATCCCACAACTTGCTCCTTTTGCGATAGACAAAATTATTGTCTGTAACGGAATAGAATTTGAAAAGTTTTCAATAGGCGCAGCTGCGCAAGCACTTCAAGCAGTCGTAGAGAAGGAAAGTCCCAAAGCGGTACTTATCTCTTCCTCAGCACGCGGTAAAGAAATTGGTGGTCGTTTGGCTGTGCGATGTAATTCAGGATTGATTACTGACGCAATTGATTTGAGCGCTGATGTGATTGCCACGCAATCAGTTTTTGGCGGATCAACAACGGTCCATTCCTCCGTTTCGCACGGAGTACCAATCATCACACTGCGATCTAATTCTGTAGATGTTCTGGCTGCAAGTCAGGCACCTGTTGTTGAAAGTTTGGACGTTACATTCGACGGCGTTGATAAAGCCGTTGTGACATCGGTTGAAGCAGCCATAAAGGGCGGTCGCCCAGATCTGGCTGAAGCGTCTATTGTTGTTTCAGGCGGCCGAGGAACTGATGGAAACTTTGCACCAGTTGAGGAGTTTGCAGATTTGGTTGGAGCCGCAGTTGGTGCATCTCGTGCAGCAACAGATGCTGGGTGGTATCCGCATACACATCAAGTTGGCCAAACTGGCAGAACTGTGAGTCCACAGCTTTACGTGGCCTGCGGAATTTCTGGAGCGATTCAACATCGTGCAGGAATGCAGACGAGTAAAACCATCGTGGCAATAAATAAAGACCCTGAAGCCCCAATCTTCGATGTCGCTGATTTTGGCGTTGTAGGAGATCTTTTTGCCGTTCTACCGCAAGCCAGCGGAGCGCTCAAACAAGGCTAGAAAGCCCGACTAGAATTACCTCATGGCAATTTACTTGGATCATGCGGCTACTACGCCGATGCTTCCTGCTGCCATAGATGCTTATTCACGTCAGATGGCGGTGCTTGGAAACGCTTCGAGCCTGCACACGCAAGGCCGAGCCGTTCGCAAAGCAGTTGAAGAATCGCGTGAACTAATTGCTCGTTATGCCGGGTGCGACGCATCTGAAATTATCTTTACTGCTTCTGGGACCGAAGCAAATAATTTAGCAATCAAAGGATTCTTCTGGGCTAATCCATCAAAAAAGACAATCGTTGTTTCGACGATTGAACACCATGCCGTACTAGATCCCATTGAGTGGCTAGTTGAACATGAGGGCGCTAAAGTTATTTATGCCCCAGTAAATTCACAAGGTGTTATTGATTTAATGGCGTTATCAAAAATCGTAGATGCGAATCGTTCTGATATTGCCCTAATCACTGTTATGCACTCCAACAACGAAGTTGGAACTTTGCAGCCAATTAATGACGTTGCAAAAATTGCTGGAGATATTCCTGTTCATACTGATGCCGTACAAAGCTTTGGAAAAGTAGTTTTTGACTTTAAAGATTTAGGTGTTACCTCTGCGAGTGTGAGCGCTCATAAGCTTGGGGGACCCTTAGGCGTTGCAGCCCTTATCTTGAAGCGTGGAATTGATATCACGCCATTGCTACATGGTGGAGGTCAGGAACGTGATATTCGATCGAGCACAGTGAATGCGCCGGGGATTATTTCCTTTGCAACCGCAGTCGATCAATCCCTTTTGAATCTGCGAGAAAATTTCTTCCGGATTGAAAACTTGGCTAACCAATTAAGAGCTGGAATCCAAAAAGTTGTGCCAAGTGCGGTCTTTAACGGTTTGGGCGCTGATAGTCTGCCAGGAATTGTGAATGTAACTTTTCCAGGAACAAAGAATGAAACGCTTCTTGTCCTGTTGGATATGGCTGGAATAAGTGCCTCGCAAGGTTCTGCATGCAGTGCTGGAGTCCAGCGACCAAGCCATGTATTACTTGCACTTGGGGTATCTGAAACAAACGCTGATGCGACCATTCGATTTTCATTAGGAACCACTACGACCGAAGATGATATTGCCCAAGTTTGTGATGCGATTGCTGGCATCGCACAAAAGGCGCTGGTATGAAGGTACTAGTATGAAAATCGTCGCGGCTATGTCAGGTGGCGTGGATTCGGCAGTAGCAGCAGCCAGAATTGCTGAAGCCGGCCATGAAGTAATAGGTGTACATCTAGCACTTTCTAGTAATCCCCAGAAATATCGAAGTGGTGCCCGGGGATGTTGCACCATCGAAGATAGCCATGATGCGCGTCGTGCCGCAGATATGATCGGAATTCCATTTTATATCTGGGATATGGCCGAAGAATTTCACGATGGCGTTGTCGAAAATTTTATAGAGGAATATGCCAATGGCCGTACTCCAAATCCCTGCCTTCGATGCAACGAAAAGATTAAATTTGCCGCGGTATTGGAGCGCGCTAAAGGACTTGGTTTTGATGCAGTAGTTACCGGGCATTATGCGCAAATGCGAGAGACGCCACTTGGCCGAACTATGCATCGCGCCGTAGACCCAGGCAAAGATCAGTCCTATGTTCTAGCGGTGCTAAATAGCGAGCAACTTGCGGGCGCATTATTTCCACTTGGCGATACGGTAAAAGATGATGTGCGTATTGAAGCCAAGAAGCGCGGTCTCTACGTTGCTAACAAGCCTGATTCGCATGACATTTGTTTTATCCCATCGGGCAATAATGCTGGCTGGCTGCGTGATCGCTTGGGCAGTGAGAGCGGCCCGATAGTTGATGAGGATGGTAAGCAAGTTGGCGAGCATCAAGGCGCATACACATACACAATTGGACAGCGACGTGGCCTAAATCTTTCGGTACCAACTGAAGGTGGAACCCCTCGATATGTTTTGAAAATTGAGCCAAAGACAAACACTGTTGTTGTTGGCGCTAAAGAGGCACTTGCGATTTCACATATCGAAGGTGAAAAAGCAATTTGGTGTGGACCCCAACCAATCTCGGGTGCTTCACTTCGCGGATTTGCTCAGATCCGCGCTCATGGCGCTGCTCTTCCTTGCGACTACCGCACCGACGGCTCAACAATCGTGGTTGATTTGGATGAACCACTTCTTGGGCTTGCTGCAGGTCAAGGACTTGTAATTTATGATGGCGATCGCGTGGTTGGCTCGGCTACTGTCAGCGCGACTGAATAACCTGTACTTCTTATGGTCACAAAAACATCAGCTAAAACCGAAGCCAGAAGAGCGATAGCTGAGTTGTCAGAATTAGTTCGCGATCACCAGTTTCGTTATTACGTTTTAGATAAACCAATAATTTCAGATGGCGAATTCGATTCCTTGCTTAAAGAGTTGAAATCCTTAGAAACCCAGCATCCGGAATTAAAGGCTGATGATTCTCCAAGTGATTTAGTTGGAGGTGGCTTTTCAACTCATTTTACTCAACATGATCATATTGAAAAGATGATGAGTTTAGATAACGTTTTTGGAATCGACGAACTCGATGGATGGTTTGATCGCATAGAAAAAACAGGAGCGGAAAACTCGTGGTTGTGTGAAGTCAAAGTAGATGGCTTGGCAATAAATCTGCTCTATGAAAATGGCAAACTTACAAGGGCCTTGACCCGCGGCAATGGCACAACCGGTGAAGATGTGACCCTGAACATTAAAACCATCGCCGCAATTCCACATGAACTTGTAGGTAAAGACTTTCCCACCCAGCTTGAAATTCGCGGTGAAGTTTTCTTCCCCATTGAAGCATTTAATGAATTTAACGACGGTTTAGAGGAAGAAGGCAAACAACGTTTTGCCAACCCTCGTAATGCAGCTGCTGGATCACTCAGGCAAAAAGATCCACGCATCACAGCATCTAGGCCACTATCGATGGTTGTTCACGGTATCGGCGCATCAGAAGGCGCTACCTTTCAATCCCAAGGCGAGGCGTACGAACAACTTAAGTCCTGGGGACTTCCAATTAGTAGTCGCTTTAAAATCGTTAAGACGAGAAGCGAAGTTATTGAATTTATTAACTATTATGAAAAACACCGTCATGATGTGGAACACGAGATCGATGGCGCCGTCATAAAAGTAAATGAAATCGAAGTACAAGAAGAACTTGGTTTTACTTCCCGTGCGCCAAAGTGGGCAATAGCCTTTAAATATCCGCCAGAAGAAGTGACTACGCGCTTATTGGATATCAAGGTAAGCGTCGGTCGAACGGGTCGGATTACACCTTTTGCTTTCATGGAACCAGTCGTCGTTGCGGGTTCGACCGTAACAAATGCAACGCTTCACAATCAAGAAGAGGTATCACGTAAGGGAATTTTGATTGGCGATATCGTCATTATTCGTAAAGCAGGCGATGTGATTCCAGAAGTTCTAGGTCCTGTTATTGAACGGCGTACCGGAAGTGAAAAGCCCTTTGTCATGCCCACACACTGTCCTGACTGCGGTAGCGCTTTGCGTGCAATGTCTGATGGAGATGTCGATTTACGTTGCCCAAATTCTCAAAGTTGCCCAGCTCAATTGCGTGAGCGTATTTATTACATTGGTTCTAGAGTCGCACTGGATATAGATGTCCTAGGTTATGAAGCGGCCAGTGCTTTACTTGCAGATAACCTGCTAGCGGATGAAGCGGGACTCTTCTCACTTACTCAATCAGATTTAGTGAAGTCGCCATTCTTCACGAAAAAAGATGGTCAACCAGGAGCAAATGTACAAAAATTATTGGATGCCCTGAGCGTCGCAAAGACCCGACCTCTTTGGCGAATCCTAGTTGCTCTTTCCATTCGCCATGTTGGACCAACGGCCGCACAAGGACTAGCCAAGCATTTTGGCTCGATTGAAAAAATCCAAGGCGCTACTCTTGATGAACTTGCGAGTGTTGATGGCGTTGGCGAAATAATTGCTGAAGCGATTATTGAATGGTTTTCGATAGATTGGCACCAGAAAATTATTCGTGAATGGAAGAAGGCTGGCGTTGCACTTGTAGAAGTTGCTCAAGAGAATCTGTCACCTCAGACTCTTGCTGGCTTGACGCTCGTTGTGACCGGATCGTTGGTTGATTTCACTCGCGATGGAGTTAGTGAAGTAATTCTTGCTCATGGAGGAAAATCTGCGTCCTCTGTTTCCAAGAAGACTGATTATGTAGTTGTCGGCGATTCCCCGGGTTCCAAAGCCGCTAAAGCTGAAGAACTTGGAGTTCCTATTCTGAATGAAGCCGGTTTCAAAGCTCTTTTGAGTGGAAAGAAGCCGTAACCTTTACGATAAAGTTCGACTATGAAACAACTCTTCTTCGCCGAAGGCGCAGTGCGCCATCTGCCAGCTCCGCCAATTTTCTTTGGTGTATTCACCTTCGCAGTCTTGGGTCTTTTTCTTTATCTCGTACTCCGTCTCGACCAAGATTGATTCACGGGATTAAGCCATCGCACACATTGGAATTCTGGGCGGAACGTTCGACCCTATACATCTTGGGCACATCCATATTCTGAGCGCCCTTGCCCCAAAGTTTGATCAATTAATGCTGGTCCCTTCTGGGCAACCCCGCCTTCGCCTGAGTAAGCCATTGGCTTCTGGTCGCGACCGACTTGAAATGTGCATCAGCGCATTAAATGATCTGCCGGGCGACCTCCAAGAAAAAGTTGTAGTTAATGATCTTGAGATAGTGCGTAAGGGGCCAACTTATGCGATTGAGACTGTTAATCAACTTCGTGCTTTTAATCCCCGAGATACATTTACATTGATTCTAGGTAGCGATGCTGCTGCCAATTTTGATAAGTGGTACAGAGCTGATGCAATTCGCAAAGCGGTACCGATTTTGGTTATTAAACGTCCTGGATCGCCAGAATCACTTTTGGGATTCGAAGAAATCTCGATAAAGGCCCTCGATATATCTGCGACACAGATTCGTGAAGCTTTTGCAGAAAAGAAGTCAGTTGCAGAGATGATCTCTCCATCTGTTCTCACCTACATCAAGGAGCACAAGCTTTATGGCAGCAAGTAAGAAAGTTCTTGAACTCACGCAGCTCGCTGCAGAAGCAATCAATGAAAAATTAGGTCTAGATATAGTTGCGCTAGATATGACTGAACAGCTCCTATTATCAGAAGTTTTTTTGATTGCCACAGCCTCTAATGAACGCCAAGTAGATGCAATTGCAGAAGGCGTATTTGACAAGCTTGCTCAGATTGGCGAGAAGCCTGTACGTAAAGAAGGTAAGGGTCAGTGGATTCTGTTGGATTAT
>Ga0194048_10000717_pt1 | contig 16162 bp, 11 predicted proteins | sample JunL225m_MetaG_FD_161685 | JGI IMG/M metagenome (GOLD analysis project Ga0194048, IMG submission 161685) | Anoxic zone freshwater microbial communities from boreal shield lake in IISD Experimental Lakes Area, Ontario, Canada - Jun2016-L222-5m | ecosystem: Environmental > Aquatic > Freshwater >...
GTATCTGACAGTCTGGTTACGCTATTGTAGGCATTATTTACTCTGGTTGACAGGGAAATGGTGTCAGCAGGATTCAGCTTGTTGTTGAAGATGTTCCAGTCACCTTGTGTCAGATATCCGTCTGTATTAGTTGAGGCTATGGACATGGATATTGAGGGAGTTGTTCCCCCACTTGAAAACACAGGAGCTACCCCAGTAACTGCTGTAACGCTTCCTGTTCCACCTCCAATCCATGAGTTCATACGCACTAGCTCTCCATCGGCTGTATTTATAGCCAATGGCTTGTAAGTTGTAGTGTCTGTATTGATAAGTACTTTAGGTAGTCTTATTATTCCATCTGTGGCTATATTTATAGCCTCTTGTCCTACGGTAACTATACTTAAAGCGTTCTTACTTGTAGTGCCTAGTACAGATGTTGGGGAAGCCGAGATATCGTTCCCAGACAAAGACCAATAGTTGCTAGTCACAGGTGGAGGATTACCTCCAACTTGAGCTGTTATGTAGTCTATTTGGAATCCCAACTTAGCAAAATCATATGCAGTTATTTTTATTTGGTCAAAGGTTTTGTCTAAGGGGTTTTTAAAAGTAAAGTCGGATAAGGGTATTGCCAACTGCTGATATGCAGATAAAATATTTTCATTGTATCCGTAAAGACCAGTACTCACTTGAATTGGAGTTGAGATTAAAGCTCCTGATTTATAAAGCTGTATAGCCAATAGTGTTCTGCCAGAAGATGCTACAGCTGAATTTAACCTCAAGTACATAGACAAAAGACTAAGAGTGTCTGCGTTAACATTTGCGTTATTGGTAAATATAGCACTTTGATTAAGTGCAGGCCCTCCATCAAAAAATGCAGAAACTAAATCTTTATATGGATTGGTTGGGTAGTTAAATGTAATTGCACCACTTGTACTTGATGTAGTCCACTCCCCTGGAAGCCCTGTGTTCTCATTGTAGATTATCTTTTTACTTATGCCTGCTGGTGTTGTAGCTTGGGCATTTACATCTATGTGAGTTAACTCTATTTGTGATAGAGGATTGACTGTTGGCTTTACTGGATTGGGTGAGGGAATTCCTGTTATTACCCCAACATTTCCCAGAGTATCACAATAAATAACATCAATCCTTGGATTAGAAGAATCAGCAGGTGCTAGTGTTACATTGGTTGCCGCCGAGTTGTATAAGATGCCGTTGATATAATAAAAACATTTAGTAACGCTATAAACTAACAATGAGTCCCATACTGCGCTGCCCGATATTATTCTTGTAACACTTGTGTTGCTTGGTATAATTACTTCTCTTTTTCCCACACCCCCATCTGCTTTTAATACAAGCATACTATCAGTCGGGAAATTGGCTCTGTTTATTGTTCTTAGCTTTACACCTCCTGTGACATCAAGGCTTGAGTCGGGTGTCTGGGAAGTGAGTGAAATTGACATCTTCCCATTCACATTCAAAGTAGAATCACCAAAGTTTCCCTTTATTAAGGGGTTAGGTGTCTTAGAGTTTGATATATAAAGCCTATCAGAGCCTGTTTCATTAAACCCTGCCTTAGACCCTATAAGCACATTCCTACTACCTGTTGCATTAGCAGCCCCTGTGCTATCCCCAAGGAATACGTTATTTCTTCCTGCCCTTTGAGCCGCTGCCGATGCTGCGCCAATAAAGGTATTAAATCTCATAGTGTCACCTATGCTGGGTATTGGATTATTATTTACATCTGCACCTATGGCTACGTTATATGCGCCATAGTAGTCCCTTGGCATTGCGCCCCATCCTAGTGCCACATCATATCTACTTGTCCTATTCTGAGCTGATGCCCCATACCCTACGGATGTATTACCCCTAAGATTTGTTCCCAAGGCACTTGCTGCATACCCTATCGCCGTGTTCTGGTCGCCATATAGGTTAGCCCCTAATGCACGATACCCTACAGATGTGTTGTACTGCGCTGTGTCTATTCCAACCGTTGAGAGGGTAGACCTCTGAGAGCCAAAGCCAAGTGCTGTATTTCTATTCGTGCTGTCAATATATCCAGACTTGACATTGTTTACCCTAAACTCAAGGGGTACGTTGTCTTTAGTCCCTAAGAAGTTAGCGCCTGCGATTGTACCTGTGTTACCAAATATCTGCCATGCGCTGTCTCCCGTAGGTGTTATTGTTTGGGAAAGCCTAACCCATCTTTTAGGACTACAAGCCCTGTAATAATATGAGTTTATGTCTCTTGAGTAAATTAATGCCCCACAGCTATCTAGTCCTATCTGTAGGTTAGCCTGCACTGTATCTGTAAAGGTAGGGGGCTTAAAGTTGTATTGTGCAAATAGTCTTGCGTCTTGTACTGTTACTGCAGTTGTTCCTCTTTGTGTTATTGCCTGGGAAGTTCCCATAGCATAACTAAACACTAGGGCAACTAATACTATTATTTTTTTCATAATTAATATAGACTTATGTCAATATAAAACTCGTACTGATTAATTGTAGCATCAAATCCTGGCAATAGTATCTGAACACCTGCTGCTGTTCTTTGCCATTCAGTTCCTTGTAACAAATACCTAGCCACAAAGTTTGCAAAAACTTGTAGTCTGTAGTTAGGAAGTATTGCCTGATTAACGCTGTTCTGACCTGCCCAATGTGTCGCATCAATAAAGTCTGTTTCAATTACTCTTATAGGAGTAATAATTCCCGAAACACCCGAAGGAGTAACAATAACTGTTGGAAGGTTTGTATTTATTATATACGCTGCCTTTAAGTTATATGGCGCACATAGAGCATATAGATAATTTGATGTATCTACCAAGCTAGGCTCTCCACCTGAAGCATCTACGCCTCCCTGAAATTGTGTTACTGTTATTTGCATTACCAAAGTTTTAAATAAACATTAGACCAAGTTATGCCATCCGTTAAAATACCAGATGAATTGTATACATAAAACGTAAATTCTATAGTTTGCTCCGTACCCGTCCCTCCTTGAGTATAAGCCCCATTAGTTATTTTATTGTCACTAAAAGATATATCAGAATAGAAGCCATTTATTGTCTGAGCTAAATCATAAATAAGCCTTAACTTAAATGTACCAGTAGTAACTCTAATAAACTCCATAAATCTCCATGTTGTAGATACATATGGTGTGCCAACCGTAATAGTGTCTATAAATACTGATTGCTCTGATGGATTATTTGTGCCTGACTGAAATATTCTTGTTCTATACTCTGGATTTACAGTAACAAAAGGAATGTCACTTGTCAAAGCCAATGTACCACTTGCGTCTGGGAGTTCGTAGTTTCTATTTGCTGTAATATTTGTAGCCTTAACTTCTCCACTTGTTCCGTTTGCTTTTTTAATTCCTAAAATACCACCATTTCCCACAACATTATTAAGATAAGCAGCACTTAAGTCAGTTGCATTGCTTGAGTCTAATACATTATAAACATGAATATCGTTTGTAGTTATATTGCCATTGTCAGTTGCGGTTTGTAAATTAATACCTAAGTTAACAAAATTTACTACTGCTGCATTAGATGGATATAATACTGTACTTGTAGGGTCTAGTGTAATATCGCTAGGCACTTTATTTGCTGAATTTTCTGGTGTATAGGGAACTGCTGCCAGTATCTGCGTGTCTACGAAGTCCCTTACAGCTAACTGCGAAGGATATAGCACATTGCTAGGTGTCGGGGAACCCATGGTTGGGTCTGTTGACCTACTAGCTGAATTTTCTGGTATGTAGCCAATCCCTACGTTTGATATAGACCAGTTACCATCGGTCTGACCTGGGGCAGATGCTAAGGCTCTTACGGTGTACCCTGTTAGTACAGGGATAGTGTTCATTGTGCCATCAGCAGATATAAAGAACAGGTCACCTTTTTCAATTACTCCACCTGCACCGCTTCCCCCAGTTGTTGGGTACAGGCTTGTGATAGTAGGGTCATAGTTGCCTCTGTCGTTAAGGTATCCTACTACTAGGGTATCAACGTATGTTTTTACTGCATTTTGTGAGGGAACTACTGTTGGACTTGGGGTGCTTCCTCCCAGACCAGTATTGTTACTTACATTGTCATTATTAACTTTGCTGTCAATAAGATTGTCAAGCATTACACCTACCCTAAGTGCCGTATTTGCGCCTACTGCCGTCTCGTCTCTTATGACGTTTGCTTCTATCAACAAGTCTGCGTCTGTTCTTTGTGCCATTTTATTTAATTAAATGTATTATCAAATGTATTGTCAAATATTCTAGTTCCTATTATAACTTGTAGTCTACCGTTGTCATTTATTGAACCCCCTAGTCCTATTCTTGCCTCTATTGTAATTATACTTCCTATTCTACTTATCCCATATCCGTATGGATTGTTTGTTAGGGAAGCAGCAAGACCTATAGCAACTAGGTCTGGTGTTACGTCTGTTATCAGCACTACATATGTGCCTAAAATAATAAGCCCTAGAGCTGGGTCGTTAACATAAACAGTTATCAGTGACCCTGTAGTAAACAGCCCTAAACTTATTATATCTATATACCCCTTTGCTCTTACTTCGTTTGTTGGGGGATTGATGCCATACATCCACTCCACACTCTTTCTAATGTTGTATAACTTTGTGGGAAGCATAATGTCAACTCCCCCACCATAAAGACCTTTCTTGTCAATATCATTTTCAGCCAAGAACTGGCTTACTTTTGCAATCTTTATTTTATCGAGTATACTATACATTAGCGTTAAAGAAGTATGGTGAATTTAATCTAAGGTTTGTTGCTCTGTCATAACACTGCTGACCTCCAAATATATCTGCTGCTAAGAATATCGCCTGATTGCCACTGTCTATACTTACCCTTAATTGACTCTTGTTCGCAAAGAAGTTGTGGTCATTTATGAGCAAGGGATTCCCCGACAATACCTGTGTCATTTGATAATCAAAAGACTCATTGTATAAAGTAAACCCTGTTAGGTAAGACTTTTCATACAATATTGTATTAGAAACATTCAACCATTGTACGGTCAGATACAACGCCATGTCTTTCTTTAGTACATCTAATGAAATAGACAACGGGTCTAAGGGAGGTGATGTTATTGCCCAATCTTCGTAGTTGGTAGTAGTCCCTGTTTCAACTAAATAATCGTTAGCCGCATCTCGTATAAACACTCTGCGACTAACGATATTTGTATCTGTTCCAGTGGAAGTATCTGTAAAGTTTATTTTGTTTGGTAACCCAATTGTTTGGGAAGTGCTAAAACCTGGTGTAAAAGGCATCTTTTATTTTTTTTAAAATTTTAAAAATTCCCGAACATTAAAAAAAGGGCAGTAGTACTAAAGTACCCAACTTAGCCGTCATAGCCTTTCGGCTAGTCACCAATTCAAAATCAAGACTTATTCAGCGACCTTTTCTTTCTTGCCGCCTTTTACTAATGACTTTATCTTTTTATAAAAATCATCTCCTTTAGCTCCACTCGTTTGCATCCACTCAGATAATTTTTCAATTTCTTTTTTTGAGCCTGTTGGGGAAAGCACAGTAATGGTTTGTTGATTCCCCGACCAAATAAATTTATATTCATTATAATCAAACGAAATCAAATCCTTGTTCATTGCCTGTTTTACTAATGATTGATATTCTACAGCCTTGCTTTGAACTAAATCATTAAAGTAAATAGGATTATTATCCGCTAATTCCTCTGTTTGATTTCTTAATATCTCTATGTTTTCTGTACTATCCCATTGCATAGCATCTGCAAAGTCAATCAAATCTGAATCTGACATCGCTTGTGCTACATTCAAGGCTTTTAGTCTCTCATTTCTTTCGCTTCTTGCATCTCTTGCCGCTGCATTTTCATCTATTCTTGATATAATAGGGAATGCATTTTTATCCATAAATTTACCACCTTTTAATTTAGGATGCATTTCTAAAAACATAGCTTTATGAAAATCATCCCTATTATCAGCTATATTCAACTTTAATACTGCCTGACTTGATGCGTTTATTCTTATTTTCTTAAATCTATCTGGCACGCCTTTGTCATTTATAGAACCATCATCTACAAGACCAATATTTTTTGTTTTGCTTTTCCCAGCCCTATCTTCATAAGGGTCTTGGATAACAAATTTAGTAGGGTCTAATGTATACATATTAGGATACACCATAGCACCATTGTATTTTTCAGGGTCTGGGTTAGGTTTTGCTATATCAAATCTATACCTAACTGAATTACCAAACGACTCTACTTTTTGCTCTAACTCTTCTCTCAACTTAGGAGACAAATCGTTAAAATGTGCGAAATTTTCTAAAGACATAATTTTTTAGTTTGAATTGGTTATATTGATTGAATTGGTAAAAAGTAAGTAGGGGAATTTCTTCCCCTACTTTATTATTGCTATCTAATTAGATAACTCTGTACTTCTGGAAGTGTTTAACTGCCAAGCACTCAAGACCTTGAGCTGTTTCCCAGTCAGTATGCAATTGCATAGTTGATGAAGTTGGGATTTCAGCCAAAGCGCCTGTTCTCCACTCAGTAATCATACCATTAGAAGACTTGTTAGCTGCACTACCCATGAATGGAGTAGGAGTGTAACGAATCTGCATACGTGGTTGACGACCATTATCTACTGTATCAACTTGGTCTTTAGGTACAAAGTACAAAGAACCGTTAACATCAGCAACTAATGTAGCCGAGAACAATTGTGGATGGTCGAAGATAGGAACGTGAACAAAGTCAAATTCATATCCACCATAAGAAAGATGCTCTACATTCCAATCAAAGTCCTTGCCATCTACCATTAAACGGCGAGAGTCAACTGAAGATGAACCCAATTGCTTTAAGAACTTAGAAAGCAAACGATAAGCACGACTTCCCATAAACACCATCATATCTGTAGGAGCTTTGTTAGCAATGAAATTATCAATGATTTCATCTAGTTCTGTAAAACCAAAAGTTCCTAAAGTTGCAGCGCTATCATTAATACCATAGTTGATGCAATACCAATCAAGACCACCAGTAGTCTGAACAGGCATTGTAGCACCATTACCAGCAATGCCAGTTAATGTTGGAGTTGCAGCACCTGGAGCAGCATTAGTGAACAATGTATTGTTTGTATAAGGACTTGCTACTAATGAAGAAGCAGAAGCCGTACCTGCCAACATTTGAACAGAGATGTCACCATTTAATTTGATAACCTTCTGAACTGTTTGGTAAGGGAGGATGTGATAATCACCGCCTACGTTAACTTCAATCTTAGCAACTTTCTGAACGTCAGAAATCTCATCAACCTCGCGGAAGATTTGGATGTTGTTGTAATATTTAGTTAAACCATATCTACGGTTTGCAGGCGCACCAGATTGTTCTGGGAACGCATTAGAACCGAACTGTACTTGGTCAGCTACAGTCAATGTAAATGCTCCATTATCTACAGGCTTAATAGTACAAGTAGCTGAAGTCCCTGATACAACTGTAACAGCAGTAATCAACGCTTGCTTGCCTACGTTAGCTGCATTTGATGTTTTAATCAAATCCCCAACTCTTGGGAATTGATAGTTAGAAGCAGCTAAGATTACAAGAGAACCAGTACCCCCTGCCGCAGCAGAAGAGCTACCAGTACCTACAAGAGCTGTTTCATAAACATCGTTATTTACAAAGTTGTTGTAGAAGAACATCTTTGCTGGTTTTGTGCGATTTACCATTTTCATAATGTCGGTAAATGCTCTGTCACGACTTTGGTCGTAAATGTTAGGGTCGATATCCCTTTGGTCAAGAAAATCAATCGCAGAGACGAATGATTTAACTGTAGTACCTTGTGTAACTGCCATTTTTTGTAAATTTATAAGTTTTAAATATTGTTAATTCCCTAACAACCTAACTACCATCCTCCAGAATTAAGTCTACCAAACTTAGCCATTGCGCCCGCTACTGTCTTAGGCTCTTCATTGCTCGTTGACGGCATCCTTGTTTCTGTTGGTCTAGCATTTTCTATAGGGTCTATTGCGGCTTTGCTACCTAATGACTTATAGTGCTTGGCAAGCTCTGTAATGAATTTTTCTCCGTACTTATTAACTGTTGCTACAAGTAGTTGATGTTGTGCCTTGGGAAGAAATACTTCTTGCCCGTCCTTGTTGACTTTATCAAACATCAGTTCGCCTGTTGTATCACCATTTAATACAAGGTCAGATATTGCTTTTGAATCTATTGGGAAGCTGAACTTGTCGTTGCCCTCCCCAATTGTTATTGCATTCTTAGCAAGAACTTCCTTTGTGTAAGGATTTTCGTTGAACTCCTTTACAATGCTTTTAGAGAACTCAGCTAAACGCTGCTCTTCTTCTTGTGCCGCTGCACTTCTGTCGGGTGCTATGGGAAGTAGTCTTTCTTGCTGGGACTTGGCTAGTTCGTCTCTGTATCTATCTGCCTTTGCATCTAGTAGGAGCTTCCCTTCATTTGCTTCGTCCTCGTCATAAGAATTCAAGTTGTACTTTTCAACTACTTCTTTTTTGTAAAGAACATCTAACTGAGCTTCGCTTGCCTTTGGATAATCTACCCGAAGCTGATGGCGCATCACATCTTCGGCTGGCATTTGTGTGTAATCCTTGCTCAACTCATTCAAATAGTCTGTTACATTTCCTTTTTCTTTCCAGTTGTTTAGGAAGCCGACCATTTTGGGGTCAACGTCTTTTAACTCCTTGATGAAAGAAATAGCCTTTTCATCAAACCCTAATGCTTTAAGAACTTCGTCTGGTTGTTCTTTTACTGCATCTTGCCAGTTGCCTTGACTTTTTAGTTCCTGCTCTTTTTGAGGTTCGGGAACTTCTGACTCTGGGGCAACAGGCTGTGACATCTCTTTCTCTGGCTCGGCATTGGTTTCTGCTTTCGTTGGAACAACGGGAGCATTTTCTCTAGCCTGACCTGATTCGTAGCCGCCACCTTTATTTAAACGGATAGGCGTTTCGCTTATCCCTTCTGCACTACTTTTTACACCCTCTCTAGCCATCAAAGCAGCTATACTCATAGGCTCTGCGTTTGATACTACTGGTGTTTCGGTTGTTTCGTTGGATGTGGCAACATCTGCGGCATCCATGTCATAGAACTTTTTAATCATTGATTTGAATTTGGTAAGTAAAAATATTAAGTCGTTTTAAATAAAAAAATTTTTTCTTATACTATTTTTATTTTGTTTGGGAATTATTTTTCTTTTCGTTCGCTATCTGCTGCTTCAGTATTGAGGACTGTCCTGTTATATGGCTAGAGTTTTCTTTTGCACTTGCCGTATCTGAAGACACCTGTATCTTGGTATTGTTCTGAGCCATAGCAATTCTTTCCGCAGAGTCTATCCTCATCTGCTCCTTTTGCAGCTCTCCCTGTATCCTCATCTGCTCCTTCTGTAGTTCAAACTGGCTCTGCATTTGGAACTGCTGCTGTGCTGCCTGCTGCGCCATCTGTGCTGCCTGTTGGTTGCCCTGCTGCTGTGCCTGTATTTCAGCCATTTTTTGCTGTGACTGTGTTTCCTTTTCTTTCTTAACCCTGTATGCCCATATCATCTGAGCCTCTTTTACATTTTTAGTGTTTACAAGGATTACAGCATCTGAAGTGTTTAAGAACCCGTTGGCTATATCTTGCTGCATCATCTGCATTAGCCAAGCCTTTTGGTCTTGAGTTGTTCTTCTCTCTAGTTCTATGCCATAGTCTCTCCACGCTATGTCTTCAGATATTTGCATGAATGTTAGGGAATTACTGTTTAACGCTGGAGCATATCCAGTCACAACTCCTTTCTTTAACGCCTGCTGTGTGCGGCACAGCATATTCTCTGCTAGCTTTAATGAAATATTCTCCTCAGAGAACGCTAACGGGAACAGAGACTCGTTTGTACTTTGCTGCCCGCTTTCGTATCCTGGGACAAGCGTCTTTGATGATGCCTGTCCAAGGGACACATCATTATACCCTGTCATTCTTTCTATTGCAGATATGGTACTCACCAAGTCGTTGTAGAACATAGACAGCTCACTTGCCGCTGTGTTTTCAATTGGAATAACTGGTCTCCAGTTTGCACTCTGCGCTGTTCCACCGTCTGCGTCACTTCTTCCCAATAGTACCCCTGTGTCAAAGAACATTTGTAGTAACTCTTTTGGCTGCATATCTTGACCGCCCTTTGTCATAGCCACCTTTTCTAGTGCCGCTAAGTCAATCCACCATCCCGAAGGCACAGCCCTGTTCTTAAAGTTTTGAATCTTCAGCATAGTTAGCTGGTAGTCGTCAACGTATGGTATCAGTCTCTCCATCATTCCCTGCGCCTTCATCTGATAGAAGTTGTACGCATAGAACGTATAAGAAAGTCTTGTCTTTGCCTTTTGCTTTACCTCATTAGGTCTCTTTTGGTCGTAACACATTCCAAAGTCATAGACCTTGTCTGTTCCAATAATCCACTTGCACTTATATGTATACTGTATCTTTTTTCTTGTGTATTTTTCGGACTTCTTGCCTCTCTGGAAGTCTGCCTTTCTAAAGTCTGGGTTACCCTGCTCATCCTTTGAGTCTCTGTATACCCTGTCGTTGTAGGTAAAGAACTCAATGTCCAATACCTTGCACTTAAACTTGTCATAGGGCTTCATCCATCCAGTTCCCAGACCTAATAGCCTTGGGTTTCCAAACTGACCTGCTATTGTAGACGCAAACTGTGTCAGGTCATCCTCCGTAAACATTGCATTGCCCTCATCGTTTTTTACTGTAGCAAGCTCTATTATAGGAACGTCTATTATTTCCCCAGCATGAACAATATTAGAAAAGTCTCCGTTCTTGTCAAACGATGTGATTACACACTCTGGGTCTACCACTCTAAATGTAGGCTTGCCGTTTTCGTCTAGGTAGTCCTTTACTCCAGACACCCCAAAGTCAAACAGGTCTTCAAATATTTTTCTTCTCTTGGTTTTGTAGTCGTTCTGATAAAATGCAAGGCTTATTGCCATCTCTGCGTCTTTACTTCTGTTGAACTGCTCCCCAAACTGCATCCTCATCTCTAACTCTTCTATGTCCATTGGTTGCCCAGACTCTAGTGATAATAGTGGGTGGGAAGCAAGCTCAGGATTTTGTTGCATCATTAGTTCCCTAACAGCCAACTTAGCCTTCAATTTTGCATAGTATCCGTCTATCTCTGTCTTTGCTAATTGGTCTACGGGAGTTGCTACTATATTGTAGTCGGTAGACATTAGCCTTGATATAGCCTTGTCTCTGTATCCAGAAACAATCGCCCTAATGCTCCAGTCTAAACTTAGCCACGTATTGTTAGTGGTCTCGTCAACGCCTAGCCATTTTTTATATTGCGAATTTGGCTGCTTCCCTAACGCATATAATTTAAACTTAGAATAATCACCTCCGTTACCAGAGAATATCCCCTTAGGGTACACGAACTGCCAATCATAATAAGCAGCCTGCGCATACTCTCTGCACCAATCAGCGCCCTTCTTTGCTGGGTCTACATCATGATTTGGATAGGGATGCTGCCCTGCACTTGTGATTTGTTGATACTGCATTTTCTTTTGGGTTTTATATTTATATTGCCCTATTATAAGGCATTATTGTTTCTATTTTTTGTGTTGCCTCCTGTGGCTTATAGTACCTCTTTGACTTGGCTGCTATAAGAGCAAATCCTGCTGCCATAGCATCATCAAACTTTTGCGTGTCCCCTACATCAAATCCTAGCCAACCTGACTTGTCTCCTAATAGCTCTGGGAAGTATACCTTGTTTATATCCTTCTCAATATACGACTCCGTAAAGTCACATATCTGTTGAATGGTCTTTCCTTTACCATCCGAATAAATCCCTGGCTCTACTTCCCCTGGCATCCACATTAAAAATCCACTACATAGTTTCTCCTCAAAATACTTTTTCCATCCGTTTACATTTCTCTCAAACAAAACCTGACAGCCACAAAACCATGCCATCTTTAAGACGTAATGGTATTGAATATCTGTCGTAGCCGCCCTATCCACATAGCGCATAGCAAACATATCATTATAAGGACTATTCTCGTTTGATAGGTCTTCCAATTGATACGCATATGCAGCACAGTTTGATTTTCTATTATCTTTTGTTTTATCGTACTTAAATGGGTCACATCCAATCCTTATCGCATAGTTCCCATTTGGGGAAAAACTTCCTGCTCTTTGAAAAACATTATTAGTCTCCTTTGGCATCCATCCCACAACCTTCTCATACATACCATTAGGATTCGCTATCCACATAAGTTTGCCAGGCTTCATTTCCCTAACTCCATTACCATGAATAACTTCTTTATAATATTCATCATTATTTTCCCACACTAAATTACCTCTTTCTACGCAATCTTTGTTAAAATTTAACCAATCTAGTTGTTCGTTTAATTTAAAAGAGTTATATATGCTTCCTTGTTGGGCTGACATAAACATCTCCCTCTCGTCAAATGGGTTCATACGAATCTCTTCCTCTAATAAATTTCCATCTAATCCTACTCTTTTGTTTATCAGATATTGTCTAGCTCCTTGCATTACGTCCCTTTCTGTTAGGTCGCCTATTCCTACAAAGTTGTCTACTAAATATTTATATTGTTCGGGAGTTGGTTGGTCTATAACCGACATACCAAACTTGTCTATGAACCCTACATATCCATCAAACGATGGAGAGAAATATCTAGCAAACCTGTTGGGCGTTCTTTCTACCTTTGAATGGTCAGCCAAGTCCCAAACTATTTTAAATTCAGCACCACCACCCTTAGTCATTTCATTGACCGTCGACGGGCATTCTACAAAACCAACCCTCTTGACTCCCTGTACAAGCGTCTTAGATACGATTGATAAAAATTCTGATGCAGGTACTTCTGGTGGGAACTTCGCTAGCTCATCAAATAAAGCCCTACTAAGTCTACCCGAATCGTATGCGTTCTTTCCTGGCGCTCTATAGTCAACCTTAGACCTATGCCCTGTGTCGTTGTCTATTGTGCTTCCCTTGCTGCCCTTTACGGTTACGGACTTGTGTGCAAATACTAACTCACTTACAGAGTCCTTGTTGTTTAGCTGCTTTGGTTTTAGAAAGACGGGGAGTTGGCGATATCCAAATGCCAACATATTTGTAAAGGTGTTCTTAGCATCCGCCTGTGTCTTGCTTGTTAGACCACAGAAGCTGTTTCTAAAAAATATACACTCATATATTAGATTTGATGTTGCCTGGGAACTCGCACCTTCTCTTCTCTTCTTACCCCTAATAATTCCCAGACACCATGGAGTTTTCTCCCAATGCTCTAAGAATATAAAGTACCTCCTATCTGTATCCCTATACTCTGGAAATATATCATTCTCCAGCTTCCAGAACGTAAGATAGAAGTAGTGCTTGCCTGTTACGTATGTCGCCTCCCCATTATTATAGAACCAACAGCCTTCCTTGCATTTGCGCACTTGGTCATGGGCGTATTCTCTTTGCCTTTGGTTAAGCAATGCATTCCCTTCTTTGTCGTATTCTACCTCCTCAAAGTAAGCTGGGAGTTCTCTCCTACGCCAATACTGTTCAGATGGGTCGTCAGTTCCCCAACACTCTATTTCTTCAATAGGCGGCTGTTCGGGAAGCGTTATTACAGTGTTGTATATCTCTACTTTACTCATTATCTATTCATTGCAATTGTGTCCACAAAAGGCTTTGACTCTTCAACATTTTTATCAGCCTTTAGTACTCCTGCCATTTGACCTAATTCTGTTATGGAAATAGCGATTTCAGATGCTCCCTGCCACACAACTTTAAGACGGTCAAAAGACTTACTCTTTGGGTCGTCAATGTCAAGGTCTTTCAAACTTATAGCGTTCATAAGGTCAGCCATTTCATTTGCCTTTCTGTTCAGGCTGTAGTATAACTTAGCCATTCCGTTGTCCTCGTACTTAGATAGCTTCTCTTCTAGTTTGGCTATTTTAGAACTAAGGTACTCTGGAGATGTCTTGTCTACTATTTCTTCATGTTGGGGAACATACTCCTCACCATTTTTAGTAGCTACATCTTTTTTTCTTTTTTCGATTAGTTCGTTTAATTGTTCTTCTGTCATATGATTTGAATTTGGTGGTTACTTACTTATTTTTTAAATGCTCTTTTTTCAAACTCGTATACCCAGTTCTTATCAGTTTGGTCTATTGTCTCTAATTGGTTTAAGAACGTAGAATATTCGGCTACCGCTAATCGTTGTATGCTTCTATACTGCTGTAAGAAATCAAAGGTACACAAGTCATTTTTCTTAAAAATATCCATGCTTATTTCTTCATATCCTTCATATAAATCATACTCCATTTGATACGCCTTTTCAATTGCATCTACAAGACCAGATACTTTTTGAGGCGTTACTACTGTCAATAACGCTGGCTGAACATTCCAGTCGGTCAAATATTTTTGTAATCCTTCTGCATGATTTAATTCATCTGCCGATTCGTTTTTAAAATACTCTGCCGCTTTTAAGTATCCTACATTTTCACAATAGTTAGATACTTGCCTATAAAAATAATGGGCATCGTACTCTTTATTGATTTTACTAATTAGCACATTTGCTATGTCTGATGGTAGCTTTTTTGGTGTCATTTTTATTGATTAAGTTTTTTAATGGTTACTTCTTCTTTTTCTGTAAAATTAATTCCGTATTTATCTGTAGCGTCTTTTTTGGCAGCATCTAAAGCATCTTGATATGCCTTATCTGTTATTGATTGTATTTTCGCAACTGTTATATCGTGCAATTTTGTATCGGCTTCTTCTTTTGTATCTGAATATGAATATCTTACTTTATTTTTATCCATAACAACCCATTTATCTCCGATTTTAGACACATCAAAATCTTTATATTTGGCTAATTCTTTTCCAGTAAGCTCATTATCCCTAATAAGATACCCCTCCTCGTCTTTTATCGGAACTTTATAAGTAGCGTCCATATTGCTTTTTATGTTCTCATTTGTATATTTTGTTAAATCATCAGAAAATGATTTATATTCCTCATCTTTCATTACTCCGTTTGGATGCGCACTATCCGCATCAATTTGATATAATTCCATCTCCTGTATTTTAGGCGCAGCTATATCGTTTTCTTCCAAAAACTTCTTTTGTTCATCTTCTAATGGAATGCTTTTATATGAAGATATATTTGCGTAGTCTCTTTCATCTTTTACATTTATACCAAAGAAGTTAGGCAAGTCTGATTTATATAAAGAAGAAACTCCGTCTCGTTCCATATCCTTAACAACGCTTCTCAATGACATTGGAGTTAATAAATTTTTGGCTTGACTTCCAAGAGTAACTGGCTGCCCCGCATAATCTTTTCCGTATGCTTGATTTATCATAGCTCCTGTAGCTGGCGTTGGTTTGCCCCTCATAAAATGAAGAACATTTTCCCACCTATTTCTTACTCCTCTGCCTTGTTCTTTAAATGGAATAAATTTACCTTCTTTTGTTTTTCCACCTCTAATGTCTTGTGCTACTTGCGCTATATATTGAGAAAACCCTCCAGTAAAATTATATGTCTTGTTCCCTACCTTTACTGACATATAGTCTCCGCTATCTGGGTCATCATCCACTTCTCCTCCAAAAGCATACGCTACACCATAAGTCAACGCTGTTACAGTGGCGGCGTATTGAGCCAGCGACCTAATTGCTTCCATTCTCACCTTAGGCGGCAATTCTCTGTAATATCCTTTCGTGCCTAATCTTCCCGCCGTAACAAAACTAATTATATCACTAATCCCAAGTATATTTAACCTTGACGAAATTAGTCTTGGCGACCATATACCCTTAGTTACTATATTCATATTTCTTTCTATCACTTCATTAGACCTGCCTCTGCCAGTTTCCGTATTAAGCATTTCTGCATAACCTTTAAAAATTTCTGGATTTTTTTCAAATGTATATCCCTCGTTCATCGCTTTTTGAGCTAATTCAGAAAAGGCTATAACTCTAACGTGATTTCCCAAGCTAGTAAAAGCCCTTTCAAATGGAGACAAAAGTTTATCTAGTATTTTATATTTTTCTCCTTTTATTTTTACTGTGATATCATAGTGCTTGCCCCCAAATACTTCCTCATGCGCCTGTTCCGATGTTGATTTAGGAGTAGTTACACTAAGCCCACTAGCCTCCATAAGCCAATATAATGGAGATTCTTTTATTAGTGCAAGATTTCTATAAAATCTTTTTTTAGACCAAAAGTCTACAG
>Ga0194048_10000718_pt1 | contig 16155 bp, 10 predicted proteins | sample JunL225m_MetaG_FD_161685 | JGI IMG/M metagenome (GOLD analysis project Ga0194048, IMG submission 161685) | Anoxic zone freshwater microbial communities from boreal shield lake in IISD Experimental Lakes Area, Ontario, Canada - Jun2016-L222-5m | ecosystem: Environmental > Aquatic > Freshwater >...
CCTAAGGCCATCCTCGAGAAGGCAAACAAGGACGATGCCGAGAAGGCAAAGGCCGCCCTCATGGAAGCCGGCGCTGTCGTCGAAATCAAGTAACTCTCACGGGCACCTGCCCGTTGGTGTGTCATCACGAAGAGCCGGTCGCGCCCGTTGGGCCGACCGGTTCTTTGCTTTTTCACCGATGATGCCGTCGCGCGCATCCACTGCCCCGAGGTACAAGGCGCGAGGTACCCCATGGCTAGTGACCTTTGACCCATTGCTACAGCTTGCTCGTTGGTTCATGATTGGTTAAAGATCTAGTAAAGAAAATTTAGTACTAAATCGACCCATGGAAGAGAAGTTGCAATGGCGCTGAGCCGCAGAGATTTGATCAAGACTGGTGTGTTTGCGGGTGCGGCGTTGTCGTTGCCGTTGCATCGGGTGGTGTCGGGGCAGAGCGCCTTTGCGAATCGGATGCCAACGTCGAAGTTGCCGAAGCCGTTTACGGTGCCGTTTGCTCGTGCGCCGTTCGCGGTTCCGGTGCGTACTACGGGTAGCACCGACTATTACCACATTGAGTCGAAGATGATTTCGGGCGAGATTTTGCCTGGATTCAAAACAATGCTGTTCTCCTATGGCGGCTCGGTGCCTGGCCCAGTGATCAAGGCCGCTCGTGGCCGTGAGGTCGTGGTGCGGCACTGGAACAACTTGCCTGCGGTTCATCCAACGCTTGGCTATGAGCCATGGACGTCGGTGCACTTGCACGGCGGTGCGTCACTTCCGCAGTACGACGGGTACGCCAGCGATGTCACGCTGCCGGGCCAGTTCAAGGATTACCACTACGCGAACGAGCAGGCTGCTCGCACGATGTGGTATCACGATCACGGCATTCATCACACTGCCGAAAACGCCTACCACGGCTTAGCGGCGCAATATCACATTCACGATGCCCTTGAGCAGTCTTTGGGCATTCCTCAGGGCGAGTTCGATGTGGCGCTGATGCTCAGCGACGCAACGTTCAATAAGGATGGTTCGTTGCTGTTTACTCTCGCGAACCAAAACGGTTTGTGGGGCGACGTGATGTTGGTCAACGGTCGGCCATGGCCGCTGATGCAGGTAAAGCGCCGCAAGTATCGTTTCCGTTTGTGCGCTGCTGCGTTGTCGCGTTCGTTTGGGTTGTCACTCGATTCGGGTGATCCGCTCGTGGTCATCGCCACCGATGGCGGTTTGATGCCGGCACCAGTGTCGACTACTTCGTTGCGAATGATGAGCGGCGAACGCTACGAGATCATTATTGACTTCTCGAAGTACGCGGTTGGGCAGCGAATCGTGTTGAAGAACACCAGCCCCAGCGGAGTCAACAAGGACTTCGTCAACACCGACAAGATGATGGCGTTCGATGTGGTTGGCGACACGTTCGACACAGCCAACAACAATCTTCCAGCGGTGCTCAACCCAGCTGACCCGGTGATGCACCTTCGCGAAGCCGACGCTGTGACGACCCGCCAATTTCTGTTTGAGCGCAAGGGCGGCCAATGGGTGATCAACGGAGATACGTGGACCGACGTCGAGGACAGCGACTTCGAGTTCGTGCTTGCCAGCCCACGATACGGTGACACCGAGATCTGGGAGTTCAAGAACAGTGCTGGCGGGTGGTTCCACCCAGCCCACGCTCACCTCGTCGACTTCCGCATTTTGTCTCGCAACGGTTTGCCGCCATTGCCGTATGAGGTCGGACCCAAGGACACCGCGTATCTCGGCGAGAACGAGGTCGTGCGTGTGCTGATGAAGTTTGAGGGTCGCGGCAAGTACATGATCCACTGCCACAACCTCATCCACGAAGACCACGACATGATGGCCCAATACGAAGTCATCGACCCGCTGCAGCCTGGCGACGACCCCATGGGCACACGGGCTACGGCCTACTTGCCAACCACGCCACCGGTATGAGTTCCGACGGCTCCTCACCGCTCGCGGGAGGTGGTGACAAGGGCACCATCGTGTTGCATCGCGAGTCGCCCAGAAGTCATCGCCCTCGAACCAATCATCAGCGCAGCGTTGCGGTCGATGCAGCAATCGCGCTGTCATCGGCCGCAGCGCTCGCGCACGCCGCCTCAACATCGTCTCACTACACATGGTGGGCGTTGTCGGGGGAGTTCTTCGCGTTCTTGGCAGTGGCCCAGGGCGCGTTGGCATACCGGTTGTACCGGAAACCGATGAGCGATGCTGCGTTGAGGGTTGCGGTGTGGGGAACTGTCGCCGTCGTTGCGGTGTACGTGGTGAGCCGCACGGTGGGCATCCCATATGCGCCCGAAATTGCTGGCCATGGCGGCGTCGTGCGCCCGGGTCGGTCCATCGTTCCTGGAGCGAACAAACACGTTGGCGCCTTCGACCTCTTGACGTTGGCGGATGAGTTACTGCTGATCATGGTCCTCACTGGTTTGATGACTCAGCAACTACGCCAACGCACCTCAGCGAAGCTGATGTGGGTTGGTCTTGCCATCTGGGCTCTTGCCGGCATCAGCGCACTGTGAGCGCAACGGACGAACTCATTCATGCCGAGGGCGAAGCCGATGCTCGCGCACGTGTTGAGGTCGTTGAGAAGAAGCGGCGCCCGCTGTGGCGCCTGTTCTTGGTCATCGTCGTGGTGTTGATGGGTGTCCGCGCCTTTGTCGTTGACCCCGTGACGGTGCACGGCAACAGCATGTCGCCCGGCTTTCGCCAAGGGGACCTCCTTGTGGTCGATCGCCTGACCTATCGCTTTCGTGACCCGCGACCCGGCGAGGTTGTGGTCACGAAGAGCCCGACCACTGGCGACCTGATCGTGAAGCGCGTCGTCGCTGTAGGTGGCCAAAATGCGGGCATTGAGGACGGTCACCTCGTGGTCGACGGGGTCATCTTCGACGAGTCGTATATCAACAACGTTGGCATGGCCGGCTACTTCTTCGGCCCGAACCCGGTGCCGGAGGGCGAGGTGTTGTTGTTTGGCGACAATCGCGATGATTCGGTGGACTCACGTGAGTTCGGCACCGTGTCGGTTCACTCAATCACTGGCCGGGTGTTGACGCACCTGTGGCCGCTCGGCGGACACGACTGAGCGCTGCGGTCAACAGCGCAAGCGTCTAGCGATGGGTTCGGTTGAACTCGACGCAGTCGGCGTAGCGCACTCCGCTGCCGCCGAACAGATCAAGTGCCGAACCAACGGTGAGGTCGACGAGTCCGTGGCTCATCTCGTGCACGGTGCGAAGATCGTCGATCGATTGTGCCCCGCCTGCATAGGTACAAGGGATCGGCGAGCCGTCGGCTAACAGCGACACCAGTTCGAGATCGATTCCTTGGGCTAAGCCCTCGACGTCGACCCCATGCACCAAGAACTGAGCGCAGCCCTCGGACAATCGTGAAAGGGTTGTGTTGTCTACCTTCAACGTAGTGAACACCTGCCACCGATCGGTGACCACCCAATAGGCGCCGTCTCTGCACCGACACGACAGATCGATCACGATTCGGTCACGGCCCACCGCGGCGACCGCTGCATCGAGCCGCTCCTGCGAAAACACGCCGTCGACGAATAACCACGAGGTCATAATCACGTGTGAGGCGCCGGCGTCGAGCCACTGCTGTGCGTTGTCAGCCGAAATGCCGCCGCCAACCTGCATCCCGCCAGGCCACGCCGCCAGAGCGGAGCGGGCGGCTGATTCGTTACCAGCGCCCAACATGATCACGTGGCCGCCGCGGAGGTCGTCGTCGCGGTAGGTCTCGGCGAACCAACGAGCTGGGTGTTCGCTCACGTGGTTGGTGGCCACGCTGCCCTCGGCCACGGCATGCTCGCTGAGGGTGGAGCCCACGATCTGCACCACCTGTCCAGAGCGAAGGTCGATGCACGGCCGAAACATGGCACCACCGTAGCGAATCAACACTGCATGAAGTCGGAGTAAATACGGGTGGTAATGCTTGACTGATTCGCCAGAAACGCTTACCGTTCGCGCCAACACATGTTGCGGCCAAGCTGTCTCGGCTTGGGCGTTGACTCCTCACGCTCTCGACGATAGGATCGTCTGTTGCCGTGCGTGTATCTGTCTGCTACCCCTTTCGTAGTGGCTATTTCGCGCACCTAAGCGTTCCCCCGTGTGCCAACGAGGAGTTGTAGTGGCCAAGAGTCCAACCACCCGTGAGCGTTATTCGTTTGCAAATCTCGAAGATCCATTGGCTCTTCCTGACTTGATTGCGATTCAACGCGAGAGTTTCGAATGGTTCTTGAACCATGGACTCGCAGAAACCTTCCGCGATATTTCGCCGATCAAGGATTTCTCCGAGGCACTCCAACTCGAGCTCGAGTTCGATCCCGACGACGAAGACTTGCGCCCACCGCCCAAGTTCACCGTGGCCGAGTGCAAAGAAAAGGACATGACCTATTCGGCGCCCATCTTTGTGCGCGCCCGGTTCATGAACCGCAACACCGGCGAAATCAAAGAGCAGACCGTCTTCATGGGCGACTTCCCGATGATGACCGAAAAGGGCACCTTCATCATCAACGGCACCGAGCGTGTCGTGGTGAGCCAGTTGGTTCGTAGCCCCGGCGTCATCTTCGAGCCCGGCGAGCGCTTCCGCCTTCGTAACCTCAGCAAGCACCAGCTCGTCAAGGGCACCGTGCACCCATACCGTGGCGAATGGCTCGAGTTCGACGTCGAGCACAAGCCTGGCAAGTTCGTCACCGCGGGTACCCGCGTGGCACGCAAGCGTCGCCTCGGCATCTTCACCCTGCTGCGCGCCCTCGGCTACGACGAAGAGCACGCCCCAGGCTTCATCGACCGTTTCGTGGCTCACTTCGATTTCCTCGAAGATCAGTGGGACAAGGAGCGTCATTTCGCTCCCACTCAAGACGAGTCATTGGTCGAGATCTACAAGCGGGCCCGCCCAGGCGAGCCACCAACGCTCGAGTCGTCACGTGCGTTCTTCCGTAACGCGTTCTTCGAGAACCGTCGCTACGACCTCAGCCGCGTGGGCCGTTACAAGCTCAACCGCAAGCTAGGCAACGAAGTGTCGCGCCTTCCCGAGTTGTTCGGCCTCGATGGCGATCTGCTCGACCTGCCAACCGACGATCAAGATGTGCTCAGCCGCTGCGAAGTGGTCGCAGCACTCAGTTACATGCTGCACCTCGTCAAGCAGGAGCCTGGCTACCGCCTCGACGACCAAGACCACTTCGCCAACCGCCGCATTCGCAGCGTGGGCGAGCTCATCCAGAACCAGGTGCGCATCGGCCTCAGCCGTATGGAGCGCGTTGTTCGTGAGCGCATGACCACTCAAGACGTCGAGGCCATCACGCCCCAGACCTTGATCAACATTCGCCCAGTGGTTGCCGCAATTAAGGAGTTCTTCGGAACTTCGCAGTTGTCGCAGTTCATGGACCAGGTGAACCCGCTTTCGGGCCTCACCCACCGTCGTCGTTTGTCGGCCCTCGGACCCGGTGGTCTGAGCCGCGAGCGTGCCGGCTTCGAAGTCCGCGACGTTCACTTCAGCCACTACGGCCGTATGTGTCCCATCGAGACTCCAGAAGGTCCAAACATTGGTCTGATTGGTGCACTCAGCACGTTCGCCCGAGTGAACGAGTTCGGTTTCATCGAGAGCCCATACCGCAAGGTTGTCAACGGCGTCGTCGTCGACGAGATCGTCTACATGGCGGCCGACGAAGAAGAGAACTACGTCGTTGCTCAGGCCAACACGCCCATCAACGCCGACGGAACCTTCAAGGACCCCAAGGTGCTCGTGCGCCGTTCGCCTCAGGCAGCCAGCCTCGACGACCTGCGCAAGATGCTCGAAGCCGAAAGCTTCTTCGGTGCCACCACCGACATTGCGTTCGTGCCCGGCACCGAGGTCGACTACATGGACGTGTCGCCACGTCAGATCGTGTCGGTCGCAACTGCGCTCATTCCGTTCCTCGAGCATGACGACGCAAACCGCGCCCTGATGGGTGCCAACATGCAGCGCCAGGCCGTTCCACTGATTCGTGCCGAGGCGCCATACATCGGCACCGGCATCGAGGCCCGCGCCGCTCGCGACGCAGCCGACCTGATTCAGGCTGTCGAAGATGGCGATGTCATCGAAGTCAGCGGTGAGAGCGTCACGGTTCAGTACAAGACCCTCGGTAAGAAGGTCTACCCACTGGCCAAGTTCCGTCGCAGCAACCAAGACACGTGCATCAACCAGCGCGTGCGTGTTGCCGAGGGCGCCAAGCTCAAGAAGGGCGACATCATCGCCGACGGCCCATCAACCGATCATGGTGAATTGGCGCTTGGTAAGAACCTGCTCGTGGCCCTGATGCCATGGGAGGGCTACAACTTCGAAGACGCCATCATCCTCAGCGAGCGTTTGGTGAAAGACGACGTACTCACGTCGATCCACATCAAAGAGCACGAGGTCGATGCCCGCGACACCAAGCTTGGTCTCGAAGAAATCACTCGTGACATCCCGAACCTCAGCGAAGACATCCTTCGCGACCTCGACGACCGCGGCATCATCCGCGTTGGCGCCGAGGTCGGCCCGGGCGATGTACTCGTCGGCAAGGTCACGCCAAAGGGCGAGACCGAGCTCACTCCTGAAGAGCGCCTCTTGCGGGCCATCTTCGGCGAGAAGGCACGCGAAGTTCGCGACACCAGCCTTAAGGTGCCACACGGCGAAAATGGCAAGGTCATCGACGTCAAGGTGTTCACCCGTGAAAATGGCGACGAGTTGCCACCGGGCGTGAACCAGCTCGTGCGTGTCTATGTTGGCCAGAAGCGCAAGATCAGCGTTGGCGACAAGCTCGCTGGCCGTCACGGCAACAAGGGTGTTATCTCCAAGATCCTTCCGATCGAAGACATGCCGTACTTGTCCGATGGCACCGCAGTCGACATCATCCTCAACCCATTGGGCGTGCCAAGCCGCATGAACGTGGGCCAGGTACTCGAGGCTCACCTCGGCTACTGCGCCCGTTGGGGTTGGAACGACGTGAAGAACAACGTCACCGTTGGCGACGTGCCCATCCGTGGCACCGAGACCAAGACCCGCCCGAACACCAAGCCGAGCACATTTATTGCAACGCCAGTGTTCGACGGCGCCCACTGGGACGAAGAAGAAGCCGCTGGAAAGCACCCCACAATCCAGAGCATTTTGGCGAACCTCAACCCAGAGAGCGTCGACGGCAAGCGCCTCATCCAGATCGACGGCAAAACACCGTTGTACAACGGCCGCACCGGCGAGTTGTACGACAACCCGATCACCGTTGGCTACATGTACATCTTGAAGCTCGCCCACTTGGTCGACGACAAGATCCACGCCCGTTCAACCGGCCCATACAGCATGATCACCCAGCAGCCGCTTGGTGGTAAGGCTCAGTTCGGCGGCCAGCGTTTCGGCGAGATGGAAGTGTGGGCTCTCGAGGCCTACGGCGCGGCGTACTGCTTGCAGGAGCTGCTCACCATCAAGTCCGACGATGTGCTCGGTCGTGTCAAGGTGTACGAAGCCATCGTGAAGGGCGACAACATCCCAGAGCCCGGCATTCCTGAGAGCTTCAAGGTGCTCATGAAGGAAATGCAGGCGCTGTGTCTCAACGTTGAGGTCCTTGCTATCGACGGTAGCGAGATCGAGATGCGCGAGATGGACGAAGACGTGTTCCGTGCCGCCGAAGAACTTGGCATCGACATCAGCCGCCCAGAGCGCGGCACCGACGAAGACGACCGCGAGCGTGCTGCACGCCGCGAGCGCGCGTACTGAGCAAGAACTAGAACGAGACGACACGAGACGAGGCCAGGGAACGATGCTTGACGTAAACATGTTTGACCAGTTGAAGATCGGTTTGGCAACTGCCGACCAGATCAAACAGTGGTCCCACGGTGAGGTGAAGAAACCCGAAACGATCAACTACCGCACGTTGCGTCCTGAAAAGGACGGACTCTTCTGCGAGAAGATCTTCGGACCAACCCGCGACTGGGAGTGCTACTGCGGTAAGTACAAGCGGGTGCGCTTTAAGGGCATCATCTGCGAGCGCTGTGGTGTCGAAGTCACGCGTAGCAAGGTGCGCCGCGAGCGCATGGGTCACGTCGAGCTTGCTGCGCCAGTGGTGCACATCTGGTACCTGCGCGGTACCCGTAGCTGGTTGGCATACCTGCTCGCTGGCGTTGAGACCAAAGAAGAGCTCAAGGCCAAGCAGCTCGAGAAGGTCATCTACTTCGCAGCCAACTTGGTTACCTGGGTTGACGTCGACAAGCGTCATGCCGACAAGTCAAACCTCGAGGCCGAGTACCTCGAAGAGCGCGATGCCATCCGCAAGGAAATGGAAGTCGCGATCGATCGTCGCTACAAAGAACTCGAAGACGAAGCTGCCAAGCTCGAGGGCGAAGGCGCCAAGGACAGCGATGTCAAGGCACGTGGCAAGGTCGCCGAAAAAGAAGTGGCGATGCTCCGCGATCGTTACGAGTCAGAGCTCGATTTGCTGTCGCGCACGTGGGATGAGTTCAAAGACATCCACAGCCGCAAGATCATCGACGACGAGATGCTGTGGCGTGAGCTGCGCGATCGTTACGGCGACTACTTCGAGGGTGGCACTGGTGCAGACAGCATCAAGCAGCTCATCGATCGCATCGATTTCGATGTCGAAGAAGTCAAGCTCCGCGAGGCAATCGATCCACCAGAAGGCGGCCGCAAGCCACTCAGCGCACAGCGCCGCCAGAAGGCCATCAAGCGTCTGAAGATCGTTACGTCGTTCAACAAGCGCGACGAAAACGGTCGTCGGGTCAATGATCCAAAGGCAATGATTCTCGATGTCGTGCCGGTGATCCCACCAGAACTGCGCCCCATGGTGCAGCTCGATGGTGGCCGATTCGCCACCAGCGACCTCAACGATCTCTACCGTCGCGTGATCAACCGCAACAACCGCCTCAAGCGACTGCTCGACCTCGGCGCACCCGAGATCATCGTCAACAACGAAAAGCGCATGCTGCAAGAAGCAGTCGACGCATTGTTCGACAACGGCCGTCGCGGTCGCCCAGTGACCGGTCCAGGTAACCGCCCACTCAAGTCATTGTCCGACATGCTCAAGGGCAAGCAGGGTCGCTTCCGTCAGAACTTGCTCGGTAAGCGCGTCGACTACTCGGGCCGTTCGGTCATCGTGGCCGGCCCAACGCTGAAGCTGCACCAGTGCGGTCTGCCCAAGCTGATGGCACTCGAACTGTTCAAGCCGTTCGTGATGAAGCGTCTCGTCGACCTCGAATTGGCGCAGAACATCAAGAGCGCAAAGCGCATGGTCGAGCGTCGTCGTCCGCAGGTGTGGGATGTCCTCGAAGACGTCATCAAGGAACACCCAGTAATGCTCAACCGTGCACCAACGCTTCACCGCTTGGGCATCCAGGCATTCGAACCGGTGCTCGTTGAGGGCAAGGCCCTGCAGATTCATCCGCTGGTGTGTACCGCATTCAACGCCGACTTCGACGGCGACCAGATGGCCATCCACGTGCCGCTGTCTGCCGAGGCTCAGGCCGAAGCTCGCGTGCTCATGCTCAGCGCCAACAACATCTTGTCGCCAGCGTCGGGTCGCCCAACGGTTACTCCTTCACAGGACCTCGTCATCGGTGGGTACTACCTCACCGAAGAAGTCGAAGATGCAGCCGGTAACGGTCGCACCTTCCGCCATCTGTGGGAAGTGCTGCGCGCATACGACGAAGGCAGCCTCAACCTGCACGCCCCAATCACGTTGCGTCGCCCGGCGAGTGCCACGCTTCCAGCCGACACCTTCCGCACTACTGCTGGCCGGTTGTTGTTCGAAGAGGCCCTCCCCGAGAGCTACCCATCCAAGTTTGGTCACATCGACTTCCTCGTCAAGAAGAAGGAAATGGGCGTCATTGTTGAGCGTCTCTCCGACAACTACCTCAAGTCAGAGGTCGCTGTTGCACTCGACGCAATCAAGGCCGTGTGCTACCGCTTCGCATCGCAGAGCGGCATCACCGTGTCGATCGACGACGTCAAGACGCCAAAGAACAAGCGTGCCATCCTCGACAAGTTCGAAGAGCAGGCCGACAAGGTTGAGAACCAGTTCCGCCGAGGCATCATCACCGACGGCGAGCGTCGCAACATGGAAGTTCGCATTTGGACCGACGCCACCGCCGAAGTTCAGGCGGCCATGGAACTCGAGTTCAAGGCGCAGCGCTTTAACCCAATCGACATGATGGTTGGTTCGGGTGCTCGTGGAAACATGACCCAGATGCGTCAGATCGCAGGCATGCGTGGCCTCGTGGCCAACCCTCGCGGCGACATGATTCCTCGACCCATCAAGAAGAACTTCCGTGAGGGCCTTGAGACACTCGAGTACTTCATTGCTACTCCTGGTGCCCGTAAGGGATTGGTCGACACCGCACTTCGTACCGCCGACTCGGGTTACCTCACCCGCCGTTTGGTCGACGTTGCTCAGGAACTGATCATCCGTGAGATCGATTGTGGAACCACACTCGGTGTCTGGATCGAAAACGTCACTCCTGACACCGCGAACACTCGTGCGTATCTCGAGGCGAAGCTGTTTGGTCGTGCGCTGTTGCAAGACCTCAAGCTCACCAACGGAACCGTGTTGGCCAAGAACAGCCTCATCGGCGACGAAGAGATGGAAGCACTGCGCGACGATCCAAAGATCAACCGCGTTCGCGTCCGCTCGGTGCTCACGTGTGATGCCGATCTCGGTATCTGCGGTTTGTGCTACGGCCGTTCGTTGGCCACCGGCAAGGCAATCGAGCTCGGCGAGGCCGTTGGCGTTATTGCTGCGCAGTCGATCGGTGAGCCTGGTACTCAGCTCACGATGCGTACCTTCCACACTGGTGGTGTGGCCGGTAAGGACATCGCCGGCGGTCTGCCTCGCGTTGTCGAGTTGTTCGAGGCACGTACGCCTCGTGGCTCGGCTCGTTTGGCCAAGGCCAGCGGCATCGTGCATGTTGGCGAAGACGAGGGCAAGGGCATTCCAATCACCGTCATCGACGATGCCGGTGAAGAGCACTTGATCGTGTTGCCAACCGGCAGCCGCCCAACCGTCATCGATGGCAACGACATCAATGCAGGCGATCCTGTGACCGACGGACCGTTCGATCCCAAGGAAATCATGGAGATCAAGGGCATCCGCGAGACCCAGTTGTACCTCGTCGAAGAGGTTCAGAAGGTGTACCGCGATCAGGGTGTAAGCATTTCCGACAAGCACATCGAGTTGATCGTGCGTCAGATGACCCGCCGCGTTGGCGTGCAAGAGCCAGGCGAGACAGGCTTCCTGCCTGGCGAGCGTGCCGATGCCAAGGTCTTCCGCGACACGAACAAGCGCATGGTCGAAGAAGGCAAGCGCCCAGCCGAGGGTCGCCCAGAGTTGATGGGTATCACCAAGGCATCGCTGGCTACCGAGTCGTGGCTGTCGGCCGCGTCGTTCCAGGAGACCACCCGAGTGCTTACCGAAGCAGCCATCGATGGCCGCAGCGACAGCCTCTTGGGCCTCAAGGAAAACATCATTATCGGCAAGCTCATCCCAGCCGGTACCGGCATGGAGCGCTACCGCGACTTCGAAGTGTCGGCGCCTGACTACAAGCCAATGGCGTACTACAGCAGCGACACCGAAGATCCAGCGGCGTGGTTGGGCAACCTCCACGGCACCTATTCAGACAGCGACGTTCCGGCCGAAGCCTGATTGTCGCAACGGCGCTTGCCGTTCAGCTCTCAACGAGCGCAGGTGGTCTTCGGGTCACCTGCGCTCTTTTGATTTTCTAGTGAATCGTCCAGCCACCATCGACCATCAGCACTTCGCCGGTGACATACGAAGCGGCGTCCGAGGCCAAGAACACCACAGGCCCGACCAGCTCATCGGCCCGACCCCGGCGACCAAGCGGCGTGTGATCAAGGATTGCCTGTTCGGCAGCTTCACCGTGGTCGTTGGCGTCGCCTGCCATGAAGACCTCCATGTATGCAGGCGAGAAGGCGTTGACCCGAATACCGTGCTCGGCCCACTCAAGGGCGAGCGAGCGGGTCATCATGTTCACGCCGCCCTTTGAGATGTTGTACGCCGAGATGTTCTTCACAGCGACCTCGCCACAGATCGACGAGTTCGACACGATGCTGCCGCCTCCATGGGCGATCATCACCTTGGCGACGGCCTGAGCAAAAAAGAAATAGCCCTTCAGGTTCACGTCGAGCACAAAGTCGTAGTCGGCCTCCGTGTACCCGAGCGCCGGCCGTGGGGAATCGACACCCGCATTGTTGACCAGAATGTCGATTCGTCCGAAGTGCTCGGCGGTGGCGTGTACCACTCGATCGATGTCGGCCTTCGACGAGGCATCTCCGGGTATCACGAAGCATTCTCGACCCGTTGCTCGCACCGCTGTGGCGGTCTCTTCGAGCTCTGCAACGGTGCGACTGGTGATCGCAACATCGGCGCCAAACTCGGCGAGGCCAACAGCAAGAGCCCGACCGAGACCGCGCCCGCCGCCCGTTACCAAGGCTTTGCGGCCGGCGAGGCTGAACAGGTTTGATGACACATCGAGCAACGTAGCATTGGTCCGAAGTGCGCCGGGTCAGGTTGACAAGCCCTCAGCAGCCGATGTCGGGCATTTGGGTCTGAATACCAAATGACCCAAAGTCAGCGAACTTAGCACCGCGCGGGTTGCCGCATCGGGGACCTACCTCTAACATTGCAGGGTCCTACGCAACGGGCGTTCCGCTGCGTGCATAGGTTTCTTTTTACAACGCGAAAGGTTTACGCGTGCCCACAATTCAGCAGCTGGTCCGCCAAGGGCGTAGCAGCAAGTTCACAAAGACCAAGACACCAGCCCTCAAGGGTTCGCCGCAGCGACGCGGCGTGTGTACTCGCGTCTACACCAACACCCCAAAGAAGCCGAACTCGGCACTTCGCAAGGTGGCGCGCGTGCGTCTCACCAGCGGCGTCGAGATCACGGCCTACATCCCGGGCGAAGGTCACAACCTCCAAGAGCACAGCATCGTGTTGGTGCGTGGCGGTCGTGTTCGCGACTTGCCAGGTGTGCGTTACAAGGTCATTCGTGGCGCGCTCGACGCAGCCGGAGTGAAGAACCGCAAGCAGAGCCGCAGCCGCTACGGCGCAAAGACCCCGAAGTAATAGGAACGAACCGCCATGCCACGTAAAGGACCTGCCGAGCGTCGTGAAATCACGCCGGACCCCATCTATCGCTCGCTGCTCGTTTCGCAGATCACCAACAAGGTCATGCTGCACGGCAAGCGCAGCCTCGCCGAAAAGATCGTCTACGACGCACTGAAGATGGTCGAAGAGAAGACCGGTGCCGAGCCAATCGCCACGCTCAAGCGTGCGATTGAGAACCTCAAGCCACCTCTCGAAGTGAAGAGCCGCCGCGTTGGTGGAGCCACCTATCAGGTGCCAGTCGAGGTCCGTCCTCGCCGTGCCGGCACCCTGTCAATCCGCTGGCTCGTCGACTTCAGCCGCAAGCGCCGTGAGAAGACCATGGCCGAGTGCCTCGCTGGCGAGATCATGGATGCCGCCAACGGTCTTGGTGCCGCTGTCAAGCGTCGCGACGACATGCAGAAGATGGCCGAGAGCAACAAGGCCTTCGCTCACTACCGCTTCTAAGCATTCGGTAGCACGAACTACAAACACCCGCCCTCACGGGCGGGTGTTTTGTTTTTCGGCTGAGAGCGCCGGTACCGGTGTGACAGCGGCCAAAGAGAACGGCGGCGCGTCAGGGTGCGAGTCGTCAGACCTGCCGTTAGCATTGCTCCCTGTGCCTGCGACCGGCTTCGGTTGCTGCTCCCTCGATCTAGCACGACGCAAACGGAAGAAGTACTGAGATGGCAAAGCGCGAATTTCCACTCGAGCGCACTCGCAATATCGGCATCATGGCTCACATCGACGCTGGTAAGACCACGACGACCGAGCGCATCCTGTATTACACAGGCAAGAGCTACAAGATCGGTGAGGTGCACGACGGTGCAGCCACGATGGACCACATGGCCCAAGAGCAAGAGCGTGGTATCACCATCACTTCTGCTGCCACCACGTGCATCTGGGACAACCACCGCATCAACATCATTGACACCCCCGGCCACGTGGACTTCACCATCGAAGTAGAGCGCTCGTTGCGCGTACTCGACGGCGCTGTCACCGTGTTCGACTCGGTTGCTGGTGTTGAGCCGCAGACCGAGACCGTGTGGCGCCAGGCCAACAAGTACAACGTGCCGCGCATGTGCTTCATCAACAAGATGGATCGCATCGGCGCCGACTTCTACCGCACCGTGCAGATGATGAAGGACCGACTTGAGGCAACTCCAGCCGTGTTGCACCTGCCAATTGGTGCCGGCGGTATGGAAGTCAACACCCCATTCATTGGTCTCATTGACCTCGTCAAGATGAAGGCCCTCGTTTGGCACGACGAAGAACTCGGCGCCAAGTGGGACGAAACCGACATCCCAGCCGACATGGTCGAGATCGCCGACAAGTACCGCGAAGAGTTGCTTGAGACCATCGCCACCAGCGACGACGAGCTGATGGAGAAGTACCTCGGCGGCGAGACGCTCACCATCGCAGAGGTCAAGCGGGCCATTCGTAAGGGCACCCTCGCATTCGACTTCGTCCCCGTGCTGTGTGGCTCGGCGTTCAAGAACAAGGGCGTTCAGCCCATGCTCGACGCGGTTGTCGATTACATGCCTAGCCCAATTGACATTCGTCCGGCACAAGGCGTCGACTTTCACGACAATCCAATCGAGCGCAAGGCCGACGAAGACGGCCCGTTTGCTGCACTTGCGTTCAAAATTGTGGCCGACCCATTCGGCAAGCTCACCTACTTCCGCGTGTACTCCGGAAAAATCAACAAGGGTGACGAAGTGTTCAACAGCACCAAGGAAAAGCGTGAGCGCCTTGGCCGCATCTTGTTGATGCACGCAAACCAGCGCGAAGACCTCGACATCGCAATGGCAGGCGACATCGTCGCTGGCCTCGGTTTCAAAGACACCACCACTGGTGACACTCTGTGCGATCGCGCCAACCCAATCATTCTCGAGCGCATGATCTTCCCTGAGCCCGTGATCCACGTGGCCATTGAGCCCAAGACCAAGGTTGATCAGGACAAGTTGGGTAAGGCCTTGAAGAGCTTGTCCGACGAGGACCCAACCTTCCGGGTGCGCACCGACGAGGAGACCAACCAGACCGTCATTAGCGGCATGGGCGAGCTCCACCTTGAAATTCTCGTCGACCGCATGCAGCGTGAGTTCGGCGTCGATGCCACCGTCGGCAAGCCACAGGTGGCCTACCGCGAGACCATCACCAAGAAGGTCGAGTCGGTCGAATACCGCCACATCAAGCAGTCGGGTGGTTCGGGTCAGTTCGCAGTGGTGAAGATCACCCTCGAGCCAAACCCAGAGGGCGGATACAAGTTCGTCGACAAGATCACCGGCGGCAAGGTTCCCCGCGAGTACATCCAGCCTGTGAACCAGGGCATCCAGAGCGCGCTCGACAACGGTGTGCTCGCCGGCTACCCAACCGTGAACATCATGGCCAGCCTCGTCGATGGCGCCTATCACGACGTCGACTCCAGCGAAATGGCGTTCAAGATTGCCGGTCAGATGGCATTCAAGAAGGCTGCAGAAATGGCCAAGCCAGTTCTGCTCGAGCCCATCATGGGCGTCGAGGTAGTGACTCCCGACGAGTACATGGGCGACGTCATGGGCGACCTCAGCAGCCGTCGTGGCCGTATCGAGGGCATGGAGGCTCGTGGCAACACGCAAGTCGTTCGGGCCCAGATTCCGTTGTCCGAAATGTTCGGCTACAGCACCGACCTGCGCTCACGCACCCAGGGTCGCGCTACGTACACGATGCAGTTCGACAGCTACCAAGAAGTACCAAACGCAATCGCCACCGACATCATCAAGCGCGTTCGCGGCGAGTGATCTCGCCCGGCGAACTTGTTCGCCACAGGTGCCTGCTGCGGGTTGTCGGCTCGCAGCATCACCTCTAGCATGAAGAGTCCTGTAGCGCCGTTGTTACCCGACGCTACTCCTCACGATCTTTGACAACCCACTGACATCCAACACGGAGAAATGACATGAGCAAAGCAAAGTTTGAGCGCACGAAGCCGCATGTGAATATTGGCACGATGGGTCATATTGACCATGGTAAGACCACGTTGACTGCTGCGATTTCGAAGA
>Ga0194048_10000719_pt1 | contig 16145 bp, 16 predicted proteins | sample JunL225m_MetaG_FD_161685 | JGI IMG/M metagenome (GOLD analysis project Ga0194048, IMG submission 161685) | Anoxic zone freshwater microbial communities from boreal shield lake in IISD Experimental Lakes Area, Ontario, Canada - Jun2016-L222-5m | ecosystem: Environmental > Aquatic > Freshwater >...
GAAACGGCCTTTAACGGCCTTGACGGCCGGGTGGTAATCGACGGAGATACGCAACCGTCCTGAGCCAATGCTCTCGCCGTTGAAGCTGACCTTCCAGTTGGCAACTGTCGACACATGACGCCGCTTCGCGGCAGCTGATGTGTGCGGAATATGCAAGCAAAATCCACCAGCATCAGCAGTGGTTGAGTCGTCATCTTCCCAGCAACCGTTGACGTGGATCGCCGCCGTCTTCGTTTGCCCCGTGAACGAGCAGTCTGGATGATCGACCGGCTCACCATCGGCGTCAAGGCAGCCCGTCGGGTCAAGGGCACAGTCTGTTCGGCCGCTGAACGAAGCGCGCTTTCCGCCTGCAACGACTTCAATCTTGGTCGTCCCGAGATAGCACTCGTTATTGGCTCCACAAGTAACCGCGCCCGTCAGCGGATCAATCGCGTCAGCTACGCCGCTCTCAGACTCGTCGCTGGATGCACAGACATCCTCTGGAGCCATCGCCTCCCCGTCGCAGGAGAGCCCATCATCGGAGAGGTCACCCTCGCAAGCCGTGCCAACCTGCCTACCTACAAGGATGTGTGGCTCGGAGAGAATTCGGCTTTCACTCTCTTGATCATTAAAAGCACTCGCCTCCGGCCACCCGTAACCATTCGGTAGCGCCGACTGCGCGCTCGCTCCCGAAGCTGCGCCAACCATCGCTAGAGAAAAACAACTAACTAGAACGATTACACGGAGGCGCATCTCTCAACCCTACCCGTGAGAGCCTTAGAACGCAGAAACGCCGAATCAGCGGCTAGGAATAGGGCCACACTGCATCGGGAAGTCGGTGGCGAGTGCGGGGTACGGCTTCGGCCAAGTTGACGGCCCTACTGGCTCGGCGTAGACGCTGGCTCGGTTGTAGACAATGCCACCCGCCGCCGGGCTCGAATCGCTCGTGAATGCGTTCTCAATCTGAGCGATTCCACCGACGCTCAGGATGCTAGGAATCCCGCTCTTAACCTTCGTCGTATCGCTGCGGTTTGTCAGCATCAGGCCGAGCTCACGGTTGTAGTTCATCGAACTGAGGCCAAAATTCTCCGAGCCCATGAAGCCATCAAACCCATCGGCAACTATCGCCTTGGCGTGGATGTAAAAGCCATCCTTATTGAGCAGCGTGACCTTCACGCCATTGCTCGTCAAATAATCAAAAGCCAGACTTGGCACTGGCTGCCCCAGGGTGCAGGAAACCGTTGAATACTTATTGCAGATTTCCGAGGCCATCACAACCTGAACATCGACCTTGCGCTTAGCCGCCGCGGCCAACGCGTTGACCACATCTGGATCAGCCATCTCCTCGTTGTAGACGATCAAGGTATTGCTGGCGCTGGCGATCAGCCTGAGCGTGCGGTCGCGCGAATTTCCTTGCGGCGCCGGCTCCAGTAACGGGTTTGGGGCGTCATTGCCATAGAAGGCGGACGTACCGATCGATGGGTAGTTGCTCACACCCTTGAGCAGTGTTCCGTTGGCCCAAGTGTCCGCCATCGTTGTGCCACTGAGATTCTTGTAGACGGCGCTCGTTGTCCAAGTCTCGCAGTTGTAGTCGGACATGAAGACTTGAGCGATCCTGCCGAGCAGCTGCGGGTCCGTGAGCGTGATCGTGAAGTCACGCGCCGCCCAGTCGTCGGCGCACGTCGTTGCAGGCGTCACCCCGGACGCTGACGTGCACCCAGCACTCGGATTGGAAAGGTAATCACTGTGCTTGTAGCTGTTTGCCCAACCGTAGGTCCCTAAGTTTCCTGTTGATACCAGCGCCACCGAATCGGAGCCAATCGAAGGAACCCCACCCTTGTCGATCATGTCGATCAAGATCGACTTTTGATGGGTGATTTGATAGTTCTGGGAGGCGAAGTGGATCGTGAAGTTGCCTGCCGTTTGTACGCCGCTGCTTGGATTCGCATGGGCATATGCCAGCGACTGCTGAATCGCATAAGTGGAGTCAAATTGTGATTGCTGCGCGCACGTGGTCTGGTCGGCGGAACTCATCGAAGCGCAGTGCTTGAAACCACCGTTGAGCACGATGTTCACGTCTACGCCGCGGCTCACGGCATCCATCAGAGCGCCAGGCTTAGAAGCCTGGCCAACGATGTCTGGCCCGCCGAAGGTGTAGCTGATCACGTCGATCCGGGTCTTAGCCTTAGCTATCGCGGCAACGATCTGCGGCCCATCGTCGGGAAGCGCCAACGCACTCTGCTCGGTGGCTGACCACGCAACTCCTGCGAGCGACGCGCCGACTAGCTTGGCGCCAGCCATCTCGGCGGTTTGCATGCGCGCACCGTCGAGTCGCGCTCCACTGAGGTCGCTTCGGGAAAGGTTCACGCGGTTCAGATCGGCGTTGCGCAGATCGGCTCCGCGCAGGTCGCAGCCGCTGGCATTTGAGCCGGCAGCAAGCGTCGCCGCGCATGCCCGCCCAGCTCCAGCAACAACACCTCGCAGCTTCTTAACCGCGACGCCGCTGAGCTCAAAATTCGTGTCGCTATCGGTCGGGCTGTCGTAGCCTTGGGTTGCCGTAACGATCACGCCGCGCGCTGCGCGCAGGGATCGAGCTTGGGCGGCGGTCACAGCGATCCTCAGCGTTGACGCGCTCGTCGCTGCTTGACGCTTAATTGTGACCGGGAGGCCTTTCGCTGGAAGCGCAGTTAGTGCTACAGCGAAGCGGTCCGAGCTGCCTGCTTTGGCGATCAGCGCCTTATCCCAGCCGAGCTTGACCGTGACGACCCGCGCCGACGGACTGATTGTCGCGGAGATGATCTTGAGCCCGGACACACTGGCGGCTGCACCCCGGCCGTCAGCGGCAGCGGCAGGAACAATCGCGAGTGCTAGCGCAACGATGGCAGCTAGCGGGAGAAGTGATTTCCGGTTCATTACAGGTCGCTTTCATTCAGGTTAGACGGGCCTAATGCACGAATGCGAGCGACCAGCTAGCCCACATCTGGCGGAAATGTTACAGACGACCCAGCGAAGACGCGCCGGATCAATCGAGTGGCCAGCTCGACGCGGGCAGCTACCGCACCGAGCGCTAGCCCAGCAGCCGCAGTTCGTGTAGTGGCGCTAGCCGGGCTAGTGGGGCAGCACGTAGAAGAACGCGCGTGCTCGCCGGTCCGGGCTGGAGTTGCCTGCGTCACTGTCGTGGTGGCAGAGCGTGGCGTCCTGAGGAGCGCCGATACCTTGCGGGTAGTACAGGACGCGCCAGCCGACGGGGCAGCGGCGCTTGAGGTCGTCCCGGCTGGTCTTGACCATCACGCGCAGTGCCTCGGTGCAGGAGATGTCATCGACGCGGAGCTTGATTGCAGCGGCCGCTCCCCCGCAGGCCCGAAGCCCCTTAACCTCTGAGCGAAGCTCGCGCCGGTTCTTCGACGAAATCTTCGGGTTCAGCATCGCGGTCGTTGGAGGGGCCGCGCGGTAATCACCCGGTCGAGCGGCCACGGCCACACTGCCTAGAACCGCGCGGTTGCCCCGTCGAGACGCCCGAGAAGATAGGGATGCGCCGCCATTAATTGTCACCGTGAAGGTGGCGTCTAGGCCCGACCCGGCGGACAAAGTGCAGGTGTAACCCTGACTCGCTTGGCACGAGCCGTTGTTCTTCCCAATCAATGGATTCGAGAAGGAGAACGTTGCAGGCCCCATGTCAACACCGCCATTGATGGACCCTTGGTTGCTCAGCACTAGGAACTCGTTGGTGGCCCCGGGAGCGACGGAATCGGCTGGCAGCGACGACCACTCGCCATCGTCAATCCTGGCGCTGTTGCAGCTAAGCGCAGAGTTCGACTGATTGACCACCCGCATGCGGATAGTGAGGTGAGCTTTCGATTGGCCGTTTGGTGGCGAGAGAGCCCGGCGCGCCGTGCCGTATTGCGCGCACTGCGTCCAAGGAGTGTTATTGCGAAGCGCGTTCCAGATCTTCGCTCCACGGTCGGCGCCGTAGCGGGCGAAGACCCCGGCGCGGTAGTCAGCCCACATCGAAGCCGCTGCGTATGCGGCGCCCTTCGCCGCGCGCTGGAAGTTGTCATTTGCGCCGTCGAAACCTGCCGCGGACCGTTCGGAGTGGCCCTTGTCGCCGAACGGAATCTGGCCTGTGGTCCAGTTGATCGTGCCCTTGCCCTCGTCCTTGTTGAGGTAGTCGTTGTGCTTGACCCGATTAGACAACCCCGAGCCGTAGGCGCCGGTAATGACCTGAGTCTGGGCTATGAACGCATCGATCTCTGCGTCGGAGCGCGGGTAGCCCAGCGCGTTAGGAACGATGCTCGGGTCGTTGTGCAGCCCCTGGGGGTTCTCAATGTTAAGAGAGCTTGGGTTCTGATCGATCCAGTTGGAGTGGGAGAAGAAGTCCTCGGTGATGTGGAGCGCCCGGCCGAACGCGATCAGCGCGTTGCACTTCGCCCAGCCACGGTCGTGCGTTTCGCCGGGGTTAAGGTCGGGGTCGTAGTCAACGTTGCAGTCCTCGCTGAGATCGGACTGAGGGGCGTCGAGTTGGCCGTTGGGGCTGACCAGCTTGCCGGCCTCGTCCACGGCGACGCCGACATACTTCTGAAGCAACCGCAGGCAGTCCCTCAGTCCGGCGGCGCGCTGGTCGAAGGTGCGGGGATACGATCCGAAGGGTCCCTGCGAAGTCGGGAACCACGCGTCGGAGTTGTCGCAGTGCGCTCGGTCGCTCGACGAAAGGACGGCCTCGGCGAAGCGGTCAGGGGCGCCGACACCACCGAAGTAGCCGTCCGTCCCCGCCAGCATCCTCATCGAACGTTCGAACGCGAACCACCACGGCTGCTTATTGGAGTCGGCGCTGGAGGGCAGACAAAGGTCGCGCTTCCAGTCGAGGCCAGCGGGGGCGGCCCGGTCCAGCGCGCTGTTGCAGGCGATAGCCATGCGCGTTATCCGCTCGTGCTCGGCGTTGCCGGGCGTGTTCCAGGTCATGAACGCGTGGGCGTTCGCGGGGACCAGCATCAGCAAGCTTATGGTGAGAATCAGGAGAGGTAAGCGGCGCATCCGGGCAACTTATCAAAGACGCGCGGACACAGTGCCAGCTCGACCCAAGCCCTCCATCGGACTCGAACCGATGACCCCTTCCTTACCATGGAAGTGCTCTACCAACTGAGCTAGGAGGGCGCAGGGCGGGAGGATAGCTTGCGCTCGGCACTTTCGGCCTCGTGGAACAGCCGACCGGATCGCTCAGCGGTTGATCATGATCGCGTATGACTGCGCAGGCGCGCTTCGGGTCAGCGTAACTCGAAGCCCCTGCTTACCGGCCGCTCGGATCGCCCGTAGCGACGTCGCTGAGAGCTTCAGCCCGACCAAAGTAGATGATCCCGCGCCAATCGCGCCCACTTAAGACCAATGCCACCAGCCGCCGTGACGCTGGCGTCAAAGACATCCGCGGCTGGAAATGCAAACACGAGCGATCGCCCGAAGTTTCCCCCGATTGCCCGCGAGCGCCCTTGAATGCTTACCTTCGCAGGCGCACCGATCGGTTCGCTACCGTGTTAAGCAGGTGATGGCAGAGCTTCGCGCAACCCATTCCGTGCGCGCCGCGTTCGTCGCTGCGCTAGCTACAACACTCCTCGGGGCGCTAGCCCCGGGAGCTTTCGCTGCGCCACTGACGAAAGAAACTTGGCTCACCGGCGTAAAGATCACGGAGTACTACCCCGTGCCCGAAGCTTGGTTCGTAGGCAAACGAGTCACTACTCCCGGACTGGCGCGGAAGAGCCGCGTAGATTGGCTCTACTCTGCGCGCGGCGTCTCGATGGAAGGGGACGGCATTGGCACCGACGGGAAGCGCTACCACATCGATAACAGCGGCGCGAGCGGCTGGATCACGTCACTCGGTGGCCGTGCCAACTTCGGCGGTGGGCCATTTGCACCGTTCTGGCGAGGCGAGAACTATTGGCGGTCAAAAAGCGGCGGCGTGACTTTCCCGCTCGAAGCTGGCGGCTGGTCCAACGGCACGGGAGTGAAGTACGTGAAGCCAACGAACATCAGCTTCGCTAGCGGTCCTTCGCGCGACCTCAGCTACTACCGCAGCGTCGCCGTCGACCCGCGCTTGATCCCAATCGGCAGCCTCGTCTACGTCGCCGCTTACAAGGCGAAGAACAAGGATGGCTGGTTCCGCGCCGACGACACCGGCGGCGCGATCATTGGGCGCCACCTCGACGTCTATCGCCCACCGCCAACAAGTACCTCAGGTCAAGCTGGCTACCTCACCGGGCAACGCATCTTCGTTGTACCTAAGAACCGGATCCCCGCCTACACGAAGTCAAAGTCCGCGGCCACGAAGCGCTAAGCGCGCTCGCGTCAAGGGCTCTACTTAACTAATGCCAGCCGCTCGGAGTAACCGAGCAGATCGGTGACGGTCACAAACTTGTAGCCACGCCGCTTCAGCGAAGTGACGATCTGTGGCATCGCTGCGAGCGTCTGCAAGCGAGGACCGCCGCCATCGTGCGAGAGAATAATCCCGCCGCCATAGGTCTGACCAAGGACGCTCCTCACAATCGAGGAGGTGCCTGGCGTGCGCCAATCGTTCGGATCGGCGGTCCAGAGAATCGAAGTCATCCCGAGAGCAGCCGAGCGGCTGACCAGATCGCTGCCGGTCGATCCATAGGGCGGCCGGAACACACAGGGCGTGAATCCGGTCGCCTTGTGGATCGCCGCATTTGTGCTGCGCATCTGCGAGCTAGCACCGGAGCCACCGCCGCCAAGGTTGGCGTGGTTCCATGAGTGGTCGCCGATCATGCTGCCGTTGCGAAGAATCTCGCGTGCCAGCGCGGCCCGCGCCGCAACCTGCTGACCGACCATGAAGAACGTCGCCGGCACTCCCAGCCGCGCAAGTTCGTCGATGAATCGGCTGGTGTAGATCGAAGGGCCGTCATCGTAGGTCAGCGCAATTCGATTGCCCGAAGGTCCGCGGCTGACCTGAGCTGAACCGTGACGACTACAGCCGACTACCTTGACCTGCCAGATCCGTGCGTCGTACGTGCTCACTCGCGGCAAACGATGCGAGCAAGGCAACAGCGGTGATGTAGCTGCCGCCGGAGCCGCGGTCGGCACCGTGGCACATCCAGCCGCGTTTGCCGCCACGTAAAACTTTGCTGCGCCGGTGCGTAAATTCGCCGCCGCTGGCTCGAAGCTGATCCGCAGCTGATTCGAGTGGGGGCGAGTTACGGTGCCTGTCACTAGTTTCCCAGCTGAGCGAATCTGCCAACGATTCTTTGCCTCTGAGAGACAGATCGAGCGCGGACTGAGCGAAGCTTGCGTCACTACCGCGCATAACTGCCCTCCGTCGGCGTATGCGAGCGCCTGCGGCGTAATCGCGTCACGACCGAAGAACGTGATTTGCAGCTCCCGGTCGCGCTGACCGAATGAAACCCCAGCGAGGTCTAGCGGACCGCCCTCAGCGGCAACCGTATGTTCGCCGCCCCCCTTAAGCTCGGACGCACTCGCGGGCGCAGCCGCACAAAGCACCAGCAGCAGGCCAGCGACAACGAGCCGCGCGCGCACTTAACCGGCCTTCACGCTCACGAGGTCAACGTCGAAGACCAGCGCTGCGTTTGCCGGAATTGCCGGCGGTGAGCCGGCGGCACCGTAAGCCAAATCGGCCGGGATGATCAGTCGCCTACGGCCACCGACCCTCATCCCCTCGACACCCTGATCCCAGCCGGCAATAACGCCGCCGCTACCAAGGTTGAAAGTAAACGGCTTACCAGCCTTCCAGGAGCTGTCGAACTCCTTACCGTTGGCGAAGAGCACGCCGACGTACTGAACGGTGACGCTGTCACCGCTCTTAGCCTCGGCGCCGGTTCCGACGATCAAGTCCTGGACGATCAGAACCTTCGGTGCTGCCCCACTCTGGCGAGGGATCACGGGCTTGACTTTAAGGTCGCCTTCGCCGGGCCCGGGTGTGACCTTGACGGCTTTGATCGCTGGCGTCGTAGCGTCGCTGATCGTTGGCGGGTTGGCCTGTTCGACCGAAGCCTGCTCGGCGGCCTTATCGACGCCGCTCTGGCTTGAACCGCAGGCAACCAACAACGGCAAAGATGCGCAGAGCAGAAGTGTGAGGGGAAGACGAGTTTTGATCATCACTGGTTGATAGCAGTTGAGTCCGCCGTTAGTCGCAATAGGGGCCGCAAACGTTGGCCAAAAGCAACGATCAGCCGACGACCACACTGAGCGTTATCTGAGTTACCCGACCACGCTCTGAGATTGAGAAGTCAGTCACGACGAAGCTTTTTTTCCACTTGCCCAGATAACAGTGGCGATGGCCCAGCTCGGTGACGCAGGTCTCGCCGACAAGACTTGCGGCCAGCTGCTTCTCGCTCGAGCCGACGCCAACTCCCGCGCCCGAGCGTTCCTTCTTGCTGGTCGTCGTCACGTTGAAGACGGTGGCGCTCTTTGCAGTGCCACGAAAGGTCACAGTGAGCAGACCAAATTTCATCTCACGCGTCTTCCCGACGAGCGGATGGGTAGGGGTCTTGTTACTTGTGGGTTTTCCCGCAGCGGCGATCACTTGGCTGGCGATCATGCCTATCTTTACCCCGCCTAAAGACCGCTGGGGCACGAGCCTCTTATCCACTTCCGGGGCAGCGCCAGCCGGCAGCGCCATCGCCAAAGAGACTGTGAGTGCTAGAAGAACCGCCCTGCTTCCTACGCGCATCTGCCAATCATTACCACGGCGGCGCATCTATGCGCCAGTTAACCGTCGGAGGTGCGCCCGGTGATCCCATCATCGGTGCTGGGCGTAAGACTGCCTGAGCCCGCAGCGCGAGCGGTTGGGCCACCGCCGCGGCCGCGCAGAACGAAAGCGAAAGCAACGGCGAGCAGCGCGCCCAGCAGCGGACCAGCTAGATAGGGCCAGTAGTTGGCGAACCCGCCGCCGACCAGATCCGGTCCAAACGAGCGAGCCGGGTTCATCGAAGCGCCGCTAATGGGAGCCGCCCAAAGACCGGCCAGCGCGATGTAGCCGCCAACTGCCAGCGCGCCGATAGAGCCAACATTTTGAGCCCCGGAGGAGGTGCCAAGGATCGTGCTGACGAGCCCCAGCGTCAGCACCATCTCAATCAGCATCGCCTGCCAAGCCTCGTAGCCAGCGCCAGGCTCGGTCGCACCGAGGCCGCCAACGTCGCCGAGCACGGCGCGCAGGAAGAGGCAGGCCAACGTTGCGCCAACAAGCTGAACGAAGATGTAGCCGGGGACGCGCCTCCAAGCGAAGTCGCGCCGCAGCGCAAAGGCGATCGACACGGCCGGGTTGAGATGAGCCCCGGATACCGCGCCCATGAAGAGGATGATCGCCATCACCATCAGGCCCGGTGCCACTACGGCTGCGGCAAGGCTTACTTGGTCACTGGCCTCGGCGTGGAGCATGCCGCCGCCGGCGGCGACAAGCACCAACATGAAGGTGCCGAAGAGCTCCGAGAATAGCCTCCGCCATTCGAGCTTCGAATCATCGAACTGGTCGAGACCCGGATAGGCAAGCGATAGAGCCTCGCGACGTGCATCTTGCACATCTCCTGCCGGCATCACCTCTTCCAAACTCGGCACTTAACTAGGGAACCATTACCGCCGGACGCGTTTCGCCCGGCAGCGCGCCGGTCGCTGTTAACGCTTTGATCGGGCGTCGCCAGCGTCGCCGCTGCAGAGCGCTCCGGCGCGGCGGGCAGAATTAGCTAATGCGCATCTACCCCGAGGTACCCAAACTCCGTACCCGTGCCGTTATCACCGATCTGCTGCTGCTGGCGCTGCTGGTCGTCTTCGCCTGGCTGGGGATGAAGGTCAACAACACCGTTGACGACATCGCCAGCCTCGGTCGCGGCGTCCAGGACGCTGGTAACTCGGTCCGCGACGGCTTCACACAAGCCGGCGACGCGCTCGGCAACGTGCCGCTCGTCGGTGGTGACCTCAGCGGCGCGCTGCGCGACGCCGGCCAGGCGACCGGCGGCAATGCCGTCGCGGCAGGCCGCCAAGGGGAGTTGGCAATCGAAGAGCTCGCTCAGTTGCTCGGTTGGCTGACCTTCCTAATCCCTGCAGGGCTAGTCATGATCGCTGCGCTGCCGAGGAGAATTCGCAAGCTTCGCCAGCTCAACGTCGCCGCTCAGGTGTTAACCGCCGAAAACGAAGAGCAGCGCCGCCTGCTGGCAATGCGCGCCGCTTTCTCACTCCCCTTCGGCACGCTGCTGAGCTACACGCGCGATCCGTTTGGCGATCTTCAAGCAGGCAACTACGACGCACTGCTGAGGGCCGTATACGAGGACTGTGGGCTGCGAGCGCCCACGGGCAGAGCAATGGCGGGAGCAGGATTCGAACCTGCGTAGGCAGAGCCAACGGGTTTACAGCCCGTCTCCTTTAACCACTCGGACATCCCGCCGAGCACAGCGCCCGGAAGTGTAGAGCTCAGGCGCTGTCGCGCAGCTTCTGGGCCTCTGGCAGCGACTCCAGCTTCTTCAGCGTGTGGTTCTCGATCTGGCGGATCCGCTCGCGCGTCACGTCAAAGGCGCGGCCGACCTCCTCCAGCGTCCGAGGCTTGCCGCCACCGATCCCGAAGCGCATGATGATCACATCACGCTCACGCGTAGGCAGCGTGCTGAGCGCGCGGTAAACATTTTCGCGGCGTAGCGAGTCGGAGGTTAGGTCGAATGGCGAGACGATGCCGTCGTCCTCGACAAAGTCACCGAGCTGCGAGTCGTCCTCGTCGCCGACCGGCTTCTCCAGCGAGATCGGCTGCTGGCTTACGCGCAGAATCTCACGCACATCCTCGGTGCTGCACTCAAGCTCCTCGGCGATCTCCTCCGGGGTTGGTTCACGGCCCAGCGACTGCACCAGCTGGCGCTCAACATGGACAACCTTGTTGAGCTTTTCGACCATGTGGACGGGAATGCGAATTGTCCGGCCTTTGTCGGCGATCGCACGCGTAACGGCTTGGCGGATCCACCAAGTGGCGTAGGTTGAAAACTTGTAGCCGCGGCGGTAATCAAACTTCTCAACTGCGCGGATCAGACCGAGCGAGCCTTCCTGAATCAGGTCAAGGAAGGTCAGGCCGCGGCCGAGGTAGCCCTTGGCAATCGATACGACAAGCCGCAGGTTGGCTTCAACCATGTGCTGCTTGGCGTTCATGTCGCCGCGCTCAATCCGCTTCGCAAGCGAGACCTCCTCAACGGCGCTCAGCAGCGGCACGCGGCCGATCGAGCGCAGGTAGAGGCGAAGCGAGTCGAGGCTCGGCTCGACCGTCAGGTCGATCTCATCGCTCTTGGCGCCCGAGGCCCGCTTGCCGCGCTTGCGCGTGCCTTCGGTTAGCGGCGGGCCGGAGCCGTCATCGCCCTCGACAACAAGGTCAATCCCCATCTCCTTCAGGTGGCCGTGCAACTCCTGCACCTGCTCCTTTGAGACCTCGACCTCTTCGAAGCATTTCGTGACCTGCGCGACGGTCAGGAACCCCTTCTCCTGGCCCGTGGCGATCATTGGCCTTAGCTCAGCAAGCTCCCAAACGGGGGCTTCGTCGGCGAGCAATCCTTCGCTCTTTGTTGCCTGCATATTCTCCACAGCTCCTCAAATAAGAAATTGCAGGAGCCGCTTCTCCAAACGACTCCCCTCCCCACACAACTCCCCTGCTGAAACGATCTACAGGCCGATTGAACAATTCATCCACTTCGCGCGTAACCACTCTGCAGGTTCGTGCTGATGATGTTTAGCCGCAACCGACTAAGTAATTAATAGCACAAGCTCAATTTGATCTGGGCTACCCTCCATTCAACCCCAACTTAAGGCAGGTCCTAAGGTGGAAACTTCAGCGATCAGCAGCTCACCGGACGTTCAGAACTACAAGCCTGAGATTCACGTTTCGCTCTCTCGAGTTGGCGTGACCGGCGTCGAGAAGGTGATCCGCATTGGCGAGCCGGGCGCGGAGCAGTCGTACCACGCTCAGCTGGAGTGCTTTGTAGACCTTGGGCCAAAGCAAAAAGGCGCACACATGTCGCGCTTTGACGAGGTTGTCAACGAAGCGATCGGTGAGTTCGCTGTTGAAGGAACGGCGCTGCGCGCCGAGCAGCTCGCTCAGGCGATCGCCGAAAGCGTCCGTGAGCGCCAAGGCGCGCGCCGCGCTGAAGTGACGATCACGGCCCGTTACCCGGAGCACAAGCCGGCGCCGGTATCGGGGATTACGACGCAAGAGATCTACACGCTCCACGGCGCAGCGCTGGCCAGCGAGGCTGGAACGCGGCGCCTCGTCGGCGTTACCGCTCAGGGAATGACGGCCTGCCCGTGCGCTCAGGAACTGGTCGCCGCAACGGCCCGCGAAAGGCTCAGCCAACAGGGCTTCGAGAACGACGAAATAGAGCAAATCATCGCCGCCGTGCCGATAGCAACGCACAACCAGCGCGGGCTCGGCACGCTCTACCTCGGCTCGGTTGAGGGCAGCGAGCTCGACGTTGAGGCAAGCGACCTGTTGGCAATCGTTGAGGGTTCGATGTCGAGTGAGATCTACGAGCTGATGAAGCGATCCGACGAAGGCTCGGTAGTCGAGAAGGCGCACAGTCGCCCGCGCTTCGTTGAGGATTGCGTGCGTGAGGTGATCCAGGGTGTGATCGAGCGCTACGGCGCGCTTGACGATGCGACCTTCGTCTCGGCCCGCCAAGAGAATCTCGAAACGATTCACCAGCACAACGTGACCGCTGAGCGCTACGGCCTGCTCGGCGAGCTGCGCCGCGAGATCGCCACCGACGAGCACCTGCTGCATCACACCTCGATGCGCGAGTGGCTCGACGCTGGCGGCCGTTAGCTGCTGGCGCGCTGGGCGCAGCTGAGCAGCAGGCCATTATCGGGAACCTCGACGCTGACTAGTGGCAGCGCGCCGGGGGCGTTGAAGACTTTCTGCCCCGCGTCGGCGCTCGCCAGTGAGGCGGAGTCGGAGTTCCACAGTGCCAGCATCGCGTAGCTCTTAGCCGGTCCTTCGAAGAGAACGCCGCGCGTCTTGCCCCAGTCCCAGCGCTGGGTGATCTTCAACGGGCCGGCGGCAATGTCGGCGCGCACGGCGCTGAGCGCATCCTGCGAGCGCGCCTGGGCCAACCCGGCTTTCTGGACGCAGGCCGAGATCTCGTTGGGAACGGGGTCACGATTGCCGAGCACGATGTAGATCGCCGTCCCAAAGGAAGCGATAACCGCGACTGCGAGCAAGGCGAAGGCCCACTTCACTGCGGCGAGCCTTCACCTGCGTGAGCGCGCCGCAGCTCAGCTTCGCGCAGCAGGCGCCGCATCCCGAAGAAGTAGTCGATACCACTGATCACCGTCACGGCGACCATCACGTAGACGAGCCAGTCGATCCAAGTTGGTGAGGGGACGAGCAAAATCAGCAGGAAGATCGTAAGCACCTGCACGCCAGTCTTGACCTTGCCCCACCAGTTGGCGGCGATCACAACGCCTTCCGAGCGAGCTGAGATCCGCGCCACGGTGACGGCGAACTCGCGCGCCACGATCACCATCGCAACCCAGGCTGCGAGACGCCCGAGCGAGACGAGCGAAAGCAGCGCGGCGATGATCAGCAGCTTGTCAGCGACCGGATCCATCAGCTTGCCGAAGGTTGTGATCTGCGCACGCGTGCGCGCCAGCCAGCCGTCAAGCGCGTCGGTCACCGAGGCTGCCGCGAAGACAACGGCGGCGAGCACATCGCTTGTTTGGCCGCCATGCGAAAGCAGCGCGACGACGAGCACCGGCACGAGCAGGATGCGCAGAACTGTCAGCAGGTTTGGCAGGTTGAGCGTGAACACGGCTCCCCGAAGTATTGCGCGCCGGCGAGGCGGCACCGCAGCCTGGCGCTTTAGGCCTCTATCGCGGCCTCGGCCGGGAGCGGCGGAGCGGTCCTTGTTACGCCGACGCTGGCGATCACTACCAGTGAGATCGCGAACAGTTCGAGCAGCGTTGGCTTCTGGTTCAGGACGATGAAGCCGGTAAAGACCGCGACGGCCGGTTCGATGCTCATCAGCGTGCCGAAGACACGCGTTGGCATCCGCCGCAGAGCCTCGAGCTCGAAGCTGTAAGGGATCAGCGAGCTGAGCAGCCCGATTACTGCGCCGATCAGAAGGATATGTGGCGTAACGAGCGTCGAGCCGCCGGAGAGCACGCCAGGTATGAAGGCGATTGTCATGCCGATCATCATCGCGACTGTCAGGCCGTCGCGGTCGGGGAAGACCTCGCCGGCGCGCTGTGCGATCAGGATGTAAATCCCCCAGAAGAAGGCAGACAGCAGTGCAAGCAGAACGCCAGCCAGCTCAAGATCGCCGCCGCCATTCCAAGGCTGCGCGATCAGCACCACGCCGGCGGCGGCGAGCACAACCCAAAGCCCGTCGAGCAGCCTGCGCGAGAAGATCGCAGCGATCGAAATCGGCCCAAGGAACTCGATTGTTGTCGCGATACCAACCGGAAGGATGTTGATTGCGAAGTAGAAGGCAAGGTTCATCGCCGCGAGAATCACGCCGAAGAGGATCGCCGTGCGGACCTGCGTCGCCGACCACTGTGAAACCTTGGGCCGGCTTAGGAGGAAGAGGAAGAGCGCAGCGAACGCGAGCCGCAACAGCGTTGAGCCTGCAACACCAACCTCGTCAAAGATCGTGACCGAAATTGCGGCGCCAAACTGGACTGAGATGATCGATCCGAAGACCAACGCCAGGGGCGAAACGCGGCCCAGCGTGCCGGACTTCGCGGGGCCGTGGGGTTCTTGGTTTGAGGCTTGCGATGTCGGCACGTTCACCTCACTGTGACGAACTAAAGCTCAAGTAGGGCGCTACGCACGGCTGCGTCGCGCTCGCGCGCCTCGTCGTCGGCCCAGCCCCAGGCGACACCGTCGGTGATCGAGAATGTCGGCCGCTTGTGGCTGGTGACGCGCTCGACGTTGATCTCAACGCCTACTACTCCGTCCAACCCGGGCAGCGGGTCAGCAACGACCTGGGCCGTGCCGTGCGCGGTAAAGGCGACGTCGCCTGCGGCGAGCACGGTTAGAGCGACGCGCGGATCTTCGCGCAGCCGTTGGAGCGAGCCTCGGCGCGCGCCGAGTGCGAGAACTATTCGCCTGCCGGATGCGCGCACCGCGGTGCTCACTGGGATCGCGTGTGGGCCCTCGCCGCCCGTAGCAAGGATACAAACCGTCCCCGGAGGCCAATGCGGCAGATCAACTTGCTCGTCCACCTGATCAACCTAGTAGTTTCTCCGCCATGGGACGATTCAAACGCGGTTGGAACTTGTCAAAACAGAGTTGGGCTGTCGTGAAATCCGACAAGTCGCTGCTCGCCTTTCCGATCATCTCGGTCGTCGCGGCGATAATCACGATGATCATCTTTTTCGGCGGCGGCGCCGCTATCGCCGTCGCGACCGGCTCGCCTTGGGGCGCGCTGCCGCTCGTGATCATTGGCGCCTACCTGCTGACCGTCGTCGGCGTCTTCGCCTCGGTCGCGCTGGCCTCCTGCGCTACCGAAGCGCTTGAAGGGCGCGATACGACCGTCGGGCAGGGCATCCGCGCTGCACGAGGGCGGATGAAGTTGATCTTTGCTTGGGCCGCAGTGGCGTTATTCGTTGGCGTCCTGATCTCAATAATTCAGGGTCTCCTGGAAGAGGTTGTTGGCGGCCTTGCCAGCGCGATTATTGGCGGGATCGCGGGCGTCGTTTGGGCGGTTGCGACCTTCTTCGTGATTCCTGTGATTGCGCTTGAAGGGCTGGGGCCAAAAGAAGCGATCAAGACATCGGCTCATGTCGTCAAAGAGCGCTGGGGCGAGGGTGTTGTTGGTTCCAGCGCGATCGGCTTGATCACTATGTTCGTCGCGATTCTGCCAGCGTTTGCGATCATGTTCCTTGGCTTCGTTCTGCTTGGCTCTTCGGCCGTTGGTGGCGGCTTGCTGATGACGATCGGCGTTCTCGTCTTCGTTATCGCACTTCTATTTCAGACGACGATCATGGCTGTCTTCCGCGTCGCGCTCTACCGCTATGCAACCGAGGACCAAGTCCTCGCTGGCTTTGATCGCGAAGCGCTGGAGTCGGCATTCGTGCCGAAGAAGAAGCGTCGCGGCGCGCGCGGCAGCTCCTGAAACGCGCGCCAGTCGCTGAGCACTTAGGTAAGGCGCGCCAACGCTGCGCTAATGCTGCGACGATGTAAGAGC
>Ga0194048_10000720_pt1 | contig 16130 bp, 15 predicted proteins | sample JunL225m_MetaG_FD_161685 | JGI IMG/M metagenome (GOLD analysis project Ga0194048, IMG submission 161685) | Anoxic zone freshwater microbial communities from boreal shield lake in IISD Experimental Lakes Area, Ontario, Canada - Jun2016-L222-5m | ecosystem: Environmental > Aquatic > Freshwater >...
TACCCTCTAAATAGTTATGCGGGCAATTCGAGCAAGGACTCAATCACAATTGCAACACCATCGTGATAGTGGGCATCGGCTACAAACTTTGCATGTTTCGGCCCATCTGGATGGCCATCTGACATTGCCCAAGATCGGGCCGCCCATTCCAACATCGAGAAATCATTTGGGTTATCGCCAAAGGTTACACAATCTTGCGCGGTCAATCCGGCACGCTCTGCCATCTTGGCCAGAGTTTGACCCTTACTTACACCAAGTGCAGATATTTCGATTAGCGATTCACTGGAATTTGAATGCGTGATATTTGCAGTTCCAGCTAATTCGCGCGCTGCAATCTCTAACATTTGATCGGAAGTGAATTCGTTATTGCCACAGCGTCCCAACATTTTAAATGCTGGTTTATCAATCTTCATTTCAATCGCATCAACACCGATATTGTCTAAACCAATATCCCACTTTGTTGTGTACTTCTTCTCCCGATGAAATTCATCGCCATACTCAACTGCGAAATGTATCCCAGGAAGGTTTTTGCGAAGTCGATTTACAATATCTAACTGCAACTCTTTAGTCATTAACCACTCTTCAAGAACTTTTTCATTCATTAAGTCGTAAAGAATCGCGCCATTGGCACAGATTGCGTTACCAAAACCGAAGGCTTCCTTAATCTCTTTCATCCATCTAGGTGGTCTTCCAGTAACAAAGAAGATTTCAATTCCAGCTTCATGAGCCTTTTTGAATGCGGCAACAGTGCGATCAGAGATTGGACCGAGGTGTGGAACTATCGTTCCATCTAAATCAGTTGCAATTAATTTTGGGCGTTTACCTGGAATCATAAAGATGGCACCAAAGTATCCACGCCCAAGAATGGGCGAAGCGCCTTTGGAACATTTACTGATCCATCCTGGTTTTGGTGATTCTCTAGAATTGCGACAATCATTCTTGGTACCGCAACCAGAGTGCCATTTAACGTTGCAACTGGCTTAGTTCCGCTCTCATCGCGATAACGAATGTTTAATCTACGAGCTTGAAATTCTGTGCAATTAGAGGTGCTTGTGACTTCGCGATAAGCACCTTGGGTTGGGATCCAAGCTTCGCAATCAAACTTACGAATAGCACTTGATCCAAGATCTCCAGATGCAACATCAATAACTCTAAATGGAATTTCCATTGCCTTGAGGAAATCTTTCTCCCATTCCAGAAGTCTTAAATGTTCTGCCTTCGCATCTTCAGGTTTTATGAATGAGAACATTTCGACTTTATCAAATTGGTGAACTCGAATAATTCCGCGGGTATCTTTGCCATAAGATCCAGCTTCACGACGGAAGCATGAGGAATATCCGGCATATCTAATTGGTAGATTCTCAACAATTTCATCCATGTGGTACGCGGCAAGTGGAACTTCACTGGTACCGACTAAATAAACATCATCTTCTTCAAGATGGTAAACATTCTCTGCTGCTTGACCAAGGAAACCAGTTCCCTCCATCGCTGCCGGGTTTACTAATACTGGTGGAATGACTGGGGTGAAACCAGCTTTAACTGCAGATGAAATCGCATAATTTACCAACGCGAATTCCAACATGGCTCCAGGGCCAGTCAAATAATAAGAACGTGAGCCAGCAACTTTGGCGCCGCGCTCGGTATCAATTGCTTTTAATAATTTTCCTAATTCAACGTGATCCTTTGGTTCGAAACCTTCACCTTTGAAATCACGTGGCTTGCCAATTTCTTCGATAACTTTAAAATCTTCTTCGCCACCTACTGGCGCATCTAAATCAATTAAATTAGAGATTTGCAATAAATATTCGCGAGCCTTTGCTTCGAGATCACTGCGCTTGGAATCGGCTGCTTTTACGCGGTTGGCTAACTCTTTTGCATTCTCAAGAAGAGCGTTCTTCTCATCACCTTTTGCTGCACCAACTGATTTAGATAGTGCGTTTTGCTCGGCGCGTAAGGTTTCAAATTCACTTATCGCGGCCCGGCTTTTTACATCTGCATCAAGAAGTTGATCAACTACAGCGACATCTTCACCGCGTACCTTTTGGGAATGGCGAACTACATCTGGAGTATCGCGCAGAACTTTTAAGTCAATCACGTGTGCAAGCCTATCTAGTTACTTTTACCAACACGGGGATATGACCCAAGGAAACGAATATCTTCGGAAATATTTCGAACACCATCAACGGCGGCTGCAACTTTCGGATCAGCAATATGTCCCTCTGCATCAATTATGAAATGGTAGTGACCAAGTTCTAGACCAGTTGGGCGAGATTGAATAAAAGTTAAATTCACATCTCGTTTAGCAAATTCTGTAAGAATTTCTAGCAGTGCTCCTGCGTGATCAATACCGATGAATGCCACAAGTGAAGTGCGATCATTTCCAGTTGGTGGCGGCATAGTTCCTGGCTTCTCGGCAACAACAAACCTTGTTACTGCGCCAGCGTTATCGCCGATATTGCTTGCAATTATCTTTAGCCCATAATTCTTTGCTGCGATGTCAGATGCAATTGCTGCATCATAATTTCCATTTGCTAAGCCTTTTGCTGCGGCTGCAGTTGAAGACATTTCAATAATCTCTGCCTGCGGATAATTCTTAGCAACATATGAGCGACATTGAGATTCGGCGTGAGGATGCGTTGCAATTTTCGTTATCTCATCGCCAGCGCGATCTGGCAGTGTCATTAGTGAAAATGTAACTGGAAGTGTGGTTTCAGCTGTAACAACTAGTGGCGTTCCAAGAGCAAGTTCATCAAGCGTTCTTGAGACAACGCCTTCTACCGAATTTTCAATCGGAACTAGAACTTTTTCGGCTTTGCCATTTCTAACTGCATCGAGCGCAGCAGTCACATTTGAATAAGGAACAAGAGTGTCTGACTCATTTGTTATCTGGCGAAGCGCAGCCTCGGTAAATGTCCCGGCTGGTCCGAGATAGGCATACGTTGTCATTGGCTAAGAGTAACCGAGGACGTGTACTGCTCGTTAACGATAGTTTTTAAAGAACTCGCTTAATAACGCCGCACATTCACTTTCATTTACACCAGAAATAACTTCTACCCGATGTGGCGCCTTTGGATCACGCAATACATCCCAAACTGAGCCAACCGCGCCAGCTTTCGAATCCCATGCACCAAATACCAGAGTTTTAATTCGTGATTGTGCGATGGCTCCAGCACACATTGCACAAGGTTCAAGTGTCACAACAATGGTGTGATCATCTAGGCGCCACGATTTATTTTTTTGCGCAGCTTCTCTGATCGCAACAATTTCAGCATGTGCACTTGGGTCGTTATCAACTTCGCGACGATTATGGCCACTAGAAATTACTTTGCCATCTGGATTCAATATCAATGCTCCTACCGGAACATCACCAGTTGCGAGCGCAGACTTTGCAATTTCGAGAGCTTGCTGCATTTCAACTTTAAATGTATTAGCGGTTAAAGACAATGCTTATTGACCTTCAAATATTTCTGCGAATTGATTTCCAAAACCAAGTTTTGATGCAATTGCATCTAATTGTTCATCAGGGAAAAGTTCTGGATCATCGCAGAGCGCTTCAAGTTCCATAGAGCTCATTCCTAAATCTGCGAGCAGATCAATATCGCCACCTGGCTGCGAATCGTCATCCTCTTCCGGGAATGGCAGATCTAACATCTCAATTAAATCTGCAGCAAGATCAGATTCCAGTGCATATGTAACATCGCTAATCATCATTTGCATTTGTGAACCAAGTGCGCGAGCAACAATAAAGAAATCTTCTTCGATTGCAATTAACGCGATTGCGCCACCATTTGTAGCCTGCGAATTAAGCTGGTCCATAATTGAACCGAGGTCTGTAACGTGAGTTAGTTCTGCCACATTCCATCGACCATCTTCGTGCCACGCAATGATTCCAAAATCTCCCGCCATTGCGCTCACCCCCAGTCCGACTTTAATTCCGGTTTGCTTCCGGTTTGCAGGACTTCATACTGACACTAAAGCGGGCATGCGACAAGCCCAACAAGCGCGAGTAAGGTATGAGTCGTGAAGATCCATGTAGCGAACCATCCATTGCTTGCACATAAATTGACTGTTCTGCGCGATGAGAAAACTAATTCGCCAACCTTCCGCCAATTAACTGAGGAAATAGTGACCTTATTGGCATACGAAGCGACAAGAGAAGTCCGAACAACACCGGTGAAAGTTAAGACTCCTGTTGCGATGGCAGATGGCGTTGCTCTTACAAAACCGAAACCAGTTGTAGTTCCAATTTTGCGCGCCGGTCTTGGAATGCTTGAAGGAATGACGCGTTTAATGCCAACTGCAGAAGTTGGATTCCTTGGAATGATTCGCGACCATGACACTCTTCAACCATCTACTTATGCAAATAGATTGCCAGATGATTTAACTGGACGTCAGTGCTACATCCTCGATCCGATGCTTGCGACCGGTGGCACGTTGATTGCTGCAATTAAATATCTACTTGAACGTGGTGCAACAGATATAACTGCGATAACAATTCTTGCCGCGCCTGAAGGTATTGCACTTATTGAGAAGGAATTTGCCGGAAAGAATCTGCCAATAACAATTGTTACCGGCGCACTAGATGAAAAATTAAATGAAAAGGGTTACATCGTTCCTGGCTTGGGCGATGCTGGCGACCGTCTATACGGAGTTGTGTAATACATGGCATCAACAAGTCCTGGCTACGGAATAACGATTCGAGTTGAAGGTCCACCTTCTGCCCAACCTGTTGCTGAAGTAACAACTGCAATTACCGCTGCAGGTGCTGCGATTACCGCGCTTGACGTTGTTGAATCTTTCTTGGATCACGTAGTTATCGATGTTACTTGCGATGCAATAGATGCCGAACATGCGGAAGCAATTACTGCTTCAATCGCAAGCCACCCAGAGCTAACTGTTCGCAAAGTAAGTGATCGCACATTCTTACTTCACCTTGGTGGGAAAATTGAAATTCAATCTAAGGTTCCGCTAAAGACGCGTGATGATTTATCTCGCGCATACACACCTGGTGTTGCTCGAATTGCCCAAGCAATTGCGGCAGATAAATCAGATGCACGTCGCCTAACTATTAAACGAAATACCGTCGCTGTTGTTACTGATGGTTCAGCGGTATTGGGGCTAGGAAATATTGGACCTGAAGCTGCGCTTCCAGTTATGGAAGGTAAAGCTGCGCTATTCAAGCGCTTTGCCGATGTCGATGCTTGGCCAGTCTGTTTAGATACCCAGGATGTCGATGAGATTGTTCGTACTGTTCAAATAATTGCACCGGTTTATGGCGGAATTAATTTAGAAGATATCTCAGCACCGCGTTGCTTTGAAGTTGAACGCCGGCTGCGCGATCTTTTAGATATTCCAGTTTTCCATGACGACCAACATGGAACTGCGATTGTTGTGCTTGCAGCGCTTACTAACGCGCTTAAATTTGTTAAGAAAGATTTGGCTAAGACAAAGATTGTGATGAGTGGCGCTGGGGCCGCGGGTACTGCAATTGCCCGACTTCTTGTTGCAAGTGGTGCTAAAAATATTATTGGATTTGATAAAGATGGTCTGGTCTCAGAACATAAAGCTGGAGATCAAGAGATGCGAACCTGGTTCGTTGATAATTGTGCACCTGGCGATTTCACTGGTGACATTGGCCAAGCAATGGTTGGTGCAGATATTTTCATTGGTGTAAGTGCGCCAAATGTAATTAAGGAGTCAGATGTTGCGGCAATGGCTCCGGGCGCGATCGTCTTCGCCCTCGCAAACCCTGACCCAGAAATTGATCCAACAATTGCCCGAAAATATGCTGCGGTAGTAGCTACTGGTAGAAGTGATCAGCCAAACCAAATTAACAATGTCTTGGCATTCCCTGGAATCTTCCGTGGTCTACTGGATGGCCGAATCACGAAGATAACTGATGCGATGTTAGTCGCAGCTGCAGATGCAATATCTTCTTGTGTTACATCAGACCAATTGAATGCTAACTTCATTGTTCCTAGCGTTTTTGATACTCAAGTAGTTACTAAAGTTGCTGAAGCTGTGAAGCTAATTGGTCGCGCTTAACGTTTAAACAGCCGCGACTGGCCACCAATTACAACACCTAAATAAGTCATAACAATTCCCGAAACTAAATACCAAGAAACTGTGTTGCCATTTGTAGGTGAGAAAACATCTATGAGTAACGAACCGATAAGGGTTCCACCAACGCTAAATAGCGTGAAGGTTAAAACTCCAAGGTGCTGAACAATCGTTGAGGTAAATGCAATATAGATAACTCCAACTGTTCCGCCGGTATAAATCCACCATGGCCCGCTTGGCAGAGCTACGATTTCATTACCTTTAATAAGTAAGAGTGCGAACAACATAATCACTAGTACCGATGTACCCATAAAGAAATTTAGAAATGATGTTGTAAAGCTCGCCTTTGAATATTCATTTATCTGACCATTAAGTGCGCGCTGGACTCCTACTAAGGCACCGGCCAGGGTTGCCAGCGCTACTGCAAGAACCGAGAACGATGCGAGCGAAATCCGATCCAACGCTGAAATTAGAACTGCAAAGACGGTAATTAAAGCGGCGGTAACTCTGCGCTTTGAAATTAATTTCTTGCCGCCACCTGTGAGCCCGATGCGATCAACAATAAGCGACATCGCAGTTTGCCCAGCAATTGAGGCAACTGAATAAAGTGCAACACCAATTAGTGGGACGACTTGCGTCTGAAGTGCGACGAAGCTTCCACCAAGAACGCCAGCAAATAACCGCCAACGTGGAATCTGCTTTGCTGCTACAGCCGCTCGAAGATTGCGCATTCCTTGCTTTATTGAATTATTAAATGGCGCAATCAGCGAAATAACTATTAACCCCGAACCAAATGAAACTAGCGCCGCTTCAGTGCTGTTTCCAAGAAGATGTGAAAGCTCACCATTTGCTCGCGATTGCAGCGCTATTAGCAGACCAGATATCGCAGCAAGTATCTCTAGTCTGGCGATTTGAGAATGAGAGCTCTTAATTTTCAAGACCTTCCAAACGCGACGTTGACTGCAGCCAACTATCTTCGGTCGCAGATTTTTCTTGGGTTAGCTTGGCTAATTCTTCCATGTTAATTGCCAATTTTTCATGATCGAAGGCGAGTCCACTCTGTTTACTTTCTAACTCAAGAATTTGTGCTTCAAGCTTTGCAATTTGTCGTTCATACTTTGCAATCTCTTTGCGGACCTCTTTGATCTCGAGAATATTAGAGCTCTTGGTTTTTGGTGCGCTATTAGCTATCGGCTGGTTTGAACCTTCACGCAACTTAAGATATTCATCAATCCCACCAGGTAAATCTCGCAGAGTTAAGTCGCCAAGTAATCCAACGAATCGATCACATACCCTTTCTAGGAAATATCTATCGTGTGAAATGACTAGCAAAGTACCGCCGAATGAATCTAATAAATCTTCTAGCGCGGTAAGTGTTTCAACGTCGAAATCATTTGTGGGCTCATCAAGTAAGAGCACATTTGGACTATCCATCAATAATCTGGTTAATTGCAATCTTCTACGTTCGCCGCCAGATAAATCTCCAACTGGCGTCCATTGTGAATCGGTATTAAATCCAAGCTTCTCGCAGAGCTGACTTGCAGATAATTCCTTGCCGTTACCAAGTTGAACTTGATTCGCAACTTTTTCTACCGCTTCTAACACCCGCCAGGTTGGATCAAGCTCTTCAAGGTGCTGCGAAAGAAAGGCCGCTTTAACCGTAACTCCAATTGTAATTTTCCCTGCTGTTGGATTTATCTGCGAAAGCAAAGCTTTAAATAGCGTTGTTTTACCAGCGCCATTTACCCCTACAACTCCGATGCGATCTCCTGGACCAACGTTCCAATAAAGATTATCTAAAATACTTTTATCACCGGCATTAATAGTTGCATGATGAATTTCAAATACGGTGTTACCTAATCTATTTGCCGCAAAGTTAAGTAGCTCGGTTTCATTACGTGGTGGTGGTTCATTAGCAATTAAGGTGTTTGCAGCATCAATTCTAAATTTTGGCTTTGCGGTTCGGGCTGGTGCGCCACGTCTTAGCCAGGCAAGTTCTTTACGAATCAACATATTCCGCTTGCCATCTTCAACAGTTATTTGACGCGCGCGTTCCGCCTTTGAAAGAACATATGCCGAATAGCCACCTTCATATGCCAAAACTTTTCCATCGACAACTTCCCAAATCTGTTCTGAAACTTCATCTAAGAACCAACGATCGTGAGTTATAACCACAACCGCTAATTTGGTATTTCGTTTTAGATATTGCGCAAGCCAAGCAACGCCTTCAACATCTAAATGGTTGGTTGGTTCATCGAGTAAAATTAAATCAAAATCACCAATTAACAATTTGGCAAGGTTTACACGACGTCGCTCGCCACCTGATAGATAAGAGATCTTGCGATCTAATAACTCTTCACTAAAACCACCAAAGAGCCCAGTTAAAACCTCACGAACTTTCGCATCACCTGCCCATTCATGAATTTTTGAATCGCCGAGCACTACATCACGAACTAATAAGTTCTCAGCTATTTCATCACTCTGACTCAATATGCCAATTGTTACCGAACCAGATTTTGAGATTCGCCCCGCATCAGCCGGTTCAATTTCAGCCATGACTTTAAGCAAAGTACTTTTGCCGCCACCATTTCTTCCAACAATTCCGATTCGATCTGCGGCATTTACGCCAAGAGAGACACCATCCAATAGTGCGCGGGCGTCAAAAGCTTTGGAAACAGATTCCAAATTCAATAAATTATTGACGGCCATTGCGCAAGAGTATTTGACGATTGCTAGAGTGGGTAAATGGACGTAACTAATAGGCAATATGCGCTCGACCTTGATGCTAAAGACCCGCTAGCTAAATTCAGGGATGAGTATGTGATTAATGATCCAGAGATTTGTTATCTCGATGGAAACTCTCTAGGCCGCCTACCGAAACGAACAATCACCGCAATCAATGATTATTTGCTAAAAGACTGGGGCACCAAAGTTGTCGAGGGCTGGGGTGAATGGATTGAAGAACCATTTATGACTGGTGATTTATTAGGAAGAACAACTCTTGGTGCTGCTGCAGGCCAAGTATTAGTAACAGACACAACTTCAGTTAATTTCTATCAACTTGTTGGTGCTGCACTTGCAGCTCGGCCAGGACGCAAAACAATAATTATTGATGCTGCGAATTTTCCGACCGATCGATACATCTTGCAAGGTTATGCCAAAACACATGGTTTAAATTTGGTAACAATAAATAATGAAGATCCAGCCATATCTCAACACGAACGAATTACCCCTGAACTTTTAGAGAAATATATGAGCGATGATGTTGCGCTAGTTACCTTCGAAGTTATTCAGTATCGCGCCGGTGCTCGCAATGACATCAAGGCAATCACCGATATGGCTCGTAAATATGGCGCATTCACTATTTGGGATTGTAGCCACGCGGTTGGCGCTATTGATATGCAATTTGATAGAGATGGCGTAGACCTTGCAGTTGGTTGCACTTATAAATTTGGTAGCGCTGGACCAGGCGCACCTGGCTGGCTTTATGTTTCAAAGCGCGTACAAAATGAACTTCAAGTTCCAATTCAAGGATGGCATGCGCAAGAGAATATGTTTGACATGGGTCCAAATTTCAAGAAGGCCGAAGGCCTTGCAGGATTCCAAATCGCAACACCATCAATAATTGCACTTCGCTCTGTACAAACCTCTTTTGGAATTATTGAAGAAGCTGGCATTGCTAATATCGAAGAGAAGTGCGCAATTGGAACTTCGATGATGATTGAACTTTATGATGCGTGGTTAGCAGAACTTGGATTCACGCTAAACACTCCGCGAGATCCTAAAATGCGAGGTGGCCATGTTTCATTGGTACATCCTGAAGGTAAGCGAATTGCCTTTGCTTTGCGCCAAATTTCAAATGTAATTCCTGATTACCGAGCTCCGAACTCAGTTCGATTAGCAATCTCACCTCTACAAAATTCTTATGTAGAAATCTGGGATGGCTTTAATCGATTGCGTGAATTGGTAGCTACGAAGCAGTATGAAAAAGTCTCAAATATAAATGCGAAGGTTACTTAATTAAGCGCGAGCGGTAACTGCGTTTTGTAGCCAAGAAATAATCTCGGTAGTTGGAGTTCCTGGAGTGAATATTTCTCCAACTCCCATGGCCTTTAGTGCAACTTTGTCGGCTTCCGGAATAATTCCGCCACCGAAAACTACGATGTTCTCTGCCTTAGCTTCCTTTAAGAGTTTCATAATTCGATCAAATATTGTCATGTGTGCGCCAGAAAGAATTGAAAGACCAATTGCTTGAACATCTTCTTGTAGCGCAGTTGCAATTATTTGTTCTGGGCTCTGATGAAGTCCCGTGTAAATAACTTCGCATCCAGCATCACGTAAAGCGCGGGCAACAACCTTTGCGCCTCGGTCATGTCCATCTAGACCAGGCTTTGCTACGACTACGCGAATCGGAACTGATTGGGATGTTTCAGTCATTTTTGACATAGAACAAACTTATCACGAGAAATATGTCGTAGGGTTTGGCATATGAGCCAAACCGATCACTCCGAACTCCTAAGCCAAGTTCGCAATGGTGACCGACAGGCGTTGGCCAAGGCAATAACAATCATTGAGAACACTGGCGTCGCATTTGAAATGCCAGCCGATTCTGGAATGAAATCACAAGTAATTGGAATAACGGGTGCACCTGGTGTTGGAAAATCCACCACGGTTGATGCCTTAATTAAATTGCTTCGGGAGCGAAAGTTATCTGTTGCGATTCTCGCAGTTGATCCATCTTCACCAATTTCAGGTGGTGCACTACTTGGTGATCGAATTCGTTTAACTGATCACTTCACTGATTCCGGAGTTTTCATTCGTTCACTTGCCACTAGAGGACATCTCGGTGGCTTATCTGCAAGTACTAAAGCAGTTCTAGAATTGACGCAAAGTGCGAAATTTGATTTCATAATTGTTGAAACAGTTGGCGTTGGACAGAGTGAAGTTGAAGTAATGCGAGTTGTTGACACCGTAGTCGTAGTTCTTGCACCAGGAATGGGAGATGGCATTCAAGCTTCCAAGGCGGGACTTCTAGAAATAGGCGATATCTACCTTGTTAATAAATCGGATAGAGAGGGTGCGGCGCAGACCGCTCAAGATATTTCACGGTCTATTGAAATGTCACCACCAAAAACTGTTGCTGGAAAGCCATGGATTCCGCCAGTATTGCTAGGTGCAATGCAGAATGGAACTGGCGTAAGCGAACTTATGGCTGAAATTGAGAAACATGGAAATGGCTAAGAGCGCGCATTTAGATACCTTTGCGAAAGATAATCTTCCTGATCCTTCACTCTGGCCAGAGTTAATTCTTAACCATCCAACTGCAACTTATCCTGATCGGTTAAATGCAAGTTACGAACTTTTAGAGCGAACAATTGAGTTAGTAGGTTCTGAGAAGGTTGCGATTATTGCAGCCGAGGGAACTTATAGTTATGGCCAACTTCTTGAATTGGTAAATCGGATTTCAAATTTGTTGATTTCAGAGGGAGTAATCCCAGGGAATCGAATTGCAATTCGTGGTCCAAATAACGCAATGGCGGTAGCTATTTGGCTGGCTATTCTCCGCGTTGGCGCAATCGCTGTAACAACAATTCCACTACAGCGTGCGGTAGAACTAGAAAAGATAGTGGAAATTGGGCAGATTCAATTTGCGTTAGTGGATCATAGATTTACTGAAGAGTGGAATTTGATTAAAAACTACAAGGGCAAAACTTTTTTATATGGTGGTGAAAGCGATTTTGCTTCGAGAATTAACTCCCAAAGTCCAGATTTTAAGGTTTGCGATACCGCTTCTGACGATGTCAGCCTTCTAGCTTTCACATCAGGTTCAACTGGAATTCCAAAGGCAACGATGCATTTTCATCGCGATATTTTGGCGATTGCAGATACTTTCTCTAAGAACATCGTTAAACCAAATAAGAACGATGTCTTTGCTGGAAGTCCACCAATTGCATTTACCTTTGGCCTTGGTGGTTTAGTAATTTTCCCATTCCGGGTTGGAGCTTCGACTGTTCTGCTTGAAAATGCGGCGCCACCAATTCTCTTGGAGAAAATTGGTGAATATAAAATTACTTGTTTGTTTACCGCGCCAACTGCATATCGCGCGATGTTGCCGCTATTGGAAGGTAAAGATATTTCTTCACTTCGGAGATGTATTTCAGCTGGCGAACACTTACCACTTGCTACTTGGCGAGCCTGGTTTGAGGCCACAGGTAATAAGTTGATTGATGGAATTGGTGCAACCGAATTGCTACACATATTTATCTCGGCAAGTGATCATGAAATCATCCCGGGTCTTACTGGAAAACCAGTTCCTGGATATCAAGCGATGGTTGTGGATCAGGACTTTAACGAAACCAAAGATGGCGAACATGGTTTCCTTGCAGTTAAAGGGCCAACCGGATGTAGATATCTAAATGATTCAAGACAGAGCAATTACGTAGTTAATGGTTGGAATGTCACTGGTGATATTTACACCAGAACTGCAGATGGCTATTTCAAATACGAATCACGTGCCGATGACATGATTATTTCAAGTGGCTATAACATCGCAGCTCCAGAGGTTGAAAACGCGCTTCTTATGCATAAAGGTGTGGCAGAAGTGGCTGTTGTAGGTTTGCCTGACGATGAACGCGGAATGATTGTTACTGCATATGTTGTTTTGCGGCCAGAATTTCTTGCATCAGATGCGATGAGTAAAGAGTTGCAAGACCACGTAAAGAGCCAGATTGCACCATATAAATATCCAAGATCAGTTCACTTTGTGGATTCACTACCTAAAACAACTACTGGAAAATTACAGCGCTTCAGGTTAAAGAACTAGAAAATCTTTGTAGGCTGCCACTTTCCATAAACTTTACGCAATTCATTAACAATTTCACCAACAGTTGCATAAGCCTTAATCGCTTCGATGGTAGTTGGGACAATATTTTCGCCAGCTTTTGCCGCGGTTAATAAATTGGCAAGCGCAGTAGTTACAGCTTGATTATCTCTCTTGGCACGAACAGCCTTTACTGAAGCTACTTGTTCAGACTCGCTCTTAGGATTAATTTCAAATGGTTTAAATGGCGCTGATTCAGATTGGAAAGCATTTACGCCAACAACCTTTTTGGCGCCTGATTCAATAGCCATGGTTAGTTTGTAGGAATTCTCGGAAATCTCATTTACGAAGTAGCCATTGTTGACACATTCAAGCGCGCCACCGCGCTTCTCAATATCGTTTAGTAAATCCCAAATTTCTTTCTCAAGTGCATCTGTCATGCGCTCTAACTCAAAGCTTCCAGCAAGTGGATCTGGAGAATCTAGAACTCCGGTTTCAAATGCGACAACTTGTTGAGTACGAAGAGCCAGTGTCGCGGCTTCTTCGGTTGGGACGCCAAGTGCTTCATCGAATGCAGATACGTGCATTGTTTGAATTCCTCCAAGTGCAGCGGCCATCATTTCAATCGATGTCCGAACAACGTTATTCATAGATTGTTGTGCTGTTAGCGAAGAGCCCGCAGTAAATGCAAAGATGCGTAGTTTTTCGGATGCTGGATCTTTTGCGTTGTACTTCTCACGCATTAAGCGAGCCCATACCCGACGAGCTGCACGGAACTTCGCGATTTCCGGTAAGAAATCAATGTTTGAAGATAAGAAGGTAAAGAGAGTTGGGGCTACGAAATCAACAGATACGCCACGTTCAATAGCCTGATCTAGGTATTCACGAGCATTCGCAAATGTGAATGCAACTTCTTGCACCGCTGTCGAACCTGCTTCGCGAATGTGATAACCAGACATTGCAAGTGAGACCCACTTTGGAATCTTGGTTGCAATATGTTCGATTACATCTACTGAAAGTTTTAGGCCTGCTTCAGCTGGAAAGATTTGAGTTCCGCGAGCTACATACTCTTTTAAAACGTCATTTTGAATAAACATTCCGAATTTATTTGGATCAACACCACGCTGTTCAGCAAGTGCAATAAACATTGCTGCCCAGATATATCCAATTGAGTTTGCTGTAGTTCGGACTTGGCTGATTTTTTCTAGCGGAATTCCATCCATCAAGATTTCAATATCTGCTAAAGAATCAATCGCAACACCGACTCGGCCAACTTCCCCAAGTGAAAGTGGATCATCGGAATCAAGTCCAAGTTGGGTAGGAAGATCAAGAGCAACGCTAAATCCAGTTAGACCTTGGTCGAGCAACATTTTAAAGCGCGCATTTGTTTCAGCAGGAGTTCCAAAGCCACCATATTGGCCCATCGTCCAAACACCGGCATCGGCGTTAATACCGCGGGTGTATGGATACTCTCCTGGTTTTTCTAGCGACATTTACTTTCCTTCAGCCTCGAGTTGTTGTTTCAAAACTTTCTTAGCAATCTTGCCAGTTGAATTCAGCGGGAACTCGGCAACAATGCGCAGATCTTTTGGTTTCTTATAGGAGGCCATTCTAGATTTGCAGTGTTCAAGAATGCGAGTAGTTAGTTCTGCATGATCGACTGTTGAGTTCGGAACAAGCGTCACCATTGCCGTTACGCGCTGACCCCACTCGGCATCATGAATTCCCATAACTGCGACCTCCAAAACTTCTGGAATTTCAGCAATTACATCTTCGATTTCCCGTGGATAAATGTTGTAGCCACCGCTAATAATCATGTCGCCTTTGCGATCAACTAAATAAAGACGATTATCAATATCAATTCGACCAAGATCGCCAGTGTGCAACCAGCCATCTCGCACAGCTTTTGTGACCGTTGCATCTTGGCCAGCGGCGCCGTAATAACCACGCATAACGTGATCGCCTCGAGTTATAACTTCACCAATTTCACCGACTGGAACTTCTTTACCATTTTCATCAACGATGAGAATTTCTACACCAACGCATGGATTGCCGGCACTGGTTAATAACTCTGGATTTTCTGCAAGGCCAAGTGCATGATCTGCTTCGCTCAGAACCGTTACTGGTGGAATCGCTTCTACAAGTCCGTAGTACTGAACCATCTTTGTTGTGATTCGTTCGTGACATTGTTTAATTTGATCAGGCGGCATTGGTGCACCGGCATAACCAAGCATGCGCAAATTCGCCATCTTCTCTTTGGTGATTCCATCAACAGCTAGAAGTCTCGCAACCATCGTTGGAACAAGCGCAGTTGCATTTCCGCCACGATTTTGAATTACATCAATAAATTCTTCAGGATCGTACTTGGCTAAAACTATTTGTTTGGCACCAAAAGTAAAGTATGGAAGAACGAATAGTCCACTGGTGTGTGTAACTGGACCAGCGTGAACCCAACAATCAGTTTCATTTGGAATTCGCCCCAAAATATCTGAAACAATATTATTTAAACTTGCAGTTCGGTTTCTATGAGTTCTAATCGCACCCTTTGGATTTCCAGTTGTTCCTGAGGAATAGTTAAGTGAAACCAAGCTATCTGGATCGATCGCTGTAGAAAATGCGTGTGACTCTTGCTTTGCTAAGAAAGCTTCATAAGGTGTTGTTCCATCGTGCTCGCCATGAATCAAAATCACGTGATCAACTAATTCCCGGACTGGTGCTGACTCATCCCAAAACTTGGCATCCATGATCAAAACTTTGGCGCCACTGTCGTTGGTAATTCTTACCCAGTCATTTGGATGCAAGCGATAATTAAGTGCGACTCGACATAGCCCTGCAGTACTAATTCCTAAATCTGTTTCAATATATGTGCGCTGATTAGATTGTAAATCTAGAACGCGATCTCCGGTCTGTAGGCCAAGTGCTTTAAGTGCACGTGCCAATTGGAAGATACGGGATCCGATCTCACCGAATGTCATTGCGCCTTCAGAGCTCTCAACCGCAATCCGATCGCGATATTTTCGAGTTGATCTCGCTACAAGTGTTCCGACATCCATTAGTGCGCGCTCCGATCAGAGAGTTCTGTTGATGGTGAGTAAGCGCTATCAAGCACCCAAACGCCATCTGGCAGAACTGTTAAGGGGTTAATGTCTAACTCACTTCCATTGGGCCAATCAATAACTGCATCGGTGATTCTTAGCACAGTCTCAACAAATGCTTCACGGTTCGCAGGTTTGGCACCACGAACTCCCGA
>Ga0194048_10000722_pt1 | contig 16118 bp, 14 predicted proteins | sample JunL225m_MetaG_FD_161685 | JGI IMG/M metagenome (GOLD analysis project Ga0194048, IMG submission 161685) | Anoxic zone freshwater microbial communities from boreal shield lake in IISD Experimental Lakes Area, Ontario, Canada - Jun2016-L222-5m | ecosystem: Environmental > Aquatic > Freshwater >...
ACGTATGTGCCATAGGAGTAAATGGTTCACTTGCTTGTTGGGGTTCTAATGCGTCAGGCCAGCTATCAACAAGTTTCGGCTTCCCCTCAGCATTTACTGCTCCAACAATTTCGGTTACCGGCACCTTGGCACTAGGTGAAACGTTGACAACAGTAATTACTGGAACTGAGAATGCAACGAGTTTCACTTATCTCTGGACGCGAGCGACCAGTAGCGCTGGTTCTTACTCAAATCTAACCTCGCAAACTAGTAAGAGTTTGGTCAGTTCTGGAATTGACATTGGCAGATTCTTTATTGTTGAAGTCAAACAATCCAAGTGGGGAATTACTTCACCTAGTTACCTAAGCAAAGAAGTAGGACCAGTTGGACCTGCGATTCGTTTGCTGCTAACACCAATACCAAGCGTTAGTGGTGTGAATAAAGTTTCGAAAGTTTTGATTGCTCGACCTGGTCGCTGGGACACTGGAGTGACACTTAGTTATCAGTGGTACCGAGGATCAACGGCTATCAAAGGTGCAACAAAGATTAACTACAAGTTAGTAGCTGCCGATGTTGGAAAGCAGATCTGTGTTGCTGTTATTGGAAATAAGCCAGGACTTCCAAAGGTGACTAAGAAATCCCAGAGGACTGTGAAGATTATTCGCTAGCCAGCTATGTTGGTGCCGACTAGGTGACCGATCAGGTAAGTAATTCCCATGGTCATCAAAGACACAATTAGGTTTCTAAGAATTCCGCGACCGGACTTAGCGCCACCAATCTTTGCTCCGACATAGCCAGTAAGTATAAGAGCTGCAACAACTGCACCAACAGTTGCTTGAATACGGTATGGAGTCCAAGGTCCTGAAACAGCGAGTAGCGGAAGCATTCCACCAATTGCAAATGCAACGAAAGAAGACAAGGCAGCTTGCATAGGACTTACATGATGTTCTGAGTCGATACCAAGTTCTGCCTCGGCATGAGCTTTCAAAGCATCTTTAGTAGTTAGTTCCTCAGCTACTTTGATGGCTAACTTTGGAGATATTCCCTTTTGTTCATAAAACCAAGCAAGCTCGCGAAGTTCTCCTTCTGGATTGTCGGCTAATTCTTGTCGCTCAACTTCAAGAGCGGCTTTCTCGCTATCTTTCTGAGCGCTCACTGAGGTGTATTCGCCGCCAGCCATTGAAATGGAACCAGCAACAACCGCTGCAACTCCAGCAATCAAAATAGTCGCTGAGGTGACACCAGGAGATGCCGCAACACCAAGAACCAAACCCGAGGTGGACATGATTCCATCATTGGCACCGAGAACACCGGCTCTGAGCCAGTTGAGTTTGGCTGCCATTGAACTTCTCTTGAATTCAACCGAAGCAAGAGCGGCATCTATGATCGGGTCATTAGGTTTGGTCATGTAATCCACAAAACACTACTTTTGGGTGTTTATCTAGCAAGGCTCGCCTAACCTGTCTGGAATAGACTTTATGCAAACACTCAAATGGAGCAATTTTGAATAGCAGCGAACAGATATCAATCAACTTAGACGGCCAAGCCAGCCTTGTTGACTCTACCGCCACAGGTTTTACGCTGTTTAGCGATAAGAGCATTGTCGCTCAAAGAGTCAATGGGGAGCTAAAAGACTTGGCCCATACCGTCCACTCGGGTGATTCAGTCGAAGGCATAAGCATTGAAAGTGATGACGGGCTGAACATCCTTAGACATTCAGCAGCTCACGTTCTAGCACAGGCAGTTCAAAGCATCAATCCAGAGGCAAAGCTAGGCATCGGCCCTCCGATCAAAGACGGCTTTTACTATGACTTCGATGTCGATAAGCCATTCACTCCTGAAGATCTAAAAGCCTTGGAAAAGGAAATGGACCGCATCATCAGAAGTGGCCAACGGTTTGTTCGAAGAGTTACTAATGATGCAGATGCTGCAATTGAATTAGCCAGTGAGCCTTACAAGCTTGAACTCATTGGTTTGAAATCCGGTAATGCTGATGTTGGTGAGGCTTCGGCTGAAGTTGGAGCTGGCGAACTAACCATTTATGACAACTTTGATGTGAAAGCCAACGAGGTTGTTTGGAAAGATTTATGTCGTGGACCGCACCTACCAAACACGAGGATGATTGGTAACGGCTACGCGCTCACTCGTGTTGCTGCAGCTTATTGGAGAGGTAACGAGAACAACAAGCAGCTACAAAGAATCTATGGAACTGCCTGGCCAAGTAAAGATCAGCTAAAAGAACATCAGTCCTACCTTGAAGAGGCAGCCAAGAGAGATCATCGTCGTCTTGGTGCTGAATTAGATTTATTCTCTTTCCCAGAAGAGATCGGTTCTGGTCTTGCTGTTTTTCACCCTAGAGGTGGAATCATTCGCAAGGTCATGGAGGATTACTCAAGAGAGCGTCACGCTGAGAGTGGTTATGAGTTTGTTTATAGTCCGCACGTGACTAAAGCAAATCTCTTCCAGACCTCAGGTCATCTTGAATGGTATGCCGAAGGAATGTTTCCTCCGTTACAGCTAGATGAAGAACGTGACGAAGAGGGCAACATCAAGAAACAGGCTCAGGACTATTACCTAAAGCCAATGAACTGTCCTTTTCACTGTTTGATATACAAATCCCAAGCACGTTCATACAGAGATCTTCCGCTCAGAATGTTTGAATTCGGAACCGTATATCGTTACGAAAAATCAGGGGTGTTGCACGGCATCACTCGTGCTCGTGGCTTTACTCAGGACGACGCTCACCTTTATGTTGCGAGAGAGAGCATCGAAGTTGAACTAACCAATGTTCTTACCTTCGTTTTGGATCTACTGCGTGACTATGGACTCACAGATTTCTACCTTGAACTATCAACCAAAGAAGAAGGTAATCCTAAGTTTGTTGGCTCTGATGATATTTGGACTGAGGCAACAGCAACTCTTGAACGAGTTGCCACGGATTCTGGTTTGAAGCTTGTTCCAGATCCAGGTGGAGCTGCGTTCTATGGACCAAAGATTTCTGTCCAGGCAAAAGATGCCATCGGTCGCACCTGGCAAATGTCTACCATCCAGCTTGATTTCAATCTTCCTGAAAGATTCGATTTGGAATACACCGCACCTGATGGTTCAAAACAAAGACCGGTAATGATTCACCGTGCGCTGTTTGGCTCGATTGAAAGATTCTTTGGCGTTCTTACTGAGCACTACGCAGGACACTTCCCACCTTGGTTAGCTCCAGTTCAAGTTGTTGGAGTGCCAGTTGCTGATGAGTTCTCACCATATCTTCATGGGATAGCTACCGAACTTCGTTCAGCTGGAGTTCGTATCCAGATTGACGATAGTGACGAGCGAATGCAGAAGAAGATTCGCAATCACACCATGCAAAAGGTTCCATACATGTTGATTGCAGGAGCTGAAGATCAAGCATCAGGAGCAGTATCTTTCCGATTTAGAGACGGCTCACAGATCAACGGTGTCCCAAGACAAGAAGCAATAGCTCGTATCTTGAAAGACATCGCTGAAAAAGTGCAGGTCTAATGGACCAGGTTCCGTCTGATTTCGAAGACGCTGCTTCATTACAAGGCGTACCGGATGCTTTTCAAAGGCTTTGGACACCTCATCGCCTTGTTTACATTCAGACTGGCACTCAACCATCCGATGATGAGTGTCCCTTCTGTATTGCTCCTACGTTGACCGATGTACAGGCACTAATCGTGCACAGAGGAGACACCTGCTACGTTTTACTGAATCTTTACCCATACAACTCTGGACATCTCTTGGTGGTTCCTTATCGCCACATCCCTAATTACACCGATGCCAATCCAGCTGAAGTGGCTGAATATGGACTGCTTACTCAAAAGGCGATGCAGGTGTTAACTCAGGTTGGTGGAGCACACGGTTTCAACATCGGAATGAACCAGGGAGCAGTAGCTGGCGCTGGTATCGCAGGGCATCTGCACCAACACATCGTGCCGAGATGGCGTAATGACGCCAATTTCTTCCCGATTATTGCGCAAACTAAAGCGTTGCCTAGGCTACTTGGCGATGTTAGAACTGAGATTTCAGCAGCCTGGAGTCAAATCTCGTAACTCAGGGCAACGCAATAGCAGTTGCGGTTTAGACTTATCACATGTCTGAAACCACAAATAAAAACAATTCAACTCCTCTTGTCAAGCGCGGTCTAGCAGAGATGCTAAAAGGCGGTGTCATCATGGACGTTGTAACAGCTGATCAAGCAAAGATTGCTGAAGATGCCGGTGCTGTTGCTGTTATGGCATTGGAGAGAGTTCCAGCTGACATTCGTGCTCAAGGTGGTGTCGCTCGCATGAGTGATCCAGATCTAATCGATCAAATCATCGCTGCTGTGTCTATTCCGGTTATGGCGAAGGCAAGAATCGGACATTTTGTTGAAGCCCAGATTTTGCAGTCACTGAAAGTTGACTACATCGATGAATCAGAAGTTCTGTCCCCAGCTGACTATGTGAACCACATTGATAAGTGGAAGTTTGATGTTCCTTTTGTTTGTGGTGCGACCAACCTAGGTGAAGCACTTAGAAGAATTACTGAAGGTGCGGCAATGATTCGCTCAAAGGGCGAAGCAGGAACCGGAGATGTTAGCGAAGCTACTAAGCACATCAGAACCATTCTTGGAGAAATCCGTGCACTAGGAGCAAAGACTGACGACGAGCTTTACGTTGCAGCTAAAGAATTGCAAGCGCCATTTGATCTTGTTAGAGAAGTAGCTAGAACAAAGAAACTTCCTGTTGTACTCTTCACTGCAGGTGGTGTTGCTACTCCTGCAGATGCCGCTCTGATGATGCAGCTTGGTGCCGATGGTGTATTCGTAGGTTCTGGAATTTTCAAATCAGGTAACCCAGCAGCAAGAGCCGCCGCGATAGTTAAAGCAACTACATCTTTCGATGATCCTGATGTTGTCGCTGCTGCCTCACGTGGTTTAGGAGAGGCAATGGTTGGTATTAACGTTGCTGACATTCCTGCTCCTCACCGTCTAGCTGACCGCGGCTGGTAGTAATTGGGCCCAATTGGTGTCCTATCTCTACAAGGAGATTTCAGAGAGCATCTAGCAACACTGGAAGCTCTATCTGCTGCAACGGTTCGAGTTCGTAAGCCAAGTGATCTCGAAGGTATCTCAGGCCTTATCATTCCTGGCGGGGAAAGCACAGTCATAGATAAGCTCAGCAAAATCTATAACCTACGTGAACCAATCCAAAAACTCATAACCAAGGGACTACCGGTTTTTGGAACATGTGCAGGGTTGATCATGTTGGCAAACAAACTCGAAGACGCAACAGCAACACAAGAGACTTTCGGAGGATTGGATGTTGTTGTTCAACGGAATGCCTTTGGTTCACAGGCCAACTCGTTTGAGACAGAACTCCATTTTGAAGGCATTAGTGAACCTGTCGCGGCTGCCTTCATTAGAGCTCCAATAGTTCTAAAGGTAGGGCCTAACGTTCAGACACTGGCTAGCTTGCCAAACGGTGAAATAGTCGCTGTCAGACAAGGTAATCTCTTGGGCATCAGCTTTCACCCTGAAGTATGCGATGAGACTGCAGTTCATGTTTTCTTTGTTGAGATGTGTAAAACAGCGAATTTCGTCGCATCTAACTAAACTTGGTTTGAAATAACTTACTAGGAGCATCATGTCCGGCCATTCCAAATGGGCTACCACCAAACACAAAAAGGCTGTCATTGACGGTCGCAGAGCAAAACTGTTTGCCAAACTAATCAAGAACATTGAAGTTGCTGCCCGCATGGGTGGAGCTGACATGGATGGCAACCCGACTCTTTATGATGCTGTCCAAAAAGGTCGCAAGTCTTCCTTACCTAACGACAACATCGATAGAGCAATCAAACGCGGCGCAGGTCTTGATGGTGGTGCAGTTGAGTATTTGACCATCATGTATGAGGGTTACGGACCTAACGGTGTTGCCTTGCTAATTGAATGTCTAACCGATAACAAGAACAGAGCTGCAGCTGATGTTCGTCTTGCGGTTACCCGCAATGGTGGAACTATGGCAGATCCTGGTTCAGTGTCTTATCAGTTCAGCCGCAAAGGCGTCATCGTTGTTGAAAAGACGGATACTACAAATGAGGATTCAATCCTGGAAGCTGTCTTGGAATTTGGTGTTGACGATATTCAAGATCGTCCAGATCAAGTAATCATCACAACAGATCCTTCTGAGATGGTTGCAGTTCGCTCAGCTTTGCAATTTGCAGGTATCGACTACGAATCAGCTGATGTTGAGTTCATCTCTTCAATGCCTGTTCAGGTTGATGTTGACACCGCTCGCAAAGTTATCGCTCTCATCGATGCGCTAGAAGACTCTGACGAAGTGCAGAATGTTTACTCAAACTTCGACATGAGCGCAGAAGTCGCTGCAGTACTAGAAGCTGATTGATTTGAATCAAATCGTCTTAGGAATTGACCCTGGACTTACTCGCTGTGGGTTTGGTGTTATTTCAAGGCGTTCTTCTAGGCAGGTTACTTTCATAGAGGTTGGAGTAATTCAATCCTCGTCAGAAATGGAACTAACTGAACGAATTGCATCTATCGGTTCTGCTGTTGCAAAACTTCTAGATAGAACTAAGCCAGATCAAGTAGCAATCGAACGCGTCTTTGCTCAGCAAAACATGCACACGGTTATGGGGGTCGCTCAGATTTCTGGCGTGGTTGTTTACCTTTGTCATGAGCGAGGGATACCTGTTACTTTTTACACGCCAACCGAAGTAAAGGCAGCGGTAACCGGCAGTGGCAGAGCAAATAAGACCCAGGTCACCAACATGGTGATGAGCATTCTGAAATTGAAGGCAATTCCAAAGCCTGCAGACGCTGCCGATGCTTTGGCCATTGCTATTACCGCAGCTTGGCGTGGAGGTAACGCAGTTCTGGATAAAGCGACCAACACTGTTGAGACTGCAGCACAACAAAAATGGCGAACAGCTATCGCAGCATCCAAGAAAGTTTGAATGAGCACAGTTAGTCTTTACCTGTGATTGCCTCGCTTAAAGGAACAGTAACCAGATCATCAATCGGCCAAATAGTGCTCGATGTTAACGATGTTGGATACCTTGTTCATTTAACTCTGGAAACAAGCTCAAGTATTTCTATAGGTCAGAGTCTCTTGCTGAACATCGCGCATGTAATCAAAGAGGACTCTGAGACCCTTTATGGCTTCGCCTCTCTTGAAGAGTTAGAAGCATTCCAACTACTTTGCTCGGTGTCTGGAGTTGGACCTAAATCAGCTCTAGCGGTGTTAGGTAAGTTAGGCGTTTCAGGAGTTGAAACAGCAGTTAGCACAGCAGATGATGGAATGTTCAGATCTGTTTCAGGAATTGGTCCCAAGACAGCAAAACTCATTGTCCTTTCCTTGACTGGAAAACTAGTTAGCGGGGACGGTTCCAAAACATCTGTTAACGCTCAGACAGTTGTTAATGCCCTTGTTGGACTTGGCTATGCCGAGCGTCAAGCTAAGTCAGCAGTGGATTCAGTTGCCGGTGATGACTCGAACCTGTCAGAACAAGAACTGCTAAAACGTTCATTGGCAACGCTGTCACTTAGTCGCAAAGTAACTAAAGATGAGTGATGAACTTTTAGGTTCAAATGCTGATGCTTCTGATTTAGTTTTCGAATCAGCGATTAGACCACAATCACTAAATGAATTTATAGGGCAGACCAAAGTTCGTGAGCAGATTCAGTTGCTGATTGATGCGGCAGCACTTCAGCAAAGAACTGCTGACCACATTCTGTTAGCTGGTCCACCAGGACTTGGTAAAACAACTCTGGCAATGATCGTGGCTCAAGAATCTAAGCGGACACTACGTATGACTAGCGGTCCTGCTATTCAGCATGCTGGCGATCTAGCCGCTGTGTTATCTTCACTATCTTCTGGTGAAGTGTTATTCATTGATGAAATGCATCGCATGTCTCGATCCGCTGAAGAGATGCTGTATCTTGCCATGGAAGATTTCCGGGTCGATGTGATGGTTGGTAAAGGGGCAGGAGCGACAAGTATTTCCCTTGATTTAGACCCATTCACACTTGTTGGTGCAACCACCAGAAGTGGTCTACTTCCTAACCCTCTGCGTGACCGGTTTGGGTTTACTGCAAACCTTGATTTCTATTCCGATGAAGAACTTGAGCAAGTAGTTGCAAGAGCTGCAAATCTGATGCAACTAAGCATCCAGAAGGACTCGGTAGCTCTGATTGCCGCCAGATCAAGAGGAACACCCCGTATTGCCAATAGGTTGTTGCGAAGAGTGAGGGACTTTGCGCTTGTGAACTCTGGGGGAGTTGTCTCTCAATCATCTGTTCAATCAGCATTGGAACTCTATGAGGTCGATGAGATGGGCCTAGATCGCCTTGACAGAGCTGTCTTAGAGACTCTAATCATCAAATTCGAGGGTAAGCCGGTGGGTCTGAGTACGCTCAGCGTAGCCATAGGTGAAGAAGCTGACACAATCGAGACTGTGGTTGAACCTTATTTACTAAGAACTGGCCTTATCGCTAGAACTTCTAGGGGTAGACAAGCTACCGCGGCGGCCTATAAACACCTAGGGATTACCCCGCCATCCGGCTTCCAGGGCTTATTCGACTAGTTAGTCGCTTATAATCATCTAGTTGTCGCAAATTTCTAGCGGATTGGTCCAAAATGCCTTCAAATGATTACTCACTCATTGTCATCCTTGTAGTGTTCGTAGCCTTCTTGTTCTTTAGCAGCCGTCGCCGTAAGGCCCAAGCGAGCGCGCTAACCAATTCCGTAAAGGTTGGCGCAAATGTTGTCATGCTCGGTGGAATCACCGGCAAGATCGTTTCGATTAGCGATTCAGCAGTTGTAGTTGAAACAACCCCTGGCACCAAGATTGAGTTCGTCAAAGCTGCAGTTCGTTCTGTCACTGCTCCGAGTCTTGATAAGGCTCCTGTAGTGAAGAAGGCTCCAGTTGCTTCAAAGGCTGCGCCTACAAAGGCAGTCAAGTCATCCACCACCGCAACCAAGAAAACCGCTAAGTAGCGGTTATTTTTAGCAGAGTTAGGCACAGCCATGTCTGAAAAGAACACCATCGCCAGAACCGCAGTCAAGTCACTGACTTGGTTGCTTGTCCTGATGTTCACAATTGTCGGAATCATTGCAGGAAACATGGCTGCAGGCGAGAAGAAGGCTACCTTCGTTCCTAACCTTGCACTTGATCTCTCTGGTGGGACTCAAATCATTCTTACCCCGATTGTTGCTGCTGGCACGGAAGTGCTTCCAGAGCAGCTCAGCCAAGCAGTTTCGATTATCAGACAGCGTGTCGACTCAACAGGTGTTAGCGAATCGCAAATCAATACTTCTGGAAACAACATTGTTGTTTCTATTCCTGGTATTCCAGACAAGAACACTCTTGCTCTTATCAAGAGCTCAGCCAAACTTGAATTCCGTCCTGTGCTACAAGCTTCAACCGGTACCAAGACAACTGTTGGAAAGACTGGTTCAAAGCCGATCAAGACTTCAGGTGCAAAACCTACAAACGCTAGCGATCTAAATTACGTTTCTGCCGCATTACAGAAGCAGTATGAAGCGCTTGATTGTTCTAAGGCTTTCCGTAAGCCTGGCCAAATCGATCCAAGTGATAAGGCACTGGTTACCTGTGACCGTGGCTTAGGTGAGAAATATATTCTTGGTCCAGTTGAACTTACAGGTTCCGATCTTTCAGATGCGCAGTCCGGCACAGTTACTGGTGCAAATGGTGTTAGCACAAATGAATGGGCTGTGAACCTGTCTTTCAACGCTGCTGGTGGAGATAAATTCGGAAAGATCACCCAACGTCTATTCCCTTTGACAGACCCACAGAACAGATTCGCTGTGACCATCGATGGTTATGTAATCACTGCACCTAGGACTCAGTCAGTTATCACTGGAGGAACCGCTCAGATTACTGGAAGCTTCGATCAGAAGAGTTCATCAGTGCTGGCCGATCAGCTTAAGTACGGTTCACTGCCAATCTCGTTCACTGTTCAATCTCAAGAGAACATTTCAGCGACCCTTGGTTCAGAACAACTTCAGGCAGGTCTGCTAGCAGGGCTTATCGGTCTGCTGTTGGTTATCGGTTACTCAGTCTTCCAATACAAGGGACTTGCTCTGTTGACCGTCGGTTCATTATCGATAGCAGCCATTCTTACTTACATCATGATCGCGCTGCTTACCTGGCGACAGGATTACAGGCTTTCACTGTCTGGTATCGCCGGTTTGATTGTTGCAATCGGTATTACCGCAGACTCGTTCATTGTTTACTTTGAGCGCGTGCGTGATGAGCTTCGTGAAGGCAAGACTCTTGCTGTTGCAGTCGAATCAGGCTGGAACAGAGCAAAGCGAACAATTCTTGTTTCGGACGCTGTGAGCTTGCTAGCAGCCGCAACACTATTCTTACTAACCGTTGGTAACGTCAAGGGTTTCGCGTTTACTCTTGGACTCACAACACTTGTGGACCTCGCAGTTGTCTGGCTCTTTACCTATCCAACATTTAGGTTATTAGCCCAAACGAAGTTCTTCTCTTCAGGCGGCAAATTCTCAGGTCTAGAACTTAGAGAGGCGTCTGCATTCGGATACACCGGTAGAGGACAGTTCCGCGTTTCAGCAGAAGTCTCAGCCGGCAAAGCTCTCAAGTCTTCAAAGGAAGCTCAACGCAGACAAACAATTGCCGAGCGTAAGGCTGCAGGAGATAACCCAGTTGTCACAAGTCAAGAGGAAGGTAACTAATGTCACGTTTTAGCGATCTTGGTAACCAGCTATACAGCGGTCAGCGTTCCATCAACTTTGTCGGTAGACGAAAGGTGTTTTACGTTATAGCGCTAGCGATGTTAGTTCTGTCTGTTGTAATTCCATTGAGCCGTGGCGGCTTCAACTTTGGTATTGAGTTCAAGGGTGGATCTGAGTACCGCATTTCAGCAAGCAAAGTGGATTCCACAATTGTTGCCGAAGGTGCTGTGCACAAGGTTATCGACACAATTCAGGTGAACACCACAAGAATCGGAACTGACACTATTCGTGTTCAAACTCCACAGCTAAGCGACACTCAGTCTGAGAAGGTTCGTCTATCTTTAGCTGCTGCATACAAAGTACCTGACAGCAATGTAACCAGCTCATTTATTGGTCCTAACTGGGGAGCTGACATCACATCAAAGGCTGTTTCTGGTCTTGTTACATTTATTGTGCTAGCGGCAATTCTGATGGCTCTTTACTTTAGAACTTTGAAGATGAGTGTTGCAGCGATGCTAGCCCTTGCTCACGACCTTGTAATCACAGCTGGTATCTATGGAGCACTTGGCTTTGAAGTCACCCCGGCCGCTGTAATTGGTTTCCTAACCATCCTTGGTTATTCTCTTTACGACACTGTTGTGGTCTTCGATAAGATTCGAGAAAACACTCTTGAAGTTGAATTCAGTGAAACAGCCACATTCAAAGAGCGTGTAAACCTAGCGATCAACCAGACCCTGGTTCGTTCAATCAACACCTCTGTAGTTGCTGTGCTACCTGTTGCTGCAATTTTGTTCATTGGAGCATTGGTACTTGGCGCAGGAACCTTAAGAGATATCTCACTGGCTTTGTTTATCGGAATCATCGTTGGAACTTATTCAACGATTTTCATCGCTGCTCCGTTCTATTCACAACTACGTGAAGGTGAAGAGAAGTACGCTAAGGCAGCCGCAAAGGTATTTGCTAAGCGCGCTTAATACTTAGCCGTCAGGGTAGTCTTTAGAGACCTGTTGTAAAGAGGAAATAATGACAGACATCTCTTCTGGAGGAGCGCTAGCAGCTCTTAGAAGCCGTCTGCCTAAAATCTTCACCAGGCCAAGCCCAGATAGCAATATTGCTGAAGTAATCAAATCTGCGAAACTCAGTCACCCCAAGAGCGATTTCGCAATCGTGGAAAAGGCTTATCAGGCTGCTGAGAAGGCCCATCAGGGACAAACGCGTAAAAGTGGCGACCCTTACATTACCCATCCTGTCGCTGTCGCACAGATCCTTGCTGACCTCGGAATCGGAACAGCAGGACTCGCAGCGGCATTACTGCATGACACTGTTGAAGATACTGATTACTCCTTAGAGCAACTAAGAGCCGACTTTGGTGAAGAAGTAGCGATGCTCGTTGATGGTGTTACCAAATTGGACAAAGTTAAATTTGGTGATACTGCCCAGGCTGAAACAGTTCGCAAAATGGTTGTTGCGATGTCTAAGGACATCAGAGTCCTCGTTATCAAGTTGGCGGACCGTTTACACAACGCCAGGACCTGGGGTTTTGTTCCTGAAGATAAGGCTCGGAAGAAAGCTCAAGAAACTCTCGAGATCTATGCTCCACTTGCTCACCGCCTCGGTATCAGCACAATCAAGTGGGAACTAGAGGACATCTCTTTCTCAGTGCTATATCCAAAGGTGTATGACGAGATTGTGAACCTCGTTAGACAGCGCTCTCCTAAACGTGAGGAATTCATCGCATCGGTGATTTCTGCAATCGATGACGACTTGAAAGAGAACAAGGTAAAGGGCAAGGTTGCCGGTAGACCAAAGCAGTATTACTCGATCTATCAAAAGATGGTCATTAGAGGTCGAGAGTTCGATGACATCTACGACTTAGTTGGTATTCGAGTCATAGTTCCAGATGTTAGAGATTGCTATGCCATTCTTGGTTCTATTCACGCTAGATGGAATCCAGTTCCCGGCAGGTTCAAAGATTACATCGCCATGCCCAAGTTCAATCTTTATCAATCGCTTCACACAACAGTCATAGGTCCTAATGGTCGTCCTGTTGAGATTCAGATTCGAACTCAGGAGATGCACAACCGTGCTGAATACGGTGTTGCTGCACACTGGAAATACAAAGAATCAGGATCAGAAGGTCGTATCAGTTCCGAGGATGACTTGGTCTGGCTCAAGCACCTATCGGACTGGCAGCATGAGACCGCTGACCCATCAGAGTTCTTAGACGCGCTACGTTTTGAAATTGGAGCCAAGGAAGTTTACGCCTTCACTCCTAAGGGCAGAGTTATTGGCTTGACTAAAGGTTCAACACCAGTTGACTTCTCTTACGCTGTTCACACCGAAATCGGTCACCGAACTATGGGAGCTAAGGTAAATGGCCGACTAGTTCCATTGGAAACTACTTTGCAGTCAGGTGATGTCGTTGAGATTCTTACCTCAAAGTCACAAGATGCAGGACCGAGCCAAGACTGGCTACAGTTTGTAGCATCCCAAAGAGCTAAATCAAAAATCAAAGCTTGGTTTACAGCTGAGCGTAAAGATGACTCGATTGAACGAGGAAAAGATCTGCTTGCTAAGGCACTTAGAAAACAAAACGTCCCAATTCAAAGAGCACTTGCCGCAGATAGCCTGCTAAAGATAACCAGCGACCTAAGATATGCAGAAGCTGCTGATCTATACGCAGCGATTGGAGATAATCATCTCTCCGCGCAGTCAGTTGTTGAGAAGATGGCTGCAGCACTTTCAGCTGATGAGGATTCTGAAGAAGCCGTTTTTGAGATTCCAACGAACACTTCTGCATTCAACAGGATCAGACACAGCGATTCTGGTGTTCTAGTTCGGGGAGATGCCGATGTAATGGTGAAACTTGCTAGGTGCTGCACACCAGTGCCTGGCGATGAGATTCTCGGTTTCATCACCCGTGCTACCGGTGTTTCGGTTCACCGAAGTGATTGCCGTAACGCAGATGACTTGCGTGCTCAGCCCGAGCGTCTAATTGAGGTTAGTTGGGTCCCTAACAGCAGAAGTTTGTTCCTAGTGCAAATTCAAATTGAAGCACTTGATCGTGGGGGACTACTTAGCGATGTAACTAGAGTGCTGAGTGAGCATCACGTGAACATTCTCTCGGCATCAGTGTCCACCCGTGCTGACAGAGTTGCCTTGAGCAGATTTGTATTTGAAATGAGTAACCCTTCAGCACTAGAGGGACTTTTGAACTCGGTAAGACAGATTGATAACGTCTACGACGTATATCGAGTCAAGAACGGTTAAGCGTTAGCAGCTACTACTGCAAGCCAAGCTTTCTTAGTCTCTAGCGCTTCGGTTGCCTTAGCAATCTTTGTGGCATCACCAGAAGCTTGAGCCTGAGCCAACTCTGCTTCGAGTTTTGCGATAGCTGATTCCAACTGCGACTTAACAGAGTTAGTTCTGTCAATAGTCGCTGGATCAGTTTTACGCCAATTCTCTTGCTCGATGTTCTTAATCTTCTGTTCAACTGCCTTTAGTCGGTCTTCAGTTGATCTGATTGCTTCACGAGGAACCTTGCCAGCTTTTTCCCAACGAGCCTGGATTACCTTCATGGCTACTTTAGCTGCCTCAAGGTTTGAAACATCAATCTTTTCAGCATCTGCAAGAATCTCTAGTTTCACTGCAAGGTTAGCTGCAAAGGCGACGTTGTCGGCTTCGACCTTTGCTGTCTTAGCAGCGTAGATAGCATCTCCTGCTGCCTTGAACCTGGCCCAGAGGGAGTCATCAGCCTTGGTCTTAGTCTTAGGAAGGCCTTTCCAAGTAGTCAACAAATCACGGTATGCGATAGCTGAATCAGAACCCTTTTCGACAAGAGCTTCAGCTTTAGCGACTAGGTCCGCTTTAGCTGTTTTGCTTGCCTTCACTAGTGAATCTTGTGATGAGAAATAGCCGCGCTTGTTGGAATCAAAAGTATTTCTAGCTTTTGAAAAACGGTGCCAAAGCTCATCCGCTGCCTTCTTAGAAACCTTGGCAGAGCTCTTCTGCAGAGCCTGCCATGCTGTGAAAAGTTCCAGCATCTTGGCTGAGGCTTGCTTGTAGTTTGTCTTCTGAGGATCTTGTGCGGCAATCTTCTCAGCCTGAGCAACGATTACTTCACGTGCCACGAGGGCTGCCTTAACTTCTTCTGCATGTTTTTCAGCTGACTCTGCTACAAGAGCTGCGATACCGGACTGAACCGCTGCAACCTTGTCACGTAGCAACTGTAGGTCACCAATAGCAAGAGGTTCCTTAAGTTCAAGCAGTACCTTCTCTGCTGACTTGTTGATGGATTTCGCATCTGCTTTTGCTTTAACTCGTTGTTCGATCAATCGAACGGAAGCAGCTAGGTCGTCATACTTTTTTACATATAGAGCAATGGCTGCTTCTGGAGATAGCTCTGGCTGGGAACCTATAAGACGTTCAACACCTGCGTCTAAAACGTAGATGTTGCCACTCTCATCGATTCGACCGAAACCGGTTTCAACTGCTGACACTTACTTATCTCCCTGATTTGGTTATTACTTAACAGTAATGCTCTTGATTGATGTCTTAATCTTCGGTGCACCATCAGTCTTACCACCGGCAGCACCGGCTTGAATGATTGGGTCAAGACCTGCAAGACCGTTTGTGATTTCACCGAAAACTGTGTATCCACCAGCAGCGTCACTTGGAATCTTTGAGTCTGCATAGACGATAAAGAATTGACTTCCCATTGAAACAGCACTGTTAGAGGTTCTGGCCATTGCTAGCCAACCCTTTTTATAAGTTGGGACTGCACCTTGTGCAGCAACAGGAGTGTTCTCTAATGGACCGAAAGAATAACCAGGTCCACCGGTACCATCTCCTTTCGTATCTCCACACTGAAGAACATAAATACCGGAAGTAGTCAAACGGTGACAATTGTTATCTTTATAGAAGCCGAGATTTGAAAGATCGACAAAGTTTGCAACAGCCTGAGGTGCTAACTTGCCATGAAGCACGATGTCCAACTTGGCGTTATTGATTGTCATCGAACCAGTCCAGTCGCGACATTCGGAAATAGCAGCATCTGGCACTTGAGCAGGATTAGGTTTACCACTTATCTGTGGTGCTGGAGTCTGAGTGAAAGTAATACAAGCAGTTGAAGATACGCCTGGTCCAACATTGAAATACAGGAACTGGGATGCAAGAGCAACAACGAAGACAGCAGCCGTAACGATAATTGCGAGTCTGTTGTCTTTCTTACGTACGGCGACTCTGTGGTCGGTGACGTGCTGCTTAGCCTCAAAGCTCTTCAAGCTCTTCTTAGCTGACGCTTCAAGACTGTTGTTCTTCTTCTTTGCCAATTTTTGCCTCCATTTAGGGTACAGATTGATTTTAGAGTAGTTCCAACAGGGTTTAACCTTAGAGAGTGAATAC
>Ga0194048_10000723_pt1 | contig 16115 bp, 12 predicted proteins | sample JunL225m_MetaG_FD_161685 | JGI IMG/M metagenome (GOLD analysis project Ga0194048, IMG submission 161685) | Anoxic zone freshwater microbial communities from boreal shield lake in IISD Experimental Lakes Area, Ontario, Canada - Jun2016-L222-5m | ecosystem: Environmental > Aquatic > Freshwater >...
ACCATCTAATATATTAATGTCTTTAATTGTAGTCTGATTAACAAACCCTCGCCATTTTAGCTCTTCTGATAGTGTCATATTGCTCATAGAAATAAATTATAGCCTATATGTACGGCCAAGTCACAGCAGTTAGCGTATATAGATAAATATATCGACTTTAGTTTGCTATAATATGACGGTATACCTATAGGGAGAAAAGTTATATATATGAAGAAAATCAAGAAATTTATCAAGCCACAACAGGGTCGCAGCGGTAGTAAAGTAACCAAAAACAGTTTCGTTACCCGCAGTGGAAAAATTCAGAAAATTAACCGTTCGTTTTTTGACAAACTACTAAACGGTAAAGACTTAAAGGCACAACGACGCGCAAAACGACTTGCTACTCTACCTAAAGGTCGAGTGAAGCGAATACTTTATCATCTGAGCCCAAAGCGCATGTACCACTACTGGTTCAGCCGTGACGGCGTAATAATGGCCTTAAAACTTGTAGGACTAGGTATTGTTGTCGGCTCATTACTGCTAGTTGGCGCATTATCATACTTCCGCAAAGATCTTCCAAACCTCAAGGATATCTCTGGTAAAAATATTGGTGGCAGCGTTCGTTACTACGATCGCACCGGTCAAACCTTATTATGGGAAGACTACGATGCTGTTAAGCGTATACCCGTTGCCAATAAAGATATATCTAAATTCATGCAAGATGCAACGGTGGCAGTTGAAGACAAAGATTTCTTTAATCACGGAGGCTTTGATGTTAAGGGAATTCTTAGAGCCGGTATCAACAATGCTTTTGGCAGCAACAGCACTCAGGGTGGCTCGACTATCACACAACAGTTGGTAAAGCTTACTCAAGATTGGAGCAAAGACCGTACATATAGTCGTAAGATTAAAGAACTTATTTTATCTGTTGAATTAGAGCGTAGCTATTCTAAACTAGAAATCTTAACGGGCTATTTAAATGCCGCACCTTATGGCGGTATAGAATATGGAGTAGAGGCTGCCGCCAGAGATTACTTCCAGAAATCTGCCAAAGATTTAACTCTTCCAGAAGCAGCAATGCTTGCAACAATACCGAAGTCTCCAAGATATTACTCGCCTTATAGTGACGACTTTGATAAAGCCTTATTTATTGGCCGTAAAGACTATATTTTGACACTATTAGAACAGCAACACAAAATCACCAAAAAAGAGCACGACGACGCTAAGAAAGTAGACGTGCTTGCTGAAGTTAAGCCTAGACAACCAAAATATGCAGGAATTAAGGCTCCTTGGTTTGTACTAGCAGCCAAAAAACAGCTAGAGGATACCAGGGGCGAACAGTCAGTTAAACTAGGTGGCTGGACAATTACAACTACTCTAGATATGAACCTGCAGAACATTGCCGAAGAGCAAGTTACTAAAGGACTCGCTCAAATTAAGCGTCAAGGGGGTGATGTAGCTGCATTTGCCGCCGAAGATGTTAAAACCGGCCAAATGGTTGCACTTGTTGGAGGATCAGACTTTACTAACCCAGATTACGGACAGATCAATTACGCCCAGACACCTTTGCCTCCAGGGTCAAGCTTCAAACCTTACGACTACACGGCTTTAATAGAGAACAGCACCAATGTAGGAGCTGGCTCTGTTTTATACGACTCACAGTCTGTTATGGATGGATACCCTTGCACAAATAAAGCTCAGCCAAAACAAGGCGGAAACTGCCTATGGGACTATGATTTCCGCTATCCTGGGCCAATTACGCTACGCTACGCCTTAGGTGGCTCACGTAACGTCCCTGCGGTAAAAGCAATGCTTATTACCGGCATCGATAAGACTATTAAGACGGCTGAAAAACTTATGGATCCCCGCAATGGCAGTACTGCCTACGGATACAATTGCTACTACGATGAAGAACTCAGCAAGGAAGGACCCTGCTATGGGTCAGCTGCAATTGGCGACGGCGCGTTCCTTCACTTAGACCAACATACTCACGGATTCGCTACTCTATCTCGAAATGGACTTAATATACCTCAGACATACATCCTTAAAATTACTGACGCTGGAAATAAGGTCATAAATGAATGGAAGCCATCAAAGGGCGAACAAGTTGTAAAACAAGATTCCGCATATATTGTTGCAGATATGATGAGCGATCCTAACGCCAGCTACTTCCCTTCAAGCAGAAAACCACATCGCTATAAAAACAGCCAAGGTACATGGAGTTTTGCAATGAAGACAGGTACCACTAACGACGGCAAGGACGGATGGATGACTGGCTTCTCGACACAATACGCTACATCTGTTTGGGTAGGATATCACAGCAGAAGAGTTGTAATGAGTGGAACTATGGAAAACATGACCCAACCAATTTGGGAAGGTTGGATGAAAAGAGCGCACGAAAACCTCAAACCAGAAGACAGACAACGACCGAGTGATCTGCAGACCCTACCAGCTTATGTTATTCGTAGTCACGTTGGAATTGGATCAATTGAGCCTAGTCCTGATAAAGACTTATTCCCAGGTTGGTACAAGCCAAGTTCTAAGACTAGCTCTGCACCAAAATCGATGGACATTATATCTAACAAACTAGCTACTGACTGCACACCTGAAGCAGCTAAAAAAACAGTTACAGATGCGTTAGCCAATAATTTTTCTATAGATAGATTCGAAAGCCCTGGAGCGAATGGAAACGTCGAAGAACAAGACGATATACACAAATGTGATGACATCAAGCCCTCTTTAGATGACCTAGTGCTCGTTCCGGGTAGTAGTAGCATCATCAAAACGACCGCGCATCAAGGTACTCACCCGTTAAATAGCGATCTGTATAAGGCAGCCGTAAACTTCATAGCAAACGGTCAAGTTTTACAGTCTTTCGCAGTAAATAATGACGGCCAAACTATGACTTTCGATACATCTGACCAACCAGCTGGAACTGTTATATCTGCACAAATAATCGATAGCGTTTTATACGACACGACAAGTCGGAACACTTTTACGACTGACGTGATAGCCTTTAACCTTGTAGTTACACCAACAGGTGGAAATAACTATAAATTCAGTTGGACCAATCTACCTAGCGGTTCACCTTACCAACTATGCATATCTACGAATTCTTCAAGCGAAGCCTGCACAGCAGCAATCAGCGGAGATCAAAGATCAGTTACGGGATCAAACCGAAAAGCCTACGTCAAAGCCAATACTTTAGCCCAATCAAATACCAAATCCTTCTAGGGCTTAATATTAAAATCGTCTTATTTTAAAAGCCTGGCGGAACTAGCTTTCTTTTTCTAGAAATTGATTAAGAGCAGACTTAACGTCTAACACGCCACTTAATCCAGTAGGCTGCTTCCCTGTCTTGATTATTGGTCCAATTGCACCGTCAAAGCCCAATTTCTTTGCTTCTGCTACTCTTTTGTCTATATAAGGAACGTGTCTAACTTCTCCAGAGAGTCCGACTTCACCGAATACTACGGCGTTTTTCTTGAGTTGCATGCCTTTAGCGGCAGAAGCAATAGCCATACATACTGCTAGGTCTGCGGCTGGTTCAGTAATCTTGATTCCGCCAACAATGTTAATATAAATATCAAATTCTGCTAAATTGAGTTTTGTCCTGCGTTCTAACATTGCCACCAACAAGTTTAATCTATTCAAATCCATCCCACTAGCAGCTCGTTTGGGGTAGCCATAGCTTGTTTTGTTTACAAGTGCCTGAACTTCGACTAACAACGGTCTAGTGCCCTCCATAGTAGCCAGAACGACAGAGCCATCGCTGACTTGACGTTCGGCCAATAACGCTGCTGAAGGATTCTTGACGGGCATTAGCCCCTGCTCAACCATTTCAAAAATACCAGTTTCGTTAGTAGATCCAAAACGATTCTTGACGCCTCTTAAAAGCTTAAATCCGCCATATCTATCACCTTCTAATTGCAACACCACATCAACCACGTGCTCTAAAACTTTAGGTCCAGCAATTGAACCTTCTTTGGTGACATGACCTACTACGACTAGGGCAGTATTGGTCTGTTTGGCTGCCACTATCAACAACTGAGTGCTGTTCGTGATTTGACTAACCGTGCCGGCTGCCGAAGATATAGCGTTCGCAGATATCGCCTGAATAGAATCAACAATTATTAAATCGTACTTACCTTCCGCAATAGTTGACGCGATGTCATCAGCTACAGTGCTCATCGATAATTGCAAGTTAGTGCTTTTAACTCCTAGTCTTTGAGCCCTTAGACCTACTTGATGCGCCGATTCTTCGCCGCTAATATATAAAACACTGTGCTTTTTGGCGACAGCGTCTGCTAGCTGCAATAATAAGGTACTCTTACCTATGCCTGGCTGACCAGCAATTAAAGTTACGCTACCAGCAACGAATCCACCACCTAAAACATTGTCGACCTCATCTATGCCTGTTAATAATCTTTTTGCAGAATCGTGCTTAGAAACTTCGGAAACATTTTGTGAGCTTAGTACGTTTCCGCCAGAAGCAATACTACCGGCAGTGATAATAATTTGTTCTTGTAGTGTATTCCATTCGCCACAGGCATTACAGCGCCCAGACCAAGTGCCAGACGATACGCCACAGCTACTACAAACATATTTCACCTGATTTCTCTTTGCCATACATCAAGCTTAACCTGAGTTGCGGCTTTAGTCGAACACTTGTCATATATTTGTAAACTATTTGTTTGTTTGAGTCGTAAGGCGGCTATCTATAGCCTTGTATAGCGTCTGTTCTTCGATTGCGATTGCGTTGCGTTCTTCAACTATTCTGTTAAATTCTTCTATCTGAGCCTTAGTGCTGGCAACTTTACTGTTATATGCCCGAATAGCTGCATTGAATGAGTTCACGCTACTGTTATACAGGCTATACTGACCAGCTGAAAACTTTTGATCAAGCGCCTGCCTACGATTTGTTATATCAATATTCTCTGCATTTAGTTCGGCTTCTGCCTGCTCTATAGACACTTTCATCTCACTCAATGTAATGTCCATTTTATCGATTTTAACTTTTCTTTCTGTAAATACCTGTTCGTACTTTTCAGAATATCCAACTACTGCGGTTCTATCATTAAAATATTTTTTATAATAAGCCTCGAGATCTGATGGTAAATTCCTGACTTCAGTGCCCAATATCGAATGAAGTTCGTTGCTAATATTCGCATTAGCCTTACGATACAAATCAATTACATTTTTTATTCTGGCGTTATCTAGCTTTTCATAGGCCGCAGCGGTCATAGCATCAACTTGAACACGCTCTTTGACATTCAACCTGTCATAGGCGGCGTGCAACATTTCGTGAGCAGTAGTAACCTGCCTAACACCAGCTAATCTGTCATCAGTAATATCGTAAACATAGATGCCTTTATTTAATATGTAGCATCCGAGCACGATAGTTTGCTCGCCAAATCGACAATTATTATTAAAAGATTCCTTATCGTTCAACTCTGGATGCTGTACATAGAGTATATTCCTAGACTTATCGTTCATTGACGTATCGGTCGCCAACTGGATAAAGCTTTCTGGAGGTTGATAGCCATATAGCCTAGCTTGATCATAGATATATTGTCTTTTATTCCCGATAAAAACAGCCGCACCCAAACAAATCAGTACTATTATTAACCCTACTTTGCCTTTTTTACTTTGCATAAACTTAGTATAACAAACTAACTGTTCTAAGAGCTTTTTAGTCTATAAAAGTTACGCAAATGATTATTCCTTAGTCGAACCGTAGATTAGTTGCTTGCCTTTTGATGATACTTGCACCAAAGTACCCTTTTGGAAGTTATTTTCTAGCATTCCTACTGCAATATAATCCTCGATAGTGTCTTGTAGCAGTCGCCTAAGCGGTCTAACGCCATTATGGGCATCGTAGCCGTCATTTAGCAGTATCTGCTTAGCTGAAGCAGTAAACTCAATGCCTAGACCGTGCTTAACTAATCTCTGTCGTAACTCATCAATCTGCAAGTCTAATATTCGTATTGCATCTTTTTTCGTCAGAGCTCTAAATACAACAATTTTATCAATTCTGTTAAGTAGTTCAGGACGCATCATCTTCTTTAGTTCATCAAGTACTTTACTTTTATTCCTGTCGTGTAAAGCATCTAAATCTTTCAACTCACTAGTGTTATTTGCTTGGAAGCCAAGACTAGCCTCTTTCTGCAATTTCTGAGCGCCTAAGTTGCTAGTCATAATAACAATAGTATTGGTGAAATCAATTTTACGACCCTTAGAGTCGGTCAATACGCCATCTTCCAGAATCTGAAGCAACATATTAAATACTTCTGGGTGAGCCTTCTCGATTTCGTCAAACAATACTAAACTATATGGCTGACGTCTAATCTTGTCTGTTAATTGACCGCCTTCTTCGTAGCCAACATATCCGGCAGGAGCTCCAACTAATCTAGAAACAGTGTGATGTTCACCGAATTCACTCATGTCTATCTTGATTAAGGCCTCATCGCTACCAAAGAACTCTCTTGCCAACACTCTTGCCAGCTCAGTCTTACCGACGCCAGTTGGCCCAAGAAATATAAAGGAACCAATTGGTCGATTACCACTACTTATACCTGTACGATTACGCCTTACAGCTTTAGCAACAGCAACAACTGCCTCATCTTGACCGATAACATGTTTACTCAATGTCTTTTCGAGGCCTAATAAATACTTTGCCTCAGATCTAATTACTTTTGTTACTGGAACGCCTGTCATTCTTGCCACAACTTCTGCAACATCTTCACTAGTTACGTATAGAGTATTGGTTGATTTGCCGTCGCTTTGCAGCTTCTTTAGTTCACTATTAATCTGGCTTGCTCTAGTTTTATGCTGTGCCGCTCTTTCGTAATTTTCAGTATCGACGGCATCTTCTATACGCGAATTTACTAATTTAAGTTCTTTTTGAAGCGCACGAACAGTGGGCGGTGTTTTGCCTTTATCGACACGAAGATAGGCCGAAGTTTCGTCGATTAAATCTATAGCTTTATCTGGCATAAATCGGTCATTTATGTACCTCTTAGCTAGAGTTACCGTGTCGACAATTACTTCGTCGCTAATCTTTACTCCATGAAATTCTTCATAATGTCGTCTTAGGCCCTTAAGAATAGCTACAGTTTCGGCTGGTGTAGTTTCTGGAACTTTAATTGGCTGGAATCTTCGCTCTAGAGCAGCGTCCTTTTCAATGTGTTTAGTATATTCCGTTATAGTTGTAGCGCCGATCATCTGCATTTTTCCTCGTGCTAGCGCTGGTTTAAGAATATTCCCAGCATCCATCGCTCCCTCAGCTGCTCCTGCTCCAACTATTAAATGTAGCTCATCTATAAATGCAATCGTCTTGTCGTCATTCTCGAGCTCCGTCATAATCTTTTTTAGTCGCTCTTCGAATTCTCCACGATATTTAGTTCCGGCAATCATCGCAGCTAAATCTAGCATAATAATTCTTTTATCTAGCAAACTATCCGGTACATCCTCTGCCACGATTCGTTGTGCCAGTCCTTCAACAATTGCCGTCTTACCAACACCTGGCTCACCAATCAATACAGGATTATTTTTTGTTCGTCGATTTAGTATAGTAATTACACGTCGAATTTGAGGTTCGCGGCCAACAACAGGATCAAGTTTGCCGGCCCTAGCTTCAGCGGTCAAATCGGTACCAAAGAAATCTAGTGCAGTCTTTTGGCGCTTACCGCCACGAACGCGAGGATTAGCTCCACTTACTCCACTAGGTTCTTCGTATTGCTGTCTATTCAGGAATTGCTCTAGTTGATCTATCAAATTCTCTACATCAACATTCATATTTTTTAATAATTCAGTAGCTCGGGCGTTTTTCTGTGACAGAATACTGTAAAGAATATGTTCTGTACCACAAAATTCTTGGTTATAATCTTGAGCAACGTCAAATGCCATTCTAAGTGTCAATTTTGCTGTTTCACTCAAACCTTTTGCGCCTAGATTTATAACTAGTGTTTTTGGATTAAGATTTAAGGCTAATCTGGCTCGGTCTATCGTAACGCCGGCACCAGCTAGCAATTTTGCACCCAACGACACATCTTGGGCTAATACTCCCAGTAGTAGGTGTTCTGTGCCGATATAGGCACTACCAAATCCGGTTGCAATTGCACCAGCATGCTTAAGGCTCGACTGCGCATTAGGAGTCAAGTGATTAAAAAATTCTAAAAAATCGGAAGATTCAGGCATCATAATATATTCTTTTCAGCTAGTTAATTTTTGATTATATAGCTGCCTATGCTGCTAAGTTAATTGATAAGTCTTAGCAGATTTAATAGTAACAAACTTAGCACTCTATGGTCAAGAGTGCTAAGTTACATGCCCTAGATTGTTGAATTAGAAATTACGGCTAGGATTAAATTGTCGGAAAGTGCCTGCTTACAACCAGCGAACAGATATCCCCAAGCCTACGAGAAATTCTTGATGGCTCAATGGGCAACTTTACTGACTTGCGCTGAAACTCAGCTAAAGCTTCCGCCATAGTAAATGTAATTGGCACTTCCAGAACTTCGTCTTCTTGGTCTCTATGGCTAGCATATAGCTGTGGCAGTGTTTTTTTGTCGTATATCGTAGCAATAGTCTCGGTAACATCCGCGCTCCAATGCTCGTCTTCGTCTTGTACTAAACCATGAAGCTCCGCACCGTAGGCTATTCGGCTAGTCTCCTTCTCGTAACCCTCGCTATGAAGCGAGTATGTCATTATTACAGTAGCGCCTAATTTGTTATGAAATTCGTCATTTTCGAACGACCTGATTAAATCAAGCGCGTCGTATTCTCTGAGCTCATATCCATTAAGCTCTTCTGACATCTTTACTCTCCGTGTTCCTCGATAGCTTCAAGCAATGAGCTTTCTAGCTGTTCCTTTTTCTTAAGCTTAGGTAGGGATGGTTTTGTGACTTTTACTTCTGATGCTTCTGTCTTAGACACAGGCTGTTCGCTTTCTGAAACAATGTCGATATCATAACCAGCAAGTTTACTTGCAAGGCGTACGTTCTGACCGCTTTTGCCGATAGCAATACTTAGCTGGTCTTCTGGCACAACTACTGTGGCTTTTTTGGTAGCTTCGTCTAGAGTAACTTTTGATACTCTAGTCGGACTAAGAGCATTAGTTATATATGCACGAGTTTCTTCATTCCAGACTACAATATCTATCTTCTCTTGTTCGCCAACTTCACTCATGACAGCATTTACACGCATACCATGACCACCAACGAATGTACCTACTGGATCTACTCCAGGAGTTGAGCTGCTAACTGCTATCTTTGTACGAACACCGGCTTCTCTAGCGATGCCCTTGATTTCGACTGATCCGTTCTCCATTTCTGGAACTTCTGCTCTAAATAGCCACTCAATAAATTCTTTGTTGCCACGGCTCACAACTAATTGTGGTCCACGGAATCCACGTTCAACGTCCTTTAGAAATACTTTGATTCGTTGGCCAGGATAATAGTGCTCGTTCTGAATCTGCTCACTTTTTGGCATAATTCCTTGAGCTTTTCCTAGTTCTACTCGGACGATGTTACCCTCAACCTTGCTGACCACACCGTTAATAACTGTACCGATTTTGTCTTCGTACTCAGTCATAATAGTTTCGCGCTCTGCTTCTCGTAATCTTTGCAATATATGTTGTTTTGCATTCTGGGCTGCAACACGACCGAAATCATTAACTTTTTCGTGTATTTCTATTGTTTCGCCAACTGCAGCATTTTTACGAACAACTTGAGCGTCGCCCAAACTAATTTCGAATTGCTTGTCGGTTACAGTGTCTACTATTTCTTTTGTAATATAAGCGTCAACTTCGCCGTTGTTCAAGTTCATAGTAACGCGGACTTCTTGCTCTCTGTCGCCGTAATCTCGGCGATAAGCTACCGCAAGAGCCTGTTCGACAATTTCCTGAACTACCTCTTCGGGTAAGTTTTTCTCCTCAGCTATAGCCTTAACGGCAACAGCTAGTTGTTTCATATCTAGTTCCATTTTATATTCCTTTCTTGAATTATTGTTTGGATAGAGTCTTTAACTTAAAAAATCCGACCTGCTGGCCGGACTAATGTACAACATAATATTACTATCCCCAGCCTAAATTGTCAATTTTACACACTCTGTCTATGCTAAAATTAACCCTATGAGCAAGACTGTAAAAAGATTATACACGGGCTTTGTACCCAAAAATTATGACATTGATCTAATCCCTGACAGAGACAAAATGACCTTTTCTGGTAACGTCATAATAACTGGGCAAAAAGTAGGTAAACCAAACCAACGACTAACCTTTCATCAAAAAGGCTTAAAAATAACTTCCGCCGTAGTAGTGCGACACGACAAAAACGGTGATGAAGTAGTTGAAATTGATCGCATAAACCACCACGAAGGCTTCACAGAAGTTAGGCTACATTCCCCTAAGACTCAGTACCCAGGCCGATATACCGTCACCCTAGAGTTCACAGGCAAGATTACCAAGCAAATGAACGGTGTATACCCATGTTTCTTTAAGCACGATGGAATAGACAAAAAGTTAATCGCAACTCAGTTCGAAAGCCATCACGCTAGAGAAGTTATCCCGTGTATTGATGAACCAGAAGCAAAAGCTACATTCGCACTAAGCCTCACTACTCCAGCAAACGAAGCAGTTCTAGCCAATACGCCAATCGCCAAACAAGTTCCAGTACCAAGCAAAAATGCCAAATCTGTCGAATTAGTTAAGACGACCTTCGAAACTACGCCCCACATGTCCACTTACTTACTAGCCTTTATTTACGGTGAGCTCGACTATTTAGAGCAAAAAACCAAAGACAATGTCCTAGTTAGGGCTTACGCTACTCCAGATAATGTCGAACACACAAAATTCGCTCTAGACGTAGCAGTTAAGTGCCTGGAGTTCTTTAATGATTATTTTGGCATCGATTATCCTCTACCTAAATGTGATTTAATCGCCCTACCTGACTTTGCGTCAGGAGCAATGGAAAACTGGGGCTGTATAACTTTTAGAGAGCACGCCCTATTGGTTGACCCAAAAAATACCAGCCTCGCGACCAAACAATACGTGGCGATGGTTGTTGCTCACGAATTAGCCCATCAATGGTTCGGTAACCTAGTCACAATGCGTTGGTGGACAGATTTATGGCTAAACGAAGGTTTTGCTAGCTGGATAGAATACTTAGCAGTTGATCATATCTTTCCTGAGTGGAAGATGTGGACTCAGTTTATAATTGATGAACAGCAGCAGGCTCTTAAGCTCGACGCCCTGGAGCACACTCACCCTATTGAGGTCCCAGTTTCACATCCTGACGAAATTCGCTCTATATTTGACGCCATCAGCTACTCCAAAGGTGCCAGCACCATACATATGTTACACAGCTACTTAGGGCCAAAAACTTTCCAGACCGGTTTACGCTATTATCTTAAGAAGCACTCCTACGGCAATACTGACACCAAAGACCTGTGGGACGCCATGGAAGAAGCGTCAGAAAAGCCTGTTAAAGATTTTATGGACGCTTGGACCAGTCAACCAGGGTTCCCGTTAGTCAGAGCTGAAGTAGAGAACAACTCTGTAACTATTAGTCAGGAACGCTTCTTTACAAATCCTTCGCATAGCAAATTACCAGAAACTCTATGGCCAGTTGCACTACAGTCTAAAAATTCTAAACTCCCAGATTTATTCGATAAACAGACTGAAACATTTAAAGTGCATGATACTGCTGAGTTCAAACTTAATCAAAATCATAGTGGATTTTATCGTACCACTTATAATAGCTCACACTTAGTTCGACTTGGCACTCAAATCAAGAAGGGTCATCTAGGACCAATAGACAGACTTGGTATATTATCTGACTTATCTGAATCTGCTAAGGCCGGCTACGCAGATACTGCCGATATGCTTCACTTTATAAGTAACTTCAAAAATGAGGACAATTATGCCGTCTGGGACGCTATCAGCATGACGATTGGCGCCCTTAGAATGACTATGAACGACGACGAATTAAGAGAAGATATGAAGCCTTTTAAGCGGAAGCTAATTGCCTCACAGCTAAAAAGATTAGGCTGGGAACGATTATCTGGAGAATCACACTTCGACAAATTACTACGACCAATTATCTTAGGTATGGCATCAGCTGCTGACGAACCGACAATTGTTAAGCACTGTTTAGAATTATTTGCCAAGATAGAACACAATCAAGAAATTGACAGCGATCTTCTAGTTAATCCATCACAGCGAAAAGTAAAACGAGGCATAGACATCGATCCAGATCTTAGAGGAACCGTGTACGGTACTGCTGCCAGACTAGGCGGCCAGGATGAGTTCGATAAACTCCTAAAACTTCACAACGAGGCCACCTTAAGCGAAGAGAGAGTAACGCTTTCAGCAGCCCTCACTGGATTCAAACAACCAAAGATAATCGACCAAGCACTTAGTATGATAGACAGCGACCATGTTCGCGCACAAGATATAACCTACTGGATCGCCTATAGCCTCCTTAATCGCCACGCCAAACAACAGACATGGGACTGGCTCAAAACACACTGGGATTGGCTAGAAAAAACATTAGGTAGCGACCTTAGCTTCTATAGAATGCCGGTATATGTTGGTAGAGCCTTCAGCGACGAAAAATTCCTAGAAGAATACAAAGCTTTCTTCTTGCCGAGAATGTCCATTACGCTTGAGAGAACCTACAATCAAGGTATTGAGATGATACAGTGGCAATCGGCCTGGAAAAAGCGCAGCCTTAAAGAAGTTAAAGCTTTCTTCAAGAATCAAATTTAGTAGTCTAGGCTTTCAATAAAATCTGTGACTGTATAATCAATTCCATCAACATTTATTACGGATAGTCTATAGTCGCCGCTCCAACCATCATTAATCAGCCACACTTCTGCCCCAAAACGCATTTGTCTAAGTTTTTTGTCTGTTATGTAGTCGAGGCCAGCTCCTTGCTGAGCATTTTGTCGATATTTAACCTCGATAAAATAAATAACATTTCTATGCTTTGCCACTATGTCAATTTCGCACATTCGAGTCCGGTAGTTGTGCTCGATAATCTTATAGCCTAATCGTTCTAGATATTTAGCAGCAACTTCTTCTGCTTTGTGACCGTTCGCATAGTTTGTCATTACGTTCTATTTAGTAGCATCTGCTTGACGGGCTTGAAGGAGAGTCTGTGTAATTTGACTACGCCTAAGGCCTGCATCGCCTGCAGATGCTGAGACGTTCCATAACCTACATGCTTTTCGAAACCATAGCCAGGAAACTCAAGACTAGCTTTGCTCATGTAATCATCTCGTTTTACTTTTGCATAGATACTTGCAGCGCTCACTATCGGGTATTCATCGTCGGCTTTAATGACGGCTCTACTATTCAACGAACTGCGTGCTGGTATCTTAGACACGTAGTTTATGTCGCCGTCCATAATAACTTCCTCGGCAATTGTTGGATCGATATTATCCAAAGCCCTCTGAACTCCCAGAATCATTGCCTGAGCTAATCCGACACTATCAATCTCTTCTGGCCCAACCCAGCCCTCTCCAAGGTCGCAACTTTCAATAATCAAAGGATAAAGCTTTTCGCGCTGTTTAGCAGATAGCTTCTTGGAATCTTTTAAACCCGCAGGTAGATCTGCTTTTGGTCTTGCGGCCACTATCAGTAGCGGACCTGCCCAACAACCCCTACCGACCTCGTCTATTCCTATCATAATATTAGTATCGCTTATCGGGCTAGATGTTACTAGTACAGATAATCGTTTGTCATTTATTTGACATTAAAAAAGCCCAGTTATTCTGGGCTTTTTTGCTTTTTATAGCTTTTTGTCTGACTATTCAGTTTTTGCGTCTTCAGCAACAACTTCTTCGTTTACTACGGGTTCAGGGATATCGTTAACGCCTCTTTTGTCAAAATCGACACTACTAAGACGAGCGTTTTTACCTGTAAGTGCACGCATGTAACTTAGGTAATTTCGGCGTACTTTACTTCGCTTGGTGACTTCAATTTTAATAACGTTAGGACTATGTAATAGATAAGTCTTCTCAACACCAACGCCGCTTGCAATCTTACGTACACAGATTGTGCTAGTTAAACTATCCTTGCGTGATGCACGAATAACCAAACCTTCAAAAATCTGTACGCGCTCTTTAGCGCCTTCTTTAATCTTCTGGTGTACTTTTACAGTATCGCCAGACTTAACGTCGACGACGGCGTGTTTTTTGTATTTTGCTTCAACTGCATGTATTACGCTTTGCATAGACTTACTACTCTACCTTATTTAACTCTTTAAATCAAGTATACCATATCTGTTGCGGGATTGGAATAGCGACTTAGCCACCAAAACACATAACTAAAGTTACCCTACGACTCGATAAACTTCTTCTAGTGTAGTTTCGCCCTTTATGGCCTTAAGAACACCCTCTTGCAACATTGTTGTCATCCCACTCTCTATAGCCGAAGCCTCAATATCTTGCGTTGTTAACTTTTGACTCTTTTGTAAGAGTTCATATACTGGTCCACTCATTATGAATTGTTCGCGCAAGGCCAGCTGGCCTTTATAGCCGTAAGGATTCTCTTCTGATACGCCCGGTTTATAAAGTTGCAGATTTTCCAAACTTGGCTTTTCGACAGAAGCAGGAAGACCGTCAACTACCTTTTTAATTAGTTGCATGGTCTTTTCGTCAGGCTTATAGGGCTGCTTAATGGCATCATCTAGGCGCCTAACAAGCCGCTGTGCCATAACTAAACGAATAGCAGATAGAAATAGTGGATTCTCGCCAATAATATCCATAATACGTGTTATCGCAGCCGAAGCTGAACTAGCGTGAAAAGTAGACAACACAAGGTGTCCCGTTAACGCAGCTTGCAGAGCAGTTTTGGCTGTATCGTTATCTCGAATCTCTCCAACCATCACGACATCTGGATCAAGCCTCAATACTGCTCTAAGTTGATCAGCAAAGCTAGTTTTATGCTCAGGAGTATTGTTTACTGATATTTGAGTAACGCCTTCGAACTGATATTCAACAGGATCTTCAATGGTAATAATCTTATTCTCGTCCGTGTTCAAAGTTTGAAGTATCGAATATAAAGTCGTAGTCTTACCAGAACCTGTTGGCCCGACAACCATTACTAGACCACTCGGCTTAGCTATAATATCTTCTACTACTCTTCGTTCTTTGTCTGATAAGCCTAATCTGTCTAGAGAGTACATGCTTTGGTCCATGTTGAATAAACGCATGACAATATCCATGCCGTTAATGGCAGGCACAGTTTCTACGCGCAAGTTGATACTAACTTGCGTACCGTCCGCCATTTTAGTTTTCTCTGCAATATGGCCCTGCTGCGCGTCTAAAGAAGCGGTTGAAACATTTGCTCCGCTGGCTATGGCTGAGATCAAAATATGGGCCTTAGCAAAGCTTATTTGCGCTATAGGGTGAAGCACTCCGTCTATACGAAAACGGATTCTGGCAAATTTGGACTGATTCTCAAAGTGGATATCTGAAGCATTTAGGCGGTGAGCTTGTTGAACTAAATAAGCTAACATGTCATCGGCCTTTATCTGTTCTAGTACGGCAGAGACCTTTTTTAGAAGTTCAGAATTCCCGGCTGATGCTACTTCAATATCTTGATAAATGACTTGCCTAGGAGGATCATACAACAACATATAGTCTTTGAATCCTGAATCGGAAATAAGAGTATATTCAACTCGCTGATCTTGAAAGTGCTGCGTTAAGCCATTGATAGTCTGTTGAGAAGTCGTAGTAGTTAAGCCAAATAGAATGTTGTGTTCGTCTGCGAACAGAGGCACGACGCGGTACTTCCTGATATCTCCAACGGCCAGTACTTGTTTGAATAGAGGCCTTTTGTTCTTGTAGGTATCGAAGTAGTCCATGCCAAGTACATTTGCACGCCTAGCGGTAGACAACTCTTCGTCTTGTCGAATATCATGTGACATAAGCATAAGTATATATGAATAGTGGGGTTTTTACATCAAAATAGAGTCAGAAAATAAAGCAAAATAACTTTTAATTTGCCACTTTCTTAAGATTTGTCCATACTGTGCTTGATGTCAAAAATTATCGTTATTGCTCACGACCTACGAAGTGCACACAATGTAGGCTCTTTAATCCGAACTGCTGATGGCTTAGAAGTACAT
>Ga0194048_10000725_pt1 | contig 16088 bp, 13 predicted proteins | sample JunL225m_MetaG_FD_161685 | JGI IMG/M metagenome (GOLD analysis project Ga0194048, IMG submission 161685) | Anoxic zone freshwater microbial communities from boreal shield lake in IISD Experimental Lakes Area, Ontario, Canada - Jun2016-L222-5m | ecosystem: Environmental > Aquatic > Freshwater >...
GCGTTTCCCGCCACCGACCTCGGTGTGTTGATCGCACTTGCCGATGCCGACGGGCGACGCCCCACAGAGCGCGAGTCGCGTCTGCGTGGCGAGGCCTGGGCGCCCTACCGTGGCGTTGCCACGATGCATCTCTGGTCGCCGTAGTTGGTCAGTGTCCGTAAGGGGTCAGGCCCGATCTGGACATTTGCTGGCGAGGGTACTCGCCAGTCAAATGTCCAGATCGGGCCTGACCCCTTACGGACACTGACGCCCTTGGCCTTGTCTAAACCGCCGCGCAGCCTCATCGACAGAACACCTAAACTGATCCGCTGTGACACCGCCTCTACTCCCCGGACTATCGCGCGCGTCGCTCGAGATTGCGGGGGAACGCCTCGACGGTGACGACCTGGCCGGCGCAGTGGGTGCGGTTGCCGCGTCGCTTGCCGGCAAGACTCGCGTCGCGCTCTGGTGCACCTCGGAGCTCGCAACCGGGCTGGGCATCGCTGGTGCGCTCGTGGCTGGCGTGACGGTCGTGCCACTCAACCCGGCCTCGGGCGAGACCGAGGTTGCGCACGAGACGGGTGACAGTGCACCAGAGGCCGTGCTCGCCTCGGCGACAGCCGAACTGCCTGCCGCGCTCGACTGGCTGCCGCGAATCGTGGTCGCCCCGACGGCCCGAGCACCGCTCCCGACCGATGAGCCCGACGCGGATCTACCAGCGCTGATCGTCTACACCTCTGGCACGACCGGACTCCCAAAAGGCGTCGTGCTGTCGCGCCGTGCGATCGCTGCCAACCTCTCGGCTCTTGCCGAGGCGTGGGCCTGGACGGAGGCGGATGTCGTCACGCAGGCGTTGCCGCTGTTCCACGTCCACGGACTCGTGCTCGGTCTGCTGGGACCGCTGCGGTTAGGTGGCGGCGTGCGCCACGTTGGGCGCTTTACGCCCGAGGCCATCGCAGCCGCGCTCGCAGACGACGCAACGATGCTGTTTGCCGTACCAACGATGCATGGCCGCTTGCTCGCAGCCGCGGAGGCTGACTCGACGATCGCCGATGCGTTGCGCGGTGCGCGTCTGATCGTCTCGGGCTCTGCCGCGCTGCCCGCTCGCGTTCACGAGGCCTACACCGCTGCGACAGGGCAGATGATCGTCGAGCGCTACGGCATGAGCGAGGCTTTGATGATCGCCAGCGCACGCCACGATGGTCCACGGATCCCCGGTGCGGTCGGCACCGCGCTGCCTGGCGTCGAACTTCGCATCACCGACGACGCTGGCGAGACGCTGCCCGTCGGAGACCCGGACGTGATCGGTAATGTCGAGTTGCGCAGTGCCGCGCTGTTCGACGCCTATCTCGGCAACCCGACGGCAACCGCCGAGGCCTTCCGCGACGGCTGGTTTCGTACCGGGGATGTCGGCTCGCTCGATCACGACGGCGTGCTCCGCCTGGCAGGTCGCAGCTCGACCGACCTGATTAAGACGGGCGGCTACCGCGTCGGCGCTGGCGAAATCGAAGCCGCCCTGCTCGAACACCCCGACGTCGTTGAGGCAGCGGTCCTTGGTATCCCCGACGACGATCTCGGCGAACGCATCGCAGCGTGGGTCGTTGTTGCACCGGGCAGCGATCTGACAGACGATGTGCTGGTGGATCACGTCGCCAGCCAGCTCGCCCCGCACAAGCGCCCTCGCGTGATTACGCGGATTGACGAGCTGCCGCGCAACGCGCTCGGCAAGGTACAGAAGAAGCGCCTCGTCTCATGAGCAGCCCGCGCCGACGCGACCTACCGCTGTTGCATCTCCACACGTACATCCGCGCACTCATCAGTGTCGCGATCTCCACCGGGACGCTGTATCTCGCTGCTGCAATCCTGCCGGGTCTCAACATCGAGGACCCGCTGCGAGCAGTCATTGCCGCAATCGCGATCTCTGTCGCGAACGCCCTGCTCTGGCCCCTGCTCATTCGCTTCGCCTTACCCGTTGCTGTGTTGACACTCGGCCTCGCCGGCTTCGTCATCAACGCAGCTCTGATCTGGGCAATCGTCAATCTGATCGAAGGCATTGATGTCACCAGTTTCTGGACAGCCATGATCGTGGCTTTCATGCTCACACTCACCAATACGATCGTGACGAGCCTGTTTGGGATCGATGACGACGATTTCTACTACCGCAATGTGATCCGACGCCAGGCACGCAAGCACGCGGACGCGTCGCTCAGCGAAGCAGTGCCCGGCATCTTGTTCCTCGAAATTGACGGCCTCGCCGAGCCCGTCATGCGCCGTGCCATCCGCGACGGCAATGTGCCCGAACTCGCGCGCTGGCTCCGCTCCGGAAGCCACCGACTCGAAGGCTGGGAGTGCGACTGGTCGTCGCAGACGAGTGCCAGCCAGTCGGGCATTCTGCACGGTTCGAACGAGGACATCCCAGCCTTCCGTTGGTTCGAAAAGGAGACGGGCGGCTTCGTCGTCTCCAACCACCCGGGCGGAGCAGCCGAGATCGAGCGGCGGCATTCCGACGGACGTGGCCTTTTGGCAGGTGGTGGCGCGAGCCGCGGCAACCTCGTGACGGGCGATGCCGAGCACACGAGTTTTACGATCTCCGCGCTCCACGCCCGACCAACGCGTGGCAAGGACTACTACGCCTACTTCGCCAACCCGTACACCGTTTTTCGCACCTTCATTCTGAGCATGCTCGACATTGGCCGCGAGCTCTACGCCGCCGCGCAACAGATCCGTCGCGACGTCGTTCCACGCGTCCATCGTGGCTTTCGCTATTCGCTGCTGCGGGCCGTGACCGTCGTGATCCTCCGTGACATCGCCGTGCAGACGGTGATTGCCGATGCCTACGCTGGCCGCCCCGTCGTCTATTCGACCTTCGTCGGCTACGACGAGGTCGCCCACCACTCTGGCATCGAACGGTACGACGCATTGGACGTGCTGCGTGGGATCGACCAGGCGTTCGGTCGGATCGTGCACGCGGCCGAGACAGCAGACCGCCCGTATCACGTCGTCGTGCTCTCCGACCATGGCCAGAGCCAGGGCGCGACCTTCCTCTCGAAGTACGGCACCACCCTCCAAGAAATCGTTCATGGGGCCTGTGAGGCCGCCGTGATGGAAAACCCCTTCAGCTCGGACGAAGCCTGGGGCCAATTGAGCGCAGCGGTCTCAGAGCTCGTGCTCCGTAAGGGATCCGTGCTCGAGCGCATCACGCACGGGCACGACAGTGGTGACGCAATCGTGTTGGGGCCGGGACACGAGTTGGCGAGTAGTGAAGGTGTCGGGGGCGTCCGCGATCTGATCAAGGTGCTCGCCTCAGGCAGCCTCGGCTTGATCTACCTCGACGCCGAGCCTGGACGACGCACGCTCGAACAGATCAACGCGACCTTCCCGCACCTGATTTCTCGACTCGTCAAACACAAGGGCATCGGCTTCATTCTCGTGCTCTCCGAGCAGGATGGTCCCCTCGCGATCGGCGCGCACGGTGTCCACCATCTCGAGAGTGGGCGCATCGAGGGCACCGACCCGCTGCTGCCCTTCGGTCCAAACGCCGCCCGCCACGTCCTGCGCACCAGCGGCTTTGCGCACGTCGCGGACATCATGGTCAACGCCTCATTCGACGAGCAGACGTGCGAGATCGGTGCCTTTGAGGAACTCGTTGGGTCGCACGGTGGACTCGGCGGCGAGCAGATGAATCCGTTCATCCTCTTTCCCGCCGAATTCCCCTGGCCCACCGAGCCGGTCGTCAGCGCCGAGCACCTCCACCGTGTCCTCGTCGGCTGGTTGCACGATCTTGGCCATGACATTGCCCGCACCAAGCACCTCGAGCGGCTGCAGGAGGAAGCGGCCACTTCGTGAGTACGGGCGCACATGCAGGCCGCGATCATCTGACGTGGATCGGTCACGGCACGGTGCTGATTGCGATGGGTGGTACGCGCGTGCTCGTCGACCCGATCCTGCGCCCGCGCGTGATGCACCTCAAGCGCTTTCATCCAATCCCAAAGCACACGCTGCGCTCGCTCGACGCCGTCATGATCACGCACCTACATCACGATCATCTCGATCCACCATCGCTGGAGAGCCTCGGCAAGGACCTACCGATCATCATGCCCGCGGGCTCCGCGCAGCTTTTGCGCCGTAAGCGCTTTACACGCGTGATCGAAATCGGTGAGGGCGAGCGCATTCAGATCGGGGCACTCAAGGCCACGGCGACCCACGCCGACCATCCCTCGAAGCGCGACCATCCCCTCAGTGGATCAGCCGACCCGCTCGGCTTTCTCTTCGAGGGATCGAAGCGCATCTATGTCGCAGGCGATACCGACCTCTTTGACGAGATGGAACTGATCGGCCCCGTCGACTACGCCTGCCTGCCGATCTCTGGCTGGGGACCAGGCCTCGGACCCGGCCACATGGATCCAGAGCGCGCCGCCGAGGCTGCTCGCCGCCTGCAGGCAAAGGTCGCAATCCCGATCCACTGGGGCACCCTGTGGCCGATCGGACGCGGCCAGCCTCCCCACGAGCCAGCCGACGCGTTTGTCGAGCACTGCACCCGCGTTGCGCCAGACAGCGAGGCGCGGCTGCTCGAGCCTGGCTCGACCGTGGAGTTCTAAACCCCGACGCCGCTCAGACGAGTCGCTGCAACTCGATCTCAGTCAGGCTCGGATTAGCATCGCGTAGCGCCTGCACCTGCTCGGGATGACAGGTGAAGTACAGGACCTGGTGGCGCGTTGCGAGATCGGCGATCACCGCGGCCGCACCGGCCCGCCGCTCGGGGTCGAGGTGCGTAAGGACATCGTCCATCAGGACCGGTAGCTCGGCTCCACCATCATCGTGCAGTTCGTCGACGAGGCCAGCACGCAGGCAGAGGTAGACGAGACCAACCGTGCCCTCAGAGAGCTCGGTAAAGGGCGTCGCCGCACCGTCGGCAGCGATGATTTCGGAGCGCGCACCCGCCTTCTCGCCGTCAGGCATCCGTACAGAGACCCACGAGCCATTCGTCGCCGTCTCGATCTGCCGCGCCGCGCGTGCGAAGACGCCGGGCTGGTGTTCGGCAACGAAACGGTCGCGAGCCTGCTCGACGAGATCGTGGGCAAGTTGGAGCGTCAGCCACTGATCCGCGACATCACGCAGATCAGCCTCGGCATCGGCAGCGGCCTGCGCGAGCGAGGCGAGGTCGGACGAGTCCTCAGCATTCGCGACGAGGGCGCGCGTGCCACCGAGTGCCTCAAGCGCGGCCGCGTGTTCCTCAGTCGCAGTCGCGACCTGGTCCACCAACACCGTGCGCTCAGCGTCGGTGAGTTCGAGGTCGAGCGCCTGCGCTGCCGCCACCAGCGCCTCGTCGCCCAGCGACAACTCGTCGACCGTGCGCTGTGCGAGTGCGTGCCGTTCCTGCCACACCTGCTGCTCGTTACGGCCGGCCGCGGCCTGCGCGCGCTGCTCCTCCAACTGGTGCAACGTACGATCGACTGCCTCGCGCAACTGGCCAAGGTCGGCGGGTGGTTCTACCCCGCTCGCCGTCAGTGCAGCTGCAGCCCGCGTGGCGATTTCCGCGGCAGCCGAATCCTCGGTCTGGGCGAGCGCATCGGCACGAGCCGCTGCCTGCTCGGCAGTCCGAATCGTGGCGAGTGTCGACAGAATGTCGTCGAGTTGATCCACGCGAAGGTCGCCCGAGAGACCCAGCCCGGCGAGTGCCTCGCGCCACGCTGCCCTGGCCGTATCGGCCTGCGCGGACGCCTGCTCGGCGGCCGTTCGTGGGTGATCGCTTGGCGTCGCCGTCGGTGCCGGGCGTCCAGTGCGCGAGCTGCCGAGCAATCCCCCCAGCAGAGCCGCACCAACAGCAACGCCAAGGATGCCGCCGAGGATCGTGGCGGTGATACTCATCGCCCAGCCGGCACCAATCGCGAGCAGGCTAATCACGATCAAGGCCGCACCAAGCCCGCGCCGTGGTGTCGCCAAAGCTGGCTCGACGGCTACGGGTTCGTGGGTAGCGATTGTGCGAGCGGCATCGCCAAGGCGGGTGGCTTCGCGGTCTGCCTCGCGGACGTTTTCGGCGGCGGTCCGCAGCGCGGCCTCGTCAGCAAGTGCGGGCACCGCAGCGGTGGTGGCCAAGCCGAGGTGACTGCGACCGTGCGCGGCCCGCGTGCTCTCGTCGGCTGCATCAACACGGAGTTGGTCGGCGCGTCGACGTGCCTCGACCGCGGTTGGCACATCGCCCAGCAGCGCACGGAAGGCGCTCACCGCATCGGCGGTTGGCTCTTCCACGCCACCGTCTGCGGGTGCCTCAAGCGCGTCGAGTACACGGAGTGCCTCGCGCAATTCCAGCAGCCGTTCGAGTCGCTGTACCTCGCGGGTGGCGGCGACCAACTGTTCGTGAGCAGCGTCGACGCGCTGTTCGGCCTCACCGACCGCATCGCTGGAGCGCTCGACAGTACCGGCCTCTCGCTCGGCATCCCGCAATGCTCGCCGTGCGGCCGTGGCCTGCTTCAGTGCGTGCGCGTACGGCTGCTTGTCGCCCTGCCGTCGGTAGAGCGCGTCGGCCCGTTTCTGCAAGGCCTCGAGGACCGGACCGGCCCCTGCCCCACCACCGAGCACGGCCGAGGCCAGCACGCCAGCCCGCACCGACGGGTCGTCAAGCAACCCCATCCAGGCAAGATCTTTGGCGTCGAAGGTCTGCACGCGATCGAACAGCTCGGCGCTCGCAATGCCAAGTGCGTGGGCAAAGGCCGCGTCCCCAACCGGCACGCCCTCGTGGTCCGTCACCGTCAGCGATGAACCCGCGCGCTCGATCCGTAGCCGACGACCATCGTCGGTGACGATGTCGACGCGCCCAGAACGCTGGCCGCCGCCCTTGGGCTCGCGCCGCGGGCCCTCACCCTGTAGGCGGGGAAAGCCAAACAGCACGCCGCGGATCAACTGCATGGTCGAGCTCTTGCCCGACTCGTTCGGCCCGTGGATGACGGTCAGCCCCGGCTCGGGCTCGACCACGCGCCCGGCAATAGCGCCGTAGGCGATCGCCTCAATGCGCGCGATTCTCATGCCCCGCCACCCTGCTCGAGCAACAGTCCGAGCGCGAGATCGCGGGCGACCGCGAGTCGCGTTGCGGAATCTTCTGTTGCCAGCCCCGTGAGAGCACTATCGGTAAACGAGCCAGTGAGCGTTTCGAGCAGCCCCTCGGCAGCAGCTGGATCGGCCGCAAGCTCGTCGAATACCGCCAGCACCTCGGCTGCGAAGGCATTTGACTGGCGCAGATCGTCGAGATCGACAGCGGGGCCAGCCGTCGAGGCAATGCGCTCCCAGACGAGTTCGGCATGCTCCTGATCGTCGAGGGCCGTGCGCAGACCAGCCAGGTAGTCGTCGCGCACGAGCACCTCGTGCAGTGCCCCCCGGCCCGTCAACGTGACGCGCAAGAGCACGAGTCGACCTTCGGCTGCTGCCACGACAGCTGCGGCGCGATGGCGCAATTCGCGCTCGAGCGCAGCCTCGTCGTCCAGTTCGTCAATGGCGACATCAATCGCCTCGAAGCGCACGCGGTCCAACTCGACACGGCGATGGTCGAGCACGCGATCGCCCTCGAACTCGACCACAACGGCCCCGTGCGGTCCACGCTCGCCCGACTTCGGCGAACGGCCCTGCAACGTGCCGGCGTAGACGATCGGTGTCTCGGCGTTTTCTTCGGAGTAGGCATGGATGTGGCCCAGCGCCCAATAGTCCATCCGCGCGGCCACAAGATCGCCCACGCTGCAGGGGGCGTAGTGGTCGTGTCCTTCGCGCTCACCAAGCGAACAGTGCAACACGCCGACGTGCAGGCCGGGTTCATCGCCGCGCTCGAACGCCAAGGCTAAGTTTTCTGTCACCTCACGCTTGCCGAACGACACGCCGTGGACTGTCACGGGCCCGGCGGGTCCGTCGAACGTCTCACTCGTCGGCACGTCCTTACGGAAGACGGTCACACCCTCCAACCCCTGGAGCGGCGAGCGGCCACTGAGCGGGTCGTGATTGCCATGGATCGCAAAGACTCGGATGCCGGCAGCGTGCAGGCGCTCGATCCCTCGCCGGACGCGCGAACGCCCTCGGGGCGTCCCATCGGCACGATCAAAGAGGTCGCCGGCCAAGACCAAAAACGCTGCGTCCTCCTCGAGACAGCAGTCGATCAGCGCGTCCCAGGCGTCGAGCGAGGCGTCGCGCATTACGTCGTCCAACCCCTCCCGCAACGTCCCAATACCCACGAAGGGACTATCGAGATGGAGGTCGGCGGCGTGGATGAAGCGATTGCTCATGCGGTGGGCTCAGGCGGGAGGCCTATGCGACTGTTGTCGCGGGCCTCCCGCCGAACCTTACGCATGCACCCGGCTTGCGCCGGAGAAAACTACGAGTTAGAGCCGGATTCGGCGAGCTGCTTGCCAGCCATCGCCGTCGCAATCAGAGCGATTCCGTCGAACAAAAGCTGGATGCCGACGAGCAGACCAATCGCCCACGCAGCCGACGATGGCAGGTCGCCAATCACGAGCACAGCGATCAGGATCGAGAGCACGCCGTTGATGATCGTCCACCCCGAATTCGGAACCTTGCCACGCGACGAGATACCAGCGATGAGGCGCAGCACACCGATCAGGAGGAAGAAGATCGCGAGGATCCAGGTCAGCGTGATCGTGCCCGAGACCGGATTGATGATCAGCCAGACACCAGCAATCACGTACGCGACAGCAAGCACAGCACTCCAGATGCGATGCCCTGTCGAGCCACGGGAGATCGCCTCAGCGACGTACGCCACAGCACCAATCAGCAGCAGAATACCGACGAGATAGGTGATCGTCACCGACGCCAGCGGCGGCACGATGATCGCGATCGCGCCAAGCACGACCGAGATGATGCCGGCCGTCAGCAGCAGCTTCCAGCTCTTTCCGAGCGCGGTCTTGATTTCCGGGGGAAGCCCCGGCATGGCAGTGGACATGGTGCCTCCAATAAATGACTACGTCATGATGTACGCCCAGCGGCGGGCAAATCCTGCCGGCGCTACGGTTCCACCATGCGCCACGTACCCGACACCCTCGCCCAAGATCGTGCACTCCTGCTCGTCGTCGACGTGCAGGAAAAGTTTCGGCCGCACATCGCTGGCTGGGACGCGATGGTTGCTCACGTCGATGCGTTGACCAAAGGCTGCGTCGCACTCGACGTGCCGATCATCGTCACCGAGCAGTACCCCAAGGGGCTCGGCCACACGATCGAAGAGCTCGCTGAGGGTCTGGCCGGCGTGGAGCCAATCGAGAAGCGTGCGTTCTCGTCGCTCGGTGCCCCCGAGGTCGTCGCCCAGCTTGACCAGTTTGGTCGTGATCAAATCATCGTCTGCGGTATTGAGGCCCACGTCTGCGTGCAGCAGTCGGTGGCCGACATCCTGCGCGGCGGTCGTCAGGCGCACGTGGCGCTCGACGCGATCGCCAGCCGCACGTCGTCGAGCCGCGAGGTTGGTGTGCGCCGCATGCGCGCCGCGGGCATGGTGCCAAGCGGGGTAGAGCTCGCGCTGTTCGAGATGATGGTCAGCGCCGACCACCCGCAGTTCAAGACCATCTCGGGCCTCGTCCGCGACCTCCCCCAATCCTTCTCCTGAGGAGTCCAACGTGAGCCTCACCCTCCACACCCACCCCTTCTCGTCGAACGGTCAGAAGGCGCAGTTGATGCTCGACACCCTGGGTCTCGATTATGCGGTGCGCGAGGTGCCATTCGAAGCCGAGCGCGCCGACTGGCACGTGGCCGTCAATCCAATGGGCGGCATCCCCGCGCTCGTCGATGGCGACTTTCACGTCGCCGAGTCGAACACGATCCTGCGCTACCTCGCCGACCGCGAAGGCCGTGACGACCTCTACCCGCGCGATCCCAAAGAGCGCGCCACGATCGATTGGATCCTCGACCTGTGGGCACTCGTTGTCCGCCCCGCACTGTTCTCGTACGAGTCCGCGCAGTACGGCATCGTGCTTGGAGTCGGCATGTTCGGCAAAGACGCGGCTCCTGAGACAGAGGTGCAGGAGAAGTTCGACAGAGCCGTACCAAAACTCAACCAGGCGATGCAAATCCTCGACCCCGTCGGCCCGTGGGCCTGCCTTGGCCACCGCACGATTGCCGATATCGCAGCCACGCCCGTCCTCCATCGCATCGTCCACGCACCGGTCGACCTGAGCCAAGTGCCACGGATGCAGACGTGGGCCGAGGCGTGCGTCGCCAGTCCCGAATGGCAGGCGCTGATCCCAACCTGCGGCGTGCCGACGCGCTAACTCAGCACGTGCCGCCGGCCGGGGCGGCGAAGATCCGCTCGACCAGCAGGTCGGCCCGCTCGGCGGCCTTCAACGCAAAGCCACCCTGGCCTGTGGTGCGCACAATCGTCTGACCCTGCGGTCCAGGCGCCACGCAGTCGGCAACACCCTCGAGGTTCCAGTACGGCATCCAACGTACGCGCAAGAGGTAGCGGCCAGGGGCCGTCACCGTACCCGTCAGCTGGTCATGCCCCTGCTTGGTAATCGTTGCGGTGCCGGGGCCTGTCATCAACGGTGTCGGGTCTGGCACCTCAAAAATCTGCCACGCGCCGGTCGTCTCTACGCGGGTCAGACCCGATTGGCCCGACCGCAGCAGCGCCGCCTCGGACGCAGCGCCCTGTGTATCGAGTGGAGTGTCGGGGAGCAAGACATAGCGAACAGCACGGGCTCGTAGCCACGCCTGATACTCAGCAGGCGTGATGTGCTTCTTATAGAGCAGTGGGTTTTCGGCAAGGTCGACCTGGCGGTACCAGCCACGCACGAGCGGGAAGCCCGCCTGCGGAATCCAGTATGCCTCCCAACGACCCGACGTCTGCACAACTTCGACGCGATAGTCCGGCGTCTGATGCTGCTTCAAGAACGCCACGGCTGGCTGCCAAAACTGCGGCTGGGTCGGGCGCGAGTCGGTGCGCGTGGCTGCGTCATAGAGATCGGGCAGCGCGCCATATCCAAACGAGGCGATCAGTGCCACAGCGAGCAGGAACCGCGGTCGCCAAGACGAGAGCCCCGCGACGATGACGACCATCGGAAACGCGAAGTAGCGCAGCCGCGCGAGGTTGTCACCAACGGGAGTTGGAATCGCAAACAAGAGCAATGACCCAACCGCCCAGACGATCATCAGCCACATGATCAGATGCGCCTCGGGGCGCCGCCGTGCGACCGCAACACCAAGGATCGAGACCGCGAGCACGGCAATCAGGTGGCCAACAAGAAACGGGTAGACGCCATCAGAAGGAAACAACCACCCGATCACCAGTTGCAACACGACCAGACCGCTGAGCCAGGCAGCAACCACGATCGTGCGAGGGTCGAGTCGACGGTGTTCGAGCCAAACCGCCACGAGGATCAGACCGAGGAACACAAACGCGAGCGGGCTCAGCCCAAGCGTGACCGCTCCAAGTAGCGCTCCCAAAACGTGACGATGATTCTGCAACGCGACCAGACAAACCAACATCGCTGCAGCACCGACGGCATAGGCGTACCCGCCTGTAAAGAGCGGGCCGAGTGCAAGCAACGCAAAGACCCGAGAGCCCCACACCGCCGCGACTCCCCAACGCTGTACGACCAATACCGCAAAGCTGGCGGCCGATGCCACCACGGCAAACAATCCAAGCGTGACCGGCCCAACCACCTGCTGCGGTAGATACGCGAGCGCCGAGTAGGAGATCAGCGGATAGTCGCCGCCGTACCAAAAGTTGTCCCACAAGACCGCGTCGCGCTGCACGAGCAGCGCACGATAGAGGTGCGCCGAGGCATCGTCTGGCAGCGGCGTCAGCGTCTTCAGCAAGACCGCGCCAATCAGGCACAGCAGTGCTGCGATCACCGCCTCCCGCACGATCAGCGGGACGCGCGCGAACAGGACGGATGGGGACTCGGAGCGGGCGCTCATCAGTTAGAAGGTAGTCGGCAGACGGCGCCTCAGGGACGCCGTCACCGGATCATCACCCTTGAGTACTGACTGAGCCGCCCTCTTCCTCTACAGCGCGCCGGGCACCGGGACGGGCGAGCACGGCGTCGTAGTGGGCCGCAACGTTCGCATCGGCCCACCAACGTGCGTCACCCGGCAGGTCCATGCCCCAGGACGACAGCATCGCCAGGTAGATATCGGCGATCGAGAAGGCGTTGCCCTGCAGGAACGGACCGGCACCGAGCTTGCCACTGATGTGGCTGCGCAGAGCCGTCAACTCGTCGACGGCATTGGCCTGGACGAGATCTGCACCGTTCGGGTCGTTCGTATAGCGCGCGGGGTAAAAGAAGCGCAGAAACGCAGGCTGGACCGTGTTGGTCAGGAACATCAGCCACCGCATCGCCTCGGCGCGCTCGACCGTGCCAACCGCCGGGATCAGACCCATGTCCGCATGGAGGTCGGCGAGGTGCAGGCAGCAGGCAGCCGACTCGGTCAAGACGAGATCATCGATCTTGAGTGTCGGCACCTTGCCGAACGGACTCAGCTTGATGTAGTCCGCAGGAGCCGTTGGGACACCATCGTCGGTGCGCTCAACGAGCACGAATTCGTAGTCGACACCGAGCTCCTCCAGCACCATGTGCGGAGCAGTCGTGGCCGTGCCGGGGATGCCGTAGAGAGTGATCATGGGCGAAGTCTAGCGGCGCCCACGATCACTCTCTCGGTCAAGAACCTAGAAGCCGTCTTTCGAGCGGCCAGGAATCCAGTCCGTGCCGGCCAGCGGCACGCGAGCCATCGCGGCGGCCTCGATCGTCAACGCCACGAGATCCTCCGGCTCGAGGTTGTGCACGTCGCTCTTGCCTGCAGCACGCGCCAGCGTCTGCGTCTCGAGCGTCATCGTCCTGAGGTAGTTGTTGAGGCGCCGCCCACCGAGTTCGGGGTCGAGTCGCTTCGACAGTTCCGGATCCTGCGTCGAGATGCCCGCGGGGTCCTTACCCTCGTGCCAGTCGTCGTAGAAGCCGGCAGCAGAACCGATCTTGGCGTAATCATCGGCGTAGGCCGGATCGTTATCGCCAAGGGCGATCATCGCTGCAACACCAATCGAAACGGCGTCGGCACCAAGTGCCAAGGCCTTCGCGACGTCGGCACCGTTGCGAATACCACCCGACACGATCAGCTGCACCTCGCGGTGCATACCCATCTCCTGCAACGCCTCGACGGCCTCGCGGATACAGGCCAAGGTCGGCAGACCAACGTGCTCGATAAAGACGTCCTGCGTAGCGGCCGTACCGCCCTGCATGCCGTCGAGCACGATCACATCGGCACCGGCCTTGACGGCCAACTGCGTGTCGTAATACGGACGGCTGGCACCGATCTTGATGTAGATCGGCTTCTCCCAGTCGGTAATTTCGCGGATCTCCTCGATCTTGATCTCGAGATCGTCCGGCCCCGTCCAGTCTGGGTGACGACAGGCGCTGCGCTGGTCGATGCCCTTCGGCAGGTTGCGCATCTCGGCAACGCGATCCGAGATCTTCTGGCCCAGCAGCATGCCGCCGCCGCCCGGCTTGGCGCCCTGACCAACCACGACCTCGATCGCGTCGGCACGACGCAGGTCGTCGGGGTTCATGCCGTAACGCGAAGGCAGCACCTGGTAGACGAGGATCTCGGAATGCCCGCGCTCCTCCTCCGTCATGCCGCCGTCACCGGTCGTCGTCGACGTACCCGCCATCGTGGCGCCACGTCCGAGCGCCTCCTTGGCCTGCCCCGACAGCGCGCCGAAACTCATGCCGGCGATCGTGATCGGGATCTTCAGCTCGATCGGCTTCTTCGCAAAGCGCGTGCCGAGCGTGACGCTCGTGTCGCAGCGCTCGCGATAGCCCTCGAGGGGATAGCGCGACATGCTTGCACCGAGGAACAGCAGGTCATCGAAGTGCGGCAGCTTGCGCTTGGCACCGAAGCCGCGGATGTCGTAGATGCCCTGGCTGGCTGCTCGTCGAATCTCCTCGATCGTGTTGCGATCGAAGATGTACGACTCGCGCAGACCAGGCTGCCAATTCATGCCGTCTCCGGCTTGTCCGTTGTAATCGCTCATATCAGTCCCTCCGGCCTAGTACTCGCCGGCATGGTCGATGTTGAAGTTGTAGAGACGGCGGGCGGAGCCGTAGCGCTTGAACTCATCGACCTTGGCGTCGGCACCGGCTGCGGTCAGCAGACGTCCGAGCTCCTCGCGATGAAACTCCTTGAGCTCCTTCTCGATGCAGTCCGCGCCGAGCCCTTCGACCGAACCGCGCACGTAGATGTGCGTCTCATAGATCGAGTCGCCGAGCGAATCGCCGGCATCGCCGCAGACCACGAGCGCACCGGACTGAGCCATAAACGCGCTCATGTGGCCGATGCTGCCCTTGACGACGATCTCGACACCCTTCATCGAGATGCCGCAGCGCGCCGCGGCGTCGCCTTCGACGATCACGAGGCCACCACGACCTGTCGCCGCACACGCCTGCGAGGCGTTGCCGGTGATGTGGATCGTGCCGCTCATGATGTTCTCGCCGCAGCCGACGCCCACGTTGCCGTTGACGCGAACGTGCGCGTGCTTATTCATGCCGGCCGTGTAGTAGCCCGTGTGTCCCTCGATCTCGATCTCGAAGGGTGCGTCGACACCAACCGCGACAGCGTGTGCGCCATTCGGGTTGACGATGCGCCAGCGCAGCGGACCCCCAGCGGCACCGTCGTGCAGCCGCTGGTTGAGTTCGCGGAGCGGCGTCGTTGCGAGGTCGACAACCTCAACGTCCGTCGCAGTTGTCATCGCACCGCCTCCTTCTCCCACGAGTAGACCGTGGCCGGTGCCGGCTCCCAGGTCTTGGCTTTTTCTGCCCCAGGCAACGTCGCGATCGAGCGATACTCGGACGACATTGCAACCCACTCATCCGTCTCGGCGAGCACGGCCGGCTTGCACGCGATCGGGTCGCGCACGACCGAGAAGCCATCGCGCGTGCCGATCAAGAACGTGTAGAAGCCGTCGAGATCCTCGAACGCGTTGTCCATCATCTCGGTCAAGGTGTCGCCCTCGCGCTGACGCCACATCATGTAGCCGGCTGCGACCTCGGTGTCGTTGAGGGTCTGGAAGCGAATCCCCTCACGACGCAACATCCGGCGCAGACCGTTGTGGTTCGACAGCGACCCGTTATGCACGAGGCAGAGGTCGAGGCCCGTCGAGAACGGGTGCGAACCGGCGGTCGTCACCTTCGACTCGGTGGCCATCCGCGTGTGGCCAAGAGCGTGCGTGCCGTTGAGCGACTTGATGTCGAACGTCTCGATGAAGGCCTCGGGGCGACCGACCTCCTTGTAGATCTCGATCGCCTCACCGGCGCTCATGATCTTGACGTCGGGGTAGCGCTCCTCGATCCACGCCTCAACAGGTGTGGCCTCGGCATGCGCGACGATCACGGCATGGTTGGCGCGGCGCTCGATGCCTTTGCTGGCACCAAAGACTTCCTTGATGCCCTTGCGGAGAGCGCTCCAATCGAAATCAGGGTCGTCGTGCTGCAGCGTCAGCTTGGTGTGGCCAGCGGCGGCGGGCTCGCGATAGAACGCGACCCCCGCACTGTCCGGACCTCGATCGCTCATCTCAAAGAGCATCGGCGCGAGCAGCGCACCAAGGTTTGCTTCTACCTCGGGGTTCTTGGCAAAGAGTCCAACAATTCCGCACATACGAGCCTCCAGACGTCAGGGCCACCATGCGTCGCGGAACGCATTCGCAGCACAGGTCGTAATGGTACAGGCTCCAAGCCTTTAGGGAAGGGCCGGTGTGTGTTGCTCATCTCCGTACCTCCACCCGATGATATGTCGCACCACACGCATGGAGCCCAGCAAAGTAGTCTGACGCGATGCAATGGGACGCAATCATCGTCGGTGGCGGACATAACGGGCTAACCGCAGCCGCCTACCTCAGCCTCGCCGGACAACGGGTGCTCGTCCTTGAGCGCCTCGACGAGACCGGTGGTGCGGCTGTCTCTGAGCGCCCCTTTCGCGGCGTCGATGTGCGCCTCTCGCGGTACGCCTACCTTGTCTCACTGCTGCCGACCGAGATCATCAACGAGCTCGCGCTGCCGCTCGAATTGCGTTCGCGCGACATCTCGTCCTACACCCCGGCAACCCGCGACGGTCGCGACACCGGCCTCCTCGTCGGCCGT
>Ga0194048_10000727_pt1 | contig 16071 bp, 8 predicted proteins | sample JunL225m_MetaG_FD_161685 | JGI IMG/M metagenome (GOLD analysis project Ga0194048, IMG submission 161685) | Anoxic zone freshwater microbial communities from boreal shield lake in IISD Experimental Lakes Area, Ontario, Canada - Jun2016-L222-5m | ecosystem: Environmental > Aquatic > Freshwater >...
ACTCTGCGGGGCGTAGAACAGTCCCGAGCCAACGCCGTAGGCGCCTTCGCGCATCGCTTGCGTGACCAGGGCACGCATGGTCTCGATCTGTGCGGCGTCCGCTGGGGCGGACGACGCGCCCATCACCGTGGAGCGCACCGTGCCAAAGCCGGTGAGGGCGTAGGTATTCGTGCCAAGCCCGCGGGATTCAGATTCCGCGAGCACGCTGGCCACATTCACCGGGCCACGACCGTCGGCGCCCAGCACCACAGTGGTTACCCCCTGCATGAGGGCGCCGACGTTCTTGCGGCGCGTCTCACTGAGGTTTGGGAGTCCTTCGTAGGAATGGGTGTGCGGATCGATAAATCCCGGGGCGACAATCAGCCCCTGGGCATCGATCGTGCGGGTGGCCGTCAGGTGTGCCGCTGCCGCGTCGCCCACAAAAACGATGCGGTCGCCGCGGAGCCCGATATCGGTCACGCGGGCGGCAGAGCCCGACCCGTCGTACACCGTTCCGCGACGAATCAGGACGTCCAGCGAGTCCGCGCGGATGTCTGGCCGTCCATCCGGCTGGACGGTGGCAAGCAGGAGCAGCAGGGCGGCAATCGGCGACATAAGCAACTCGGCGGGCGTGGAGGGGAGCAGACCCCCCAATATGCGTGTTAACTTGTGTTCTGTGATAGGCGTCCGATGCTGTTAACGCGGGGTATGCTATGAGCGTCATATCTCGGATTCCCCCTACTCGAACCCGCGCATGCGAATTCGGATTCTTTCGGTGATGGCCATGATGATCACGCTCATGGCTGCCTGCAGTGCTAAGAGCACAGCCCCAGACACGAACACGAGCGGGTCGGGGGGCAACACTGGCAATACCGGCGGCACCGGAGGGACTGGTGGGAGCGGCACGCTCACGGTGGCGAGCTCGGGCGCGAGCAATGGCACCCTGCCGACGACCTATACCTGCGACGGGGGCTCCCAATCGCCACCCATTTCGTGGTCCGGCGCGCCCACCGGTACGACCGGATACGCGATGATCATGACCACGATCCCAGGTCCCGGGACAGTTAAGTACAACTGGATTCTGTACAATATTCCACCGACCGCGACCAGTATCGCCGCCGGGGCGACAGGCGTTGGCACGGCCGGCTTTGCCGACGATGGCGGCGGGCTCGCCTACGCGCCCCCCTGCTCGCAGGGGCCGGGACTCAAGAACTACATCTTCACGATCTATGCGCTCTCCGGCACCCCCAGTCTCACCGGGCTCAGCGCGAATCAGGTGACCGGCGCTGTGCTGACGGCCGCGCTCGCCCCGGTGACCCTGGCATCGGCCACGCTCACCCTCGGGGTGAACCGAACGCAGGCCATGATCAACTGCGCGTCCCTCCGCACGTCGCTGGGCAGTTATTCCACGACGAATAGTTTGGCCATCACCTGCGATTCGACCTACGGCTACTTCAGTACCTACGGCATTCAGATGAAGCATGCGATGATGAACGGCATCACTGCCACCAATCAGCAGGTGCCGATCGCGCAGAACTTCACCGGCACGAACGCCTGGAAAATTCCATTGGTCCCGACCGTTGCGACGACCAAGACAGCGGCCGTCGACGGCCCGATTGGTGTGGCCGTGAATGGCGTGCCGATTTTCAATCCCTGCAAACAGGGCGGGTGCAACTCCACCCCAGGGGGCAACGATACCAAGGTCTTGGGTGAACTCGACCTCTGTAACGGGCACGCAGGGCGAGCGGATGACTATCACTATCACGCCGCCCCGATTTGCATGATGAGTGATCAACCCACGGCCTACTGGGACTCACACCCGTTGGGCTGGGCACTCGACGGCTATGCGATTTTCGGGTATCGAAATCCGGACGGCACCACCGCGACGCGTGATAACATCTGCGGCGGGAACACCCTCACGCACCAGAATGCGCCTGCGGGCTACGCCTACCATGTGACCGATGTGAGCCCGTATGTGCTCAGCTGCTTCTACGGGAATCCGAGCCCTGACCTCGCCGGGCAGGGGGCGAAATATGCGCCCATCCGCCCGCCGGGTGCCCCAATCACAGCGAGCAACATGACGCTCGATGCAACCACTGCGTCGCTCGCGATCGGTGGCACCACAACGATGGCGTGGCAGTCCGGCGCCACCAGCTATCAAATCAAGTACGTGCGTACCACGGCGCTCTGCTGGACGTTCACGTTCTATACCAACGGCGCGCAGACCTCGACGTCGAACTACTGTCGCTCGTTCTAAGGAGTCCGATGTTGAATTCGCGGAAGCGACGCGTGGGGCTCGGAGTGTGCGGCGCCGCGGCACTGTTGGTCGCGACGCTGTTGGCCGCAACGCCGATCGCCGCCCACGAACTGTCCGAGGCCAGTGCGACGCTTGTCGTGCGCGACGGTGGCTACGTACAGCTCCGGCTGCAGATTCCATGGGCGGATGTGTTGCACACTGCCTGGATGCCGGGGCGGCCGATGCAGGAGTTTCTCGTCGTCGCAACGAGCAAGTCGCGCGCGGACTTTGCCAAGCAGTTCGCGACGGTCGAGCAGACCATTCAGCGCGGCACCCGATTAGTCGCGGACGCCTCCGCGCCGGTGGCCTTTGGTCGTTGGCAAGGTGCCACCGCCGACGAGGTCTACGACGCGCTCAAGCGCGAACTCATGTCACGGCTTGCCGACGGCGTGCGATTCGAACACAGCTCGCGCCTCTCGGTCACCGCTGAAGTCACCACTGGGCACGAGATCGCCGCCGTTCGGCTGCAACTCCCCGCATCGTTCGGTCCCTCACTGCTGACGGTCTACCGTCCTGTCGAGCGTTGGGTGAAGTCCGGCGAGCTCTCGGCGCCCGTTAACGTCGCACGGCGCTCCACCTCGAGCGCCGCGCGCACACCGTAGTCCAACCGTCGTCCATCGGTACGCGTCAGGGGACGGCGCCCGCCGCACCCGCGCGCCGCGGATCGGCACCAGCGGTGACCTTCTTGCCGTCGAGCGACACCGCCGCGCCGTAGCCTTCACGCAGCTCGCCCTTGAGCGACACGATATTGAAGTCGTAGCCCATCGCGCGCATGCGGCGGAGCACGTCGGGGTTGAAGCCATCTTCAATCGTCACGACCACGGCACCGCTGTTCGCGCCGCCATTGCCCCCGCCAGAACCGCCACCAGCACCGCCGCCGGCACCGCCACGCCCGCCAGCTCCACCTCGTCCACCTGTTGGGGCCGCCCCACCACCAACCGCACCACCCGTGGGCGCTGCTCCAGCGCCGCGGCCACCTGGCAGGAATCGGGGCAGTTCAAGCGCACGCTGCGGGTCGAGACCGAAATCGAGTGCACCGACAAGCGTCTGGTACACCGCACTCGTGATCCACGAGTTCCCGGCAGCGCCCACGGCGAACACTGGCTTCTTTCCCTTGAACGCAATCGTCGGAGCGAGTGTGCTCCCATGGCGTGCGAAGGGAAGCCGCGAGCCGTACTGCGTCGGATCCGTACCGTAGCTGGTCAGTTTATCGTTACTCAAGAAGCCGAGTCCCGGGGTCACGTAGAAGTTTCCGCCCCAGGTGCCTAAGGTCTGCGTCACGGCCACAACATTCCCGTCGGCATCGGCCACAGTAAACGCCGTCGTGCCCGCCGCGTGGCAGAACTCCACTTCCATTGCATGCTCGGCGCCGCACGGACCTTCTGGTGCGATCGACGCAAGCTTCGCGGCGAGACTCGCGGACGCCAGCTCGAGTGGCGGCGACGACGCGCGCGCCGCTGCCGGATTCGCCGAGGCGCAGCCCCCAGAATCGGTGCGGACATCACCCGGGCGAACCGCATGCTCCGGTGAATAGCAGCGCCACCGAACCTTCGCGGTATCCTTGCTCAGGTAGCCGTCGAGCGAGACCGGCCACAGTCCTGGATCTGCCACCCGCCCGCCGGCCACAAGTGACCAGGAGGCGAGCATGGCGTGGAACGTCGCGGCGTCCTCTGCATACATCTTCGGCTTCTCGAACTGCTCGAGCAAGTTGAGCTTGCCAACCAAGTCAGCCCCGCCGCTCACTGGCGGCGCACTCGAGAACAGGGTGAAGCCACGATAGCTCCCAGTAACAGGCTCGCGCTCCGGCGCGAAGTAGCGCGACATGTCCGACAGCTTCATCGCATTGCCCTTCCCGTGGAGATCGTCCACATACTTCTTGGCCACATCGCCACGGTAAAATCCGTCGGCGCCCTTGTCGGCGATCTGCGTAAGCACCCACGCGAGATCTGGATTCTTGAGCGTGTCGCCGGCCACCAGCGGCTTGCCATTTCGGAAGAAGAGCGCGCGACTCCCCTCGTACTTCAAGAAGTGCTCGCGCTCCGTACTGAGTGTCGTGGCGAGCCCCTCGGTGACCACATACCCGTTGCGCGCCGCACGAATCGCCGGGGCGAGAATGTCCTTCCAAGCCACCTTGCCACTGCCGTATTTCTTCCACGCGGAGTGCATCCCGGCCACGGTGCCCGGGATGTTGGGAAGCACCGGACCGTCGTTGGGATAGCGACCGTTGACCATCAACGAGGTATTTGAGAGCCCCGCGTCCTCGGGCACACGCGACATGAACTCAAACAACGTTGGCTTGTCCATCGTGTTCAGATAGAGCACCATCTGACCGTAGCCGCCAACGCCACTGGCATCGGGTTCGACCACGCCAAGTGCAAAGCTGACCGCAACGGCCGCATCGACCACATTGCCGCCAGCGCGGAAGATCTCGAGTCCCGCCTCCGTGCTGACCGGATTCGCACTGGAAACCGCCGCACGTCCAGTGGCCGCGACCTTGAGTGGTGGGCGCTCGCGGAGCATCGCGTGAATCGCACGTTCAAGCTCGTCGTCGTTCTTGGCAGCCATCGCGTCGCCACGATGCTTAGCCTTAACGGCCTCCCACTGCGCACGGCGATCGCTCGCGTTCGCCGCGCTGAAATAGAGCGACGTCGAGCGCGCCCAGGCGCGGTCGTATGCATCGGCATTTCGCGCCGCGCGATCGCGCGCGGCAGCGAGCGAGACCGGTGCGAGGCCAGCGTCGACCGGCAGCGGAGCGCTCAGCAGCAGTAAGCGATCACGAGAGGCCGCAAAGTTCTCAGCAGCCGAACGATCCCCGAGTCGGTCAGGGTCCCCATTGTAGGCGGGGACATTCTCGTCGTGTTCAGCGACAGCGAGTGTCCGACCGTCGGGCGACCACGCAAGATCGCCGTGTACAGTGGCCACGGTATTGGTCCACCGCCCGTCGAGCGATGCAACGAAAATCGGCGAGCGTCCGGTGATGCTCGTGAATGCCACGCGATCTCCGGTAGGCGACCAGGCGAGTCGATCCGCATTCTTGTCCGCGTTCACCACAGCTTCGCGTCCGTCGGACACCGTGCGTACGATCACCCTTCGCTGCAGCTCATTCACCCCCACGTAGGCCACGCGCGCCCCGTCCGGCGAGAAGGCCGGTGAAATCTCCGCCAGCTCGTGGTCGGTAAGGCGCTTGTCTGAGCCGTCTGTTCCGCGAATCCACACGCGCGATGCCCCGCCAAAGCCGCGGACAAATACAATCCGACCATCCGATGCAATATTAGGCATCGTCTCGGCGTCCGGCGTGTTGGTCAGCTGTTCTGGCTCGCCCGTTGTAACATCGCCAGTCAATCGGAGTCGATACAGATCGTAGTTCCCCCCACGATCCGACGCAAACACGATCGACTTTCCGTCACGAGCCACAGCGGGATCACGATCCCAGCCGCTCCCCTTCGTGACCTGCACCCACGAACCAGCGAGGGTCCGCAGGTAGAGATGCCCCTCCGACGCCACCACCAAACGACCATCCGCGGTATAACTCGGCGAGCGCGTGCCTGACAGCGTGGAATCAGGAACGGCGACGGCCGTCGCTTGTACCATCAGCGACACGACAAGTGCGAGAGGCACGATCTGTACTCCGTTTAAGAGATCTACTATCTGTACGCGCAGGTCCCGGTATCAGTTGCTGCGTTCGATAACCTCGACCTTCGCCATTACATCGCCTTCCAAAATGCCATCGGCAACCGCGAGTCCCTGCAAGATTTCACCCACGACCGTGTAATCGTGATCGAGGCGGATATTGTCGACGAGATTTACAAAGAACTGCGCGTCGCCGGTATCACGCCCGCGCGTCGAAATACCAATGGTTCCACGCGTGTGGCTGCGCATGCTCAGCTCATCGCGCATAAACGCGGCGTCGCCAACGTATTCGTTCGCGTCGGGACTTCCGCCCTGAATCACGAAGTTCGGCACAATGCGATGAATGGTGAGCCCATCGAAGTAATGTTCGCGCGCAAGGCGCACGAGGCGCGCCACCGTCGCGGGGGCCTCCGTTGGGAACAACGCAATGAGTATGACGCCGCCACCACTCGTGGGGCTCATGGTGATGCGAAGCTGAAGTCCGCGCGTGGTATACGTCTTCCCCAACGGCTCCTCTCGGATTGCGAGCGCCTTCGGTGCTGCCTGCACCGACTGACCACTCCACCCTCCCAGGATCGCTGCTGCTTTCTTCGCCACGGTACTGTCGAAGTCCACGAGATACGGTGTGACGCGTGCTGCAAGCGATTGCGATCCTAGCTCCTGGATGCGCAATAGGAGCGCCACGCGCGCATCGCGCGTGTTTTCACGCTGACCCGCGGTCAGGCGAGCAAGCGCATCGAGCAACGCATTCGGTGCGGCCGGGCTGCGCGAGCCGGCAAGGGCAGTCGCCGCCGCCATGACGACCTGATGCCCAGTGGAGCTGAGCAGCCCCACATACGCGGCATCACTACCGTGCCCGCGCACCTGCGACATGCCAGCAATCGCCTCCGCCTGCACATTGTGGTTCCCGTCCGTCAACAACGCCGACAGTGCGACGGTGTCGCGCAACACGGTTGCGGCTCGGGCGGCGTATTCTCGAACCTGCGGGCGTCGATGACCAGCAAAGCGCGGGAGCAGTGGGAGCGCCAATGCTCGATCCGCGCGGGCGAGCGCGACCAGCGCGTGCGCCGCCGGGTGCCAGGACATCTGACCAGCGTCGCGCCCGGTTTCACCCATCGGGAGGGCGTCTGCCAAGGTGCGCAGTGTCGCGATGCGATCCCTGACGGGAGCGCACAGCCCGCCGAGTGCGTCGATAGCAGCCAACGCGACGGCAGGAGAACGATCGTGTGTCGCCGCGATCACTGGAGCACAGTCGGGAGCGGTCACCCCCTGACGCCAAAAACGGAACGCATCGAGTCGAACAATCGGGCTGGGATCCTGAAGCGCCCACTGGAGCAGGGAATCGTGCTGCACTGCCGTGAGGCTGGTGGCGCCTGTGAGCACGCCACGGCGTACCTCGGGATCCGCATCGCGCCGCGCGATTGCAAGCGTTGCGCTGTCGAACCCAGCAGCGGGCGCGAGTGCCGTGATGGCGAGACGCCGCACCTTGGCGTCGCGAGATGTCGCAACCGCTCGGCGTAACACCTCATACATCGCCGGCGATGGCTCGCGCCGAGTCCGTCGAGACTTGGCGATGTCATTCAGGCCGTGCAGGACGTTGAAAGCAACGTCGTCTGGGAGGGCGGGAAAGCCACCCACACGCTTCATGGCCGCGAGAATCGCCCCTTCATCTGCTGCCGGTTGCTCGGCGTCCATGTAGGGGATGCGTCCCAACGACCGGGCGAGCACCCCAACGACCTCGGGAGCTGTCTCGGTGGACAAACGCGTGAGCAGCACCGCCCGTGCGAGGCGTACAACCGTGCGCGCCGAATCGAGACCGCGGCCACTGGTCGGAACCGACGCCACCGACTGTGCAATCGCATTTGCGGCTTCCGAGCGCATGGAAACCGCGTCGTCGAGCATCAACGCCAGACGGGGTACAAGATCCGGACGCTGCAGGCGACCCAGCGCACGGATCGCGACGAGTCGGGTCGTGAGATCAGTGCCGCGAAGCGCCTCGAGCAACGGCAGCATCGCCGTGGGGTCGGATGCGCGCGTGTCTTCTGCACGCAATACGCGATCCAGCAGCGTCGACGTCGCGCTCTGCGCGCCCCCGGTGAGAGGCGCAGCAAGGAAGGCGAGTAATACAGGAGTCAGCGCACGACGCATCACGTCACCGAGGTCAGGATTTAACTTTCGCCTTCTTCGTTGCTGCAGCCAGATGTGCGCCGAGCAGACGGACCCGGAGATCTGTGTTCGTCCAATGTGCGAACTCAGCGAGTCGATCAAAGGCGTCGCGCGCCTTCAGGAATTCACCGGTGCGCATGTATGCAATGACCGCACCAGTCCGCAGTAAGTCGGGGCTGATCCAGCCCACCCCCGACACGCGTGACTTGATTTGCACATCGGCCAACTCGGCAGCAACGGGCCAATCATAGACTGAAATTGCGTGCAGAAAACGCCATGCATCGCGCGCGTTCCGCGGTGCGTTCTGGCGGTCCATAAAGGTCGCGACGCTCGCATAGAACGGTTCGTCCGCCCATCCCATCGTCCCACTGTGCAGGTCCGACTCCACTTCCGATGCTAAACGGAAAAAGATCGGCCAGTCCGGCGGGCTGTGTCCGGTGGCTATCACCGACTGCAACTGCGACAGGCGCGACCGCGCTTCACGCAACGGTGTCGGCTCGAGCGTACCGTCAGGAACGACCGTGCCCATGGGCGCGCGGAGCGCAGCGCCGAGTGCGAGCGCATTCACTCGCCCGATGTCGAGGACGCTCGTGGTAGCGGTCGTGGGGAGAATGCGGTGTTCCATCAATGCAGCGCCAACATCGTAGCGCCCTTGGTTGAGTCCCTGGAATCCAAAGGCGTGGTCCTTCATATACCGCGTCTGCTCGCTGAGAAGATCGAGCGTCGGGTAGAAGTCGCTGTTGGCGCCGACGTCGCTCTTACTTTCCATCAATGGGGCGAGGGCGTCGCGCGAGACGAGACGAATCGATTCCAGCGCCTGCGGCGTAATCGGGAAGAAATGCCGCAGATCCTGCGCGACTTCAGGCAGGGTGAAGACGTTCCAGTCTGGCGTCGGGAGTGTGGCGCGGTTCGACGCCACAATCAAAATGTCTAAATCGGCCGTCATGTAGATCGTGTACGACGGGAAGTTCTTATGGACGGCACGGATCACGCTGAGCACGAGCCCGTCGTCAATCTCATAGAGGTGCAGCCACTGCCCGAAGACACCATCCGGCGTCAGGAAGGTCCGCACGCGCTGGTAGAACTCGTCGGTGAAGAGTCCGCTGACACCGCTCACCCACGGATTCGACGGCTCGCTGAGGATCAGATCGAACTTCCGATTCTGTGATGCGAAATAGCTCTTGGCGTCGTCGTGCACATACTGCGCGCGCGGATCATCAAAGACGCGCTTGTTTGCCGGATAAAACAGATGCGACCCATTGATCATCTCGGGCTCGATGTCGATAGTCACGAGCTTTTGGAGCGTTGGGCTGCCCAGCAGCAGGTGCGAGCTCATGCCGGAGCCATTCCCGATCACGGCGCCCTGTTTGGCGTTGGGCGCGTGGGCCAACGTGATCATGGGGAGCAGCACCTGGGTGCTCTCGTCACCGTCAAAGGGCACGCGCACCGTGCCTTCAGAGGGCGCCTCGAACCACCGCGGCGAGAGCGAGGCGTCGGGCTTGCCGTTTGTGGCCAGCGAGTATCCGCCGTCCTCGGCTTTGACGACGCTGACGGTGGCGGTGCGTCCGTCTTTGTAGAACACCACGTCGCGCGTCCCCGGCTTCGGTACGCGGCCGTAGCGGAATACGCCGCTGATCAAGATCGAGCGGTCGAGTTGCACATTGGCCACCACGGAGAAGACCACAAGCACCGTTGCGCCCAGTAGCGCGGTGCCGAAGCGTCGCAGTTCCACCTGTTTGTCGCCGGCCATCCGCATCAGCCACACGCCGATCCCCATATCAATCACACCGCCGGTAATGAGCAGTGTCTTGAGTCCGAGCAGCGGAAGCAACAGGAGGGCAGCGAGTGCCGCTCCAACAATCGAGCCCAGTGTGTTCACGCTGTACACCGCGCCAATCGACTTCTCACCACCACCTGCCTGTATCAGCATGTGCGTGATGAGTGGGAGCGTGATCCCCGCGCAGAACGTCGCCGGAAGCATCACGGTCAAGGCGATGCCGTACTTGGCGATTGTAAAGAAGTGGTACCCTTCCACGGTTTGATCGAGGCCACCAATCAGCGTCGCCATCCACTGGAACGAGGCCATATACGCCGTCAGCGTGCCAAGGGCGAGCGCACCCATCGCCCATTGGGTGACCGCCAACGTCCGCAGTGGATCGCGGAAATGATCCGCGCGGGTGCGTACCCAGAAGGCGCCGAGCGCGAGCCCAAGGATGAACGCCGAGAGCATCAGTTCGAACGAATGCGTTGCACTGCCCAGTACGAGCGAGAGCATGCGCACCCAGCTGATCTCATAGATGAAACTCGAGAGCGCGGTGCCTAAGCTCACAATCAGGAGCACACGCCAGAGCATGGGGAGCTCGGGGTGGGGCTCCACGGACCCCGCTGCGGCTTCCGGCGCACTCGCCGCCACACTGCCCTCAGACTCGGCCTCTTGGTTGAGGCGCACCGCCGCGAAAACCACGAGTCCAGCCAGGATGTTGATGATTGCCGCGGTCGCCAGCGTGCCCGGGAGTCCCACGAACTGGATCAGGTAGAAGCCGGCGACGAGCACGCCGATCGCGGCTCCGATCGAGTTGGCGAAATAGAGCAGCGAGATCAGCCGTCCTGTGCCGACGCCAGAGCCGCGCGCACGCCGAAGGAGTCCCGCCGTCATGAGCGGGAAGGTGGCGCCGAGCAGGAGCGACTGCGGGAGAATCAGGGCACTCGCCAGGGCCCACTTCAGAATCGGGAGGAGCGCGCCTCCGGCGACTGCCGGAAAGAGCGTGTGGTAGGCGAAGTTCGTGGTGGCGAGGAAGGCGTCGTGGAAGACGAGCCCAATTAACCCAACCAGCACCTCAACAATCGCGTAGGCGACGAGCGGTTCTTTGATGCGCTCGGAGCGCCGGGCGGCGAGTGCTGCACCGGCGGACATTCCGCCCAGATAAATCACGAGGACGATGACCTGTCCGTACGCGGAGTGTCCGACAAAGAGCCCGAGGTAGCGGCTCCAAATGGACTCGTACATCAGGCCGGCGGCCCCTGACAGGACGAAGACGAGAGTCAGCAGGAATGGCATCGGCTTAAGCTACTGCCAAAACGGGTCCCGACGTTAGCGGTCCCGCACCACCATTTTGATTCCGTACTTGGGCCGGAGGGTGATGCGTGGCTGCACCGAGATCCGTTGTTTTGGGGCCAGCCAAAAGCGCCAGCGTTGCGCGAGGGTTGCGACCACGAGAATCGCTTCCGTCCAGGCGAACTGCTCGCCGATGCAAATCCGGGTGCCCGCGCCGAATGGGAAATAGGAGAACTTGGGGCGCGTGGCGGCGATCTCGGGCAACCAGCGGTCGGGATCGAACACATCCGGCTTGGGAAACCACCGGGGGTCGCGGTGCACGAGGAACTGGCTCACCACCACCATGCTGTCGGCAGGGATGGTGTACCCGCCGACTTCGTAATCTTCCAGCACCCGTCGGCCGATGGCGTAGGCCGGGGGGTAGAGTCGCATCGCTTCCATGACGACCCGCCGTGCGTATTCTAGGCGCGGCAGATCGGCGATGGTTGGGGTGTGCCCTAGGGCATCGACTTCAGCGTGCAGGCGTTCCTCAGCCTTCGGGTTCCGGCAGAGCAGGTACCAGACCCAGGTGAGGGCATTCGCCGTGGTCTCGTGTCCGGCGAGGAAGAGGGTCATCACCTCATCGCGGAGTTGCTCGTCGGACATTCCCGTGCCGTCCCCTTCGGCGTCAGTCGCCGAGAGGAGCATGGAGAGGAGGTCGCCGCGATCCTCGCTGCTCGCGCGTCGTTCGCGGATAATCCGGTAGACGGTGGCATCGAGCCGTGCGCGCGAGCGATTGAAGCGTCGCACCCAGAGGAGCGGGAGTCGCTCCATCAGCTCCGATCCCGGGAGCATACGCATGTTGAACGATTCCAGGGCGCCGTCCAGCGCGTCGTGCAGCTCCTTGGCTTCGTCATCGACGGTCGTGCCAAAGAGTGTCGACGCGACGATATGCAGCGTCAGCGACATCATCTGTTCGTGCACGTCCATCGACATTCCGTCGTGCCAGGTCGCGCTCATCCGTTCGGTGAGCGACACCATCGCGGTCGCGTACTGCGTGATACGATCACGATGGAAGGCGGGCTGTGCGAGCCGACGCTGGCGAAGGTGAAAATCTCCCTCGCTCGTGAGCAGACCGTTGCCGAGGAGTGGGCGTGCACGCTCGAGCGCGCGCCCCTTGGCGAAGAGTCGCTGATTGGTCACGAGGACATCGCGAATCATGTCCGGATGCTGCAGATAGACCACGCGACGCCCGAATGGCGAAAATCCGAAGATATCGCCAAAGGTCTCGACGTTGCGCCGGAAGAATCCGAGGAGATCCCCCTGCGTCTGCAGGAGGAGCGCACCGGGGAAGCGCGCACGTGGGCCCGGTGGGAAATTCGACGGGGTCATGGCGTGGACGTCGGCGCTTTACGGTGATGTGTGGCCTGCTCAAATCCATATGCGAGCCCGATCAACCGCCCCTCGCTCCACGGACGACCGAAGAAGGTCATCCCCGCAGGGAGGGTGTTCTCTCGGGTGTAGCCCATCGGCACGGTGATCGCCGGGAACCCGGTGGTGGGCGAGAACAGCTGACTGTTGTCGCCCGCTGGCGTGTTGAGGTCTCCAATCAACCGAGGAGGATTGCTCCAGGTCGGATACACCAGCGCGTCGAGTTTCAGCGAGTCCATCATGGTCACAACCGCCGCGCGGAAACGCACGCGCATTGCCTCCCGCGATTTGCACCCTGGGGCGTCCTCGGGCGGCACGGACACGCTGTCTGCCGCCTGTAGACGCAACTGCACCGTGGGGTGGTAGTTCCCGCTCCGCAGCACTTCGCGAATCGTGTGTACCGGAGCGCCTTCGCCGCGCGCGGCGAGATACCGCTCGAGGTCGTACTTGAACGGATTGCACCCGCCACCGCCCGCGCGTGTAACCGACGCCAGCGAGTCGATCCCCGCGGGGTCCACGATCGTGGCACCCTGTGCTTTCAGCGCGGCCACAGCGCGACCGAACACCGTCACCACTTCGCTGTCGAGCCCGGCCCGCTCGTACGCCTGCCGGAGCACGCCGATCCGCGCCCCCTGCAGAGCGCCAGGCTTCACAAAGGCGCGGTAATCGGCCTCGCGATGGTCGCGCGCAGGCGCTGTGACGGGATCATCCGCATCTACCCCCGCCACCACCTGAAACACCGCCACGGCATCGGCCACGGTGCGCGCCATCGGTCCGGCGATGTCGCTGCCATTGTTGAGCGGCACCACACCAGCGCGCGAGGTCAGCCCCATCGTCGAGCGGATTCCCACGAGCGCTTGATGCGCCGACGGTCCACGGATCGAGTTCCCCGTATCGGTACCGAGTCCGACCTCCCCTTCGTTTGCGGCAACGGCGGCTGCAGTACCACCACTGGATCCGGCAGTCACGCGATCAAGCGCGTATGGGTTCTTCGTATACCCGGGAAGTATCGAACTCACTGTCTCATACGGCGTGAACGCCCACTCGGCGAGATTCGACTTGGCCAAGATGATGGCGCCCGCGTCACGCACACGTCGCACAAAGGTCGCGTCGCGGGTTGGGATCCACCCCTTGAGTGCGAGCGAACCGGCGGTGGTCTGCAGGTCACGCGTCTCGTAGTTGTCCTTCACGATCATTGGAATACAGTGCAGCGGTCCCACAGGACCGCTGGCGGCATAGCGTCGGTCGAGCGAGTCGGCCACGAGCAACGCCTGTGCATTGACCGTGACGAGCGCGTTGATCGCGGGGCCGCGCTTGTCGTAGCGCGCAATGCGGTCGAGATAGGCGGCGACCAGGTTATGGCAGGTCAACCGCTTGCTGGCGAATGCTGCGTGCACCTCGGCGATCGTCGTCTCCTCGACACGGAATGAGGACCGCGGCGTACTCGGCGTACTCGGCGTACTCGGCGTGCGCGCGGGGCGCTGGGCAGCGAGCGGCGCGGCCGAGAGACCGGCGAGAGCGACGAGCAGAAGACGTGAGCGCATGAGAGGGCGAGGAATGGGAATATTCGCGAGGCGCAATCGGAGCCGATGTGTCGTCGCGTCCGGCTGTAGTCAAACGTACAAACGGGGCAGCGCCCCCGCGACAGGTACTGAACGCAGGAACGCCGCTTCCGAGTTTCCGGGAGCGGCGTTCGGTACATGAAGCCAGCGGTGTGAGTTACGGCGGCTTCGTGATCGCGTCTTCGTAATCGCGTCTTCGTAATCGCGTCTTAGTAATCGCGCGGCGGCGGGCCACCGCGGCGTCCTCGTGGAGGAGCTCCCGGAGGACCTCCCGGAGGACCTCCCGGAGGACCTCCCGGAGGAGGGGGCACGCATCCCTTGTCGAGCTGGCTCTTAGTCAGCACGGAGGCTATCGACGCGTGCCATCCATCGAGCGCTGGCTTCAGCGATTCTTGGAGCGAACGCACCGCGGCCATCCGCGCTTGTCGCGGTTCCTTGCTGAGTGCCTTGAGGCTGTCGAGCGTGAGTTTGTTTGCCGTCTCGAACTGCTGCGCCAACTGATCGACCTGCTTCTTCTGCACATCGGTCAGCGAATCGGCGCCCACACGGCACGCCTGCATCTGCGCACCCTCGGGGCCACCTCGCCCGCCGCGGCCACCACCGCGCCCATCGGGCGGACCACCGCGACCGGGATCACCCTGCGCGCCAGCCTGCGCCACCGCGACCACCAGGAGTCCCGCTGCAACCATGAGTCTCCGCATACTCCCTCCTTGCCTGGGGATCGCCTCGCTGCCTTCCTGGGGCCGACTCGGCGATCCCGCGTCCTTGTGCCTATGGACATCGGCAAAGCGCCCGTCATTCCATTCCCTGTCGCAATGGACCAGTTCCCCCCGCGGGGGCGAAGACTCAAGCGCCTGAGAGAAATGGGTTGAAGGGGTATCGCAAGCGCATTGAAGGTACGGCCGGTAGGCAGGGTGTCCGGGGCTTGGTGCAAAAACGTCTAGCGCGTGAATACGGGAACTGCTACACTCGCGACTGACTCTACCATCCACCCTGCGCTCGAACCGGAGATGAGAATGTCGAAGCGGATTCGTCGAGGACTACTGTGTGCTGTGATGCTCGCCGGAGCTTGCTCCCGCGATTTAAGCATTCTCGCTCCGACCGGCGAGCTGTCTCTAACTGTGCCTGGCAAGCACGATGATCATTCCGCGATTATCGCGCTCGCGCTAGCGGGGACTAACTCCTGTGACGTAGTGTCCCGACGACCGACGGACCCCCCTGAAAAGGCCCGTAAGACGCGCGTGGTGCTTGCGCTACCCGCGCAGCTAGCTGGTCGAAAGCGTGTCCGGACAGTCGACCCCGTCGAGGAAGGGCAAGTCGTAGAGTCGAAAGCACCCATCGGAGTCGCACGTCTCGTTCGCTGGGATCGGGCAACAGGAGCCAAGATTCTTGACGCGTCCTGCGCGATTCCAGCGACCAAGGAGGCTGTGGCCTTCACGCGACGCTATCTTTCGTCCGCCGCAAATGATCTCGGTGTGTCTCAGGGTTCGAACCTCCGGGTACAGCCTGGCTATTCCAACCTCATTGAGACCATGCAGTGCTGGTATGACCCCGCCGAAGACTCCGTCGACTGCGGCGGGGTGACATGCGCGCGTGTGTACGCGCAACTTCGAACTGCGTCGATCGTTGGCTCCTCGAGCATAATGTCGAACCTCGGGGATGGTGACGTGTTTCTCTGCGCCAACGACTGTGTCGTGGCCAATTGGGCTACAATCTCGTGCGGGGGAGGCTCTGGAGTATTCGGCGGGCCTGTGGACGGAGGCGGGGGTGGCTCCACCGGATCTTCGAGCGGCAGTGTTCCTGCTGCAGCGCCCGAAGGCATCGATCAGGGCCTCTACGAGCACTTGAATCCAACCGAAAAGACCTTATGCCACGAACACAATTATGAATGCGCTATGTATCTCTTGGACGGCAACAACGCGTTCGATTGGGTCCGAGAAGCGGCTCCAGACGGTGCGGGGCAACGACGCATG
>Ga0194048_10000729_pt1 | contig 16054 bp, 12 predicted proteins | sample JunL225m_MetaG_FD_161685 | JGI IMG/M metagenome (GOLD analysis project Ga0194048, IMG submission 161685) | Anoxic zone freshwater microbial communities from boreal shield lake in IISD Experimental Lakes Area, Ontario, Canada - Jun2016-L222-5m | ecosystem: Environmental > Aquatic > Freshwater >...
CGGTCTTCTCTCCGGTCTATGCCGAGGAGATCGTCGCTCTCTCGACCTCGCCAAGGCCATTATCGTGGCGTTCATTCCCGCAGCCTTGCTTGGATTCCTGTTCAAGGATGTGATTTCGGCTTACCTATTTTCGGTCGAAGTCGTTGCCGCAGCCTTACTGGTCGGCGGAATTGTCATCTTGGTCTTCGAGCACTTGCTTCCCAGGAAATCAGCCGAGTCCGCTGACGAAGTCGCCGCGATCGGTTGGCGCTCGGCCCTAACCGTCGGCCTCTGCCAATGCTTCGCGCTGATTCCGGGGACGAGTCGCTCTCTAGCGACGATTCTTGGCGGACGCTTGGCCGGGCTTTCCCATGCTGCCGCCACGGAGTTCTCCTTTCTCGTAGGCCTGCTTACCCTTTCCGCTGCTTCCATCTATAAGATGTGGTCGCTCGGCCCTGCCCTCACGAAGGTCTACCCAGCCGGCCCGGCGAGCGTCGGGTTGTTGGTCGCGGCGGTGACGGCCTTCGTGTCGGTGAAGTGGCTGGTCAGCTACGTCTCGCGGAATGGGCTGGGCGTGTTCGCCTGGTACCGCATCGCCTTAGGCGGTGTGATACTGGCGACCCTGGCCTTGAGGTGAGCCGGGCTCAGGTACCGAGTTCGAAACCCTTACGGTAGACGCGGTTGACGTAGGCGTTGGCGCCTTCGTCGTTCGTGACTTTCATCTTCGCGCCGTCCCAAAGCAGTTTGCGGTCCGGGAAGCGGGAAGCGAGGTTGCCCATGAGTACCATCTCGGAGAGCGGACCGGAGTAATCGAAGTTCGACGAAGCGGCGACGCCACCCTTGCAGGCGCGAATCCAATCCTTTTCGTGACCGGAGGTATTGCCTGGGATGCGCGGAATAGTCTTTGTGAGCTTCTTAGCTGCCTCACGGAGGTCGGCGTTGAGGAGACGAGGCTTCTCGCCGTAGCAACCGCAGACGAGCTTGCCCTTGTCGCCGATGAAGTAGCAGCCGCCATTGGAGTCGCCGAACGGCATGTCGTCCTCGAGTTCGTCCGGGCGCTGGGGCATCAGGCCGCCATCCCACCAGGTGAGAGTCAGGGGGGGCATTTCGCCACGGGCCGGGAACTTGTAGCGGACGATCGAGGAGCGAGGATAGGATTCATTCTTGCCGGAGGTCTTCTTGCCGAAGGTCTCGTAGACGGTGGAGAGGTTGCCTTCGACGCTATCAGGGTAGCCCAAATTGAGCGCCATGAAGGCCGGGTCGATGATATGGCAGCCCATGTCGCCCAGGGAACCGGTGCCAAAATCCCACCAGGCACGCCACTTGCCTGGGTGATACGAGGCGTGGAAAGGACGAAGAGGTGCGGGGCCGCACCACTGGTTCCAATCCATACCTTGGGGGGCATTCTGCACATCGCTCGGGCGGTCCATCTCAAGGCTCTGCGGCCAGATGGGGCGGTTGGTCCAGGTGTGGACTTCGCGCACCTTGCCAATGAGTCCGGCGGCAATCCATTCGGTGACCTGACGGATACCTTCGCCAGAGTGGCCTTGGTTGCCCATCTGGGTGACGACTTTATATTTATGGGCCGACTCGGTGAGGATGCGGGCCTCGAAGACGGAGTGGGAGATCGGCTTCTGAACGTAGACATGCTTCCCGCGGCGCATGCACTCCATCGCGATGTAGGCGTGCGAATGGTCGGGGGTGGCGATGATCACGGCGTCGATGTCCTTCTGCTCGTCGAGCATCTTGCGGAAATCGGTGAAGAGGGCCGCCTTCGGCTGCTGCTTGATCGTGCCGCCGCAGCGGCTGAGGTCTAGGTCGCACAGCGCGACAATGTTTTCGTCCGAGGAATTGCGGACATTGCTGCCGCCCACGCCACCGAAACCAATGGCCGCAACATTCAGTTTCTCATTAGGCGAAACCGTCCGGGCGGCGGAATTAAGCCAGGGGCGAGTCACCGCGAAAGCGGCGGCCGCCATGCCGGTGTTACGAAGAAAACTACGACGATTCAGTTGGGGTGTCATGGGTTAGGGGTGAGTCTTGTCTACGACCGCGGCGGGCCTCCGCAAGTTCCTTGAATCGTCGCAGAGGGCCGACTTAAGGCGACCGCGTCGGCCTGGACGCCATAATGTGTAGTAATAACGACAATACGAGACCGCCCGAGCTCGACCCTCCGGCGACACCAACGCCAGAGGCGACCGCGGCGAAAAGAAAGTTGCTCCCAACCCAGGGAGGGAGACGGGACACCACCTCGCCTATCTCCCTGTCAGATTGTATCTTATGACTAGGTAAACCACGGCTGAAGGTTCACTTTCCTTTTGACTATGCTGTGAATAAGATGTTCATAAAGGAAACCACACGACCCTGATGTTCAAGCGCTTCCCCGGGCTATTCACCCAAGCCATCGGCATCGACCTTGGCACGGCCAACACTCTCGTATTTTTAAAAGATCGGGGCGTGGTTCTTCGCGAGCCGAGCGTGGTGGCGATTCGCACCAGTACGCGTAAGCCCATCGCGGTCGGCAATGAAGCCCGCATGATGCTCGGACGCACCCCAGGAGATATCCAGGCTCTGCGCCCAATGAAAGACGGCGTCATCGCCGATTTCGAAATTAGCGAGCACATGCTTCGCTACTTCATCGGTAAGGTCGCCCGTAAATCCCTCTTCACTAATCTCACGGTCGTCGTCGCCGTCCCCTACGGCATCACGGCCGTCGAACGCCGGGCCGTCATGGATTCCGCCTACCGTGCCGGTGCGGATGATGTGATCACTATTCCCGAACCCGTGGCTTCGGCGATTGGTGTCGGCCTACCCGTTGAAGAGCCCACCGGCTCAATGATTGTCGACATCGGTGGCGGCACCACGGAAGTCGCCGTACTCTCCCTCGGTGGCATCGTCCACGCCCGCTCCATTCGCGTCGGCGGCGACGAGTTCGACATGTCCATCATCAAGTATATTCGTAATTCATACAACCTGATCATCGGCGAACGCACCGCGGAAGAAATCAAAATCAAGATTGGTTCGGCCTATGCCCTCGAACAAGAACTCACCTTCGAGGTAAAAGGCCGCGACAATGTCACCGGCCTCCCCCGCCAACTGCACCTCACCTCGCAAGAAGTCCGCGAAGCCATGGCAGATAATATCAACCAGATCATTGAAGCCGTGAAAGGCTCCCTGGAGCGCATCCCTCCCGAACTTTCTTCCGACCTCGTCGATCGAGGCATCGTGCTGGCCGGTGGCGGGTCGCTTATTCGCAAGATTGACCGGGCCATCTCCGAAGCCACCGGGCTGCCGGTTTTCGTGGCCGAAGACCCCCTCTGCGCTGTCGTCAACGGTACGGGCAAAATCCTCGCCAACTCCTCCCGCTGGAGCGGACGCGAATAAGCCCCTGCGGGCCAACCCGCCATGGAACAGAATCGCCGAGGAGCCCAAGCCTCTTACGTTGCCCTGACGATCTTCATCGCCGTGTGGATTTTCATGCCCAGCGCGGTGCGGCGCCTCAACCGCGAGGCCTTCACGGAGTTTCAAGCCCCCGCGATGCATCTCGTCTCCAAAAGTCGCGACCTGGCTCGTTTCTGGGAACTTAAGAGTCGCAGCAGTGAAGACATGGCCGCGGCCGGACGTGATCTAGCGCGCGTGAATGCTGCCCTGGAATTAAAATTGGCGGACTTCGAGGATGTCCGCCGAGAAAATAAACGACTCCGAAAAATCGACTCATATACCGTGCCGGCCGACTACATGTCGGTCGTCGCCCGAGTGGCCTCCCGCGATAGCTCCTCTTGGTGGAATCGTATCGTGATCCGCAAAGGACGTAATGACGGGATTCGCCCCGGGGCACCGGTCGTCTTCGGCAACTCCGTCGTCGGACGGGTTGCCGCCGTTCATCTCACGACGAGCGAGGTGGATCTCGTGACCAGTCCAGGCTTCCGCTGCACCGCCTTCCTGGAAGGTGATGAGCAGAACCGCATCGTCCTCGTCAACGGACTGGCCGGCAATTCGCTGCGCGCACCCCAAGCCCGCATCAGCGTGATCCCGGTCGATTATGATGAGCGCGTCGGGCAGGTCTCCAAAGTTTACACGACGGGCATGGGCGGGGTCTTTCCCAGCCATCTCATTCTCGGTACAATCGATTTGGAATCCCAAGCCACCAAACCGGGTGTGAGTTTCAAAGAGGGCCGACTGAATCCGGTGCGCGATCTGTATAACCTCCAGGAAGTCTCCGTGCTCGTACCCCTCCATCAGAATCCGGGCGAAGCCTTGCTCGACCAATTCCAATAACGATGGGCTGGGCTTGGCTGATTCTCTTACTGGCGACTTACCCTTGGTTGCTCGGTGCCGACCTCGCCACGGACATGCTCGCGAGTATCGGCGTGATTACCTTCATCTCAGGCGCCTGCATCATCGCCCCCTGCCGCCGTCTTCGGCCAATCCAAGCCGTGCCCTTCGCTGCATGCATCGGCTTTCTCTTCGAGGCACGACGCCCCATCCCCGACGGGACCCTAGCCATCACCCTTGTGGCCGCCAGCATCTTCCTGACAGCCAATAAACCGCTCCTTCGCAATACGCCCAGACTTTTGCGGGCGGCCATCATCACCAATACCCTTGCCTGCATCGCTTGGTGCATTGCGGTCACCCTCGCCCTAGACACCCCCCCAGGGGTGAGACCTGCCACGCCCTGGGTACAATTCATCCTTCAGGTGAGCCTGGCCACCATCCTCGGTGCCGCGGCCTATCTCCCAATCTCCATGGTCCAAAATTTTGCCATGGACCGTATCGGCATCCCACCTGCCGCCGACACCCCATGAAAGAAGAGCTCCCGGGGAAAGTTTTACCCTCAACGCCGATTGACCGGCTGCGACTCTACGCCGTCTTTTTCTTTTTCGCCGTAGGTTTCGTTTACGTTTCGCTCGGGCTAGGCATGCGCCAACTCGTTGAATCCGGAAAACTTAAAGAGGTCTCCGAATCGCAAAGCCGACGTATCGTCATCCTGCCGCCCGCCCGCGGCCGCATCTATGACCGCAATGGCGAAATCCTAGTCGATAATCGCGCCCGCTGGAGTGTGAAGGCTGATCTGGCAGCCCTGCAAAAAGAATTCCGTACCGAGTATCTTAAATTATTGGCTGCGGAAAAAGCGCGCGAGGCTACCCAGATCAATCGAGAGGCCCTCCAAGAGACCGCAAAGAAAAACGTCCTCGAAGCATGGCTATCTAAAGTGTGGTTCGTCATCGATGAAACCAATAAATCGGTAAAGTCCGTCCAGAAGCCGACTAAGGTGCCCGCGATCACTTCGCCTAACGATCGCCACGTCGACCTCGAGGCCCTTCGTAAACACCTTCGCGAGCGCCGACCGTTACCCTTCACCCTCGTACCCGATTTGGCGTTCCCAGGAACCGGACAGGCCATGTCACCCCAAGAAGGCATGAAGGCCGTCGCGCGTTTCATCGAGCAATTCCCGGTCGACGGCCCCATCCGCCTTGAATCGGACATCATCCGAACCTATCCGCACGGCACCTTGGCGGCACATGTGCTCGGCTATGTGAAAGATTCCGCCGAGCTCCCGCCCAATGTCGACGACCTCGCCGACACCAAAATGGATTCGCTGCAGAAGCTCCACTATACAGGCAAGAAGGGCGCCGCAGGCATCGAGGAAACCCAGGATGAGCTTTTGCGCGGCAACAGCGGGTGGGAACTATGGACTAAAACTTCCGCAGGGTATAACCAGAGTCGGCTGCAGATCAGCGAGCCGCGACAAGGTTCGTCGGCTAAGCTATCGCTCGACTGGCGCATCCAAGCCGCTGCCGAATCAGCCCTCAGCAAGATTCGTGACACTCAAGCCGCCGTCCTTCCTGCTGCAGCGGTCATGATGGACGTCAACACGGGTGAGATTCTCGCGCTCGCCAGCCAACCCACCTTCGACCCAAACCGCCTAGCCGACCATGTGAGCTACGCCTATTACGATGAGATTGAGAAATCAGGAGGTTGGATGAATCGATCCATCCAAGGGCTCTACGCCCCCGGCTCGACCTTCAAAATCATCACGGCCGTGGCTGGAATGCGTAATAAAATCATCGATTGGGATGATATCCTGGAATGCGGGCCAAGCTTTCGCGTGGGCAATCGCGATTTTCCGGAACACGATCCGAACGGCTACGGGCAAGTAGACGTTGAGAAGATGCTGTCGATTTCCTGCAATGTTTGGAATTACCAGGTCGGCGTCCGGACCGGTGTCGATAATCTCTCCGCGGAAGCCCGTCGCTTCGGCCTCAATACACCGCTCCTTAAGACCATGGGAGAAGTCAATGGCGACCTAAATAAGGAAAGCACCGCCCTACCCTCCCCTGCAGATCGCGGTTTAGTTGTCCCCGACCAAGTCTATAAAACCCGCATCGGGCAAGGTCGATGGACGGACGGAGACACGGCCAACTTAGCCATCGGGCAAGGCTACCTTCTCACCACCCCGCTGCACATGGCCTGCGTCGCCGCGTCAGTGGCGCGCGCCGAAACCCGGACGACCCCCTACATTTTTCATGACCCCAAGCGCGACGGAATCCATCAGGGCTCACAACCAATCGGCCTGACCGGTCCACAAATGGCCGCCATGCGGGCCGGCTTAGAAAGTTGCGTAGAAGGAGGCACGGCAAAATTGGGTAAAATACCCGGCCTACCCTATGCAGCCAAAACTGGTACCGCGGAATATTTTAAAGACGGGAAGAAAGCCCACCTTGCATGGATGATCGGCTACGCCCCGGCGGATAAGCCCGCCGTCGCTTTCTGCGTACTCGTCGAAGGCCAACTCGACACCAGCACTTGGGGCGGAAAAACCGCTGGCCCCGTTGCCCGCGAAATGATTCTCGCTTGGGCGGATACGCTCGCCAAAGAAGCACCCAAACCAGTCAGCGAAGAGCCTGGCCGTTAAGCGCGAATCAGCACGGGCGTGCCAACACTGACGGCTTCAAACAGCCGAATGACATCGGGGTCGGAAAGAAGCACGCATCCATGGCTGTTCGGCGTCCCCAGCTTAGCGACCTGATTGGTCCCATGGATATAAACGAAGCGTCGACGGGTATCGACCACGCAGCCCCGTGCATCGATCCCAAGATTCAACCCGGCTTCGAGTCCGCTCAACCACAGGATTCTTGATGTTATCAGATTATCATCCGGCTGCGGCCATTCGCCAGAAAGTTTACCCGTAGGTTGCCGGGCCTTGAAAACCATCCCGGCCGCGGCCCCCGCGCCGACACGCTCGCAGACTTCATGTAACCCCTCCGGGGTCTGGTGCGAATCTTGGACACATCCCACGCCTGCCCGGGCCGTGCTGACCACATAGCATTGGCACTCAAACCCACTGAAATGCCATAGTTTTTGCTGGTCAATCGACACAACGATGCAATGTTCTGCGGGAGGCAAGCCCAGCCCGGACAGGCGCTCGGCAACCTCCTTCTTCAAACCTAACTCGAAATCAGAACATGGCATATCGTATCGGCATCGTGGGCGTGACAGGCGCGGTGGGTCAAGAACTGCTGGCACTGATGGCCAAGCGGAACTTCCCGGTCGCAGAACTGCGTCCCCTCGCCTCCGCCCGCTCCGCCGGCACCAAGGTCACCTACGGGGGCCGTGAATGGACCGTCCAAGAAGCCAAACCTGAGGCCTTTGAAGGACTCGATTTCGCCATCTTCAGCGCCGGAGGCTCCATCTCACTGGCCTTGGCCCCGGAAGCCGCTAAGCGAGGCTGCATCGTCATCGATAACAGCTCCGCCTTCCGCATGCTGCCGGAGGTGCCGCTCGTGGTGCCCGAAATCAACGCCCACCATCTGGCCAATCATAAGGGTATTATCGCGAACCCCAACTGCTCGACGGCGATCGCCTTGATGGGGCTTTACCCCCTGCACCTCGCTTTCGGTTTAAAGAAGTTCTTCGCCTCCACGTACCAAGCCGTCTCCGGCACCGGTGCCGAAGCGATGCGCGAACTCGACGGGCAGGCCCGCGCTTGGGCTAAGGGTGAGACCCTTCCGGCCAAAGTCTATCCGCACACGATTAATTTCAATGTTATCCCCCAGGTGGACTCCTTCCTGGAGGATGGCTACACCAAGGAAGAGATGAAGATGCTTAATGAGGGCCGCAAGATCATGGATCTCCCTGGACTCAAAGTGAGCACCACCTGTGTACGCGTTCCGGTCTTCCGCGCCCACTCCATCGCCATCAGCGCTGAATTCGAACGACCAGTCGACATCGCCCTCGCCCGTCAGGCCATTTCCGCGTTTCCAGGCGCGGAACTCTGCGACGATCCGGCCAACAAGAAGTATCCGATGCCCCTCGACTACGCCGGCAAGGAAAAGTGCGGCGTGGGGCGAATCCGCAAGGACTCCCTTTTTGACAACGGTCTCTCCCTGTGGATTTCTGGTGACCAACTCTGGAAAGGTGCAGCGCTTAATGCGATTCAGATCGCCGAAGCACTCCATGCCCAAGGTCGGTTAGCCCGCCGCTCATAACCCATGGCCCGGAGCAACGATCGCGCCCCACGTCACGCCGACCTCCTTCGGCCGTTGAAGCTTTACGATGAAGGCGACATCCCCGCCCTGCTGAAGGACGTGAAGGACCCCTTGATTCTCGTCCTCGACGGCGTCCAGGACCCTCATAACTTGGGAGCGTGTCTCCGTAACGCCGATTGTGCCGGTTGCACCTTCGTGATTATCACCCGCAAAAACTCCGCGCCTGTCACCGAGACCGTCCGCAAAGTTGCTGTCGGGGCAGCCGAGACGATGCCTATCGTCCAGGCCAACAACCTCCGGAATGCACTCGGCAAGCTCAAGGATGCGGGCGTCTGGATTGCGGGCACCTCTGACCACAAAGCCAGCCAGTCCTTGTTTGCGGCCAAACTGACTGGGCCGCTGGCCATCATCCTCGGCGCCGAGGGCGACGGAATCCGTCACCTGACAGCCGAGACCTGTGACTTCCTCCTCCGCATCCCGATGCTTGGCAGCGTCCCCTGCCTCAATGTCTCGGTCTCCGCGGGCGTCTGCCTTTTTGAGGCCGTGCGACAGCGCGGCCACCGCTGAGGTTCAATTTTTCTTTACCCACGCCGCTGGGCGTGTCGTAATCGCACTGTTCGGTTGGCCGGATAGCTCAATGGTAGAGCAGTTGACTTTTAATCAATTGGTTCCGGGTTCGAGTCCCGGTCCGGCCACTTTGAACAATGCATTTTACAAGCCTTCGGGCGTGTCCGTGAATTAAGTGCGTTTGCTCTTGAAATCCCGTCCGCGTCTTGCACTCATTCACATCCCGCTGTCTGGCTGGATAGCTCAATGGTAGAGCAGTTGACTCTTAATCAATTGGTTCCGGGTTCAAGTCCCGGTCCAGCCACCAGCGGGAATCCTTTTTAACCGCGCTTTCGGGGTTCCGAGAGGCGCCGGTAGCGTTCGGCCATATAAGCGGCATGGCAGGGCCGACAGTAACTATGATAGCTGTTCGAGGCCCGCAACCAGTGGAACATCTGAACCGGCAACTGCTGTCCACATTGGGCACAATCGCGCTTGGTCAGCACCCGCCGGGTGGCCCGATCCGCCGTCCGCTGGCGGACCGTCATCGCCAGGCAAGGGCGACAGAACGGATGGATGGCCGTAGTACCTTCAAGCCGGTGAAAAAGCGCCAACGGGCGCGCTTTCTGACAGCAACGACATTTCTTCTTGGGGGAGTCTTTCATGGCACCACTAGCAAGTCCCCCGCCTCGGGCGCATGCAATCGCAGGAGGTTGGGTAATATTTCTAGTATGAAGCCCCTACTCGACCGTTACCGATTTTGCGAGATTCCGTGGCTGATCAATCCCGCACCCTCGCAGCCTGGCCACGTGGTAGGCGAGCAACTGGAGGGCGACCGCCATCGGCACGGTGGCGACGAGCGGGTCGCAGTCCGGGATGCAAATGACATCATCCGCTACGGCCGCGCCCGCCCCGCCTTCCGTAATCACCGCGATGATGCGGGCGCCACGGGCTTTGCACTCCTCGGCGTTACTCAACACCTTGTCCGTCACCGGAGAACGATTAGCGAGCACCACCACGGGGACGCCGGGAGTGAGCAAGGCAATCGGGCCATGTTTGAGTTCCGCGGCATGATAGCCTTCGGCATGGATATAAGAGATTTCCTTAAGTTTGAGGGCGCCCTCAAGTGCCACGGGGTACATCGGGCCACGACCCAGGAAAAAAGCGTGCTCATGCCGCACAAGTCCTTCGGCCACCTTGGCGATGGCATCGTTCTGCAGGAGCACCCGCTCGATTAATTCAGGGAGACGGCCAATTTCAGCCGCGAGAAACTGACCCCGCTCGCGGGATAGTCGCCGTCCTCGCCCCAATTTCAAGGCCATGAGGAGCAAAACGGCCACCTGACCCGTAAAAGCCTTCGTGGACGCCACGGAGATTTCCGGACCAGCGTGCAAGTAAACGCCCCGCCCCGTCTCACGGGCGATGGTGGAGCCCACGACGTTCACCAAGCCAATAACCATAGCCCCCTTGTCCTTGGCTTCACGAATGGCCGCCAGTGTGTCAGCCGTCTCACCCGATTGGGAAATCCCAATCACCAGGTCACGACCATCGACCAAAGGGTTGCGGTAGCGGAATTCCGCGGCCTGTTGGGCTTCCGTTGGAATCTCCGCCACATCCTCAAAGGCAAAATCGCCGACCATACCCGCATGCAAGGATGTGCCGCAGCCGACCATAGTGATGCGCTGCATCTCGACGAGCTCCCGGGCGGAAGAGCTGAGCCCGGAAAGCACGGCCGTGCCATTCGGGACATCGAGGCGACCGCGCAGCGCGTTACGCACCGACTCCGGCTGCTCAAAAATCTCTTTAAGCATGAAATGCTCGAAGCCGCCCTTCTCCACCGCCCCCATCTCGATTCCGAGTTCGGCCACATCGCGATCCATTGGCGAATCATTGAGATCGGTGATGTCGACCGAATCTGCTGTCACCACAGCCACATCGCCGTCGTCGAGGTAGATGACCCGACGCGTATGCGCGATCAAGGCGGAAGCATCCGAGGCCACCAGGCATTCACCGTCGCCCACCCCGATGACCAGCGGACTGCCCTTACGGGCGACGACAATCTTGCCTGGCTCATCTGCGGAAATAACGGCGATACCATAAGCGCCCTCGACCTGACGAAGCGCCTGCACAACGGCCTTACGCAAGTCCCCCCGATAGAACTCTCCCACCAAGCGGGATAAGGCCTCGGTGTCGGTCTCGGAATCGAAGCGGTGGCCCTTGGCTTCTAATTTAGCCCGGATAACTCGATAATTTTCAATAATGCCGTTATGGACCAAGGCGACGCGACGCGAAGCATCCATATGTGGGTGAGCGTTTGCCTCGGTGGGAGCACCATGCGTGGCCCAACGCGTGTGCGCGATGCCGGCCGTGCATTGAGCCTGTCGAACTTCCGACCATTCCAGCCGTACCTTGTCCGCTAGACGGACCACCTTACCGACCGCCCGGGCGGTCATAATGGATGCGCCTTCTTGCAGCGCCAAGCCTGCCGAATCATAGCCGCGATATTCAAGCCTCCTCAGCCCAGCGATAAGAATGGGAGCGGCCGGAGATCGGCCGACATATCCGACGATGCCGCACATAAATTAGGAAAGAATGTCGTGCTCCACGATGGCGCCCGGGCGGGTGGTCGCGCCTGGTGCGAGCTTCCGGCCAGGGTAAATGGAAGTATGAATACCGGTATGAACGTTGTCACCGATGATGGCGCCGAATTTGCGTCGCCCAGTATCGATGAGGACGCCCCCAACCATACTGCGGTGATTCTTGCCATCATGTCGGAGATTCGAGGTCACGGTTCCTGCCCCCAGATTGACTTTCATGCCCAGCACGGAGTCGCCGACATACGAAAGATGGCCAACATTAGTCCCGGCCATAAGGAGCGAGTTCTTTAACTCCACGGCTTGGCCAACATGACAACCATCGCCAACCGAAGTCGCCCCACGGATATAGCAGTTAGGACCGATTTTACAGTCAGCTCCGATGATGACGTCGCCCTCGATGACCACACCCGGGAGAATCTTCGTGCCAGGACCGACCTGCAGCCGTCCGTCCACATAGAGGGACGGGTGATATTCAGCCGCCCGCGTATATTCCAACTTAGCCGCGAGCACGCGTTCATTAGCGGTCAATAATTCCCAAGGATGCGAAAGGTGGAAAGACCTATCACTAACCACGGCGGGCCCCTGCCCAGACGGTCGGGCGAGCAAGACCTGCCCACTAGGAGTCGTCAGGGCCTGCGCTCGGTCGGCAGCCAGAAACGCCAGCACATCAGCTAATTCCAACCACGCCGCACCATCGACGAGGATATCATGCTTCGTTTCATTACCAGGAGTGATGTGGGCGGCCGCTAAGACCGTTAACTGATGTTGGCGCAGAGGGATATTCCCGACCAAGAACTCGGCCAGCGGACGGGGCGATAACACCGCCATGGAAGGGTTTCCACGTGTTTCTCCCAGATAGAAAGTGGCCATGATTAAATTTTGGCGAAGTCCTTCTCAATCGCCTGACGAAACGCCAGAGACCAGCGATCTACCTCCGACTGCTGTTGGTGTTCGACCAAGATACGGAGTTTGTTCTCCGTTCCCGAATAGCGAATCAGGTGGCGGCCGGCTTGGCCGAATGCCGCATCAGCCTTACGTAGTTCGGCCTGCAAGGAGTCAAGCTGTCCGAGCGGAATCCTGGAGCGAACTTTCATGTTTACCAACGACTGGGGATACTCGCGCATGCAATTCGCCAACTGCGCGATAGTGGCGCCCTTATTCCGCATGATACGCAGCACCTGCAGCGCACTCATAATGCCATCCCCCGTCGTGGCATGATCGGCAAAAATAAGGTGCCCGGAATTCTCGCCGCCGAATGAATACCCACCTTTACGCAGAGCCTCGATCACATAGCGGTCACTGACCGCGGTGGTCACGACCCCGATACCCGCCTGACGCATAGACTCGTGCAGGCCCAGATTCGACATCACCGTACACACCATCGTATTGCCCTTCAACTTACCCTCTTCCTTCAACGCGAGGGCACAGAGAGCCAAAATACGGTCGCCAGAAATACTGACACCGGAGGCGTCGGTAAAAATTACCCGATCCGCATCACCATCGAGTGAAATCCCGATATCCGCCCCTTGCTCCCGGACAACTTTACCCGCTGCTTCTGGGTGCAGCGCACCAAAGCCTGCATTGATATTCAGTCCATCCGGCTCGACACCAAGTTTGACGACCTTGGCACCCAGTTCCTTAAAAATCAACGGTGCCAGCAAGTAGCCGGCACCATGACCGCAATCGACCACGATTTTCATGCCGTCCAGATATGCCTGACCAAGACTTTGCTTGGCGTATTCGATGTAACGACCGCGGGCATCGTCGATGCGGTAAGCTTTGCCAATCTTGTCGCCCGTGACGCCATTGGCTTTGACATCATAAAGCACCTCTTGCTCCACCAAAGCCTCTAACTCATCGGAAAGTTTATACCCATCGGGACCAAAAATCTTTAAGCCATTATCCTCATAAGGATTATGAGAGGCCGTGAGCATGATACCCGCCCCACACCCCATGGACTTAGTCAGATGGGCCACCGCCGGCGTCGGCATCGGGCCGACCAGGAAGACATCCATCCCGCTCGAAACCAAGCCACTGGTTAGCGCCGTCTCCAACATGTAGCCTGAAATCCGGGTGTCCTTGCCGATGATCACCCGATTGTGATTCGCCCCACTGGAGCGTAACACGCGCGAAATCGCCTGGCCGATGCGTAAGGCAATTTCTGGCGTGATGGGATACTCGTTAGCTCGACCGCGGATACCGTCCGTACCGAAGAGTTTGGCGCTCATACCCTGATTTCGAGAATCCATGCATATTTAGCAAGATTAAATGACTGAAATCCATCTTATATGAAGGATATGATTAAACCAATCATTAAATCACCAATACCACGTAAACCAAAAGGTTTACGTAGGCGACCGCCACAGGCAAAGGACCGATAAGCATCGAGCAGTCAAAAGACCCACCGTGCATACCATTGGACAGGAACAGTTCCTAAAGATTGGATGTCCACATCGTAACCGATGAGGTTTCGCCCCACACCCCTTCAAATTAGCTTAGCGGCCTTGGTAGGCTGTGTCGTGTTCGTAGTCCTCTGGCAAAATAAGCCGAAGCATGCGGCCGCCGTGGATTTCAACCGCGACGTTCGGCCGATTCTTTCCGATCGCTGTTTCGGCTGCCATGGCCCGGATGCCAATAAAGGCCGCAAGGCTGGCTTACGTCTCGATGAAGCGGAAAGCGCCGGAAGAAAACTTAAAAGCGGCGCCATCGCCATCATCCCCGGCGACCTCAAACACAGTGAAATGGCCCGACGAATTCTCTCCCAAGATCCAGAGGAACTCATGCCGTCACCCGAGCTTCACCGCCCGCTGAGTCAGACGGAAAAAAATATCCTACTGAAATGGATCGAGGAAGGAGCCGACTACAAACCGCACTGGGCCTTCGTCAGCCCCGTCAAACACGAACCACCCCAGACCCAGTCGGCAGATTGGGCCAAAGACCCAATCGACCGTTTCATCTTAGCCAAGATTGAACAAGCTGGACTCCAGCCCGCACCCATCGCGGATAAGACCACCCTACTGCGTCGCGCCTCGCTCGCCTTGACGGGGCTTCCGCCTACCCCCAAGGAAGTCGACACCTTCCTGGCCGACACGGCGCCCGACGCCTTTAGCCGACGGGTCGATGCCATGCTCGCTTCACCGCGTTACGGCGAACATCTCGCTGTGGGCTGGATGGATTTATCACGCTACGCTGACAGTTGGGGTTACACTGGGGATGGCTCCATGTTAGCCTGGCCTTGGCGCGACTGGGTGCTGAAGGCCTTCAACGAGAACATGCCTTACGACCGCTTTTTAACCGAGCAATTGGCCGGCGACTTGCTCCCCAACTCGACGCATTCGCAAAAAATCGCGACTGCCTACAATCGGATTCATCGGATGACCTTCGAAGGCGGATCGATCGCCGAGGAATTCCGTCAGGATGGCATCGGCGACCGGGTGGCCACGGCTGGCTTCGGCTTCATGGGGCTCACCCTCGAGTGCTCCCGCTGCCACGACCACAAGTACGACCCCATCGCCCAGAAAGATTATTACGCCATGGCGGCTATGTTCGGGGATATTGATGAAAACGGCCTCCTCTCTTATCACGGCGAAGCCCCGGCTCCCTTTGTGCGACTCCTCAAGGAACCGGAACTCGCCCGCGAACAAGAACTCCTCCGCACAATCGAGCAGGCTGACCGGCTCCATCGTGATACTCTAGCGACCGCTCTAAGTCGCGCAGCGACCCACGCGCCGCTGAAAGCCCTGCCGGCGCCGGTGGCTCTTTATCACCTCGAACCTCCGGGTAAGCTCGGCCACATCAACGACGCCCCCAACGGCAAACCAGCGCGGGGTGGCGTGACCGCGATTGACGGTATCGCCGGCAAGGGCGCCGCTTTCGATGGCGATGGCGGCCTACTGCTTGACGGCTTAGAAAAATTCGGGCGATACGACCCGGTCTCATTTTCCGCCCACCTTAAACTTGGAGAGAGGAATAATCGCGCCACCCTCCTCCACGCTTCCGATTTCTACACGGGAGATGGCGACGCTTCTGGCCTGGAACTCATCATCCTCGACGGACGACTGCGCTGGAGCGTGATTCACCTTTGGCCGAATAGCGCCGTCTCCATCGAGACCACCCAAGCGATGGCGGTCCAAAAATGGCAACATATCACGGCGACTTACGATGGGTCATCCAAGGTCTCTGGCCTCCATCTTTATCTCGACGGCCAAGAGCTACCCACCCGCGTGATTCGGGACACCCTCGACGCCCCCGTCCGCGAAAAAACCCTGCAGCTTGGCTACCGTTCACGCGACGCTGGTTTCCGGAATGGCGCGATGGATGAAGTGACCATCTGGCGGGCTGCCCTCACCTCCATTGAGGTCGCCAAACATCACAATAACACAGCCCATGATTTCACGGATGCGCAATGGCGCGAGCACTTCGCCCTACGTGAAGACCCTGAAG
>Ga0194048_10000730_pt1 | contig 16047 bp, 17 predicted proteins | sample JunL225m_MetaG_FD_161685 | JGI IMG/M metagenome (GOLD analysis project Ga0194048, IMG submission 161685) | Anoxic zone freshwater microbial communities from boreal shield lake in IISD Experimental Lakes Area, Ontario, Canada - Jun2016-L222-5m | ecosystem: Environmental > Aquatic > Freshwater >...
CCCCTACCCCTATCGCTGCCCCCACGCTTACTCTTGATCCTAGTACCCCAAAGAAAGCTCGTACCACGCAGGCAATAGAAGCGGTTAAAGCCGTTGCTGCTATGGACGCCTTCAAGGGTATCGAAGTAGCCAACAAAGACATAAACCAAGCCGCGCAGCGTCTCGTGAACAGCAACGGCGGTGACCCCTACGTGTCGCTCACACGGGTACTGGAAGGCGAACCCGCCGTACCCAAGAAGGTCAAGGCTAAGGTTGCCGAAGAAGTTCCGTTTGAAGGTGCGCCCAAGGAAGAAGCGGCTGCACCTACTACTTTTACTACTGCTAAGGGTTCGACATACGAAGTACACGAAGACGGTACGACAACTCGTAACAAAGCTGCTCGGACTGATTTTGGGCATGAGGGGCAGTTTGGTCCACAACCGAAATCTGAGCAAACGTTTTACGTCGATGATAAGCAAGCCGACGCTCTATCTCTGTTTCAAGCAGATACAGGCTCAGGTAAAGTTATTGCCCCGCTGGGCGACGGGCGTTGGGGTGTTAAATATACTGACGGTAAAGATGCCGGTAAGTTTGAAAAACGTACTGTAGTGCAGCCAAGCACCGAACCGGGTGTTGGTCTAACCCCCGTCGAACTTTGGAAAGAAGGATCGCGCGTTCACTTTGGTAATAAAATAACGGAAGTAAGCGAACCTACGCTAAAGACTGAGGCTGAACCCGCTGCGCCTAAGGAAAAAGCTGCGCTCAAGACCGAAGCAGCCCCCGAACCTGCCCCGCTTTCCGCTAAGGAAGCACAGGCTGAAATCAAAGCCCAAGCCGATGCAGAACGCGCCATATCTGGTTATGCGTACCAGCAGAATAAGCCCGGGATCGACGCTGAATACCAAGAAGCTCTGCGAAACGCTGGTCTAGAAGTACCAGAGACGGAAGCGGCCCCCGGAGCGACACTCGGAACGACCCCCGGAGCGACACTTGGAACGACCCCCGGAGCGGCCCCTGAAGTTGCGCCGGTTAAAGGCCCCGAAGAACTACCGTTGTTTGCTGCTGCTACTGCTTCAGAAAGCGCAGGTAAACCAAGTACCCCTGTTGAGGTTGAGAAAAAACTTTCTGTTAACGCTCAAAAGTTCCGGCGCGGGTTCAATGCTACCCAAGGTACAGCGGCAGTTGGCACAGCCATAAAGGAACACGACGGCTCTGCTTTCATTGCGGCGCTTAAGGATAAGTTGGACGCCTTCAGCCTGCCCTCGCTTGAAGTACTATCTAAGTTTATGCCGGATTCCGTTATTGCGGATATTGCTGAGGCTGTAAATAAACAGTTCGGTATCGCCCTTCGGCGTATTAAGACCGAAGTAGATGCACTGTCTGCTAAACGTGCCAACCTGACTGAAGCGTTCAATAAAATAGGCAGGAGCGCCGAGAAGTTTGTTCGCAAACACGGTAACGCGGTCTTAAGCAAGATGCAGGTTCTGGCTCGGTTGAACCGGGTAGATGTGACTGCACACGACAACGTTGACGAAGCGCTTAAGAACGACGAAGTCATGAGGGGGTACGCTAAACTCCTTGCGAACACCAAAATCCCCGGGGAAATTAAGAACCTCAAGGAAGGCCGTGCAAAGCGCGAGGCCCACATCAAAGAAGCCTACGCCGCTTGGGACGAGCTTGGTAAGCAGGAGAACGGTCAGCGGGAATACATAAGGCTGCGTCAGTTCTACAAAGACATGTATGCACTACGGTGTACACTGCTTGATAGGGCTGTAGATGCCATACCGGGGTTGGACGCTAATACTCGTACCAGCATGAAAGAGTCGTTGAAGGCTCAGTATGAAAAGGCTAGGAGCGCTGAAGACCCCGAGTATAACAACATAGTTAGAGAGACGGTCCCCGAAGAGTATTCGCCGTTTATGCGGTTCGGTGAGTACTGGTTCCGGGTTAAGACCGGGGGCGTTAATGGCGAACCGGAGTTCTATAAGTTTGACAGCGCCGCAGAACGCAACCACTACAAGCGCGTAATTGCTGGTGAGCTTGGGGTAGAGCCTGATAACGGCAATATATTTGAGTCCGGGCACGGGGATACCGCTAACGAACGCGGCGAATTTGTAGGCTCGGATAGAGTACTTGCGGCCACCTTTGACATAATTGATAAGTCAAATCTTGGTGATGCACAGAAGGAAAGCCTTAAAGATACGTTCTACCAAGCCCGGTTAGAGGCACTGCCTGATAGCAGTATCCGTAAGCGTTTCATGCACGCAAAGAACAGGACCGGGTTCTCTACTGACCCTATCCGTATATTTGGCGCTACAGCCACTGCCTATGCTAACGAACTCAGCAAGCTGGAGCATGTAGAGCGTATAGACCGCGCTATAGAGATGGCGAGTGAACTCCTTAAGACCGGGGGCATGAAGGACGACGTTACTAGGCAGCGTCTAGATGTGCTGCTGAAGCGGATGGTATCCTCTGCTAAGGAGAACGTTAATCCGCCCGCAGGTAACCGTCTGGCCTCTGCGCTTAACACCATGCACTTCATATGGTTCCTATCCAGCGCCCGTAGTGCCCTTACGAATATGACCTCTATACCTATGCGCGTGCTGCCCGCACTGTGGTCCCGCTATGGGTTTATTAAAGGTAATGCAAAGTTCTTGCAGTACTTAGCGGCGTTTGATGCGCTACAGATTAAGGAGTCTGACGAAGACGGCGACACGATACTTACAATGCCTTCGTTCAGAAAAACGGGTTTGGTTAACAGTAGCCCTAGAAGGCGTGCCGCTCTTAGAGAAGCCGTGCTACGCCGGGTAGTTGCGCAGACAGCAGTTGCTACTGTGACAGGGCGTACGAAGACGCCGACTAACTTGTCTTCCAAGGCGACTAAACGGTTGCAGCAGACAGTATATGATGCGGCGACAAGCATGTTTGGTGCCACGGAAGCTATGTCCCGCGAGATGTCGTTCCTTATGTGGTACGATCTGGCTTACGATAAGTTCAAAAGCTCAAAACTACCCAGCGGGAAGACTATGTCGGAGAAAGACGCCCATGCTGCGGCTATTGACGAAGCGGCAGAGGGTACCTTCGATAAACTTGGCGACTATAGAGCTACAGAACGGCCTCCGGTGTTCAAGCACCCCGTTGGTAGGTCCATATTCATGTTCAAGATGTTCTCTGCGGTTCAAACGAAGTTCTTCGTAAAGGCTATCTTGATGTCAACACGGGGTTTGGACCCCGAGCTTAAGATGGAAGCCCGTAAGGAACTACTGGGCGTTTTGGCTATGGCCGCTGTGTTTAGTGGCGCAACAGGTCTGCCGCTGTATAGTGTGATTAACGACATCATAGACCTAGCACTGGATCAATTTGAAGATGACGAGGACAAGCGTAAGCGCCGGGAATTGAACCCCTACCTTGCTAATAACTCGGATGCTAGGTTCCGCTATCAGTACCTGCCCGGTCACTTTGGGGAGATAACTATTCCGACGTTGGGGGGTAAACAATCCAGCCTAGCTCGGGTACTTGAAGTCGGCCCCATATCCGCCCTGTCCGGGCTTAACTTTGCCCCAAGCACTTCATACAACGGTATGTGGTTCCGAGAGGGTTTGCCCGGGGATACGTGGGTTGAGACTGCCAAGAACCTTGTGCTTGCCAACCTTGGACCAAGTGTGTCTCTCGGCACTAACATAGACCTTGCTGCAAAAGACTGGAACAACGGCGACATCTTACGCGGCGTAGAACGTGTTATGCCCGGTATTCTCAAGGGCCCGCTTATGGGTGAACGCGTGGCAACCGAAGGACTTGAGACGAGCAAGGGTTCTCAGGTTGTTGCGCCCGAAGATATAGACACCATCAGCAAGATAGCTGCCTTCCTTGGTTTCACACCCGAGGCAATTTCCCGCCAGCAGAATATGCGGTTTGAAGCTATTAAGCAGATACAGCGTGCTAATACAGAAAAGGCACACGCTATAGCGTTGATGAACGTAGCCATGGCTACAAATGATAGCGACAAAGCCGTCGCGGCGGGTAAGGCAATAGAGAAGTACAACACCCGGTACCCCGGAGAAGAGTTCCAGATAAACGACGAAACTTTGGATAATTCTTACGAAGCCTTCTTGAAGAAGAGAGACAGCGAAATAGGCGGTGTGCCCATCGAAAAAGATTATCTGGATGATCTAGAGTGGTACATCGCCGGGGGACCAATCGCGGAACCCACAAAGCCCTTTAAGAAATAAAAAACCCCCCACCAGTTAAGGCAGGGGGTTAGTTAACCAACCACGATGGAAGGAGCAACTTCCGGGAGTACGTTAGCCTAAAGGTGCCAGACCCGTAAACCCCTTATGCCCTCTATGATGATTACTTTCATAACCACAGGGATTTTGAACCTTTTTGTGGTACAAAGTATCTCCTGCTTGGCGCGCACAGGGTCTAGGCAGGGGATGAAGAACGAGTACCCCCGCTTAAACGCCTTCCAGTTTATGTCGTAGCTAACCTTCTCCACCAGCATCGGGTACCTCAGGGGGTAAGAAAGAGTTCATGTCAAAGAACTCTTTGTGCGTGGTATCAAAGATCAGCGTGTGTACGCCAGTAGACATAAGGTTCGTGCCCTTGCCCATACGCTTGTCTTCGGCCTTAGTAATGACACCCATCTTCTTCAGCTCGTTCACGGTGTCTTGGTAGTTGATCTGGAACTTCACGCAGTCGTTCCTGAACGCCTTGGATACGATGAACATCCGCTTGGTATCGGGCTCATACCGTATAATAAGCTCACCCTTAGGCTCCACTCTCGGTGCTACGGTAAGACCAGACCGCAGGTCTACGCCGTCGTTTATGGCTAGCATGTTGTGGTAATGCCGGTTCAGGAAGTCACCGACGACGCCAACGGGGTTGTTGACCGGGGGTACGACCTCATTACGAAGCCCGTTAACCATGTGGTAAGAGAACTCCCTGATGGTCTTCAAGTTCCAATCAAGCAGACCAAGCCTCTTGGCGATGCGGCCACTCGCAAGGTTACACGCTACTACCGACGACCAAAACCGCTCGCGCTGGGTAATCTTGAGCTCGAGGTCAACGTTACTCTGAGTTTTGAGAACGTCTGATATGACCTCGTCCCGGTTCTTTATCAGGTAACCGGCATAGATAGGCCCCGCGTGCCCATAGTTGTTAAGCAGCTGGTGGTCGAACATTTCCTTAGCGTAGGACTGCTCTAGCGCCGTTGTGTAGTCGATTTTGTACTCCATGATACGCATCATTTCGCCGTCTGGTGCGCCCTTAAGCGCCGACAACTTCTCATACAGGGACGAATTGGAGCTACTGACCAACATCAACTGCCACATTGTGGCGTTAAGCCGAAGCTCGTTCGTTGACCCCTTCATGCGCTCCTTGGCGCGACCCTGTGGGACGGCATAGGCAAGGTCCGATATCTGCTGCGGCAGCATGTTGGTGATTTCGTCGATAGTTGGCGCAAGGTGCCTAAGCACACCAATCATCTGCATACGCGAGTTATGCGTATCTTCCTTGTTCATACACAGCGTCAGGGGGTCGCCGTATACACTGTTAATCATATGCAGGATGGTCGTCTTGCCCGTACCCGACCTAGGGTGGACGATGTTGAGCAGGGCCCCGCTCTGGCCGGTGAACTTCAGCAGGGGCGAGCCGAAGGCAGACAGCGCTGCGAACGCATGGGGTTCTAGCCCGGGCTTGCCGTACAGGTTAAAGACATCCCGCCACTTCTCCAGCGTGCCCTTTGGCTGCATCTTGTCGGCCATAGCCTTTGTGGTCCCGGAAGGTGGGCTATAGAAGCTACCGTCCTTGCTGATCTCACGGTCACCGATGATGAATTTGCTGTCGTTGTCAGCCCAACCGAATTGAAGTCTCATCTCGTTTAGTTTCCCTTTGTATCTAATTTCAGCGCAGGAATCGACGATGTAGTCGATGACCCTGTTAAACTGTTTGGTTTTGCACATCACGCCATTCAGAGACAGTATGCTGCGCAGCTCGTCCTTGCTTGATAGGTCGTCGTTGGACGCAGTAAACTCCCGGATACCTTCGTTTGGCATGTGGAGTTTGATGACGACACCGTCACCTACGTTGGGGTCCCTCACCCGTGAGACTACGTATATGTCGTCTGCATAGATAAGCTCGGCCTCTTTCTCACCCCCGGGTGGCATGTAGTAGACGCCGCCGTTCTGGCCCCGGAAATATGGGTCCGGGTACTTGGGTATTCTATGTACCGTGGCTTCCGCACCTTCTTCCTCGGGCTCCTCGGTTACTATGTTGTCTTCCTCTGTAGCTTCGAGGACTTCCTTGCCCAGAACGATGGGGCCCTTAATCTTGCCCTTGAACGGGCATCCTTCGCAGCCACCGGGGTTGTTCTTCTCAAACTCCTTGCAGCTGTGCGGGCCACCTATGTGCCGTATCTTTTGCTCGGTGGCTGCGGGATCGTAGTCGTCGTAACCCTCGGACATCTTGTGGATGGCCTTGTCTTTGTCCCTACAGAACTTGGCTACAGACAGGGCGTTGAACCAGCGGACCTCGGACAAGGTGGCCCGGTTCTCGTAGCAGTCCCATAGCTGCTGGCACCCGTTGCCCTTTTCGCTGCGGCGCATGATCTTGGTAAACACCGATATGGTGTTATCCATCAGGGACTTAGCAAGCTCGCTTAGTTCCCGTTTGGGCGGCGCTACGGGCTTCTCTTTGAGCCCCAGTAGGCTACGGAACGCCTCAAACTCAACTGGCGCGGCCTCGTGTATGATAGTTACATCCGTTGCCGGGTTGTCCTTGAAGTTCAACGTGCCGGGGATACGCAGCACGCGAGCTACTTCGAACACAGCAGGATCAACGTACAGCTCGTGGGTATTGCAGAGCTCCCGTAGCCGATCAGCCACAGGCTCCCATTGTTCCCGGGTAACCTCCTCGGTTAGCGCCCAGTATACGTGGACACCCCGACCCGAGTTAACGAGGATAGGCTTGGGCAAACCGACTAGCTTACAGAACCGCTTTAGTTCCCCTAGGGCTGTCGGCTGGTCGATATACCCGTCAGGTCTGCCAGTCTTCTCGTCAACCTCGGCTTTGCTTTCCCCGCAGTCGATATCCAGCCAGAACGCCTTTATGGCCTTCACGTTATCCTTAGTGCGGCCCTTGTCTGTCTCGTATTTAGCAACCCCAAAGAAGACGTTTCTACCCCGTGCTACATAGTCGGCGGCTATCTGGTCTACCTCTTCACGGGTAGCCACAAGCTTCTGGCGTACGTCCCCTTTCCCCTTGATACCGAGGACAGCGAACCAGCCACTGTCCGGTTGGACAGCGTTGAGTAGGTCGAAACCAGACATGGATAACCGTGGGGGGTCTACTTGTTCTTTTTGAGGCGGGCTAGGTACGCTGTAACCACAGCAGCTTTGTCCCTACGCGGACAGCCTTTACCGCAGAACCAGTTGTAAATAGTTTGCCTACTTACTTCCAGTTCCCGGGCGACCTGTGTCACCGGGAGGTTGCGCTCCATGCACTCCCTCCCCAGCTTCACTCCAAGCAGGTGACCACTAGCTTCTTTGTTAAGCGTAACTAACCGTGCGCTATAGCCATAAATCATGGTTAATCGTCTTCGCCCCAAGCGCTAACCACGGACGCAATGTCCTTCTTAGCGGCTGGTGCAGCTTCCTGCTTCTTAGTAGCACGCTTCACGGGTTCGGCTGGGGCATCGGCTTCAACTTCATATTCCGGCTCCGCACTACGGGTAACCTTGGGAGCGGGCTTGGCTTCCACAGCAAGAGGCTGCTTCTTAACGCCGTCCGTCTGAGCCACCGTAATCATGGTGTACCGCTTGGTCTCCGGCTTCGCCTGAGCAGCCTTAACACCTGCGTACTCTTCGTCTGAGACGTTGCGCAGGGGGGTGAACAGCAGCTCCATAGTGTCAGCGTTAGAGTCAAAGCTGATGTTGGTAACCACGGCATCGGGGCTTTCGCCGTTAGCCAGCAGGAACTTCACGTAGCTCTCGAACGGATGCACGTTACCAGTGCCCTTACCAAACAAAGACTTGGCCGGGACGTTAAACTGGTACACGTCGCCAGTTGTGTCGCCAGCCAGTAGAACTGAAATGCGGCGTTGGAACCGGCAGGCGCGGCCACCGTTGTCGCCCGAACCCTTGATGTTCATGGTGCAGTCGGCGCAGTTGGTATGCTGAGGGTTACCAGCAGCGGCTTCCGGTCTGTCACCAAGGTTAGACCAGCAGTCAGGCAAGGTCGCTTCCTTGTTGGGGTCAAACTTCTCTGCGTAGTAGATGCGTGAGACCTTCGGCAAAGCATGTAGGATGATGACGTTGATCTCACCCCGGACAGCGTTACCGATCTGCTCACCGTTGATGATGCGCTTAAAGGTGCCGTTGGTGTTGGTCTGGATGCGGCGGCTCGTCGTGCCCCCGGTGGAAAGGGACTTGGCGAAATCGCTGAGCTCGCGTGCGCCTGCCGAAACGACAGCGTCCTTGCTCTTGAAGATGGTTACGTTAGACATGGGAGTTCCTTACTTGCTTGTGGGTTTGCGGACTTGGATAACAAACTTGCGGTCTGCCTGAAGTCCGATAGGCAGCGTGTCTGGGTTTTCTTCTAAGAACTGCTTCATGTTACCATTGTGGATACGCTGCTCCAGAAGGAACGGCGCTTGGTTATCAAGAATGAACTGGTGCATTTGGGCCCAGTCACTAGTCCAGTAACGCGACGACACGCGGCGGGACACCGTACCCGCAGGGGTCTTGATGCTGTCTAGGTTCTGTTCGTTACAAATACCCAGCAGGTGCTGGCTAACAATGTCGTATTCTTCCTTAAGCTTTTCGAGTTCCGACTTGTGGCGCTCTTCGGCCTCTTCGATCCGGTTACGGATTTTGATGTAAATACCAACCATCTCTTCGATGGTCTTCTCCAGTTTCTTAGTATCAATGGTGTCGGTCATAGTTGCTCCTTCTGACCCTAACGTACCTATGTATTTGACATAGTCAAGCGGTACCGGTGAGTTCTTGGTGGTATAGGTCAATTATCTTTTCGTGGTTGGTGATGTTGTTCTGGAGCATACTATACAGGCGGCTTTCAATCTCGCTACCCTTAATATGCACGATGGTCATGGGGTTATACTGCCCGGGACGGTTGATACGTGCGTTAGCCTGCAAGTAAGTCTCAACGGAAGTCACCGGGGCATACCATATGATGGTGTTCGCCGCCGTTAACGTCAATCCGTGGGATGCAGCCTGTGGCTGGATGATAAGCACGTAGGGGTCTGGGTTGTTCTGGAACCGCGTAACTATGTCGCTGCGCTTGTTTACCGAGACCTTACCGTTGATAACGTCGTTGCTGATGCCGTGCTTGTCGAGCGTAGCCTTGAGCAGCTCTATAGTGTGTGTGAAGGGTACGAACACCAACACCTTGTGGCTGGACTCTTCGATCACCTCAAGGACAGCGTTTAAACGGTTGCTAACGTCGAACTCAATGACCTCTCCAGTATCCGTATAGACCGCACCACCGCTGATCTGGAGTAGCTTGTTGATGTTAGTGGCTGCGTTAACAGCGGTAATGGACTCGCCATCGGCCACCATAGTCATCTTATCCTTAAGCAGGCTGTAGTACTTGGCTTGCTGCGGGGTAAGCGGGGCTTCGCGTTCTACGTGGGTAACAGCTGGCAGGTCTAGGCACTGGCTGCGCTCGAACCGGATAGCGGGCTGAAGTACCTGATGTACCGTATCTTGTGATCCCGGCTTGGCTACCCACTTGAACTGGGTGACCTTGTACATAACCTGATCCCGGAACTGGCCGTAGTACTTGGGCGTATTGTCCGGGTTTACTAGCTTGGCTAGGCCGTAGGCATCCAATGGCGACTGTGCTGCTGGCGTACCAGTAAGCATCCAGAGGCCCTTAGCCGAGGCGGCTACGTCACGCAGCACCTTCCAACGGTTGGTCATAGGGTTCTTGTAGGCGTTGGCTTCGTCCACCACGATCAGGTCAAAGCCGCCATTGATGATCTCGTCCTTGACCACGGCAAGCCCGTCGAAGTTGATAACGACGAACTCCGAGCCAGCTGCGATGATCTTCTTGCGCTGCTTGGCATCCCCGTGGGCTACCGAACAACTACGGTGCATGGCAAACTTAAACAGGTCCTGCTGCCATGCCGACTTCATGATGGACAGGGGGCATATGACTAGCACCCGCTTGATCCTGTTCAACTTCATTAGGTAGTCAGCAGCCCAAATGACGGATGCGGTCTTGCCCGTACCCTGCTCGTTGAAGCAGAACGCCTTCCTGCGTGTTGACAAAAAGTCAGACGTTTCCTTCTGGTGGGCAAATGGTTTGAACTTGCCCGTCCACGTGTAGTCAGTGAGTATGGTCATGGTCTTTTCTACTAGTTTGTTGCGGCAATTATCTGGGCGCGGGCAAATGTGTGGGTTGCGGTTTTCCGAGCAGGGTGGCGCGTATCATCGCACCTGCCCCGCGCGAGCTAGTAAATTTCCCCTCCGGTGTATCGTCGTCAAATTCATCGTAGGAAGCGAACGTAGCTTCGTGCAGAGGTTTATAGTGTAGCCCGGGTAGCGTTACAGTAACTTTGTAACCTTGCCACATGAACTCTCTTTCCCCTCTACAATGAGAACGCACTGCACGTGTTTGTCCGTTTACGGTGCGTGCGTGCGTGCGAACAATATGGAATATCTTTTTTCCTCCCACAGAACGCTCTCTATCCTTAAAGAAATAAGGAGTGCGAAGCATATCTATGGCAAACCTAGCGGACAGGTTACCCTTACGTACGATTACAGTTATACCACTTTCTGAATTAACAGATTCATTGAGCGCTACATAAAAAGACCTAAGTATAAGGTCTTCAACCGTCACATTATTTTCTTTGGCTATTGCTGTAACCGTTTGCGGGTATTCAAACTTGTGGTGCGTCACAGTGGTAGACCAAGACTCTTTGTGTTTGCGCTTATGCTTTATTACTTGCGGCCAAGCCGCGCTTATCTTTAGCGGGATTACTTCACCGCTACGAGTTACACCCACAAATAATTGTGCGGAGTGTCGTATTTTTTCGTTATGTTTATCTGCGTAGAAGATAGCCCCGGAATACACAACACCATTTATACGCTGCACCGCAGGTAACGTACGCAGCTTTCTAAAGTATACCCCCCTAGAAGCAAGTTTGCTCTTATCTTTGTCCCATTCTCCGTCCCCGTTGCACGTCATAAAAAACGACGGAAGTTTTTCAAAGTCACGGAACATAGGTTCTACATCAGTCGAGAGCATCTGTGTTGTTGGGGGCGTGAAACTAGCCCCTATGCGACTATATAAATCATATGCGTCTGGGTCGCATTTACGTAGCAACCGCAAACATTCGAAAGTATCATTAAGTTTGTCTAATAAATCCGAAAAATAATAATACCTACCACCGGCCTCGGCGTGTTCAGACTTGTCTGCCTTGGTCCAACCCGAGTTACTTTGCTTTAGTTTGAACTCCGGTTCGGGGGTTGTATGTTCAGGCGTTAGCTTGTCTTCTTGAACCTGTCGCCGCCATATAAACAAGTTATTAACGTACGCTTTAATTACATACGCAGTCGTCGTTACATAGGCTTGTAAGCTCTTCAGCCGCTCAAGAGACTGGGGGATCATCTTTTCTTCCTCTCACGCTTGCTGACTTCAGACACGAGGTTGTGCTTGCTATCCCTCTTGAAGGAGCGGTTAGCCGACGCGCTCTCCACACGTACACCGTCTGCGTTGGAACCACCCTTATCCAGAGCCACAACGTGGGCGGCGTCCTTACCGTCACCCTTGCTCAGCTTACCAGCCTTCATCAGCTTATTGCGGGCGGCGTTGCGGGCTACGCGGTTCTTCACCTGCTGCGGGCTGTCTTCATACTTGGCAGCGTTCTTGTACTTGCGGTCCTTGGGGTCTTTGTAGGGCATCAACGTCTCCTGTAGTGTTCACAACTAGTTACGGGGCACCAGCCGCATAGCGGCCCGGTCTTGGCGTTCCAAACCCCCGTCTCATGGGCACCAGCTAGGCGCTCCAATTCAGGGCTAAAGACTTCAATATAAGCATCGCGCTTCGCGGCATCGTGGGTCTTCTTGGGGAAGGCTTCGCATACTACGAACGCCAGCGCCGACTTGATCCTCTGGACCTGTGGGAAGTGCAGGAACGCAGCGCCCGCTAGCAAGTCCAACTGCATAGTGTCGGCGTACTTGGCGCTCTTGCTGGTCTTGTAGTCCACCAGCCATGCCTTACCTCGGTTCACGATAAGCAGGTCGGCAATGCCGCGCCACCATACGTCCTTGTCGAAAAACCCGCAGGGTTCGTAGCCAGCGTCCGTCTTCTTGATACCTAGCTTAAGCTCCGTGTGCTTCTCGCCGGGGATATTATTAAGGGAGGCTACGGTAGGCTCAATGAACTTGAACTTGGTCGGGATGGGGGTGCCGAACTTTATATAGTCTTCAGCCGCCTTATGTACTTCCTGCCCGTAGATCGTGGCATCGCTGCCCGTGTCCTTAACGTCCTTAGCGACCTTGAGGTGGTAGTACTTCTTCGGGCACTGGTCGAAGGTCTTGATACTGCTATAGGACCACGTAATCATAAATTGTTCGCCCGATATAAATAATACTAATCCAGAAGACCAGTGAAGCAAGTATTGCTAGCCCGCACCCTACAGGGTGTATCGGGGGTTCAGGTTCTATGCGCTTTCTCATGGCGGCTAATCCCCTTGGGTTCTTCGGTCTTCACGGACTGCGTCTGCTCCATACCCACTACTGCGTCTACAAGTTTACGGCCCCAAATACGGACCATTGTAAGCCGAGACATTCCGCGTTCAAAATTATAGGCAATAAGCTCAGCGGACTTATGGTTGTGCTTGATGTAGCGTTCGTCCTCCATACGGGACATCCACTCCAACATCCTTGCGCTTTCAATCTTGTCCTTATTGGACAGCCAGTCTCTATGATTTGACATTGCGTAGTGCTCTTACTTTATTAGGTGTTTCGGTTTGGTCTGCGGCAGACTTGAAGGGCCAGCCGTTAGAAGCCTTAAGCGGCGGAACAGGATATCTCATACTCCAGATATTTTCTACATATTGTTCGTCACAGTTTGACATTTCCCTTAACTTGGTCAAGGCATCTCTTGCTGTTTCTAACATGGCGTTCTCCCTAGAAGTCTTGTTGGCACTCGTAGATACACGCTGCGTACCCGGCTATATCGACTGCTGAGTCCCTATGGTTGGGGGTCTCCATTAGGCGGGCCATCTTCACCAGCACCATACACATGGCGACTTGTACCGGGGTAATCGGGTGCTCCAGTACCGTGGACCATAATGCTGCAATGCGCTCGTGGTTCTGTTTAATAGGCCCGTAGCTGGCACCCCGGTCCTTGATGACCTTCAGTGCGTCTTCAAGCATGTTTTGGCCGTAGCTCATCTTGTCTTCCTTCGGTGTCTTGGTAGGCCAAACTCGTGGTACGCCATACGGCAGTGCTCGTCGCAGTACGGGTAGTCCTCCAGTTTCTTCTTGTCGCAGTACATAAACCTATCCGTGCAGGGGTCACCCATAGGCCAGCGGCAACTGTCTGCAACCAGCGCCATAGTGGCAGCACACGCATCGCCAACGGGGACAACCGGGTTAACAATCAGTCTAGGCGGAAGTGCCTTGGATATCGTCGTAGTCTTGCGCGTACCCTTTAATTCTTTCACTACGGCAGTAAGCTTGGGCGTCTCTTTTTTCACCGCCCTTATCGCAGCGTAGCCTACGTTGTTCGCCCTCGACGGCAATCCCAGCCTGTGTACCTTGCCTATTGCTGCGTTCCTTGTAGTACCAAGCTTCGCGCCTATCTGCCTAGCCGACAACCCATCAGCCCAGTACTGCGTGAGCAGCTTGATCTTGGTTGGTGTCCAGAAAATTATCATTTCAGGTTGCCCCCTGATTTCACAATATCCCCGCCGTATACGTACGTACCTACATGCTGCAACTGGAGGAACGGGTTGGCGTGGATTTTACCGCCGTGCTTCCTGAACAGTTCGCAGAAGTGGTAGTCCTCGGACAGCAGCGCCCCGCCTTCGTCGATGCTAGTGGCGAAGAACTCATGGATCAGCGGCTTAACGTATTCGCCCGCTTCGTTCTTAAATGATGCAGTGCGGTACGTAGGCACATGGGGTTTCAGGTGTTCGAATACCCCCCGCTTGATTAGCATGAAGCCAGTACCAGCATGGCGCACTTCAATCATACCATCGGGGTCTGTTTCTGCGTGGCCTGTGCCGATCATGTTGAACACGAAAGACCCGGCGTAGTCATGTAAGCCTTCCTTGCCATCCTTCGCAGCCCTTTCTATCCGTGCCCAGTCCACCTCCTTCTTGGGGTAGATACCGCAGCCCACGTCCCGGTCAGCAGCGAACAGAGTAAGCACGGCCTCGGCGGTAAACCCAATGTCTGCGTCGATGAACATAAGGTAGTCGTGGCCGCGCTCCAAAAACGAATGGGCCAGATCGTTACGCGCCCGGGTAATCAGGCTCTCGTTCATCATCTGCGCCCAGTACACCTGCACACCCATGTCACGCAGCTTGGACACAGCGGCAAGTAGGCCGCTTACGTAATGCCCAGTACACATACCGCCGTACATCGGCGTGGCGATCATAATGCTAGGCTTCTTCTCCGGGTCTTTGACGGCTACTTTGATTTCGTCGGTCACTTTTCTTTCCTCACTATGTACTGGTAGCCCGTGTGCATGGGCTTCAGGTGCTCTGCGAATATGTTGGTAAAGGCATCGACAGCTAGTTTGGGTCTGTGCAGCACGTCGCGCTGGTCCCCCCACAGGTAGTCGTCGAACACCATAACACCGTTATCCTTAAGCAGCGGCCAAGCTACGCAAGCGTCGGTTAATACGTCAGGAGCAGTGTGTGAAGCGTCGATATAGATGAAGTCGAACTGCGGCCCACCGGCCAGCTTGGTAAGGGCTTCGTAAGAAGTCATCTTGTATTTCAGCACCGTACGCTCATCGTACTTCTCCGTGAGCAGCTTGACGTTGTGGTCGTAGTTACTTTCCGTTGCGATCATGTCGATGCCTTCGTCCTTGTGTTCCTCTGCGCCTTCCCACGTATCAACAGAGACAAGAACGCCGCCGTCTTCCAGCATGTTCTCCACGATCCACGCAGTGCTACGCCCTTCGAACGCGCCCAGTTCCAAGAACCTACCGCGCTCAGGTAGCATCGGTACTAGCCGCTCCCATACTTCGGGAGCCCAGTGAAACCAGTCTTGGGTAAACTTGAAGTCAGACATCTGTAGTATCCACTATGTTGAACGCATCTATGTTTATTAACACCACATTCTCTATATCCTTGGGGTCCCCGCGATCATACCGACCCCCAACAGAAACCTTGTGCTCTACAGGCACATGTACGTACCCCAGCGTATCCGTCCACTGTACCAGCAGAATGGGCATGAACCCTTTGGTTCCCCATTCACAAAGCGCAACGTACTTATCCTGACTAACCATATACGTCGGGTACTTTAGGCGTTCGTTTCGGCGTGTCTTAACTTCCACAACGACCTTAGCTGCGCCGTTACGGACCAGCATACTATCCGCCCGTGCTTCCATCGGAAGCTTAACGGCTTCACAACCTATACGCGCACAAAACTTCGCTAACGCAGATCGTTCGTTAACTAGGTCATGCGCTTGCTGATACATTGGGCGCATTATATTTTTCCTGTAAACAAATCCGTCTGCTCTGGAGTAAGTAGGTGCTTCATTATCAGCTTGTGTATCCCGTCGAGTGTTATAGTGCGGCGGGTGGCTTTCAGCGCAGCGAGTTCTTCCTCGTTCGCATGGGCCATGCAATTACCTTCCTCCATTTCCCATTCGCCCCTGATAAACTCCTCAGGGTTGCTCTGCATACGGGCGATAAGTAGTTCGATAGCGGGGTGCATCAGCACTCTCCATAGCTCTTACCCGCACCTGCTTCGCAGTTGAGCGGTAGTTCCAGCGCCCAGTCGGGGCGCACACGCATGAACATCTGGATGTTCTCCAGCGCAACATCAACATCACTTTCGGGAACTACGCACCCGATAGCATCGTGCAC
>Ga0194048_10000731_pt1 | contig 16045 bp, 12 predicted proteins | sample JunL225m_MetaG_FD_161685 | JGI IMG/M metagenome (GOLD analysis project Ga0194048, IMG submission 161685) | Anoxic zone freshwater microbial communities from boreal shield lake in IISD Experimental Lakes Area, Ontario, Canada - Jun2016-L222-5m | ecosystem: Environmental > Aquatic > Freshwater >...
ATCTTGAAGTGCTAAACAATTCATTACAGTTCCGAGCATTCCCATATAGTCAGCTCGGGCACGATCCATTCCCCGCTGCTGGAGTTCTGCTCCGCGGAAATAGTTACCGCCACCTACAACAATTGCGACTTGGGTTCCCGCTTTAACGACATCTGCGATTTGAGCAGCTATATCGTGAACGACATCAGGATCTACACCGATGCCTTTTTCTCCGCCAAAAACTTCGCCGGAAAGCTTAAGGAGCACTCTCTTGTAACCATTGCGGGCCATGAGAAGTGCTCCTTTCGCTCAAAAAACGTTATTGCTACTAGCTGAGATTACTGCCCAACCTTGAAACGGTGAAACGCCGACACAGCAGTCTTTGCCTCATCCAGGATTTGTTGGACGGTCTTCTTCGCATCTTTAGCAAAAGCCTGCTCTAGAAGGCTGATCTCCTTGACGAAACCTGTCACTCTTCCTTCGACAATCTTTGCGAGGGACGCTTCAGGCTTACCTTCGGCACGGGCAGTCTCTTCAGCAATATGTCGCTCTGATTCGATTTGCTCGGCAGGGATATCCTCGCGGCGAACAAATTGAGGAGCGAATGCTGCGATGTGCTGTGCAACATCCTTGCCTGCCTCAACCGCATCAGCCGTGAGCTGTACCAATACTCCCAATTGTGGTGGTAGATCTGGATTCGTACGGTGCAAGTAGAGAGAAACTGGTGAACCTTCAAGTACTGCAATACGGCGGATTTCAATCTTTTCACCGAGTGTTGCATTACCTTCATCAACGCGTTCTTGAACAGTCTGACCATTAGGCAGTTTTGACGCTAAGAAGGCAGATAGTTCGTTGATATTCGATGATGTGAGGTGGTTCAAAAGTTCGGCTGCTAGCTCCTGGAAGCGCTCGCCCTTTGCTACGAAATCAGTTTCGCAGTTCAGTTCGAGCATGACTCCACGGGTACCTTCAGCTTTTGCAATAACCAAACCGTTAGAAGTAGAACGGCCTTCACGCTTTGTGACGCCCTTGAGACCTTTAACACGAATGATTTCAACAGCTTTATCGAAGTCGCCATCGGCTTCATCGAGAGCTTTTTTGCAATCAAGCATTCCTGCTGCGGTTAATTCGCGCAGCTTCTTTACATCAGCAGCTGTATAAGCCAATTCTCATTACTCCTTAACTTCGGATGAAACTTCAGATGAAACTTCAGATGAAACTTCAGATGGAGCCTCTGCTACGACAGCGGAAGCAGCCAAAATCTCTTCAGCTAACTTATCGCCTTCAGTAGAAGCAGGTGCCTTATCTGGATTTGAGGCAGCATTAGCTGATCGAGCAGCAAGACCTGCAGCTGCAGCATCAGCAATCACGCGAGTAAGTAATCCGATTGAACGAATTGCATCATCATTACCAGGAATCTTGAAGTCAACTTCATCTGGATCGCAGTTTGTGTCCAAAATTGCAACAACTGGAATTCCAAGTTTATGTGCTTCTGCTACTGCAAGGTGTTCCTTCTTAGTATCAACAACCCAAATTGCTGAAGGCAACTTGGTCATGTTACGAATACCTTCAAGGTTCTTTGTCAGCTTTTCGCGCTCACGACGAAGAACAAGTAGTTCCTTCTTTGTGAGTAGCTGATCGTTTTTCTCTTCTAGAAGCTCAAGCTCCTTCAAGCGCTGAATACGCTTGTAAACAGTTGGAAAGTTTGTAAGCATTCCGCCAAGCCAGCGCTCTGTTACATAAGGCATATCAACGCGAGCTGACTGCTCCTTAATTGGTGCGTGTGCTTGCTTCTTGGTTCCTACGAATAATACGTGGCCACCTTTTGCAACTGTGTTCTTAACAAATTCATAAGCACTATCAATAAGAGCAAGTGATTGCTGGATATCGATGATGTAAATGCCATTGCGCTCTGTGAAAATATAGCGCTTCATTTTTGGATTCCAACGACGCGTTTGGTGTCCGAAGTGGACTCCGCTGTCGAGAAGTTCTCGCATTGTTACAACCGCCATGGCGGCACGCTCCTTCATTGCATATGCAGGCTTCTACCTGTCATACGCACTCGGTTACTGACCCAACAATTTGTCAGATCTCTAACGCCTTGTCACCGACCGATTTGCAAGCAATTCGGACCGAAGTGGTTCCTCATGTAATTACGTGAGGTAAGACGTGTGAAGTCAGAAATTCCAGAATCCTGGTTTTCCTGCTGGGTGAATCTTATGGGAGGTCGGCTTTACTCCCAAATCATGGTTCTTAGGCTCTGGGATGGGCTTGTTCGTAGGCCTTTTGAAGTCGTTCTGGGGATACATGCGTGTAAATCTGGGTTGTAGAAAGGGAAGAGTGACCCAAAATCTCTTGGACAGTTCGCAAATCTGCTCCACCTTCAAGTAGATGCGTTGCGGCCGTATGGCGTAACCCATGTGGCCCCATCGATGAACCAATCGCACCCATCGCTTCATACACAGCATCGCGAGCGGTTCGCTGATCAATTCGCTTGCCTCGCGATCCTAAAAAAACAGCGCTTCCTGATTTTTCATTTACCATCGATGGACGAGCTGACTTTAAATAATTTTGCAGCGCATCCATCGCAGGAATTCCCAGCGGGACAATGCGTTCCTTATCGCCTTTACCAATAACTCTTAGTGTGTTTCGGGATGTATCAATTGAAAGCGTATCTAGCCCACATAATTCAGAAATACGTATTCCAGAAGCATAAAGAACTTCGACCATTGCTAGATTGCGAAGATTAACTGGCGTGGGTTCCTCCCCTGCTTTGAGCTGTAACGCCGCTAACACAAGTTCAGTATCTGCAATATCCAAGACTTCGGGAAGATGGGGTTGAGGTTTTGGAATGGCTAGTGAAGCGCCGTAATCAGATCTAATCCAGCCATTACTTGCAGCCCAATATGTGAATGCACGCATCGACACGATACGGCGTGCAAGGGTTGAGCGAGTTGCGCCATTCGTTTGTAATTCTGCAAGCCATGAACGAATATGCGAAAGATCCAATTCTTTAAACTCAGCAACTTTTAACTTTTCAAGATGCTTGAGAAATGATTCAAGATCACTCACATAACCACGAATAGAGTTATCCGCCAAATTGCGGACAAGAGCCAGGTGCTCTTCGTATTGCGCAATCAGCTCAGAGCTCATGCACTTACCTTACTCGGGCTTGCGACCTTGACGAAGAAGTCCAAACGTAACAGCATCTTCAAGAGCCATTGCAGATGCAGCGATAACATTTTCATGCACGCCAATCGTGCTCCACTCTCCATCTCCATCACTGGTTTCAACCAGAACGCGTGTTACAGCGCCAGTTCCAAGGCGGCCTTCAAGGATACGCACCTTATAGTCAGTGAGTTCGAGCTTTGATAGCTCAGGATAAATTGTTTCAAGTCCGGAACGGATTGCCATGTCGATGGCATTAACTGGGCCATTTCCAGATCCCACTGCTTTGATTATTTCGCCTTTGGCTTTAATCGTCACAGTTGCAGTTGATGTAACCGTTGTTTCCTCGCCACCATGAACGCTTGTAGTCCAATCTTCGAGTTCAAAAAATTGTGGACGTTTTCCGTGAAGTTCTTCAAGCAAGAGCAATTCAAAAGAGGCGTCGGCAGCTTCGAAAGTGAAGCCGCGAGACTCCATCTCTTTTACTCGCGCAACGACTCTAGTCACAACATCTTTATCTTCGCCTAGATCAATTCCAAGTTCTAGAGATTTTAATTCAATCGAGGCACGACCCGCCATATCTGATACCAACATACGCATATCGTTGCCGACTGATACTGGATCTTCGTGCTGATAAAGATTTGGGTCAACCTTGATAGCTGATGCGTGTAGTCCTGCCTTATGAGCAAAGGCGGAAACTCCGACATAAGGTTGGCGTGCACTTGGGGCTACATTTGTTACTTCAGCAACGGCATGTGCGATACGGAATGACTCGCGAAGTGAACCGGCCGGAAGAACTGGCTTATGCTTTTTTAACTCTAAGTTAGCAATGATTGAAACCAGATCAGCGTTACCTGTGCGCTCGCCATATCCATTGAGCGTACCCTGAACATGAGTTACTCCTGCATCAACAGCAGCCAACGAGTTCGCAATCGCACATCCGGTGTCATTATGACAATGAATTCCTAAGCGAGCTGAGGAGTTTTGTAAAACATCATGAACAACTTGCTGTAACTCATCTGGAAGCATTCCCCCGTTGGTATCGCAAAGCGCAGCAACGTCGGCTCCTGCTTCCATGGCTACACGGATTACTTCAAGGGCGTAGTTTCGATTTGATTTATACCCATCGAAAAAGTGCTCAGCATCAAGAAAAACTCGCTGGCCATTTCCCTTTAGGAATTGAATAGAGTCCTTGATCATTGCCAAATTTTCATCCAAATTAGTTTTGAGAGCTAAATCCACTTGGCGGTCATGACTTTTAGCCACAAGCGTTACAACGGGAGCGCCGGAATCTGCAAGAGCGCGGAGAAGTAGATCATCTGCTGCTTTCACATTTGGGCGACGAGTGGCACCGAAGGCAACAAAAGTTGCATTCTTCAATTTCAACTCTGTCTGTGCGCGCTTAAAAAATTCAGTGTCTTTTGGGTTTGCTCCCGGCCAACCACCTTCGATAAACCCCACACCAAGATCATCTAGATGCCGTGCGATAGCCAGCTTGTCATGGACCGATAGGTTCAAACCTTCTTGCTGAGCGCCATCACGCAAGGTGGTGTCATAAATATGAAAAGCATCAGAAATACTCATTATTTAACTCGCACATTCCAACCGTGTTTATCCTCGATAGTTCCATGTTGAATTCCAAGTAAGTGGCTACGAATTTCATTTGTTATCGGCCCAGGTTCACCGTTCCCTGTCATCCAGGTTCCTTGAGCACTTTTGGCCGCGCCCACAGGTGAAACTACTGCTGCGGTGCCGCATGCGAAAATTTCGGTGATTTCACCCGAAGCAACACCTTCGCGCCAATCATCAGTAGAAATCATCCCCTCTTCAACTTTGTATCCCAAATCTTTTGCCACAGTCAAAATTGAATCTCGGGTAATTCCTGGTAGCAGCGTTCCAGTTAGTTTCGGAGTAAATATCGTTGCGTCCTTACCACTGCCCTTGACGAAGCAAAGGTTCATACCGCCCATTTCTTCAACCCAGCGATGCTCTACTGCATCTAGCCATACAACCTGTTCGCAACCTTGAGCTGCTGCTTGCTTTTGAGCTAGAAGGGAGCCGGCGTAGTTTCCACCAAATTTAACGTTACCCGTACCGCCTTGTGCGGCGCGAATAAATTCAGTCGTAATCCAAACTGTTACTGCTTTATTGGAATTGAAATATGCAGAAGCTGGGGTAGTAATAACCATGTAAGTAAAATGATTTGCTGGCCGAACGCCTAAACCAACTTCGGTAGCAATCATAAATGGGCGAATATAAAGTGATTCTCCAACATTGCCGGGAACCCATTTAATGTCTTGCTTCACTAGCGCCGCAACGGTATCAACAAAATCTGAGACCGGAATTTCTGGCAATGCTATTCGAGCAGCGCTTTGATTAAAACGCTCCGCGTTCGCTGTTGGACGAAAGAGGCTCACTCCCCCATCCGGCTGTGAATACGCCTTCATCCCCTCAAAAATCTCTTGACCGTAATGTAAAACCGACGTTGCAGGATCAAGAGTGATTGGGCCATAAGCTTTTAGCTCAGCATCACTCCAGCCAGTCGCTTCTGACCATTTCGCAATAATCATATTGTCGGTGTAATACTTTCCAAAACCACCAGCTGCAATCTTCTCTTGACGCGACGCGTCGCTTGCTGGACTTTGATTTGGATTAAGGTCAATTTTCATTTACTTCACTGCCTCCGCTATTGCAGTACCGATTTCAACTGTGCTGCGCTTCTTATCGCCGCGCACCAATAAATCAGCTTCAACTGCACGTTCAACATCTGCAGCTGCTGTATCGAGCCCTAAGTGTGAAAGCATCATTGCAATAGACAGAATTGTCGCAGTTGGGTCTGCAATAGATTTTCCAGCGATATCAGGTGCAGAACCATGAACTGGCTCAAACATAGATGGGAATTTTCCTGTTGGATTGATATTGCCCGAAGATGCAAGGCCAATTCCGCCACAGATTGCCGCTGCAATATCTGTCAAAATATCACCAAAGAGATTATCGGTGACAATAACATCGAATCGATCAGGAGTTGTAACCAAGAACATCGCAGCAGCATCGACATGAAGATATTCAGTGCTGATGTCTGGGTATTCTGTAGCGACCTCGTTAAATGTACGAGTCCATAATGATCCTGCGCGATTCAAAACATTATTCTTATGAACAAGTGTTAATTTTTTACGGGGACGCGCCTGAGCCCGTACAAATGCATCACGAATAGCACGCTCGACACCCCTGCGCGTATTGAGGCTCTCTTCAGTTGCGATTTCAGCATCGGTACCTTCCCTGAGAACACCGCCTGCTCCAACGTACGGACCTTCTGTACCTTCACGAACAACAATAAAGTCAATTGAATTTGCATTTACCAGCGGTGATTTAACGCCAGGAAAAAGTTTTGCCGGGCGCAAATTAATGTAGTGATCGAAGGCAAAGCGAAGCTTGAGAAGAAGTCCTCGCTCCAGAACACCACTTGGGACAGTTGGGTCTCCAACGGCTCCAAGCAAAATAACATCTGCTTTCGCAAGCTTTGCAAGGGTCGCATCTGTCAGAGTTTCACCTGTTGCGTGCCAGTGCTTTGCGCCGAGATTGTATTCGGTGCGTGTAAAAGTTGCCTCATACTTAGCAGCAACGATATCCAGGACTTTAAGACCTTCGGCAATAACTTCGGGACCGATTCCATCGCCGGCTATAACTGCAAGATTGAAATTTTTGGACATTTAAGCCACCAACCCAACTGCGCGGACAATTGCTGCGCCAGATTCTTTTGTAATTGCTGAAACTAGATCGGCCGAAACCGCTGAATCAACAGTTATTGCCATAAGTGCTTCTTTGGCATTATCGCTACGTGCAACTTGCATGCCTGCGATATTAAGCCCTGCTTTACCAAGGATATTTCCAACGATTCCTACAACTCCTGGCTTATCGCCATATTGCAAGAAAATCATGTTTTCTGTCGGTGGTAGATCAAGATCGAAGCCATTAACTGCAATGATCTTTTCAACCATTCGAATTCCCATCAAAGTTCCATCGACAGTCACAGACTTTCCATCCGGGAAGGCCGCATGCAAGGAAATCATGCTTCGATAGAACGGTGAATCTAATTCGGATGTAACTGATGCAGACATTCCCTTTTCAGTTGAAAGCGCTGGCGTATTTACATAGGTCACCGCTTCTGCTCCGGCAGCACTTAGTGCACCCTTTAGTGCGCTAGTCGCAAGAATTGAAGAATCATGCTCTGCAATATCGCCGCGAACTACTACTGAAATTGTGACAGGGCATTCACCTGCGAAGGAAGTTGCAATCTGCGCCATCTTCTCAACAAGCGGAAGGCTTGGGCGAATTGCTGGGTGAATAGCTCCACCTTTAACGTTCACTGCATCAGGAACAAGCTCACCTGCTAAGGCTTTACGTACAGAGACCGCAACAGCTATTCCAGCACGTTCTTGTGCTTCATCTGTTGAAGCGCCCAAATGCGGAGTTGCTACGACGTTATCTAAAGTAAAGAGTGGTGAGTCCGTGCACGGTTCGGTTGCAAAAACATCAAGCCCTGCACCAGCGACACGACCCTCTTTCAAGGCGTTGTAAAGCGCAGTCTCATCAAGAACTCCACCGCGGGCTGCATTCACAATGCGCACAGTTGGCTTTACCTTTTTAAGAGCTTCTTCACCAATGAGATTTGCAGTTTCTTTAGTCTTAGGAAGATGAATAGTGATGAAATCTGAAACGCGCAGTAATTCATCAAGTTCAACGAGTCGAACATTGAGCTGGGCTGCGCGTGCTGGCTGTAAATATGGATCATAGGCAACTACATCCATACCAAAGGCCTGCATTCGAGCGGCAACTAATTGACCGATACGACCAAAGCCAACAATTCCAAGAGTCTTCTCGAAAATTTCAGCTCCGGTGTACTTTGAGCGAGCCCACTTACCATCGCGAAGGGCGGCATGTGCTGGCGATATGTGGCGAGCACTTGCGAGCAGCAGAGTGATAGCTAATTCTGCAGCGCTCACAATATTAGAAGTCGGCGCATTAACAACCATAACTCCCGCTGTTGTTGCTGCGGGAATCTCAACGTTATCTAGACCAACTCCAGCTCGAGCGATGACCTTAAGGCCTTTTGCTGCTCCAATCGCTTCAGCATCCATCTTGGTTGCAGAGCGAATGAGAACCGCGTCAACTCCTGCTGCTAGTGCAGCAAGCAACTCTCCCCGATCTGCGCCATTGCAGTGACGGACTTCAAAATCTGGGCCTAACGCATCTAACGTCGCTGGGCTTAATTCTTCGGCGATTAAAACAACTGGTTTAGCCACGAGATGCATTGCCTTCCTGATAATCCTCATTCTTATTGTTTCCACGAACCCAAGACATCATCTTACGAAGTTCACGGCCAACGGTTTCGATTGGGTGTGACTGTCCTTTTGCGCGTAGCGCATTGAATTCTGGCGCACCTGCTTCTTGGTCATCTACAAAGCGCTTCGCAAATGTTCCATTCTGAATGTCGTTTAGAACGGCTTTCATATTTGCTTTAACACTTGCATCGATAACACGAGGTCCTGAAACATAATCTCCGAATTCTGCTGTGTCAGAAACTGACCAGCGTTGCTTTGCAATTCCACCTTCGTACATCAAATCAACAATTAACTTGAGTTCATGGAGACATTCAAAGTAAGCGACTTCTGGTTGATATCCAGCTTCTACCAGCGTTTCAAATCCGTACATAACGAGCTGTGAAGCACCACCGCATAGAACTGCTTGCTCGCCAAACAAATCTGTTTCGCACTCTTCAGTGAAGGTAGTCAAGATTCCGCCTGCGCGAAGTCCACCAATTGCCTTTGCATATGAAAGTGTGAGTGGCCAAGCGCTGCCTGAAGCATCTTGCTCGACTGCAACAAGAACTGGAACTCCACGACCAGCAGAATATTCGCGGCGAACCAAATGACCAGGACCCTTGGGGGCGATCATGGCTACATCGATATTAGATTCTGGCTTGATGTAATCAAAGCGAATATTGAAACCATGACCAAAAAGGAGCGCGGCTCCTGCTTTAAGGTTTGGCTTTATAGAATCTGTATAGATGTGGCGTTGCACGTGGTCAGGGGCCAGCAACATAACTACATCGGCTTCCTTAACAGCATCAGCGACAGACAGAACACGAAGGCCTTCACTTTCGGCTTTAGCGCGAGAAGAAGATCCGTCCTTAAGACCAATGCGAACGTCTACTCCACTATCGCGAAGGTTCAGTGCATGTGCATGGCCTTGAGAGCCGTAACCAATAATTGCTACCTTCTTCGATTGGATGATTGAGAGGTCTGCATCCTCGTCATGATATTGAGTTGCCACTTATTTGCCTTTCCCTGGTTTAAGTCCGCGCTCCATTGCGACGAGACCTGACTGAACTAACTCTTTGATTCCATACGGTTCAAGCACTCGTAAAAGCGCTTGAATTTTTTCTGCATTACCCGTAGCCTCGATGGTGACTGCATCTTGTGCAACATCAACAACTTTGGCACGGAAAAGTTGAACGGTCTCAAGAACTTGTGAGCGCGTTTCTGGCGTCGTATTTACTTTCACCAAGAGGAGTTCTCGTTGGACGGAAGTAATCGGATCGAGCCGATCGGTATTTATGACGTCAATTAATTTATCTAATTGAGCAATGACCTGTTCTAAAGCATGGTCATCTACGTCAATAACAATTGTCATGCGCGAAATATCTGGATTTTCCGTAGGTCCTACCGCAAGGGAATCGATGTTGTATCCACGGCGTGAAAATAAAGATGCAATTCGAGCAAGAACACCTGGACTATTTTCAACGAGTACTGAGAGAGTATGAGTGGCCATTAGAGCTCCTGTGAATCCCAGACAGGCGCAAGGGAACGCGCAAGGGTGATTGAGTCATTAGATGTTCCGGCAGCAACCATCGGCCAAACCATTGCATCGCGATGAACGCTGAAATCAACAACAACGGGTTGGTCATTAATGGACATTGCCTTTTCGATAACTGCGTCTACCTCATCGCGAGTTTCAGCCCGGAGTCCAACACATCCCATAGCTTCTCCAAGTTTTGCAAAATCTGGAATTCGCTTTGAATGTAAGTCTGTGTTCGAGTAACGCTCGTTATAGAACAAGGACTGCCATTGACGAACCATGCCAAGACTTTCATTATTAATGATTGCAACCTTGATTGGAATGCCATTGAGTGCACATGTTGTAAGTTCTTGATTAGTCATTTGGAAGCAACCATCACCATCAATTGCCCATACTGTGCGATCGGGAGCGCCAACTTTTGCACCCATCGCAGCAGGAACTGCATAACCCATTGTTCCTAAACCACCTGAGTTCAACCAGCTGCGTGGGCGTTCGTATTGAACAAATTGAGATGCCCACATTTGATGTTGACCAACGCCAGCAACATAAATTGCTTCTGGGCCAGCAATCTTTCCCAGACGTTCAATAACGTATTGTGGAGAGAGCGCACCATCTGCGGGATGGTCATAACCCAATGGATATGTTTTGCGCCATCCATTGACTTGATTCACCCAATTGCCAATATCTGGCTGGCTCTTTTTAAACTCAGCTTTAAGCGCGGGCAAAAGTGCATCAATAGTGTTCTTCAAGTCACCAACTAGCGGAACATCTACACGGCGCAATTTGCCAATCTCAGCTGGATCGATATCTGCATGAATAATTTTTGCATTCGGAGCAAATGTTGAAAGCTTTCCTGTAACACGGTCATCGAAGCGAGCGCCAAGAGTAATAAGAAGGTCTGCTTTTTGGAGCGCCGTAACTGCTGCAACAGTTCCATGCATACCAGGCATTCCAAGGTGCTGTGGGTGACTATCTGGAAATGCTCCAAGAGCCATTAATGTCGTAACGACTGGCGCACCTGTTAATTCAGCAAGCTTCATCAGCTCTTTACTTGCATTGGCTTTAATTATGCCTCCGCCAACATAAAGAACTGGCTGCGTGGATTCTGCAATCAGACGTGCGGCATCTCGAATATCACCGTCATTTGGCTGAAGTTTTGGCTGATACCCAGCAAGATTGATTGAGGCGGGAAAGTCAAAAGTGGTCTTGTTAACCAGTGCGTCTTTTGCAATATCAACAAGTACTGCTCCTGGTCGTCCCGTTGAAGCAATATGAAAGGCGGAGGCAATTGCATGCGGGATATCTTTAGCATTTGTTACCAAGAAATTATGCTTAGTAACAGGCATTGTGATTCCGCGAATATCGGCCTCTTGAAACGCATCAGTTCCAATTGATGTGGAATTTACTTGACCGGTTATTGCAACCATGGGGACCGAATCCATCTGGGCATCTGCAAGCGGTGTAACAAGATTTGTAGCACCGGGGCCAGATGTTGCAATGCAAACTCCAACGCGACCAGTTACTTGGGCATATCCTGTTGCTGCATGCCCAGCGCCTTGCTCGTGTCGAACCAAGATGTGTCTAATCTTTGAGTCAAAAATAGGATCATACGCAGGAAGAATCGCGCCGCCAGGAATACCAAACATGACGTCGACGCCTACGTGCTCCAAAGATTTCACGAGGGACTGTGCCCCGGTTACGTTTTCATTACTTGTCATGTTCATCTCCTTCCAGTGCCATAAGTTCCGATAAGTTCCGATAAGTTTCCTATAAGTTTCCTATAAGTATCGTTAAATGAGAAAACCCTCAGTTTTTCCACTGAGGGTTAGCGCGCGATCGTCTTGCTTAGATCGCACGCTCTCGAATCACGACGTTTGAAGTCATGCCCTTATTGTCTCCGACCATGGCCAAGTCAGTCAACCCCTGAGATGCAAGTCTCACTATTTAGGACGTGACCGCACCCTGTGACGCAGACCCTACGACCTTTGCATATTTCGCTAGCACGCCACGGGTGTACTTATGTGGCACGGGCGAGAAATGTTTACGGCGCTCAGCAAGTACTGATTCATCAACCAATAAATCTAGTTTCCCAGCAACTGTATCAACGCGAATTAAATCCCCATCTTCAATAAATGCAATAGGGCCCGCGTCTACCGCTTCTGGTGCAATGTGCCCGACGCAAAGTCCAGTGCTACCACCAGAAAAACGACCATCAGTTAATAAGAGAACAGACTTTCCAAGTCCGGCGCCTTTAAGCGCTCCGGTGATCATCAACATTTCGCGCATTCCGGGTCCACCCTTAGGACCTTCGTAGCGAATCACAACTGCATCCCCTGCTTTGATTGTTCCATTTTCAATAGCCGTCATAGCAGATTGTTCGCGTTCAAAAACTCTGGCTGGGCCTTCAAATTTATCGACCCCTACTCCAGCAGTCTTTGATACAGCGCCGCCAGGCGCAAGTGACCCGGCCAAAATTGTGATTCCTCCGCCAGCTGAAAGGGGATTTTTAATAGAGTGAAGGACATCGCCATCTGGATCCAGTGGCTTAACTTCAGCAAGATTTTCAGCCATTGTTTTACCGGTGACCGTCAGTACATCTCCATGAATAAGGCCTGCATCAAGTAGTGCACGAAGAACTACAGGAATTCCACCAACTCTATCAACGTCGGTCATGACATATTTTCCAAAAGGTTTTACGTCAGCAAGCAGTGGAACTTTGACGCTGATACGTTGAAAATCTTCAAGTGTCAGTTCGACTTCAGCTTCATTAGCAAGAGCAAGTAGATGTAAGACAGCGTTAGTGGATCCGCCTAGTGCCATTACAATTGTGATTGCATTTTCAAATGCTTTCTTAGTCAAAATATCTCGAGTGGTTATTCCTTGTCGAATTAATTCAACAACCGCCGCTCCAGATTTCACTGCATAGTCATCGCGTCGACGATCAGGTGCTGGAGGTGAAGCCGATCCTGGTAGTGACAGCCCGATTGCTTCCCCAACCGCAGCCATAGTGTTAGCTGTGTACATTCCGCCACAAGCACCTTCACCTGGACAAATAGCGCGTTCGATTCGGTCCACTTCGGCCTCAGTAATTAATCCACGTGCACATGCTCCAACAGCTTCAAAGGAATCAATCAACGTAACATCTCGCCCGTCAACATTTCCAGGAAGTGTTGAGCCTGCGTAAACGAAGACAGCGGCAACATCGATACGAGCGGCGGCCATCATCATGCCAGGCAATGATTTATCGCATCCAGCAAACATCACCATTCCATCAAGTCGCTCTGCTTGCATAACTGTTTCAACTGAATCGGCAATTACTTCCCGGGAAACTAGGCTGAAGTGCATTCCTTCATGGCCCATAGAAATTCCATCAGAAACAGAGATTGTTCCAAATTGCATCGGAAATCCGCCAGAATCAATAACGCCCTTTCGAGATGCTTTAGCTAAGCGATCTAACGAAAGATTGCAGGGGGTTATCTCATTCCATGATGATGCAATTCCAATTTGAGGCTTCTTAAAATCTTCATCATCCATTCCAACAGCGCGTAGCATTCCACGAGCAGGTGAGCGTTCAAGTCCATCAGTAACAAGACCAGAACGTGGCTTCATGTTCGACATATCTCTCCTCTTTTACCGATCTCTTTGGTTAGCCTAAATATTTATTGACCCAAGTGCTTTAGCAAAAGTTCACGAACACGTGCTGCATCAGCCTGCCCACCAGTTGCTTTCATGACCGCGCCAATGAGAGCGCCAGCTGCTGGAATATTGCCACCTCGTATGCGTTCAGCAGTATCTGGTTGAGCCGCTATAGCTGCTTCAATTGCCGCCATTAATGCCGAGTCATCTGAGACAACTTTAAGGCCGCGCTTTTCTATTACTTCACGCGGTGTTCCTTCGCCATTAATAACTCCTTCAACAACTTGGCGTGCAAGCTTGTCGGTTAGCTCACCAGTTGCAATAAGTGAAATAATTTCCGCTACTTCATGCGGATTCATTAGTTCTGTCGGAGCTACTTCTTTCTCATTTGCCAGACGGGAAATTTCACCTAGCCACCAGCTGCGTGCTTTCGTCGGATCTGCACCAAGTTTGACTGTAGCTTCAACCGTATCGAGCAATTCTGAATTAATCATCGCAGCCATTTCCTTATCAGGAACCGACCACTCAACTTGTAAACGCTTGCGATGAATCGAAGGTTTCTCTGGAAGTGTCTTGCGAATTTCCTCAATCCACGAAGCATCTGGAGCCACTGGAACCAAATCTGGTTCTTGGAAATAACGATAATCTTCGGCGGTTTCTTTGGAGCGACCAGGGCGTGTTTCACCACTCTCTTCCAAGAAGTGGCGAGTCTCTTGAATGATGCGTTCTCCATTTTCAAGCAAATTACCTTGGCGAATCATTTCACCATGAATTGCTCGCTCTACTGAACGAAGGGAATTCACATTCTTAGTTTCACTTCGGGTACCTAGCTTTCCGCTATTGATAGGCGAAAGTGAGACGTTAGCGTCGCAACGAAGTGATCCTTGTTCCATCTTTACATCAGAAACACCGAGTGAACGCAAAATGTCACGTAGCTCAGTTACATATGCCCGAGCAACCTGTGGAGCATATTTTCCAGTTCCAGGAATCATTCTTGTCACAACTTCCATCAACGGAATCCCCGCACGGTTGTAATCCAGCAGCGAGTAATCAGCGCCATGAATGCGACCAGTCGAACCACCTACGTGAAGTGATTTACCTGTGTCTTCTTCCATATGTACGCGCTCAATTTCAACCCGAAATACCTTGATGCCTTCATCTGTATCGATCTCAACATCGAGATAACCGTTAACGCATATTGGCTCGTCATACTGAGAAATCTGAAAATCTTTTGGCATATCTGGATAGAAGTAATTCTTGCGGGCAAAGCGACTAAAGGGGGCGATGGAGCAATTGAGTGCTAGACCAATCTTGATGGCTGATTCAATCGCAACCTCATTAACGACCGGGAGCGCTCCAGGAAGGCCCAGGCAAACTGGGCATGTTTGAGTATTAGGTTCTGCGCCAAATTCTGTAGCGCAACCGCAGAACATTTTTGTCTTTGTACTGAGTTCAACGTGTACTTCTAAACCTAGAGTTGGCTCGTACTTTTCAAGAACGTCATCATAATTTAGAGCCATTATTTTCCTCCCAGCGCGGGAGCTAGTGACATCAGCGGTGCGCCCCATTTGCTATTGAGCGCAGCTTCAAGTGTTCCTCCAACTTGATACATCAAGTCATCTTGCATAGCTGGGGCCATAATCTGAAAACCAACAGGTAAGTTATCTTCAGAAGCCAGGCCACAAGGAAGGCTCATTCCACCAATTCCAGCCATGTTTACCGGAATAGTTGCGATGTCATTTAAGTACATAGCAACAGGATCATTAGCTTTTTCGCCAATTTTAAAAGCAGTAGTGGGTGCAGTTGGTGAAACTAAAACATCGGCCTTAGTAAAAGCTGCTTCATAGTCACGCATTATCAGCGTGCGTACTTTTTGTGCTGAACCGTAATATGCATCGTAATAGCCTGAAGACAGTGCATACGTTCCCAGAATAATTCTTCTTTTTACTTCTTTTCCAAAACCTGCTTGGCGAGTCAAACTCATTACTTCTTCCGCGCCGCGCTTACCATCATCGCCAACACGAAGGCCGTAGCGCATTGAATCAAAACGAGCTAAGTTCGAAGAGGCCTCCGATGGTGCAATCAAATAATAAGCAGCAAGTGCGTACTCAAAGTTTGGACATGAAACTTCAACAATCTCAGCCCCGGCTTTAACTAATTCTTCAAGTGCTTCATTAAAGCGTTCGCTGACACCCTTTTGGAAACCATCGCCAGATAGTTCTTTAACAACACCTATCTTCATCCCTTTAACATCGAGTTTCTTTGCTGCTGAAACGACGGCAGGGACAGGAGCGTGGATTGATGATGAGTCTTTAGGATCATGTCCTGCAATAACTTCATGGAGCATCGCAGTATCTAAAACAGTTCTGGCGCATGGTCCGGCTTGATCGAGTGAAGATGAGAA
>Ga0194048_10000732_pt1 | contig 16033 bp, 9 predicted proteins | sample JunL225m_MetaG_FD_161685 | JGI IMG/M metagenome (GOLD analysis project Ga0194048, IMG submission 161685) | Anoxic zone freshwater microbial communities from boreal shield lake in IISD Experimental Lakes Area, Ontario, Canada - Jun2016-L222-5m | ecosystem: Environmental > Aquatic > Freshwater >...
GCGAGACCCCCGGTCGCTTCGTCGGCAAGGCCAAGGACAACGCCGGTCGCGATTGCATCGTGATGGTGATGGCCACCCGCGAGCAGCACATCCGCAAGGACAAGGCCACGTCCAACATCTGCTCCAACCAGGCGTTCATCGCCACGATCGCCGGTGCTTCCATCCTCGCCCGCGGCGAAGCCGGCATGGCCGCCTCCTGCGTCGCTGGCCGCGACCAAGCCCACCGCGCCGCCGCCAAGCTACACAACATCCCGGGCCTGAAGGTCTGCTATGCCAACCAGGCCTTCTGGAACGAGTTCAGCCTGATGCTGCCCGAGCCCGCCGCAGCGGTCATCGCGAAGGGACGCGCCGCCGGCCTCCATGTGGGCGTCGACATCACCGGCCGCACTCCCTGCAACTGCTCGCTGCTGAAGATCTCCTTCAGCGACCTGCAGACCGCCGCCGATACCGATAAGCTCATCGCTTTCTTCGAAGGCCTCTACGGCCAGTCCGCCGGCACGAAGTCCCTCGTCGAGATTCCGGCCGCCCTGCTCCGCCAAGGCGTCGTCGGCCTGCCCTCCTTCCCGCTCGCCGAACTGAAGGCCTACTACTCGAAGCTCGGCGAACTCAACGTGTCGCCCGATACGGGCTGCTTCCCGCTCGGCTCGTGCACGATGAAGTATAACCCGCATATCAACGACTGGGCCGCCGGTCTGCCGGGCTTCACCGGCCTCCATCCGCAAGCTCCGATCGAAGACGCGCAGGGCGCACTCGAACTTCTCTGGCAGACGCAGGAGTGGTTCCGTAAAATCACTGGCCTCGCCGGACTCACCACCCAGCCCGTCGCTGGCGCCCAAGGCGAACTCGTGGGCCTCAAGCTCTTCCAAGCCTACCACCGTCACCACGGCCAGCACCGCGACATCATCCTGATCCCGGCCTCGGCCCATGGCACGAACTTCGCCACGGCCACCACCGCCGGCTACGCGACCAAGCGTAACCCCGACGGCTCCCCCTCGGGCATCATGCTGCTGAAGTCCGCTCCGGACGGCCGCGTCGATCAGGCCGACTTTGATGCGAAGATCGCCGAGTTCGGACCGCGCATCGCCGGCATGATGGTGACTAACCCGAACACCTCCGGTGTCTTTGAGACCGACTTCCAAAAGATGGCCTCAGAGATCCACCGCATCGGTGGCCTGGTCTACATGGATGGCGCCAACATGAACGCCATCGCGGGCTGGGTGAATCTCGGCGCCCTCGGCGTCGACGCGGTTCACAACAACCTGCACAAGACCTGGACGGTCCCGCATGGCGGTGGCGGCCCCGGCGACGGCATCGTGGCCGTCTCCGAACGCCTCGTCGACTTCCTCCCTGGCTTCCAGATCGCCAAGCAGGGCGACGTCTACGTTCCGGTCAAACCGAAGCACAGCATCGGCTCCTTCCACCGACATTGGGGTAACTTCGCCCACAAGGTGCGCGTCTACACCTACCTGCAGCGCCTCGGCAAGGAAGGCGTGCGCCGCATGTCCGCGATGTCCGTCCTCTCCAGCCGCTACCTGTTCTCGAAACTCGGCAAGTCCTTCCCGTCACTGCCCGCCGCGGCCGACGGGGTGCCGCGCATGCACGAGTTCATCCTTACGCTCACCGAAGAGGACTTCAAACGCATCGAGGCGTCCGGCATCCCGCGGGCGAGCATCATCGGCCGCGTCGGTAAGCTGTTCCTCGACTTCGGCTTCCACGCCCCGACGGTCGCCTTCCCCGAGGTCTTCGGCCTGATGATCGAACCGACCGAATCTTACACGAAGGACGAGCTCGACCGCTTCGCCGAGGTCGTAATGGCCATCGGCGACCTCATCCGTACCAACCCGGAGGTCCTCAAATCCACCCCGCGCTTCACGCCGGTGGACCGCGTCGACGAGGTCGCCGCCAATCGAAACCTCGTACTCAGTGAGCACCTCACGGCCCTCCCGCTGATCAACGAGAACCGTCTCTCGCCTGTCCTGCTCAACGCGATGCCCGTCGCCGAAATCAAGCAGCGCGTGCTCGCGACGGTTTGATCAGGCCTTCGGCAGGCGGACGACAAAGACGGTCCCCTTACCGACCTCGCTGGTCACGGTGATGGTGCCGCCATGGGCCTCGACGGTCTGCTTGACGATCGCGAGGCCAAGGCCGGCGCCGCCGGTATGCCGGGAGCGCGAGGCGTCGACCCGACGGAAGCGCTCGAAGATGTGCTCCAGGTTCTCGGGCGCGATACCGCGACCGTCGTCGGCCACGCGCAACTCGGAGAAGTCGTCGGCGATACCGGTCGTCACCGTCACGGTGACGCCAGCGTCATTATGCAGGATGGCGTTGATGGAAAGATTGAGAATCACCCGCCCTAGACGACCGGCATCACCCACGACGGGAGCGCCTTCAAGATGCGGGATAAGCTTGGCACCATGCTCGCGGGCGACACGTCCGAGTAAGGCCACGGATTCGTCGGCGAGGTCAGCTAGGTCGCAGGCATCCTGCGCGACCGGCCGGCCAGCGTCGCCTTGGGCGAGTTCCAGCAGGGCGTCGGAGATCGATTTCATCCGGAGCGCCGACTGCTTGATGGTCTCGAGCGTGGCGCGGTATTCCTCTGGAGATCGCTCCTGGCGCAAGGCGCCTTGGCTGTCGGAAAGGATGACCGTCAGCGGCGTCCGTAGCTCGTGCGAGGCGTCGGCCGTAAATTGAGCCATGTGCTCGCGGGCGGCGTTCATCTTGCCGAAGGTATCGTTAAGCACCACGGCAAGACGGCCCAACTCACTCTCGGTATCTTCGACGTCGATCTTCCGGCCGAAATCCCCGGCGGCGATGCCTTCGGCGTCCGCCGCGATACGGTCGATGGGCTTGAGCGAGCGACCAGCCAGCACCCAGCCGATACCGCAGCCGACGAACAGGACCGCGAAGCCCGCGAGCGTCAGGCTCCGGGCGAGCGCGGCGAGCGTGGCATCCAGCTGCTGGGTCGGACTGCCGAACATGACGAGATTACGGCCAGGTGGACGATGCAGCAGGACCCGGTGACCGGGTAAGGTGACCATGAGGTCCTGCGGACGGGCCGGGCCGTCTTCCGGCTTCGCATCGAGGTCAGCCAAAGCCTGGGTGATCAGTTCAGGCTCGGTCGGCGCATTAGCCGAACGATAAAGGGAGTGGGCTTCGAGGTCGACGACCTGTAGCCAGACGCCGGTGCCGACGACCTCGGCCAAGGCCGCCTTCGCCTTGGTCGCGCGCTGCTCCGGACTGTCCGTACGCGCGACCGCCTTGCCGTTCGGACGAACGGCAGGGGCGGGATTACGCGGACCGGCGACGCCGGGAACGACTTCATTGAGCGCCCCCATGCCGCGCGTCATCTCCTGACGAAGGCGCAGATCTAGCTCCTGCAGGCGGGCCTGCTTCTCATGGCGGTAGAACGCGACGAGGAGCACGGAAGCCGTCGCCGCGAGCAGGCCGAAATTCCAAGCCAGGATCCGCCAGCGGATGGAATGAAAAATCATGACGGTCAGGGCGCCTTCGGGGCGGACTCGATGACGTAGCCCAATCCCCGCCGCGTCTTGATGAGGTCCGCGCCCAGCTTGCGTCGTAGGTTGCAGACGTGCACCTCAAGGAGGTTCGAAAGCGTGTCCTCGTTCTCGTCGAAGAGATGTTCGTAGAGTTCGGCGCGCGGCACCACGGCGCCGCGACGATGCGCGAGGTATTCCAGGAGTCCATATTCCCGACCCGTGACGGGCTCGTCCTTCCCGTCCTTGGTCACGCGGCGGGCGGCCGTATCAATGACGACGCCGCCGAGGGTGATGACTGCGGCAGCCGAGCTGTGGTTGCGACGGACGAGGGCGCGGAGGCGGGCGAGGAGCTCCTGCTGCACGAAGGGCTTGGAGACATAATCGTCGGCGCCGAGATCGAGGCCAGCGACGCGATCGTCGACTGAATTACGGGCAGTCAGCATCATGACCGGCGTACGCTTCGTGTGGCGCAGACGCCGGAGCATCTCGCGTCCGTCCATGACCGGCATGAGGTAATCGAGGACGATGGCGTCGTAATCGCACTCCATCGCCTTGTGGAGGCCTTCCTCGCCGTTAGCCGCGGCGTCGGCGGCATAACCTTCCTCGCGGAGCAGCTTCAGGAGGCCGTTACGCAAAGGGGCTTCGTCTTCTACGATAAGGATGCGCATCGGGAGCTGGTCCTATATTCTACCCTAACCGCCCTTAATCCAAGATTAAGAAGTGCTTCGACTTACTCCGCCTTAATGAACCGGCCCCGGGAAATCGCGGCATAGGAGCCGCAGATGATTGCCGACGCCCCGCAGACCCAGAAAACCTGCCCAGAGGAAATATGGAAAGTCTCACGGGAGAGCCATTGGACGCCGGCGGCGGCCATAATACCGAGGAAGCTCAGGCTACTCACGCTGCCCTGCACCGCACCTTTGCTCTCGGGCGAAGGACGATGCTGGATGACCGAGACGACCGGGACGATGAAAAGGCCCGCGGAGAAGCCCAAGGTGGCCATGCAGATTCGGAAAGTGTCTGCCGTGACGCCCTCCATCCCCATCGGCACGGTGCTCAGGGCTAGGCCGAGCGCGCCAATCGGGACGAGGCGATATTCGATGTGGCCGCGCGAGGCGTAACCAGCGACTACGCTGCCGAAGCCGATGCCGAGGGCTAACCACACGTTCAGCATGCTGTTCTCGGTGCCAGTCAGATGTAGGTCGTTCTTGCCGAAGACCACCACGTTCATCATCACCAAGGCCGAGATGAAATAGAAGCCCGTGTTACCCCAGCACGCACGCCATAGGTCGCGATCCTGTTTCATAATCCAGAGCTGACGCCAGAGATCGGTGACGGGATTGACACGAACCGGACAGGTCGGGTCGGCCGCGGGAACGGGCGTGACTTGTCGGCTGAGCAGCCAGCCGCCGAAGGCGATGGCCACGAGGATCGGGCCGGCAATCCACTCGCGTTCCTTGAAGGCATCGGAGAAGGCTCCGGCAGCCACCGTGCCGAGGATGACGCCGAGAAAAGTTAGTAGTTCGAGGATACCGTTACCCCAGGACAACTTCTCGTGCGGAAGAATCTCCGGCAGGATACCGTACTTAGAAGGGGCAAAGATGGCACTGTGGCACCCCATCAGGAAGATAGCACCCAACATAAGCGGTAAGCTTTTGAGCCATAGGGCGAGCCCAGCGAACGCCATGATGCCCATCTCCGCCGTCTTCACGTAGACCATCATACGCTGCTTGCTGTTACGGTCCGCCAGCCAACCCCCCAGCATCGCGAAGAGGATGAAAGGTGCGGAGAAAACCGCCGTCACCAAAGAGACCAGCCGATCGTCCCCTGCTTCCCCGGAGGACGTGGCGGCGGTGGCCAGAAGCACGAGGATGATTAGCTGTTTGAGAGCGTTATCGCTGAAGGCGTTTTGGAACTGGGTCGCCATCAGGCTCCAGAAGCCACGTTGCCAGCCGGTTTCCGAGGGAACAGGGGTAATGGCCATGTCCCATCAAACGACCGACGGAGTCTCTTTACAAACCTATTGAAGGAACGGCGGACTTAATCGCGCAAGGCGGCGAACAGCTCCACGGCTGATTCGGCCTTATTAAGGATATACACGTGATAACCGGGCGCGCCGCGGGCGACTAGGCCTCGCGCCTGGCGGACCGCCCAGGACACGCCGACCTTGCGCTGGGCCTCTTCGTCCGGCCCGCAGGCCTCGAGCTCGCGCACGAGCGCATCAGGGATGCGGGCCTTGCAGAAGCCGCAGAAGTTCCGGGCCTGCTTCAAGGAAAGGACCGGCATGATGCCCGGCAGGATCGGCACCACGACGCCGGCCGCACGGGCGCGGGCGACGAAGCGGAAGTAGTCTTCGTTATCGAGGAAGAGCTGCGTGGTCACGAAGTCCGCGCCCGCCGCGACCTTGCCCGCGAGGAAACGGATATCCGACAGATCGTCGACGGCGTCCGGATGGCGCTCAGGGAAGCCGGCGACACCAACCGCAAAACGACCGGGCTGCTCCGCGGCAATCTGGCGGACGAGCCCCTGTGCGTGCGCGAAGCCCTCCGGATGCGCGACGAAGTCCTTCTGCCCCTTGGGCGGATCACCGCGCAGGGCGAGGATGCCCGAGAAGCCGGCCTTGTCATATTGGCTGATGATGCCGGCGAGCTCGGAGCGAGCGTGCCCGACACAGGTCAGGTGCCCAATCAGGGGGATGCCCATCTTCACGAGCTCCGCGCCGTAGGTGATCGTGGTGTCACGGGAAGTGCCACCGGCCCCATAAGTCAGGGAGGCGAAATCGATGCCCAGCGGCTTGAGCGTCGCGGCGACCTTGAGCATACGTGCCCCGCCCTCCGCGTCCTTGGGCGGAAAGAACTCCACCGACACCGTGGGTCGCACGGGACTGCGGAGCGCATCGATGAGCAGCGGGCGGGACATCTGAAGTATCTTCTTATCTAGATATGAAGATGTAAGTCAAGACCCTTAGCGGTCACTCGTCCCGACCTTCCTTGCCGCCGTTGGCAGGCAGTTCGCCCGGCATGGCCACATGGTAAGCCATCACCATCCAGCAGAGCATGACAGGGTAGATCAACACGATGAAGCCGAAGGAGCCGAATATGCCGAGCAGCACGCCGGCCGTCACGGACAGGACCTTGAAGACCACGAGGAAGCAGACCGGGACGATGACGAAGAGGATGGAGGCGACATAGCCGATCGAGGTCGTTCCGGAATAGATGCCGGCCGAACGCGCAAGGTCCATGCCGCAAGAGCGGCAGGCATTGCCCAGGCGGAACCATGAGGCGAGCAGGCCGCGCTTCCCGCAGTTCGGGCAATGGCAGAGGACCCCTCGGGCGATGATGTCGCCCCGGGTGATCTTCAGCTTTGGTTCGGACATCCCAACAGCGTCCGCACGGGCAAGGGGAAGACAAGCGAAGACCCGCCCTGCCCTACACCTTAAGGAAAATCTTCTGGCGCTTGAGGAGCCAGAAGAGCGCCCACTTCACGGCGAAGATGCCGGTGACCATGACCAGCGAGGCGACGGCCGGAGGGAAGGCGCGGGCGAGCCCGCCGAACAAGGCCTGCGCGGTGAAGTCGAAGTTGATGAACTTCGCCGACATGTAGATGAGCACGGAGTTCATGCCGATGACGGCGAAGAAGGCTCCAAATCCGCGCAGCCAGCCACGTACGTCGATCGTCCAGTAAAACAAGGCCAGCAGGAGGCTACCCCAACCGCAGGTCCACAGGACGAACGAGCTGGTCCAGAGGTTCTTGTTCAAGGGGAACACGAAGCTCCAAAGGCCGCCGACAGCCAGCAGCGCGAGGCCGGCGATCGCCAGGCCGGCGGCTTTACGATCACCCGTGGCTTCTTCCGCGGAGCGGCGGAGCCAGAGTCCCGCCAAGATGCCGAGCAAGGCGTTGCCGATGGCCGGAATCACGGCGAGCAAGCCTTCGGGGTCGTGGATACCTTTATGGAGTTTGCCAGGCAATAGCAGGCGATCGACGTAGCTGGCGAAGTTGCCTTCCATCGTCAGGTCGCCGGCAGCGAAGCCTGGCGCATGGCCGAACGACAGCATCGCCCAGTAACCAAGCAGGATACCGGCGAGCCAATACCAGAGGCGCTTCGGGGTCTCGAAATTGAAAGCGAAGATGAGTTGGGCGAACATGCCCGCTAGACCGATGCGGCCGAGCACACTGCCAAGGCGCATGTTCTCGAGGCCCTTCCACTGGAGGCCGTTGTTATAGATGACTCCGAGTAGCACGAGAATCAGACCCCGCTGGATAATCTTGCGGATGACTTCCCCGCGGGCGCCTTCCGTTAGGCGACGGGTCAGCGAATAGGGCGTCGAGACGCCGGCCATGAAGAGAAAGAGCGGGAAGATGAGGTCGTAGGCCTGGAAGCCGTTCCAATCGACGTGCTTGAGCTGATCGTCGATCGCGCCCAACCAACCCCACTCGGTCAGTTTGAAGAGCGCGACAAGGATTCCGTGCCCGCCGACAATCCAGAAGAGGTCGAAGCCGCGCAGGGCATCGAGTGAGAGCAGGCGTTCCGACTTAGGGGCAGGAGTCTCCATGGGGGTGAGGAATTTCTATCCGCACCCCGCCAGAGGTCTACCTGGAAAAGGCAGAGGGGGCACGTGGGCAAGGTGACAAGGGGACAAGGAGTTACCTCCGTGCCCACTTGCCCACGTGCCAGCCTGCCCCCTCGCCGCTTTGCGGCGCTTACATGCGTTCAACCGGCTCAATGCCCAGGAGGCGCAGGCCAGTTTCCATGACGGCACAGGTGCGCGAGCAGAGCATGAGACGGCGGGCCTTCACGGCGGGGTCGTCCACGATGACGCTGTCGGCGGCATAGAAAGTACCGTAAGCGGCGGCGAGCTCATGCAGGTAGGTGCAGAGATGGTGAGGGCGGAGTTCTTCGAGCGCCTGGTCGAGCGCGGCGGTGAAAGCCAGCAACTTGCGGGCGAGCGCGATCTCGGCCGGGGTCTCCGGGTCGGTCGCGCCTTCTTCGCCCTGCCCTAAGGCCAGGCCGCTCTTGCGGAAGATCGAACGGACGCGCACCACGGCATACATCAGGTACGGCGCGGTGTTACCTTCGAAGGCGAGCAACTTGTCCCACGAGAAGGTGTAATCCATCGTGCGGTTCGACGACAGGTCGGCGTAACGCATGGCGGCGACGCCGATAGCCTTGCCGATTTCGCGACGCTCCGCTTCCGGCAGTTCCGGACTCTTGCTCGTGACGGCGTCGAAGGCGCGCTGCGTGGCCTCATCGATGAGCGCCTGCAGGCGGACAGGGTCGCCGGACTTGGTCTTAATGGCCTTACCGTCCTCGCCGAGGATCGTACCGAACCAGACGTGGCGGAGACGTGGGAGCTTGCGCTCCGAGGCCTTAAACCACTTGGCGCCGGTCACGAAGAGCTGGTGGAAGTGGTCCTGCTGGCGGCCGTCGGTGACGTAGACAATCTCGTCGGCCTTGAAGTGCTCGGTACGGTAAAGGAGCGTGGCGAGGTCGGTAGAGGCGTAGTTCGAGGACCCGTCCTTCTTGCGGACGATGAACGGCATCTTGGTCTCGGCATCGCGCGAGAAGCGCGGCTCCTCGTCATGCCAGACCACGAGCGCGCCTTCGCTCTCTTCAGCCAGCTTGTACTTCGCCAGCTCTGCGTAGACCTGGTCGACCTTGTCGCGGTAAAAGGATTCGCCGAGGATGACGTCGGTCTTGAGGCCGAACTGGTCGTAGATCCGCTGGCAGGCGGCGTTGGAGACCTCGACAATCTCCTTCCAGAGGGCGGTGTTCGCGGGGTCGCCAGCCTGGAGCTTCGCGAGTTCGGCGCGCGCGGCATCCATGAGTGCCGGGTCGGCCTTGGTGGCGACGCTACCCTCTTTGTAAAGACGCTCGAGGTCTTCGAGCGCGTTCGGGCTCTTGGCGTCCAACTGGAAACCCGCGCGGCGAATAGCGAGGATGAGGATACCAAAGTTCGTGCCCCAATCGCCGATGTGGTTATCACGGACGAGGTCGGCTCCGCAGAACTCGATGAGACGGGCGACGGCCTCGCCGATGACGATCGGGCGCAGGTGGCCAACGTGCATCTGCTTGGCGGTGTTCGGCGAAGGATAGTCGATGACGACCTTACGGCCGCTCATCAGGCGGGCCGCGCCGGCGCGCCACTTGGATTCGTCGCGATACTCGCGCAACCAGTCGCCGAGGGCGGCGGGCGTGAGCTTGAAATTGATGAAGCCAGGGCCGGCGACCTCCATCTGGACGATCTTGTCATCGAGCCCGCCCTGGGCGCGGACGGCTTCGACGAGCGCGGTGGCGAGGGCGCGCGGGTTGGCCTTGGCCTTCTTGGCGGCGGCAAGGATGCCGTTGGCCTGGAAGTCGGCGTGACGGGGATCCGACGGCTTCAGCTCCGGATGGAAGTCGGCTTCGAGGCCGGGGACGGAAGCCGCCGCCTTGCGCAGCAGGGCGTCGATTTCGCGGGCAGGATTGAACCAGACGGACATGCCTCAAGCCGTAAGCCCCTACGCCCCCTCGGCAAGCGAAGAAGGCCTGCTAGGGCCAGGGCTAGGGGCTGAGCTAGAGCAGGCGACGGGATAAGCCCCGCCCCGCTCTCACTCTGGCATCACCTAGCCCTAGCCCCGGCCCTAGCCCTGAAAGCCTATTTCAGCGTCTTGAGATAGGTGAAGAGGTCCGTGACCTGCTCGTCCGTGAAGCCGTCGAGCAGACCTTCCGGCATGAGCGAGCGTCGTAGGTATTTCGCGGACGCCACTTCGGCCTTCGGCACGCGACGATCGGCGCCGCCGGGCTGACGGAGCACGTAGGCGGTCGCGTCCTCGGAAACATAGAACGCCTCGATGACCTCGCCCGCCTTGAGTTTCACCTGGAAGATACGGTACGCGGCTTCGATCGCGGCGTTCGGGTCGATGATATTACGGATGACGGCTTCCATGCCCATCGCGCCGGCGCCGGAAAGATTCGGGCCGATGAGTCCGCCCTGCCCGTTGATCATGTGACAGGACTGACAGAGAGCGACGACGGCCTTGCCCTTGGCGGTATCGCCGGCCTTCGCCGCGAGCACGGTATATCGGGCGGTCTTCTTCTCCAGGGCCGCGAACTGCTCGCCATTGAGGAGCGGCGGCGCATCGGTAGTGCGCACAATCTTGGCGCCCTTGCCGAGCTTACCCCAGGCGGCGTCACCGCTGGCCGAAGCGAAGACGAGCGACTCCGGAAGTTTCTCGCCGGCGAAGGTGCGGGTCATATTGGTGCGGACTTCCGCTGGCTTACGCTCGACGTTCCAGATTCGGTATTCAGCGAAGGCGCCCTGCGTGCCACCCGCAGGCGTCGACCAGCCGATCGTCAGGCCAGGCAGGTCGTGAGGTTGGGCCGACTTCGAAGTGCCAGTGAGTTCGCCGTCCTGATAGACGCGAAGGATGCCGGCCACGTCACGCGTCAGGGCGATGTGCGTCCAGATCCCGACCGAAGTCGGCTTACCTGAGACGACGGCATCACGAATGGTGCCCCCCATGTAGGCACGGAAGATGCCGCCCGCGAAATTAAGGTCCAGCACGCCAGCCGCACCCAGGAGGCTATCGTTGTTGTCGATCTTGCCATCGAGACGGACCCATGTCTCCACGGTGAAGGCTCCCTTGAGAACGACGCCAGTCTTGGCGACGGCGTCATTGGAACCATCCAGGGTCAGGACGCTGCGGAACACGCCGCCGAGCTGGGTGGAGATGACCGCGAGCTCAGGACTGTCGCCCAAGGCGATGGCCAGCTTCTCGGCGACAGGCGTCTCGATATCGGCGACCGCGACGGATTTGTCAGCCAGGCCAGCGGCGATGGCCTTCGCTCCCGCCTTCGTGCCGCTGATACCGTCGAGTACGATCTTGCGGTCGTTCAGGGAAAGCGTCGGGTAGAGCTTCATTGCGAGACCCGACGCCTGCGGGGCGCGTGAGGCGACCAAAGCGCGGAGGGCGAGATTCGATACTTCCGCCGGCGACGTGCCGACGAGAGTGGCGACAGCCTCAGGTTTGGTCGTGCGCAGTTGCTGAAGCCCGATCAGCGCTTCGCGACGGGAATCGTCGCGGGCGAGCAAGGCGAGCAAATCGTCCTCCAGCCCGACCAGCTGGAAGCCGCCAATCAGCTGAGCGGCCAGGGCGCGCTCGGCGACACCTTGGGCAAGCAAGGCCTTGGCAGCCTCGGTCACGACGGGGCCGACCTTGGCCGGATCGAGGTCCGTACGAGTGACGAGCAGAAGCTCGACGACGCGACTACGGACGGAGGCGTCGGCCAGGAGTTTACGCAGGACAGCGACGCTCGACGGCTGGTCCAAAGTCTTGGCGACCGCGAAGAGCTCATCCGGGCCGGGAGCCCGGTTCAGCTGACCGACGAGTTCGGCGATGAGGGGCGCACCGACCTTCGGGTCGAGCGCGAGCGCGGCGAACATGCGTCCTTCGGCGGGGAGAGACTTCGCTTCATGCGAAGCGAGGAAGGTGGCGACGGCCTCGGGCTGACGCTCGAGATACATGCGGACGAGGAAACGCTCGAAGTCGCGCTCATAGGCGACGCCGACCTTGATCGACTTACCGCGACGGTCAGAGGCAGTGGGAGCATCGAGGGAAGGTCCGGCAAAACGCATCATCACGCCGAGCGCAGCAGGATACTTCACGGAAGCCTCGCCGAGGGTCTTGATCGCGGCGGCACGGACTTCCGCGTCAGGGTCGGCGGAGAGCGTGGCAAGAGCCTCGAAATGGGGCGACCATGCTCCGAAGTGGCGCAAGGCGTTGACCGCTTCGCGACGGATATTGCGATTCGGATCGGCAAGGAGACGCTCGGCGATCGGTCCGAGCTTATGGCTATGCTCAGCGAGGACCCAGAGGGCTTGGATGCGGCGGGCGGGCGAAGCGGCGGAATCTTCGGCGATGGCAGTCAGCGCGGCGGAGGTCGCCGCTTCGGGGCGACGATCGGCGAGCGTCTGCCAGGCGAGGTGCGCATCGGCGGTTACCTTGGAACCCAGGCGAGCGACAAGGTCAGCGGAAGAGAGCTTGGTATAGTCCGGCACCACCTGAGGAACGAAGTCCTTCGGCTTGATACGCCAGATGCGACCCGACTGCTTATCGCGGTCGGGGTGGTTGCGGGCGACCTCGTTATGGCTGATGATCTTGTTATACCAGTCGATGACGTAGAGGCAGCCATCCGGACCCATCGTCATCGCGATCGGACGGAAGAACGGGTCATCGCACGAGATGAAGTCATCCAGTTTCTCAAGGCGGTAGCCCGAGCCTTCGCGGTGCTGGCGGATCGCGTTGACCTTAGAGGTGATCGGGTTGGCGACATACATCACGCCGTCGAAGCCTTTAGGCCAGACGCCGACGTCAGAGAGGGCGAGGCCGCTCAGGCCCGTACCGCCCATCTTGAAATCAGGAGCCTGGACCGGGAACGGCGGCTGATAGGATTTAGCGAGACGATCCGCGCAACCGGGATAAAGGGCGTATTCGTGGAACGGCATCACCGGGTAGCCGTAGTCATTGGCCTCCTGGATGAACGCCTCGCCTTCGTCCGTCAGGACGAGACCCCAGATGTTACACGGCCCCGTCGAAGTGGGCTCGAAGAAGCTGCCGTCCGGGCGGAAGCGCGCCATGCGCGTGCTGGGGAAGTCGGTGACATCGCCCTTGGACGAAGTGACCTTGCCGGAATTGAACGCACCCTGCGCGAGCCAGAACCAACCGAACGGTGCGCGCGTGAACTGGTGCGGGAAAAGATGTGAGTCTTGCACGCCGAAGCCCGTGAGCAGGACCTCACGTTTGTCGGCCTTACCAGTAGCGGCGGCGTCACGCAGGAAGACGATATCGTGGCCGTGCTGCACGATCGCGCCATCCTTATAGGGCAGGACGCCTTCGGGAATCGCCAAGCCATCGGCAAAGGCACGCGGTTGGTGCAGGCCGGAAGCGAAGGGCTGGTCGAAGACGATGACCTTATCGCGAGCCTTGGACTTATAAAGCGCCTCGGCGGCGGCGGGATTCTCGTTAGCGTCGACCGGGTATTCCAGCGCGGTGCTGGACCACGCCCTACCCTGCTGATCGAAGATCAGCATGATGAACTTACCAAAGTCGGCGGACTCCTTGGCGAAGAGCTCGATTTCGAAACCTTCGGGCAGTTTGAAGAGCTTCTGCTGCTCCTCGGCCGAACGGCGGACGCCCTTCACATTGTTGTAGCTGGTGTCGCGTTTCGCCGGCGCGGCCGTGGCGGGCTCGGCCTTCTTTTCCGTCGGCTTCACCTTATCCCAGGTCAACGCACCGGGAGTGGCAGGCAGTTCTTCAATCGTGATATCCTTTGCCTGGACCTCAGCCATGCCGCCGGAGTGAATCTGGATGCCGATCTTGCCGTCAGCGGCGATATTCGGTTCGGTCTCGAGATAATCGAGCGCTGGGACCCCGTTGATCCAACTACGGATCCGATTCCCTTCGGCGAGGATACGATACTCGTTCCACTCACCTTCCTTCACGGCGGCGAGCACGGCGGCGGAATCCTTGGATTCAGCGATGACCTTGTTGCGACGGCTCTCGTCGTAGATCTTGCCGTACCAGCCTTTACCGTAGTCCACCTGATAGCCGCTCATCTCCGAGCTGTTCGGCACGCGCACGCTGCGCATCTGGATGCCGCTATTGACGAAGCCAGTGCCGGTCAGGCGCAGTTTCACGCGGAGGTCAAAATTCTGGTAGGACTTCTCGGTCGCGAGGAAGAAATTCTTCGGGACCTTCGTCGTGAGCGAGCCGCCGCGAATCTCACCGGCCTCGACGCGCCACCAAGCGGTATCGCCTTCCCAGCCGGCAAGGGTCTTGCCGTCGAACAAGGAAACCGGGGCAGCGTGGGCGGTCAGGGCGAGGAACAGGGCCAGTAAGCAGCGCATGGGAAGAGGGGGTTGATTTAAAGTTAGCCGCCCGATGGCCGCCCACAACCCTGCTCGTCATCCCATCTTGCAACCTGATTACCTCCAAAAGCACATCCGCCTCGCACCCCACGCTTGCGTCCGCCGCCTGAAACGCCTGTTTTCTCTGCATGTCTTCGACCCATAAACTCCTCCGCGACTGCACCGCGACCCTGATCCCGGCCGGGGACATCGTCGTACTCGAAGCAGGCACGGAAGTCACGGTCACCCAAGCCCTCGGCGGCTCAGTCACGGTCCGCACCCCGATGGGACTCTTCCGCATCGCCCCGGCCGACATCGAGGCCCTCGGTCCCGATGCCGTCAACCAGTACGGCAAGAAGGACGAGACGGTCATCAGCGGCCCGGTGAACCAGGAAGCCCTCTGGGAAGCGCTCAAGGGCTGCTTCGATCCGGAAATCCCGGTCAACATCGTGGACCTCGGCCTCATCTATCACCTCGAACTCTCGCCAGGCGAGCGCGGCGGGCAGAAAGTCGCCGCGAAGATGACACTGACCGCGCAAGGTTGCGGCATGGGTCCCGTCATCGCGGCCGACGCGAAGTCGAAGATGGAAGCCCTGCCCGGAGTCGAGTCCGCCGAAGTCGAGATCGTCTGGGACCCGGTCTGGAACCCGCGGATGATCTCCGAAGCGGGCCGCAAGCAGCTCGGACTCGAGTGAAGTCCACGCCCGTCCAGTCCGCGACGGCCCTCTACCTGCACGTCCCGTTCTGCGCGTCGTCCTGCGACTTCTGTTCATTCTACCAGGAGCAACCCAAGCGTAGCGAGATCGAGCGCTACCTCTCTGCGATCGAACGCGAGATGGAGCTCCACCCGCCTGGGCGCGTCGAGACCGCCTTCTGGGGCGGCGGCACGCCCGGCCTACTGCCGGCGGAAGACCTCTTACGACTCGGCAAGGCCATGACCAAGGCCGCCGGCCGGCCGGGCGAATGGTCCGTCGAACTCGCACCGTCATCAGTACGCGCCGACAAGCTCGCCGCGCTGAAGGAGATCGGCGTCACGCGCGTCTCGATGGGCGTGCAGAGTTTCGACGACGCCACGCTCGACGCACTCGGCCGCCGTCACTCGCCGAAGCAGATCATGGAAGCGTGGGAACTCATCGAAGCCGCCGGCTTCGCTTCACGCAACCTCGACCTCATCTTCGCCATCCCCGGGCAAGACGAAAAGCGCTGGACCGACGACCTACATCGGGCGATGTCGCTCAAGCCCGACCACCTTTCGACCTATTGCCTGACCTTCGAGGAAGACACCGCGATGTTCGTGAAGCTCTCGCAGGGCAAGGTGAAGATCGACCGCGAACTCGAAGCGCACCTCTATCGACGCACCTGGGAGACGCTCGAAGATGCTGGCTACGCCCAGTATGAGACCTCGAACTTCGCCCGCGCCGGACATGCTTGCCGGCATAACCTCATCACGTGGGAGATGGGCGCCTGGATCGGCTACGGCCCGTCTGCCTCGTCGCAGTGGGGCGCCCGCCGCTGGACGAACCCATCGAATCTCGACCAGTGGATCAAGGGCATCGAAGCCAGCCAACCCGTACTCGAGCAGGTCAAGAACCTCAGCCCCGCTGACCTACTCTGCGACGCCCTCGTCTTCGGCCTGCGCCTCAACGCCGG
>Ga0194048_10000733_pt1 | contig 16030 bp, 13 predicted proteins | sample JunL225m_MetaG_FD_161685 | JGI IMG/M metagenome (GOLD analysis project Ga0194048, IMG submission 161685) | Anoxic zone freshwater microbial communities from boreal shield lake in IISD Experimental Lakes Area, Ontario, Canada - Jun2016-L222-5m | ecosystem: Environmental > Aquatic > Freshwater >...
ATCCCCCAAGGTAAAGAGCTTTTGTAGTAGTTCACTAGACTCAGTACCGCAGTTTGTTGCTTCATAAAATCGAATTAGATATCTTCTGATCCGCTAGGGTCGGTGATACCGAAACGGCGCATTTTGATGTAGAGACTTTGTCTAGAAAGACCTAACATGTCTGAGGCAGACACACGATTATTCATGGTTAATTCTAGGGCAGACAGAATACACATTTTTTCGATCATATCAGTAGTTTCACTGACAATATCCTTCAACGGAACACGACCTACAAGTTCAGTGAGTTTAGTTGCAGTTTGTTTGAGATCGCTAGTTGCTTGGCTACGTTGTGAAAGGCGCTGGCCAATGTGACGGATACTAAATCCAATATAAGATTCGACAGCATTCACTACTTTGACGGCTGATACCTCAACTTCCATACCATTTGAATTACCATGTGGAACAATACTAGTAATGTAATGTTTGATGGAGTTTTTATCTTTTAAGTTATTGAGGATGACTCGTAAATCGATACTTGCTCTTCCCAACCAGTTATCAATTGGCTCATCTTGCAAATCAGAGGCTTTATCGACTTGCGTCATTTCCAAAAAGGTCTGATTGCTGGTCATGATTTTGCCCTCTAAATCTGTAATTACGAAGGCATCGGTAGAGAATTGAACAGCATTTAATAAGCGCTCAGAATTAGGATCTATTTTAAAGTCTTCACGAATTTGAGAGAGTGGCGTTACATTAATGAGAAACACTGTTTGATTTTCTTCTCTTAAGAAATTCACAGTTATCTCAGCAAGCGTGCCATTCTTCACTAACTTTACCCCGGCTTTTTTTGGGGTATTTATATTTCTAGAAGCATTGAGTAATTCTTGCAATTGTGTAAAGTCATTCATATCCACAAATTCAGATATCGACCGGCCAAGCATACGACGACCTTTATCAGCCATCAGTGTTTGTGCAATAGAATTTACTTCAGTGATTTTGAAGGTACTACCATCAATAATGACGTGCGCATTAATACTCAAATCAAATAGTTGACGGTAGCGTGCTTCAGCAAAGCGTAAACGTAAATAATCTGTTTCGATAGCCTGTTGAGCTTCCACTAAGCGCTGTTGAAGATTAGCTAAATTTCGAATGTCACGACAAATACCTAGGATTTTATTATCTTTAGTCAGGTGTAATGCTGATGCCATTAAAGGGAGATCAGGATTATTCGGTACACAAATATTAATTTGACGCCATTTTTGTGTATTTTCAGGATTGACAGGGGACAGCAGGGACTCAATTTTTTTCCGACTTTCGGGGGTTGAGCTTTCTACCCAAGTTTTACCAATCAATACTTTTAAATGACTAAATCCGGGAGTTTGGGTATTTAGCACATCTTCAATAACCCCGTTTTGATCCATGATGAATACAGTGTCAGCCACATGGCTAACTAAATCAGCGGCCATGACTGAATCTATATTGTCAATTGAATTTGACGTGTTATTGAATTGGGTGTTCAATTGGAAGCCCATCTGTAAATTTGATTAAACATTGATTGTAGTATTCTTTTTACAGGGACTTTCAATTAATTTATTCCTTGGTTCTTTTTTTGTCCAACGATAATTTCTGCCTGTCGAATAGCATCATTGGCATCACAGGATTTAATCTCCGCTTGAATATCATCAAAAAGCTCAGGATCAGTTGAGTAAAGTGGTCCGCCTAACATAAACGCTACATTAGGATTCATTGATCTAGATCTTAACGATGAGATGAGTTGATTAACTCCTTCGAGTTGTTCGCTATATCCAACCGATATGCCAATGACATCGAACCACTGTGAAAAAATTAAATTATTAATTTGTTCTACAGATAAATTGGGTTCTCCCCAAACTCTCCATCCAGCTTTTCTGAAAAACTCTGCCACAATAAAAAGCCCTAAGGTATGTTGAGACTTTGGTGCAGGAATCAATAATGCATTAAGATTTTCAATGGGCATACTATGCTTTTTCTGAAAATCTTTTGTTAGATCGTACAGAATATGTTGTAGTCGCCACAAGCCAATAGTTACATCGCTAAATGTACATATATCTTCTTCCCAAAGTACGCCAAGTTTTCTTGCTGTAGTGGGGATTAGGTCCAGATAAATCGATTCAATAGATACTTGTTTATTCATGAGTTTCTTGACGAATTCCATACAAGTATCTTGAGTGCCATTAATAGATAAGCTAACTAGAAGATCGACTTCTTGGGGGTGAATTTTTCTCTGTCCTGAAGTGGCCAAATCTTCTATATGAGAGTTTGCTTGATGACTCACCAGCAGTCTTGGAATAATTTCTTTGTCAAGCATTTGAATCAAAATATCGACTGATTCTTGGGATGATGAATCATTACTACTCTCGATATCGAGGCAGTTTTCCTCTTGAGTAAAACTTGAGTTGTGGTTGTGCCTCATTAACTTCTCCAAAAGGATAGTGTTTATACGTTCTAAAGGCTTAACCATACTCCGCTCCATGGTAATGAAAATTGGGGAAAATACCGTAAAGTTAAATTTACGCTTATTTTTTCAATGTGTCTAATTAATTTTACACTAATTAGGGAAAGCCCTATGTTGTGTAAATTATTTTAAGCGTAAACTTTAGTTGACAGTCGCATTAAATAACACCAATAGGCATATAAAAATGAGTGAGAAGAGCAAACTTCTTTATACACCAGAACAGCGTATCAAGCGAGACAAAACTATTTGGACTCTCGTCCAAGGTGTATTGGCGCCTTTACAGTTTTTAGTGTTTTTAGTCAGTATTACTTTAGTTATTCGATTTCTCATGACTGGAAAAGATTATGAAATTGCAAACTATTCCATCTTATTAAAAACATTTGTACTACTTCTCATTATGGTGACGGGGTGTATTTGGGAAAAAGTCGTATTTGATAAGTACTTATTTGCCCAGGCGTTCTTCTGGGAAGACGTCTTTAGTATGCTCGTGATCTTCTTGCATTTATCGTATGTATATTGTTTATTTACAGATGCAGTAAGCCCGGACTCGTTGATGATTCTGGCTTTGTGTGCCTATGGTGCTTACTTTATTAACGCCGCCCAGTTCCTGTGGAAATTGCGTGTGGCTCGAAAAGAATATGAAGCGTTGCAAAAAAAATCGACCCATCAATCACCAGAAATCTTTAATCAAGGATACGCATCATGAATGCAGTGATTCCAATCCAACAATTACGGTCAACTGGGTGTGGTACTCCTCCAGAAGTCATCCGTGAGCGTGGTCAACGTGAGGTCTTCTGTGGTTTAACGGGAATCATTTGGATGCATCGCAAGATTCAAGATGCATTTTTCTTAGTGGTAGGTTCAAGAACATGTGCGCATTTGATTCAGTCCGCAGCTGGCGTTATGATTTTTGCAGAACCACGCTTTGCCACAGCCATTATTGATGAACGCGATTTAGCAGGACTTGCAGATGCCAATGCCGAGCTCGATAAAGTTGTTAACAGATTACTCGCAAGAAGACCTGATATTAAATTACTTTTTCTCGTTGGATCATGCCCTTCCGAAGTAATTAAATTAGATTTACACCGCGCAGCAGGTCGACTAGATAAGCAGTTTGGACCAAATGTTCGGATTCTAAATTACTCTGGTAGCGGTATTGAAACCACCTTTACGCAAGGTGAAGACGCTTGCTTAAATGCACTTGTTCCTCAGTTGCCTCAGACCCAAGAAAAATCTATGATGGTAGTAGGTTGTTTACCGGATATAGTTGAAGATCAGTTTTCGCGACTCTTTAAAGAGATGGGAATCCATGAGGTCAGTTTCTTTCCTCCAAGAAATTCAAGGGCATTGCCTGTAATTGGACCTAATACCCAATTTATTCTAGCCCAACCCTTCTTGGGTGACACGGTAAGATCATTGGAGTCCCGGGGTGCAAAGATGCTCTCAGCTCCCTTCCCATTTGGTATTGAAGGAACTACCGCATGGTTATCCGCAATTGCGAAAGCGATGGGAATTGCTCAAGACCTCTTTGAAAAAGTGGTTGCGCCGAAAAAAGCGCGTGCTGAAATGGCATTGGCCCCGTTAAAAGAAACATTACAAAACAAAAAAATATTCTTTTTCCCAGATTCACAATTAGAAATACCTCTCGCAAGGTTTTTAAATCGTGAGTTAGGAATGCAACTCACCGAAGTAGGTACTCCGTATTTGCATAAGCAGATTTTAGAAAAAGAATTAGAGTTGATGCCTAATGATGTGCAGTTATCAGAAGGACAGGACGTAGAAAAGCAATTAGATCGTTTGAAGTTGGCTAACCCCGATATGGTGGTTTGTGGATTGGGTCTTGCTAATCCACTTGAGTCAGAAGGTTTTACCACCAAATGGGCAATCGAGCTTGTCTTTAGTCCCATTCATGGCTATGACCAGGCTGCCGATTTAGCTGAATTATTTGCAAGACCCTTACGTAGAAAAGCAAAGCTTCAGTTCAATACGGAGGTCTTATGCAGTTAACCTTATGGACCTATGAAGGGCCTCCACATGTGGGTGCGATGCGAATTGCAACCGCCATGAATGAATTGCATTATGTGCTTCATGCGCCGCAGGGAGATACTTATGCGGATCTTTTATTCACGATGATTGAGCGTTTACCAAAAAGACCGCCAGTAACCTACACAACATTCCAAGCACGTGATCTTGGTGGCGATACCGCAAACTTATTTAAGAATGCCGCTAAAGAATCATATGAGCGTTTTAAGCCGCAGGCGATGATTGTGGGTGCCTCTTGTACTGCAGAATTAATTCAAGATGATCCAGGTGGTTTATCGAAAGCGCTTAACTTACCAATACCAGTCATCCCCTTAGAGCTCCCTTCTTATCAGAAGAAAGAAAACTGGGGAGCTTCTGAAACTTTTTATCAAATTGTGCGTCACTTAACAGTGCAAGATACCAAAATACCTGCCGCAACACATGTCAGTCAGCGCCAAGAAAAATTGGCTGCAGGTAAAAACCCAAGTTGCAATATTTTAGGACCAACTGCACTTGGTTTTAGACATCGTGACGATGTGAAGGAAGTTAGCAAGATGTTAACGATGTTGGGGATTGAAATTAATGTTGTTGCGCCTCAAAGTGCAAGCCCAGCAGATATCGCCAGAATTCCGCAAGCAGACTTTAATGTGGTTTTATATCCTGAAATTGCGCAAACAACTGCCTCATGGCTTTCTAGAATGTATGGCCAACCTTCTACAAAAGTAGTGCCAATTGGGGTCAATGCCAGCATTGACTTTATGAAAGAAGTTGCTGCGTTAGCAGGGATTTCAGAAGAAAAAGTTTTGAAAGAAATTCAGTCAAATTCATCCTGGTATGCACGGTCTGTGGATTCTACATACTTGACAGGTAAGCGGGTCTTTATTTTTGGTGATGCAACACACGTGATTGCCGCTGCCAGAATTTCTCGGGACGAGATGGGATTTCAAGTAGTTGGTATGGGTACTTATTCGCGAGAGTTTGCAAAGGATGTTCGTGAAGCCGCGAAGTCTTATGGCCTTGAAGCACTCATTACAGATGATTATTTAGAAGTTGAAGAAAAGGTTGCGGAACTTTCCCCGGAGTTGGTGCTTGGCACGCAAATGGAACGCCATATTGCCAAGCGTTTAGGAGTGCCTTGCGCAGTTATATCTGCTCCAGTCCACGTCCAAGATTTTCCGGCACGTTACGCCCCACAAATGGGTTTTGAGGGTGCGAATGTGATGTTTGATACATGGATTCATCCACTTATGATGGGCTTAGAAGAGCACCTCATCATGATGTTTAGGGAAGATTTTGAATTTAATAGTAATGTCCCAGCGTCACATTTAGGGCATGGAGGAGGTGCGCAAGCGACCACAACTCGCGCGCCAGAATCTCCCGCTTATTTTGAAACAGAAGTACCAGTGATACATCAAGAGCAGCATGACCAACATGAAAAGCTCACAACGCATGAACAACACACAACACCACAAATATCTGTTGATGGACCTGCAGAATGGTCTGCAGATGCCCTAAAAGAATTAGGGAAGATTCCATTCTTTGTTCGTGGCAAGGCGCGGCGTAATACAGAGAAGTATGCAAGTGAGCAAGGTATGCAGCAAATCACTTTGGAGACGCTTTACGATGCAAAAGCATATTACAGTCGTTAATAAAACGCCTCTGAAATTTGTACTTGTGACGATGGATACCCATCTGATGAGTGCAAGTGAGAAGGCAAATTACGCACTGAAACGTGAGTTGCCAAATTTAGAATTTAAGATCCATGCCGCAGCAGGATGGGAAAGTTCGCCTGAGAAGCTTGCCGAGTGTAAAAAAGATATTGCTGAAGCAGATATCGTAGTAACTACGATGTTATTTTTGGAAGATCACTTTAATCCAATCTTAGCTGATTTAAAGGCACGTCGTGATCATTGCGATGCAATGGTGTGTGCCATGTCGGCATCAGAAGTTGTGCCACTCACTAAGATGGGTGATTTTGATATGAGTAAGCCTGCTAGTGGGCCACTTGCGTTACTCAAAAAAATGCGTGGTTCGAAAGAGAAAAAAACGACTGGTGGGGCAGCGCAAATGAAAATGTTGCGTCGCCTACCGAAGATTCTCAAATATATTCCAGGAACTGCTCAAGATGTGCGCGCCTATTTTTTAACCTTGCAATATTGGTTAGGTGGCTCTGAAGAGAATATGTACCATATGGTTCGTTTCTTGATTCATAAATATGCCAAAGGTCCACGTGCAACATTAAGAGATTCCAAGAGCAAAATTGTTGAGCCAGTGATGTATCCTGAATTAGGTGTTTATCATCCAAAAATAAAGGGACGTATTGGTGAAGAGTTAAGTCTCGTACCCAAACTAGTACCTGATGGTAAGGCGAAAGGTAAGATTGGCATCTTACTTTTACGCTCCTATGTGTTAGCTGGCAATACCCAACATTATGATGCGGTTTTTGCTGCGCTTGAAGCACGTGGTTATCAGGTAGTTCCCATCTTTGCGGCGAGCTTAGATGCAAGACCAGCCATTGATCAGTTCTTTATCAAAAATGGTAAATCTGCGGTAGACGCCATGATTTCATTAACTGGATTCTCACTCGTTGGTGGACCTGCATATAACGACTCGAAGGCTGCCGAAGAGATTTTAGGAAAACTGGATATTCCTTACATAGCAGCGCACCCGGTTGAGTTTCAAAACTTGTCGGATTGGGGTAGTTCAGAGCGTGGACTATTACCTGTGGAGAGCACACTCATGGTTGCGATTCCAGAATTAGATGGCGCAACAAATCCAATGGTTTATGGCGGACGATCAGGTGCCCCAGGTACATCTTGTACCGGTTGCCATCGTAATTGCACATTTACAGAAGTCAATAATGTGAACGACATGTTTACCTGTGTTGAGCGAGTTGATATGCTCGCGGCAAGAATGGATAAATTAGTTTCGCTTAAAAAATCTACCCACCATGATCGTAAAGTAGCTCTTGTTATTTTCAATTTCCCACCAAATGCTGGCAGAGTTGGAACAGCGGCTTATCTTGGTGTATTTGAGTCTATTTATGAAACCATGGCGCGCATGAAGCATGATGGTTATCAAGTTGATATGCCCGCGAATGTTGACGAGTTAAGAGATTCACTCTTGCATGGTAACGCGCAAGATTACAACACGGATGCTAATGTACATTTCAAGATTGCAGCGAATGATCACATTCGTCGTGAAACTTGGTTAAAAGATATTGAAAAGCAGTGGGGACCAGCACCTGGGAAGCAATTGAGTGATGGTTCTAATATTTTTGTTTTAGGTAAGCAATTTGGCAATATTTTGGTAGCCGTACAGCCAGGCTTTGGTTATGAAGGCGATCCAATGCGTTTGTTGTATGAAAAAGGTTTCACACCAACGCATGCCTTCTCGGCATTCTATCGCTATCTACGTGAAGATTTTGGAGCGCACGTAGCACTTCATTTTGGAACGCATGGCGCTTTAGAGTTTATGCCAGGCAAGCAGACTGGATTATCAGGTAATTGCTGGCCAGATCGCTTGATTAAAGACCTTCCTAACGTTTACTTATATGCATCGAATAACCCATCTGAGGGAGCTATTGCCAAAAGACGTTCTGGTGCAACTTTAATTAGTTATTTAACACCACCGATTGCTCAAGCGGGACTATATAAAGGTTTAGCAGACTTAAAGGCATCAGTAGAACGATATCGTTTATTACCCGTAGATGATAACGATGCGGCCAATGTGAATGAGAGAGAGCAACTCAGTGAGTTAATTCTTAGCCAAGCCACAACGATTGAAGTGATTCCAACAAATACCTCCTGGGCTGACTTAAATCAAAAACAGATTAGTGCAGAGGTCGTGAGATTAAGTGAAGAGCTGTTGGAATATGAATATGCATTAATTCCAGAAGGCTTGCATGTCATCGGCAAGAAAAAAGAATTAAGTACAAGTCTAGAGATGTTAAAGAGTATGGCGAAGTTTAGCGTTGACGTCACACTCGACGATAAAGTATTTGTTGATATCGCAAAGGGTGCATTGCCGCAAGAAATTATTTTAGCGCATCAACTTGGTCGGATTGAAAACATTCAAAAGATTATTACTGACTTACAAACCGCCTATGGGCTGATGCAAATGGATAGTGAGTTAGACGGAGTTATGAACGCTTTAGATGGTAAATATATTCCGCCAGCACCTGGAGGAGACGTCTTACATAATTTAGATGTGTTGCCAACCGGTCGTAACTTACATGGTTTTGATCCTTTCCGCATTCCAAGTCAATATGCAGTTAAAGACGGTGCTCAACAGGCGCAGCGTATTTTAGATCGCCATACTGCAGATGGACATGAACTCCCAGAGTCCATTGCGCTAGTATTGTGGGGAACAGATAACTTAAAAACAGAAGGTGCTCCCATTGGACAAGTCCTAGCTTTAATGGGTGCTGAGCCACGTTTTGATGGTTATGGGCGATTAGTGGGAGCAACCTTGATTCCATTAGAAAAATTGGGTCGTCCGCGGATTGATGTAGTGGTATCAATTTCTGGAATCTTTAGAGATTTAATGCCACTTCAAATTAAATTACTTGCCCAGGCGGCTTTGATGGCAGCCAGTGCTGAAGAACCTAGTGAGCAAAATTTTGTGCGTAAACATGCGCTCGATTACATGGCGCGGATGGGTTGTGATATGGAAACAGCAGCGTTACGCGTATTTGGTAATGCAGATGGCACCTATGGATCAAATGTTAACTTACTCATTGATAACAGCAAATGGGATGATCCGGAAGAGTTATCAAATACGTATAAGAAGCGTAAAGGCTTTGCATACGGTGTGAGTGGTAAGCCGCAAATGCAAAAAGCTGAGTTACTCGACGGGATATTTGCTGATGTATCACTTACCTATCAGAACTTGGATTCTGTAGAGCTTGGCGTCACCACAATTGATACCTACTTCGATACCTTAGGAGGTATCAGCCAAGCCGTGAAGCAAGCCAAAGGGGGCGTTGCAACACCGGTTTATATTGGCGACCAAACTTCTGGCAAGGGAACGGTACGTTCTTTAGATGAGCAAGTTAATTTAGAAACTAGAACTCGCATGCTCAACCCAAAGTGGTATGAAGGTATGTTAAAGCATGGTTTTGAAGGTGTTCGTCAAATTGAGACGCACCTCACTAATACATTTGGCTGGTCAGCAACAACAGGTCAAGTTCAGCCATGGGTGTATCAACAAATTACAGAGACATTTGTTCTCGATGATCAGATGCGTGAGCGCTTAGCAGAGTTAAATCCAAGCGCAACCGCAAAAGTAGCCAATCGTTTGCTTGAAGCAAGCGAGAGGCAGTATTGGAAACCATCCGCACAGGATCTTGCGAAGTTGCGTCAATTTGCTGAAGAGTTAGAAGATCGACTTGAAGGCGTTTACCAAGGAGTAGCTATTTCATGAACACAGTCTCAGTACCAATGTCCGTATTAAAAACTGCCAAACCACCAGATGGAGACGGTAGTGTCCAAGTTCATCTTGATCCGAATGTCAAAATTGGAAATGCTAAAGTTTTTGCGATTTACGGTAAGGGGGGTATTGGAAAAAGCACGACATCTTCGAATTTGTCAGCAGCATTTTCTAAATTAGGTAAGCGTGTCTTACAAATTGGTTGTGATCCAAAGCATGACTCGACTTTTACTCTGACGGGAAAGTTAGTCCCAACGGTTATCGATATTTTAGAGACTGTGGATTTTCATGCAGAAGAACTCAAGATTGAAGATTTTGTTTATTCAGGCTATAACGGGGTGATGTGTGTTGAAGCAGGTGGCCCTCCAGCTGGAACCGGATGTGGTGGATATGTGGTGGGGCAGACCGTCAAACTCCTCAAAGAGCATCATTTACTTGAAGATACGGATGTGGTTATTTTTGATGTATTAGGTGATGTCGTCTGTGGTGGTTTTGCTGCACCCTTGCAGCATGCTGATAGAGCGCTGATTGTTACAGCCAATGATTTTGACTCCATCTTTGCGATGAATCGCATTGTTCAGGCGATCGCGGCTAAAGCTAAAAATTACGATGTGCGTTTAGGTGGTGTGATTGCCAATCGAAGTGCAGGTACTGATCAAATTGACAAATTTAATAAAAGAGTTGGTTTAAAGACGATGGCTCATTTCCCTGATTTAGATGCCATACGCCGTAGTCGCCTTAAAAAATGTACGATTTTTGAAATGGAAGAAACTCCTGAAATCGTTGCAGTTCAAAACGAATATTTACGTTTAGCTGCATCTTTGTTAGAGGAACTACCTCCCATTGAAGCAGAAAGTTTAAAAGACCGTGAAATTTTTGATTTATTAGGATTCGATTAATGACAACAATACGATACGAAAAAAAACGTAGTGAGTTAGAAGAGTATTTTGACCGGACTGCAGCACAAGCTTGGGCGAGATTAACCTCTGATGCACCAGTCAGTGGGATTCGTGCAACGGTTCGCGCAGGTAGAGATCAAACCCGTGAAATTTTGCTGAGTCGATTACCGCAAAATTTATCTGGAACTAGAATATTAGATGCGGGTTGTGGGACTGGTGCATTAGCAATTGAGTTAGCCAAGCGTGGTGCGCATGTGATTGCCGTAGATTTGTCATCTACTTTAACGGATTTAGCAAAAGCAAGAATTGATCCCAGTCTTTCCCATTTAGTAGAGTTTCATGCAGGTGACATGTTAGATCCAAAATTTGGTTATTTTGATTATGTGGTTTGTATGGACTCAGTGATTCATTATCAAGGTGGTGACAAGGTGTCGGTTTTAAGTCAGTTGGCAAAAAATACCCAGAAAAAGATTATTTTTACCTTTGCCCCGAGTACTTTCGCGCTTGAACTCATGATACGAACTGGAAAGTTATTTCCGAAAAAAGATCGCTCGCCTTTTATTGTGCCGATTGCAGAATCAACAATTCGAAGAGACATCGATAATGCGGATGATTTGCAGGATTGGGAAGTTACGTTTACGCAAAAAGTGTCGAGTATGTTTTATAAATCTCAAACCATGGAAATTACTAAAAAATGACGCTGCCCTTCATGGTCAATAAAAAAACTTGGCAGGCGTTAAGTCCAACCCTACTTCCATTTGCGGATGTAGTGAGTAAAGACTTACCTCTTTCCAGATTGTTGCGCCTTTCCCTATTTCAAGTGACAGTTGGGATGGCTGCGACATTATTGATTGGGACTTTAAATCGCGTATTAATTCTTGAGATGGGAGTTGCTGCATGGTTGGTCGCACTGATGGTTGCTTTGCCTTTGGTTTTTGCGCCATTTAGAGCTTTAGTCGGCTTTAAATCTGACCAACATCGTTCTGTATTGGGCTGGAGACGAGTCCCTTATATATGGATTGGGACTTTATTGCAATTTGGTGGATTATCTATCATGCCATTTGCTTTGATTCTTTTGTCTGGGGATACGCATTGGCCGATTTGGTTCAGTCACCTGGCTAGTGGTCTAGCTTTCTTACTGGTTGGTGCAGGAATGCAGACGACACAAACTGCTGGATTGGCTTTGGCGACAGATATCGCCTCCGAGGAATCGCGCCCTCGCGTTGTCGCTTTGATGTATGTCATGTTGTTAGTGGGGATGGTTATAAGCGGGGTTATCTTTAGTTTCTTCTTAAACCCTTTTACACAAATCCAATTAATTCAGGTGATTCAGGGCGCAGCCTCCGTCACACTTATCTTAAATATTATTGCGCTTTGGAAGCAAGAGGCGAGACGTCCGAATATGACCAACCCTGCCATAAAAACACCTGATTTTAAAGAAAGTTGGAGTCAATTTGCTAAGCAAGACAAGATTAAACGTTTCTTAGTTATGCTAGGTTTAGGAACGGCTGCATTTAGTATGCAAGATATTATTTTAGAGCCTTATGGTGGCGAGATTCTTCACTTAAGTGTTTCACAAACAAGTTTACTCACAGCACTCATGTCAGGTGGTGCACTTTGTGCCTTTGCCCTTGCAGCTCGCTGGTTATCCAAGGGTATGGACCCATATCGTATAGCAGGATTTTCTTTAATTGTTGGACTTGTTGCATTTTCTGCAGTGATATTTGCAGAGCCGATGAACTCAACTTTACTCTTTAGATTTGGTGCAACCGCTATCGGTTTTGGAGCTGGCCTTTTTTCCGTAAGTACTTTAATTATTGCAATGCAAATGGAAAACTCTGGGATGACGGGGATGGCGATTGGAGCATGGGGCGCAGTCAATACAACTTCGTCAGGTATTGCGATTTCCTTGGGAGGAATAATTCGTGACGTAATTTCTGACCTTGCACAAAAAGGATATTTGGGAGATGCATTAGAAAATCCTGCGATTGGATATCAGTTTGTTTATCACATCGAAATCTATTTAATGTTTGCAACCTTAATTGCCCTAGGACCTTTAGTTGTTTATCAAAGGAAAAGGGCATCAACCACAAAATTTGGATTGGCTGATTTACCCAGCTAATTATTTAAAAGGAGGAAGTTATGACAGGCTTTGGAGCAATTACACCTAACTGGGATGTGGCATCACTAGTATTTACCTTATTTATTCTTTTCTTTATTGGTTTAGTCGTCTATTTGACATTAGAGAGTAAGCGTGAGGGGTTTCCTTTGGAATCTGAGAGGTTTGGTCAGATTACGAATGAGGACGGTTTAATCATGATGCCAAAAGCAAAGGTATTTCATACAGAATCTGGTCAAGATTATTTTGCGCCGTTAGCAAAGGCACCAGCGCCAGAGGTATTAAATGCCCAACCTGCACATCATATGAGTGGTGCACCTTTAATCCCCGTAGGAAATCCATTACTTGCAGGAGTGGGACCGGGTTCTTATGCGAACCGTGCAGATGTTCCAGATGTTGGATTGCATGGAGAGCCGCGTATTGTTCCCCTATCAAGGTTACCTAGTTTTAAGGTTCATCCTAAAGATATCAACCCAATTGGTATGAGTGTGTATGGTGCAGATCTAGAGGTGGCTGGAACAGTTTGTGACTTGTGGGTAGATCATATGGAGTCCATGATTCGTTATTTAGAGATTCGTTTGCCCGCTGGAGATCATGTTTTAGTACCTCAGCCATTTGCTTTAAATAAAGCAGATGGCGTCAAGGTTCAAGCCATCTTAGCGGATCAATTTACATTGGTTCCAAAAACCAAAAGTAATGAACAGATTACTTTGTTAGAGGAAGAAAAAATTATGGCGTATTTTGGGGCGGGACTTTTATATGCAACGCCTGATCGCCAGGAGCCACGTGCATGAGAACTGAACTCAATAACGGTCGCGAGTTTGAATTAGAGGCTCAATATGGATTACCTGAAAGCCTTCCAGAAGGAGAATATGTCATTTGGCAAGGCTCTCCAGATGTCTGGAGGATGGCTAAAGAGGTATTTTATATTCGTCCGGTAATTGCGTATTTTGTCTTTTTGATGGTCTTTAGCGTGTTTGATGGAATTGCGTTAGAACATACGATTCCTACAATTGTTATTTCGGCAGCATGGATGTTTGCATTAAGTTTGGTTTGTATAGGTCTTTTGTATTGTTTAGCTTATTTCACGGCCACTACAACTGTATATACGATGACTAATCGACGTATTGTGATGCGCATCGGCATTGCGCTGACCTTATCGTTTAATTTACCTTTTAAAGAAATTATTAGTGCTGATTTTAAAGAAAAGAAAGATGGATTTGGGAATATTCCATTACGTATTAGCACAACGACCAAAATTGCTTATTTTCATTTATGGCCACATGCAAGACCATTGCGCTTTAATAATCCTGAGCCAATGCTTCGAAATATTAAAAATGTCAAAGATGTTGCAACACTCCTCACAAACGCTTGGGCTACAGAAAATAAAATAGCAGTAACTCAAGCGCCCGTGAAGTCCCCGATGAGCAATCCTGAGATTGTAAGGTCTGGATTGGGCGTTGGGTTATCTAATGATTTAGGTCTAACCTAAGGCGACTACCATGAGCTACGTTTTCCCATCACCCAAAAGAACCTCTTCATTTAAAGCACCAATTATTTGCTTGATGATTGCTATTTTAGGGTTTACATTCGATCATTTATTTTTAAATGAAAGATCTCAAGATGTTGATTTGCGGCCAGCGCAGGTCAAGACGCTTAAATTTGAAGATCGGGATGATGGTGGGGTAACTGTAATTGATGCAAATACCAATCAAGTCATTGATGTGGTGCAAGGTGAAGCAGGATTTGTTCGAGGAATTTTACGAACGATTGCCCGTGAAAGACGTATTCGGGGGATTGGTAAAGATGCACCAATTCGTTTGATTGCATATACTGACGGACGGTTGGTTTTGCAAGATACAGCAACGAATACAAATATTGAGCTAGGGTCTTTTGGGTCTGGCAATGTAGAAAATTTCAGAGTTTTTTTAAATAATAACAACTCATAGGAAACAGCATGTCACGTCAAGTAGATTACTCATTAGATATGGCCAATACCTGGGAGGACTTGTATGCGCATGTCGATATACAAGGAGTTGATATCGGTCCTGGAGATGCTATTCAGTTACATCGGGTTCCAGTAGAGTTAGCTTACGGACAAAAAAGATTTGTTCAGGGTAAGGCGTCCTATTTCAAAGCAAGTGCAATGAAAAGGTGGTTTATTAAGACTTTTTCTCGCTTTGAAATTACGATGCTATATGAAGTTAGTTTTTCATCAACAAGATTTTCAAAACAGCGCGCAGAACAAATCAATCAACACATAGATAATAAAAGGAGAAACTCATGAACACATTAGCTCCCGAGTTTAAAGATGCTCACCCCATCAATCTTTCTACAGATAAGGCTTTAGAGAACACGGTATTAAGCCCGCGTTTTTATACCACTGATTTTGAGGAATTGGATGGTATGAAAATTGATAGCATGCGTCAAGAATGGGATAAATTAATGGCAGAATTTGCTTCTGATCCTAATCAAGCTCATTTTCAACGACCAGAGGATATGCTCAAAGATTATTCGCAGCTACCTGAAGGTTTATATCAGGAGTTTTTGGATTTCTTAATTAGTTCGATTACTTCAGAATTTTCGGGATGTGTGTTGTATGCTGAAATTAAAAAGAAAGTCAATAATCCGGATTTAAAGGACTTATTTGGTTATATGGCTAGAGATGAGAGTCGTCACGCCGGATTTATTAACCAGTGGTTAAAAGACTTTGGGATTGGCGTAGATTTAGGATTTTTAGCAAGAACTAAAAAATACACTTTCTTTAAACCAAAATTCATTTTCTATGCAACGTATTTGTCCGAGAAGATTGGTTATGCAAGATATATCAAGATTTTCAGAATTGTTGATAAGAATCCTGAAATTCGTTTTCATCCGATATTTTTGTGGTTCGAGAGATGGTGTAATGATGAATTCCGCCATGGCGAGGCCTTTGCTGTCTTGATGCGTTCGGACCCTAAATTATTAACTGGCATCAATCGTTATTGGATTCGTTTCTTCTTATTGGCAGTATATGCAACGATGTATGCAAGAGATCATTCTCGCGTTGAGTTTCATAAGGCCTTAGGAGTTTCACCAACACAATATGAT
>Ga0194048_10000734_pt1 | contig 16006 bp, 16 predicted proteins | sample JunL225m_MetaG_FD_161685 | JGI IMG/M metagenome (GOLD analysis project Ga0194048, IMG submission 161685) | Anoxic zone freshwater microbial communities from boreal shield lake in IISD Experimental Lakes Area, Ontario, Canada - Jun2016-L222-5m | ecosystem: Environmental > Aquatic > Freshwater >...
CCATAATTTTAAGGCGGGAGATGATGGCATCTTGGAACCGGGCGAGATTCTCTGGCAGCGGGACAGCGAGGAGGACGCCGTCGACGCGATATCGGATGCGTAAGTTCGTCTCCTGCGGCTCGAAGTGCACGTCCGTGGCGCCTTCGGCGACCGCCTGCGTGAGCACATCGGTGACGAAGCGGACTACGGCCGCATCCTGGTCGGCTTCCACATCCGACGGGGCGGCTTCATATTCATCAAGCCCATCGCCTTCGTCATCAAGGCTGCCGGAGCCGACGCCGTAATTCTCGTTGATGAGCTGAGCCACGCGTTCGGGCGGAGCCAAATACCATTTCGGGCGGCGGGTGGCAAAGGTCGCGACCCAGTGGGCGGTGTCGTGGTCGGGAGGAAGTGAGGTGACGAGATGCAGACGACCGACTTCAGCCCCAGGCATCAGCGTCGGGACAACTTGGGCTTCGGAGGCAATACGCGCGGGCAGAATCTTTAGTCCTTCTGGATCAATGGCGGGCTCGTCGAGCACCTCAAGGCCCGTGAGTTTCGACAGTTCGGCGAGCAAGGCAGCTTCATCGAGGCCTAAGGCTTGAGCGAGAAACTTGAAGCGGGCCTCACGCGGAGTCTCGGCAAAGGAAGCCCGGGCTTCATCGCTGAGTCTCTCGGCCATCGCCGGAGGTAGTCCGTTCCGATTAACTGTCCGCATCTTACTTGGCGGCAGGCGCGGCAGGCTGACCTTCGACGGGTAGCGGCTTGCCGGGAGCACGGTCGATAAACTTACGGACTTCGGGGCCGACGGACGATGCATCGATGCGGCTGAGGGCATCGAGGTTATCGACGGCGGAAGCATTCAACACGTAAGGTCGCATGAAGATCACCAGCTCCTGGCGGACTTCGACATCGGTCGTAGAGCCCAAGAGGTCGCCAATAATGGGAATCGGTCCGAGGCGCGTCGTGACCTTTTTCTTCGTGGTCCGCTGCAAGCCGCCCATAACGACAATTTCGCCGCTCATCGCGCTCACATAGGAATCCATGGTGCGACGGCCGATAATCGGCTGTACATTGCCATCGACGACCGTGGTGCGGATAATGTCTTCGACGGACTGGGAAACCTGCATCTGCACGGAGCCGTCCTTGCCAATGAGCGGCAGGATCTTGAGGTTAATGCCGATGTCGCGCATCGTGACCGTGGAGGTGGTCGTGCCAGCGTTAACCGTGGAGGCGGTTGTGCCGGTGATGACCGGGTCCGATTCGCCGACGAAGATGGTGGCCTCTTTATTGTGTGTGGTCGTCACCGAAGGAACGGAGAGGACGCGGTAATTATTCACGCGGTCGGTCGTGCTGAGACCGATGGCGCCGGTGAGCGAACCATTCGGAGCGAGGGTGGCGATACCCGTGCCATTGACGTTTGCCCCAACCGTGCCGCCCGCGACCGTGCCGTTGACACCGGTCAGCTTCCCGGCCGTCACGCTGAGTCCCAGCGCACTGATGCCGTTCTGGTCGTTATCCGTCAGGGTCACTTCGGCGATGACCACCTCGACGCGGACCTGCGGAAGGACCACGTCCACCTTTTCGATGAGGTCGTGGAGGAGGCGGAGGTCATCCGTCGTGCCAGAGACGACGACGGAGTTGCTACGGATATCCGGAATCACCGTGACCATGCTGCTGAATTCATCGGCGCCATTCTGCGGAGCCCCAGGGACGCCGGGAGCGGCGGCGGGAACCGGCGTCCGGTTAAGCGTGGTTGTCTTGGCAGCACCGTTCGTGCGGGTCGTGGCGGTATTCTGACCGGTCACCAGCGAGGTGACGACATCGGCGACGGCTTTAGCGTCGGCGTGGCGGAGGAAGATGACGTCCGTCTTGGTGTTGGGATTAGATTTCTGATCGAGCGTCTCGATGAGCTTGTCGAAGAAATCATGCTGATCGGCAGAGCCGAGGAGCAGCACGCGGTTGGTGCGTTCGTCGGCGAGGAAGGTCGTGCCCGTGCTGAGGCGGAAAGGAGCGGCCCCGGAAGCGGCGGCGGGCGTGCGCAACATGGTTGTTAGCTTCGCGACAATGTCCGTAGCCATGGCGCTCTTGAGTATGTAGGCCTTGGTGGCGATGACATCGAGCTGCGGCTTATCGAGTTGCAGCATCAGGTTTTCAATCTTCTGCAGATTGGTGATCGAGTCCGTGATGAGCAGGGCGTTATTGCGACCGAAGAACACGGGCGGGGCGGCCAGTGTCGTGTTCAGGATGCCGACGATCTGGGTCGCAAACTCCTGGGCGTTCGCGTGCTTGAGGGTGAAAATCTTGGAAGCGATGCGGCCGCTGGGCGGCATCTTCAGCGTGCTATCCGCGATGAGCGCGGGCGACTCGCCCTTGGCGACGAGGTTCGGGATGACCTTGAGGAACTTGTCGCCCTGCTGAATGACCGCGATGCCGTTCAGGTTGAGTAAGGTTTCGATCGCGAGCAGTGCCTCATCGCGGGTAATCGAGGCTGGCAGGGAAAGGGTGTAGAGGCTGGCGGGTAAGGCCTGCGGGCGGAGAATGGATTTGCCCGTCCAGCGCTGCATCAGGTCCAGGACTTGGGCGACGGTCTCATCGCGCAGGATCACTGGGCCGACCTTATCGGAGCCCGCAAGCTCGGGCACGGGGACGGCGGCAGCGGTGGCCGGGATGGGGGCGACCACGGCCGCGGCAGGGGCAGCGGCGGGGGCGGCTTGTCCGAAGAACTCAGCGGGGGCAAAGGCCCCAGCAAGCACTAGGCAGAAAAGAGGTAGGTGGGCCCGGCGTTCGCGCGGGGACGGAATAGAGCTAATCACTGGAGTAGGGTACGCTTGGATAACACCAAACTTCTGGATAAGTTCGATTAGAAATCCGCTTATTTGCGGTTTTTTTACGCTCGGCATGTCGACCAGCATGAGGGACTTGACCTCTTATGCGTGAACATTATTTCACCTTTCGCTTGCGGACCCCGATTTCTGGCTCTTATATCGCCTTAAATCACCCTGTTTCATGCGCGAAGACCTACCCGATTGGCTTGGTAAGCCACCCCTCCGGGGAACCGACCAATGGGACACCTGGCTGACCAAATGGCGTCAATATGCCCGCGTTGAATTACGTGACTCCGCCGCCGACGACCCGGATTTTGACTTCGGGCTCCTCACGGTAGACGAACGCTGGCGGGTCGCCTTGCAACTACAGGTCCGCGCCCAAATCGAAGCTGGGCGGCAAAACGGTCCAGTCCCGCTATCCCTCGCGCTGGGGCGCCGCGTCAGTGACCTTGATCATGCGGGCGTCGTCGCCTGGCAGGTCGGACGTTCAGTCGTGCAACCGATTCCGGACGCGGGCTTCACCTCGGCACTCGATTGGAGTAATGCCCGCGAGAACCCCCGTCGGCGCCGGATTTCGCATGGTATCCGTTACGGCTTCATCGCCGGATTGGGCGGAGAGCCCGCATCGCCGGCCTGGTCCTCACCGGACTATGTCGCGGCCTACGAAGCGGCCTGGGAACTCGGCAACGCCATCGCGATCGAAGGCGACCCCCGGGGATAGGTTGCGGAATAGTCCGCCCCAGGCAGAGTGTCTTTTCCAGCAACCTCATGGATATTGTCCCGATCCTCCTCATGGTCGCCGTGCTCGGCGCCCTCCTCTTCCTTATCCTGAAAAAGCCCCCGGCCCAACAAGGGGGCGGCGAGCTGTTGACGGAAGACCTCCGCCGCCAACTCACCGAAGCCACGGCCACCGCGGAACGCGAACGTAATGCGAAAGCCGAAGCACTCGCCAAAGCGGCCGGTGCGGAGTCCGCCAAACTGGCGGCCCAGAAGCAGCTTACCGAAGTGATGGCAGCCAATGAACGCGCCATCGCCCAGCTGCGGGAAGATCATCGCAAGGCGCAAACGGACACCGCGGAACGGTACGCCCGCGACCTCGCCGAACTGAAGGTCAGCTTCGCGAAGATGAGCACCGACGTGCTGAAGGGTATGGCTCCGGACGTCACCAAAGAAGTCTCCACCAAGGTCGAACCGTTGATTGCGCAAATCAACTCCGCCTTGACGAGCTACCGCCAAACCATGCAGCAAAGCCTGCAGAATCAGGACGTGGCCCTCACTCAGGTCCGCGAACAGATGGCCAAGATTACCGAGACCACCGCCGCGCTCGCCACGAGCACCAATGATTTCACCTCGGTACTCAAATCATCGCAGCACCGCGGTAAATGGGGCGAACAAACGCTGCGCCGCGTGGTCGAAGCCTCCGGACTCAGCAAGCACTGCGACTTCATCGAGCAAACTGCCCAGGGCGATACCCGCCCAGATTTAATCATCCTGCTCCCGGGAGATCGCTGCGTCATCATCGATTCCAAAGTGCCGGAGTTCGACGTCGCCCTCGTCAACCCATCTGCGTCGAACCGGAAAGAATTATTGGAAGCCCATGCCGTGAAGTTGCGGGCTACGATCAAGGCCTTGGCGGACAAAGACTACCCAGGTGCCCAGGCGAAAGCCGGCCGACTCGCCTTCGATAAAGTCATTCTCTTCCTGCCGGCGGAATCCCTCTTAAGCTCAGCGCTCGAAGGCGACAACGAGCTGATCATCGATGCCGGGCGCATGGGCATCTTGCTCGCCACGCCCGCCACGCTCATGGGTTTCCTCTCGGCGATTAATCTCACCTGGCTTCAACACAAACAGGCACAGCAATCAAAAGATGTCATCGAGAAGGCCACGAACCTTTACAAGAGTGTCGCCGATTTCGTCGAGAACATGGCGGGGGCCCGCGATGGGCTGGAGGCCGCGGTTAAGAAATTCAATTCCGGCCTCGGTAGTTACCGGAAATACGTGCTCCCTAAGGGCCAGGAACTCGTGGAGATCCACGGCCTCCAGCCCAGCAAATTACTGCCCGAGGAAAAAGACACCCTGGACCTGCCCACCGAGGTGCGCCGTCTGGAAAATCCGGGCGAATAACGGGAGCCTGCTGGTGGAGCCGATGAGGTTCGAACTCACGGCCTCGTCATTGCGAACGACGCGCTCTACCAACTGAGCTACGGCCCCAAACAGCAGGAGGATTAGGCAACCCTGCCCCCGCTGGGCGGTCAAGGTTTAGATGGCATGGTGTCTTGCCAGCGGCCGGGAACCCCGTAATTTCGAAAATCCCAATGACTATGCGCGTAGCTAAAGAAACTGTCGTCAGCATCGAATACACCCTGAAGGACGACCAGGGAAACATCATCGACGCCTCCGGCGATCGCGGCCCGATGGAGTACCTCCACGGCGCGCAGAACATCATCCCCGGCCTCGAGCAGGGCGTCGAAGGCCTCGAAGTCGGCGCCACCAAATCCGTCTCGGTGCCGCCGCAACTCGGCTACGGCGAATACAGCGACAAGCTTCTCCAGCGCGTCCCGCTCAACGCCTTTGGCGCCAATACCCCGCAGCTCGGCATGCGCTTTCACGCCGAAACTAATCTCGGTATGCGCGTCCTCACGATCAAGCAGATCGAAGGCGAAGAAGTGACGCTCGATGGCAATCACGAGCTCGCCGGCAAGACCCTCCATTTTGACATCAAGGTCGTCGCCGTCCGCGCCGCCGAACTCACCGAACTCGCCCACGGCCATCCGCACCAGTCTGGCGGTTGCTGCGGCGGCGGCGGTTGTGGTTCCGGCGAATCATCTTCCGAGGGCGGCTGCTGCTCCACCGGTGAAGCCTCCGAAGGTGGCTGCTGCTCCTCGGAAGAAGGCGCCTCGGCGGGTGGCTGCTGCTCTACCGAACAGCCCGTTGCCCAGAAGCAAGGTGGCTGCGGTTCTGGCGGTTGCGGCTGCTCGGCCTAATCAGCGCTTCATTGCCTGAATCAAGACCCCGGACCTCCGGGGTCTTTTTATTGCCCATGCTCGGCGACGCGGCAGGCTGACGGCACCCCGCCCATGAGTACCGACACCGTGCATGCGCGCGACCTAACGCCACGGCAGACCGCCGTCTCCATCGCCATCATCGGCGTGTTGTTCTTCATCTTTGGTTTCGTGTCATGGGCCAATGCCATCCTGATTCCTTATTTCAAAATCGGCTGCGAGCTCACGTACTTCGAAGCGTACCTGGTCACTTTTGCTTTTTATATCTCCTACCTACTCTTTTCCCTGCCGGCCGCACACCTGCTTAAGCGGACGGGCTTTAAAAAGGGGATGATGATCGGCTTCTGGGTGATGGCACTCGGCGCCTTTATCTTCATTCCGGCGGCGATGACCCGCGCCTACGGTATTTTCCTCGGCGGGCTATTCACGCTCGGAGCTGGCCTGGCGATCCTGCAGACGGCCGCCAATCCCTACATCACCGTCCTTGGCCCCAAGGAAACTGCTGCCCGCCGTATCAGCATCATGGGCATCTGTAATAAAGGGGCGGGGATTCTCGCCCCACTATTGTTTGCCGCGGTGGTGTTCCGCGTGACGGACACGGACCTCTTCAACCGATTGGCCACGATGGCCGCTGGGGAAAAAGCCGCGGTGCTCGATGAGCTAATCCGCCGGGTGATTATCCCGTATGCTTGCGTCGGCACGGTACTCATGGTGCTCGGCTTCCTGGTGCGCGTCTCGCCGTTGCCGGAAATCGACACCGAACACGAGACGGCGGAAGTCGCGGAAGCCAACGCCGACAAGACGAGCATCCTGCAATTTCCCCACCTCATTCTTGGAGCTATCGGGATTTTCCTGCATGTGGGAGCCTCCGTGATCGCGGTGGACACCATCATTCCCTACGCGCAATCGATGGGGCTGACCTTACTGGAAGCGAAGGTCTTCCCCTCGTATACGCTGGCCGCCATGATTACCGGCTACCTGCTGGGCATCGCCCTCATCCCGCGCTTCATCAGCCAGGTCACTGCGCTCCGGCTATGCACCGCGCTCGGTGTCCTGCTCTCTCTGCTCATTGTCTGGGTGCGCCTACCGGTACAATTCCTGGGCCACCAGACCGACCTCTCCCTCTGGTTCGTCGTACTCCTCGGCTTCGCGAATTCACTCACCTGGGCTGGAGTCTGGCCACTGGCCTTAGACGGGCTAGGTCGGTTCACCAAGATCGGTGCATCCATCATGATCATGGGCCTCTGCGGTAATGCGATCATGCCCCTTGGCTACGGCTGGATTGCTGACCACTTCGGCGTCCGGAACGCCTACTGGGTCATTCTGCCGTGCTACCTGTACCTCGTGTACTACGCGACCATCGGCCACAAGAAGCGGGAGTGGTAGCGCGAGGTGCGTCGTAAGCGCCGCGTGGAGGTAGGGCGGGGCTCTCCGAGCCCGCCGTTAAGCACTAAGAGAAGAGGAGCTCGATGGAGATTCGTTCGTCCGGCCACGAACGGACGCGATGGCAATCACGTCCCTACCCAAGACAGATACAGGCCAGCGAGTGTCACGGTCCCGACCCCCTTTTGCCTCTCATCGATCCTGCCCTCAATTCAGTCCTCCATTCTTCCTACCACACCCAGGTCAGCACAATCTCGACGTCGGGGTGGAGTGACTGTTTTACGGGGCAAGCATTGGCGGCGCGGATCAGGCGGTCGCGTAAATCTTCCGCAATACCCGCGGGCATGTGGATCGTCGCCTCGAGCTTCGCGATGCGGCGCGGGGGCTGAGCGGTCATGTGCTTCTCGACCTCGACGCGCAGTCCGCGGAAATCGAGTTCCATCCCTTTGGCCTGGATACCGAGAATTGTCATGATGCACGCCGCGAGGGAAGTGGCCGTGAGGTCTGTCGGGGAGAACGACTCACCCTTACCGTGATTATCCACCGGCGCATCGGTGTGGAGGACCGTGCCCGATGGGCCGTGGGTGGCACGTACGCGGAGGTCGCCGAGGTATTCGCAGGAGATTTTAACGCCCATGGGATGAATGTAGGCGACGCGGCGGAAGGACCCAAACAAAAAGCCCCGGAGATCCGGGGCTTTTGAGAAAATCTCCGAAGCGATTATTCGCCGTCCTTACCGATGGCGTCGACCGGACAGCCCTCGAGGGCTTCCATGCACTTGTCGATACCTTCCTGGTCGGTCGGCTGGGCGAAGACGTAGGAGTAGCCGCCGTCGTCTTGGCGCGTAAAGGATTTTGGGGCGGTCTCGCGGCAGAGGTCGCAGTCGATGCACTGCGAATCCACGTAGAACTTGCCGGGGGCGCTTTCGGGACGCTTGTCGTTCTTATCAGCCATAGTCAGGAATTAAGTGCGGGCGGGCGGGTCGCTGTCAAGAATGCGCGTCAATTCACCGGGATCATCACCACAAGCCGATGATGGAACCAGCCATCACGCCCGGCCAGAAAAGCCGACGAAAGATGGTCGGAGGTGTCATACGTCACCTCGATGGTGGCGGCGGCGGGTAAATTGGCGCGGAGGCCTGGGTTAGCCAATCGGTCGATCGGGGCGAGTGGCTTCACGACCACCGAGGCGACGGGTAACTCAAATTCCTGCAGGATGACGAGGCGCACGCGGGCCCTCGTGGCCGCATCCACTCCCTCCCAGCAGTAGAGCTGCTCCATGGCGCGGGCGTCGTGATTCGCATAGGCATCGCGCAATCGGTCGGCAAGGCCCCGGAGCGAACGCTGATTCAGCCACCCGCCGAGCAGCACTAAGAAGAGCCCGAGCAACAGTCCCAGAACGGCGGCGAAAATCCGTCGGAACCATGGATGCTGGCGGAAGAGTGATGGCACGTGGGAGAAGGTCGTTGACCCAATAGTAGGGTCGGAGATAAGCACGCAAGAGCCATGGCGCACGAAAGCAAGCCCTCCTCTGATTCTGGTCGCTACGCGGCTCGCGGAGTTTCCGCCTCGAAGAGCGAGGTGCACGCCGCCGTGGACCGCCTCGACCGGGGTCTCTACCCCTCGGCGTTTTGCAAAATCGTCGCCGATAACCTGACCGGCAACCCCGACCAGTGCGTCGTCACGCATTCCGACGGCTCTGGCACCAAAGCCCTCCTCGCCTATCTCTGGTGGAAGGAAACCGGCGACGCCACGGTCTTCCGCGGCATCGCCCAAGACAGCATCATCATGAACATCGATGACTTACTGTGCGTCGGCGTGACCAAAGGCGTCATCCTCTCTTCGACGATCAATCGTAACGCCAAGGCCATCCCTGGGGCGATTCTCGCCGAGCTGATCAATGGCACCGAAGACGTCCTGGCGATGCTGCGTGCGCAGGGCTTCGGGATTACTTCGGGCGGCGGCGAGACCGCCGATGTCGGCGACCTGACGCCGACACTGACGGTGGATTCGACCGCCACCGCGATCCTCGCGCGCAAAGATGTCGTCGATGCGGCGAACGTCGGGCCGGGCCTGGCGATCATAGGCATCGCTTCCGGCGGTACCTGCGCCTACGAAAAAGGAGAGAACAGCGGGATTGGCTCCAACGGTTTGACTAGTGCCCGCCACGAGCTGCTCTCTAAGTACTACGCCGAAAAGTATCCAGAGACCTATGACAAGGCCACCCCGGCCGACCTTGCCTACTGCGGCCCGCATCGTCTGCACGACCCCCTCCCCGGCTCCGCGCTGACCGTAGGTCAGGCCCTACTGTCTCCGACGCGGACTTACGCCCCCTACGCTCTACGCCTCCTGCAGGCACTCGGTCCGCAGCGCGTCAAAGGCTTGGTTCACTGCTCCGGGGGCGGCCAGACCAAGTGCCGGCGCTTCGGCACCAACGTCCATTTTATTAAAGATAACCTCTTCCCGGCCCCCCCTATTTTCGCCGAAATCGCCAAGGTAAGCGGCACGGACGCCAAGGAAATGCACCAAGTCTATAATATGGGGCACCGCCTCGAAGTTTTCCTCGCCCCGGCGGATGTTCAAGTCGCCCTGCAGCTTGCCGCCGGCCTCGGCTTGGCCGCCCAGGTGATCGGCCGGACGGAAGCTTCGACCCAGCCGGACGGCGCCAATCACGTCACCGTGATTAAAGACCAGCAGGCCTTAGCTTACGCCTGATTGGTGAAATCTTCGTAAAACCTAAGGTCGGGTGGTCGGGCAGACAGGACTTGAACCTGCAACACCCTGCTCCCAAAGCAGGGACTCTACCAATTGAGATACTGCCCGGTACCCGAAGAACATAATGATTTTGTGTTGCCGTCCCTGTCAATCCACTAGTCTCAAACCGTTCCAACCCGAAAAACACTCCTCCTACTATGGAAAACGACAGCATCTCATCCTCCTCTTCTGAATCCAAGCTCCCGCTCATTCTGGGCATTGCTGGGTTCGCCCTCGGCGCCGCCGCCCTCGTGCTCGGCTACAAGGCCAAAGGTGAAGCCGCCAAGGCCAGCGCCGAAGCTGACAAGGTGTCCCAAGACCTGGGCGCTATCAGCACGGCTATCGCCGGCAAGGCCACTCTCGCCAGCGTCGAAGCTCTGACCGCCGACCTGAATGCCACCAAGGCCGCTGCCGAAGCGAACAACAAGTCTTTCACGGACGCCATCACTCAGCTCCAGGCTGCTGCCAAGAAGGCTCCTGCTGCTACCACCGAAAAAGGTGGCAAGACCGCTGCGGCCGCTGGCCCTGGTGAATACTCCGTCGTCTCGGGCGACAATTTCAGCAAGATTGCCAAGAAGGTTGGCATCACGCAGAAGGCTCTCACGGATCTCAATCCGGGTGTCGACTCGACCAAGCTGCGTATCGGCCAGAAGCTGAAAACTAAGTAAGCTCCGCGCATGTCGGCGCCCGCACGCTGGTCCGTCCAGCATGAAGCGCTTCACGCCGACTGCCGAGTTTTCCGGGTCTACAAGGAACATTGTAATCACCCTCTCGACAAACGAGAGGGTGATTTTTTTGTGCTCCGCTCGGGCGATTGGGTCCTCGCACTACCCGTCACGGATGATGGCCGCTTGGTCATGGTCCGCCAATATCGCTTCGGCACACGCCAACTCTCGACGGAAGGACCCGGCGGCATCGTCGAGCCGGGCGAAGATCCGATCCTCGCCGCGGTGCGCGAAACTGAAGAGGAAACCGGCTTCAACGGCGGCCGCGCACGACTGCTCGGAACCTGCGCGCCGAACCCCGCCATCCAATCCAACCGCTGCCACTTCGTCCTGCTCGAAGGCGTCCAACCCCGCGGCCAGCGGGCTCCGGATGAGCATGAGGAAATCCAAGTGCTCTGCCTCAAACCAAAGGACGCCCTGGCGGCGGCCCTAGCCGAACCGGCCCAACATTCATTGGCATTGCTGGCGCTCTACCGCCTCCGCGATGCCCGCCCAGATCTTTTCACATGACCACCCCCACTCGCATTAAAAACAAAGGCCGCGAGGCCGACCCCGTCCTTGTCGTCGGATCTGTCGCCTACGACAGCATCATCACGCCGCACGATAAAGGTGAACGCATTCTCGGCGGCAGTGCCTCCTACGCGTGCCTCGCCGCCAGCTACTTCGCTCCGCCCCGCATCGTCGGCGTCGTCGGCCACGATTTCCGGGACCGCGATCGGAAGAAACTCGCGAAGCGCGGCATCGACCTCGACGGTCTCCTGACCGACTCCTCCGGTCGCACGTTCTTCTGGCGTGGCCGTTACCATGAGAACTACAACCGCCGCGACACCGAGGACTTGCAGCTGAATGTCTTTGAGCACTTCAAGCCCAAGCTCCCCGAGGCGCATCGCGCCACTCCGTACGTAATGCTCGGCAACATCCGCCCAGACTTGCAGCTCAACGTACTCGACCAACTCACCGGACCGCGCTTCGTCCTCGCCGATACGATTGATATCTGGATTGAGACGCAGCGTGAGAAACTCGGCGAAGTTATGCGCCGTGCCGACCTGCTGGTCGTGAACGACTCCGAGTCGGCCAAACTCACCGGCGAGGCCAACGTGATCGTCGCGGGCCGCCAGCTCCGCGCGCATGGCTGCAAGACAGTCATCATCAAGAAGGGCGAACACGGCGCGGTGCTCTTCCATGAAGACGGCATGTTTGCCTTACCCGCCTTTCCCGTGACCGAACTCCGCGACCCAACAGGGGCCGGGGATAGCTTCGCTGGCGCGATGCTCGGCTACCTCGCCTCCGTCGGCTCGACCGACTTCGCCGCCCTCAAGCAAGCCATGGTCTACGGTACCGCCGTGGCCAGCCTCACGGTTGAAGCCTTCTCCACGGACCGCCTGGCCAAGGCCGGGTGTCGGGAAATCCGGGGTCGCCGCAAGGAGCTCCTGAAGCTGATTAAGGCCTAGCCCTTGGTTCGGCGCCCGAGCGTTCGCCAAAGCCAGAATAAGACCACGGCGGAAAAGACCAGATCGCCGGCCAGCATTGGCCAGGCGGTCGGGAGCTTGTGCGCGAACAACGCATAGATGAAAAACCCAGCCTGGATGATGACGGCCAATCCCAATAAGGGCACCAGCCACCGGAGTTTCTGACTTAGGTCTGGCTTACTCATGAGAATTGTCGGCGGTGGGCTTCGGCTAGGCCGATCAGCGTTAGGTCGGGCTCATGGCTGACGCGATCGCGCCATGAGGCCGGTAGATAAACCGCAGCCCCGCCCGTCACAATGACCTTAGGCATCGGTAAACCCTGACGCATTAATTCGGAGCACACCCCGTCGAGCAAGGCCCCGATCATGCCCGCGAAGCCCAGTGCACAGCCAGCCCGCATGGCATCGACGGTGGACTTGCCGATGGCCGGTCCGCCCAAGAGGGCCGCCGGATCGAGCGCAGGCAACAAGGCGGTGCGCTCATGCAGGTAGCGAGTCATGACACCCAGCCCAGGGGCGATAATGCCACCCGCATAACCTCGATCCGTGAGGATATCGACCGTCGTCGCCGTGCCCATGCCAATAATGACGGCAGGAGCACCCGCGACCAGTTGCGCGCCGACGCAATCAGCCAAGCGATCCTGGCCGACTTCGGCGGGCGTCGGGTAATCGAAACCCAAGCCTTTCAAGGTATCATGCTGCAAGTGATAGAAGGGCCGACCGCTGCTGAGCAAGACGGGCTGAATGCTGGCGGTGACTTTCGGGACAACGCTTGCAAGGGCGATGCCAGCCGAAGGGTGCGCGGCAAGCAGACGACTCAACGTGGCCGTATCCAGCGCCGGCGTTGCCATCTCACCTTGGGCCAGCACCCGCCGACCATCGACCACGCCCCAGTGCGCGTGCGTATTGCCGACATCGAGGCAGAAGATGGACACAGTGGAAACCTAGCGAGAAGAGCGGCGGGAGCAAGGCTGGTCGATCATGGCTTACGCAAAGTGACTTCACCTGATGAGACAATCGTCCGCCGGCCGCCGCCCGTGCGAAGAATCAAAGACCCCTCCGCATCAATACCATCCACCACCCCGGCGACAGGTTCGCCACGCAAGGTGACCCGGACGGATTTACCCGCCAAAACATCATGGGCTAGCCAAAGTTTATTGAAGGATCGAGACCAGGTGCCTTCTTCGAATTGCTCCCAAGCCTGGAATAAAGCGGCGATCACCCCGGCCGCAGCGGCATTGACGTCCAGCGCTTCGCCTAAGGCATATTCGAGTGATCCCGCCGTGGTCCGGATTTCCGCCGGAAAATCTTTCGGGGTCCCGGTAAGGTTAAGGCCCAAACCGAAGACAAGCTCCCGGACGGAATCGGCATCGAGGCGGGCCTCCGTGAGCATACCGGCGACTTTGCGCCCATCGGCTGACAGCAAATCATTCGGCCACTTGAGGCCAAGCTTAAGCCCGTGGGCCTGCTGGATATGCGCACATAAGGCCAAGCCCATCCAGAGCGTAAAAGGCTTGAGCCGATCCGGGGGGATAAAGGGGCGGAACGCTAACGATAAATAAAGATTACCCGCCTGCGTGCTGTGCCACTTCCGGCCAAGCCGGCCGCGGCCCGATCGCTGTCCGCGCGCCAGGACGCCGAAGGGCGCTTCTTGGCCGACGGCCAACCGGCGCTCGGCCTCGGAGTTCGTGCTGTCGACTTCATCCAGAAAATCCACTGCTGGTGGCACCTTGAGGCGGCGCAAATGCGCATCCATCAAGGCGGCGTTTAATGCGCGCGGCACCGACTTCAATTGGTAGCCCTTGCGAGTCGATGCCTTGAAAGAAAAGCCCGCGGCCCGCAGGCGTTCCAGGCGACTCCATATCGCGACGCGGGAGACGCCGAGCTCTTTCGCCAGACGATCGCCACTGACGGGCTCCCCTTCGGCCTCCAAGAAGGCGAGTAAGATACTACTGTCGAGGGCGGGCATGATTTAGCTCCAATCCATTCCGAGGTCGCACCACGGAGCCGAGTGGGTGATGCCGCCGCACGAGACAAAATCGGGCGAGAGCGTGCCGATCGCCGGCAGGGTCTCCAAGCTTACGCCGCCGCTCACCTCAGACCATGCCTTGCCGCGGAGCATGGGGATAGCCTCGCGTAAATCCGCGATGGTAAAGTTGTCGAGCAAGACGATATCAGCCCCCGCGGTGACCACGGGTTTGATTTGGTCGAGACGATCGACTTCAACTTCCACAATCAAGTCCGGCCGACTCGCGCGGGCGCGTTCGACGAAAGCCGTCAGCCGCTTGGCGGCCCCGGCGGAGCCAGCGGCCAGGTGATTATCCTTCACCATGATGCGGTCAAAGAGCCCGAGGCGGTGATTATAGCCGCCCCCTTGGCCGACCGCATATTTCTCCAGCATCCGGAAGCCTGGCGTCGTCTTCCGCGTATCGAGCAGCTTGGTCGGCGAAGAACCGAGCGCAAGGACGTGCTCCCGCGTACGCGTAGCGACGCCACAAAGGCGCTGGAGGAAGTTAAGCAGAATCCGTTCGGCGGAAAGTAAATCGGCGGCGGGGCCTTCGACTTCGGCCACCGCGGTATCGGCTGGGACGAATTGCCCATCATAGGCGAGCGGTTTCGCATGACAGCGGTGGCCGTAGGCCGCGAAGACGATTTCCAGGAGCCCGAGGCCGGCAATCACAGCGGGACGGCGGGTGACAATGCGCGCGCGTGCCCGGGCCGTACCTCCCAGCAAATCGGCCGAGGGATCACCAGGTCGCAATGGCCGACGCACCAAGCCGGCGCCGGCTAAATCTTCCGCGCGGGCGAGTTCGATAAACGCCCGCAACCAGGCCGCGTCCAACTCCTCCCAGCGAAGGCGACGCACAAGGCGTTCAGTCTGGCCGGGATCACGGGGCATGGGCTGACAGTAGGGCGGAGCGAGGCCCGCGAGCAAGGGGCTTAAGGGAAGAATTTCTTGAACTTTGTCCGCCAGGATTCGGACACCGGTGCGGCCTCGTCGCCACAGGCATCAGCATAGGCCTTCAGCGCCTTCTTCTCAGTATCGTTCATCTTCTTCGGCACGTCGATATCGACCCGGACGAGCAAGTCGCCCTGCGCCCCGCCGCGGAGATGTGGCATGCCTTCGCCGCGGAGACGGAAAACCGTTCCACCCTGCGTGCCAGCCGGAATGCTGAGAACCGTCTTACCTTTAAGCTTTGGAACGGTGATCTTGCCGCCCAGCGCCGCGACGGAGAATTTCACGGGGACGCTGCAGGCGAGGTCGTCATCATCGCGTTCGAAGAGCTCATGCTCCTGGACGCTGATGTAGACGTAGAGATCGCCGGCTTGGGCGCCCCGGCGGCCGGCGGAGCCATTATTAGAAGAACGAAGTTTGGTGCCGGTATCCACGCCAGGCGGGATACGTACGGTCACATTGGATTCAGCGACGACCCGGCCTTCACCGGCACAGGGGCGGCAGGGCTTATCAATGCGCTCGCCTTCGCCCCCGCAAGCAGGGCAGGTCTGCTTCATCGAAAAGAATCCCTGCGAACGGACCACCTGCCCATGGCCATGACAAGTAGGGCAACGGGTTTTCTTGGCGCCCGGCTCCGCGCCAGAGCCGGAGCACTTGGTGCAGGCGATGTGTTTGCGATAGGGAATCTTTCGTTCCACGCCTTCGGCCGCTTCTTCGAGGGTAATCTTTAAATCTACGCGCAGGTCTTCACCCGCGTTGTCATTGGCGGCACCGCCGCCGCCGCCGAACATGTCGGAAAAATTGCCTCCACCGCCGCCGCCGAACATCTGCTCAAAGATATCGCGCGGGTCGGCGCCACGGAAACCTCCGCCGGCCGCGCCACGGCCAGGACCTCCGCCCATACTCGGATCA
>Ga0194048_10000736_pt1 | contig 15986 bp, 16 predicted proteins | sample JunL225m_MetaG_FD_161685 | JGI IMG/M metagenome (GOLD analysis project Ga0194048, IMG submission 161685) | Anoxic zone freshwater microbial communities from boreal shield lake in IISD Experimental Lakes Area, Ontario, Canada - Jun2016-L222-5m | ecosystem: Environmental > Aquatic > Freshwater >...
GGCGCGAAAGTCGGTGCTTGGCGTCTGCTCGATTTGCTGGACCGAGAGGGTGTGCGCGCCGTCTTCTACACCTCGGGCGTGGTGGCAGAGCATTATCCCGACCTTACCGCCGCCATCGCGAAACGCGGCCACCATGTCGCGGCGCATGGGTGGAGCCAGGGCACTTTACCCGCCTATCTGACCGCCGAGGCGGAAGCACACGACATCGCCCGCTGCGTGTCCGTCATCCAGAAAACGACCGGCCAGCACCCGGCCGGCTGGCTCAGTCCGCGATGCACGCCCAGCGCCCAGACCTCCGGCCTTTTAGCCCGAGCCGGGTTCCAATGGCACGCGGATGTTTTCGACTCCGACCTGCCCTATCGCCTCCGCACCGAAGCCGGCAGCATGCTGGGTATGCCCTTCACCATGGAGGTGAACGACATGCCGTTGTATGTTCGATATGGTAACGAGCCGGACGCATTCACGCGCACATTGAGTAAAATTGTGGATGGGTGGCCACGCCTCGGCAACCATGCCGGGTGTCTGGACATTACTCTTCATGCCCATGTATTTGGACGTCCTTACGGTGCACTCGCGATGCTGGACTCGCTGTCCCTTGTGCGTCGCGCCGCACATTGCTGGTTGACCGATCACGAGCGGATCGCGATGCTCTATCGATAAGAGGTGCGCGTGACGCTAACACGACGAGCGGTGGCTGGACTGTTGTTACTGCCCCAATTCGCACAAGCGGAATCGTCCGACAGTATCGTGTTCGTACCGGACGGACCGCCGCCCAGCACCGCGAAAGGTCGCTCGACCGACAGGGAGCGCGACCCGCATGCCTGGGGCATCGGCGACGAGCAATGGGCACGCTTTCGGGATTTCGCCCTCGCCACGCATAAGCGGATAAAAGTTAGCATTCGGCTGAATAATCTGCGTTCCCGCCAGTTCAAAGAGGATTTAGTGGACCTTATGACCAGCATCCCCGGCTGGGACATCGACGACCAAGGGGTCTACACCGCCGGCACGCTGCCCTCGTTCGACGGCGTGCTGATTCAGAACAGTAGTATGCTCGATCCGTCCCCGGACGCGCTGACGATCGCGCAGGCTTTGGATGCGGCTGGCATCGGGCCTACCGCGATCTTCGACGCCACCCAACCCGGGCACCTGCGGGTTGTTATCGGTGCCCCCCCGGAACGGTAACGCCTATCGCGGAAAGTCGCGTGCCGAAGTCGTCGTCGCGATGCGATCCCGTGTCATCGAAGCCGGAAAACTGGGTAGCGCTACGCTGCGGAGCATGGCACGCATGGCGGCATTCAACCGGTGCGAACCGGAACCGCCGACGAACCCGGCATCCGGCACTTGGCCCTAACGCTCGACGGTGAAGCAGATCGCGCCCCTCTCTTCGTCGCTGCGGCGACGTCTCCGGAGGACGTCCAGTGCGATACCGGGCAATAGCGCCACTTCCACGCTTGAAAATGTAGCCTATGCTACATAGTATGGTGCATGGCATAAATCATGCCATAGACGACATCCAGAACGGGAACCCGCATGAGCCAGGCAATCGCCCAGCGCGCGACCATGACGGACCGGACAATCTTCGCCGGGCAAGAAGCAATGGCCGGCCGCCGACGCGGCATGCGCGGATTCCTGCCCTTCGCCGGCCCGGCAGTCATCGCTTCGATCGCCTACATGGACCCCGGAAATTTCGCCACCAACATCCAAGCCGGCGCTCGGCATGGCTATTTGCTGCTGTGGGTGGTCGTGCTGGCGAACCTGATCGCTATGCTGTTCCAAGCCCTGTCCGCGCGAATCGGCATCGTCACCGGCCAAAGCCTCGCCAGCCTATGCCGGGCCCATTTTCCGCACCCGGTCGTGCTGTCGATGTGGGTCGCGAGCGAGGCTGCGGCCATGGCCACCGATCTCGCGGAACTCGTGGGCGCGGCGATCGGGCTGAGTCTGCTGACCGGCATGCCCATGTTGCCGGCGTTGCTGCTGGCTTTCGCCATCACCTGGGGCCTGCTGAGCCTGCAAACCCGCGGATTCCGCCCTCTGGAAATCGTCATCGCCGGCTTCGTAGCCGTCATCGGTCTGGGCTACCTAATCGAACTCTACATCGCCCCACCCGACTGGTACGCTTTCGCATTCCATGCCGTGGTTCCCCAATTGAACGGCGCCGATAGCGTGACACTCGCAGTCGGAATCGTCGGCGCCACGGTGATGCCGCATGCGATCTATCTCCACTCCGCCCTTATGCACAATCGCATGCCGGCGCACACGGATGCCGAGCGGCGGCGTGTGTTACGGTTTTCGAATCGAGAAGTACTGTTCGCCTTGACAGTCGCCGGGTTGATCAACATGGCCATGGTCGCAATGGCCGCATCGATGTTCCACCACGACCAAGCCGACGTGGGCGAAATCGAGACCGCCTATCGCACCCTGCTGCCCTTGATGGGCGTTGCCGCCGCCGGGGCGTTCATGGCCTCCCTACTCGCGTCCGGCATCGCCAGTTCGGTCGTCGGCACCATCGCCGGGCAGACAATCATGCAGGATTTCGTCCACTTTCGCATACCGCTGTGGGTGCGGCGGTTCGTGACCATGCTCCCGGCGCTCATGGTGGTACTGGCGGGGATCAACGCGACCAACGCCCTGGTGCTGAGTCAGGTCGTCCTCAGCATGGTCTTGCCGGTCCCGATGATTGCTTTGTTGATCTTATCCGGGCGCACCGTCGTCATGGGCAGTTTCGTGCCGCGCCGCGCAGTGCGGGTCGGTGCTTGGGCCGCGACGTCGGTCGTGCTGGGGCTGAACCTGATTTTATTGTTGCAGACATTCGGTCTGGACCTCAGTTTGGCCCTCGGCTTTTGATCGGTACCGAAAATCATGTCCGAGTCCGTGGCGGACGGACCGCCCAAACGGGGGGAACTCCCCGCCGAACCAACCCAAGCCGACCGCTTCGGTAAAGCCCGCACCGCGCAATCCACCGCAGTGATGCAGGACTATGTCGAGCTGATTTCCGACCTGATCGGCTCCGGCGGCGAGGCCCGCCCCACCGATATCGCCCGCCGCCTCGGCGTGTCCCACCCCACGGCCATCAAGACCATCGCCCGCCTGAAACGGGAGGGTTTAGCCGTCGCGAAACCCTATCGGGGCGTGTTCCTGACCGAAGCCGGCGAGCATCTGGCCGAGCGGGTGCGTGCCAGACACCGGGTGGTGGTGGACCTGCTGCTGGCCGTCGGCGTCCCGCGCGAGGCGGCCGAACAGGATGCCGAGGGGATCGAGCACCACGTATCCGACACCACCCTTGCCGCTTTCGGGCAATTCCTACGTGGCGGCGCACTTTGACCGGCCGGGCCATCCCGGCCAGGATGAGCGCATCGACAACCGAAGGAACCGCCCGTGGCCCGCATCCCCTATCTCGAACCCGCCGATCTCTCGGACGAGAACAAAGACCTGCTGAAACGCCCGATCTGGCTGGCGAAGGCCTTGGTCAACTCCCCCAACGCCGCGCGCGCCTTCTTTGGCCTGGGCGGTTACATCCGCCACGGCAGCAAGCTCGACCCGCGCCTGCGCGAACTGGCGATCCTGCAAGTCGGCTGGCTCGCCAAATCCCCCTACGAATGGTCCCACCACGTCAAGCTCGGCCACGATTTCGGCGTGAGCTACGAAGACGTGCAGGCCCTGATCGACGACACCGATGGCAAGCCGACCGCGTTGGACGCGATGACCAAGCTGGTCCTGCAAGGTGCCCGCGAAATCACCGTGGGTGGGGAGATGACCGCCGCCACCTTCGCCGCCCTGCAAGCCGAACTTGGCAACGAATTGGTGCTGGATCTCACGCTGACGATCGCGTTCTACAACGCGGTGGTCCGGGTCCTCGGGACGCTGCAAATCGATGTGGAGCCGGAATACCAGCCTTATTTGGATAAATTCCCGCTGCGGGCCTAGCAGCCGGACGCCAAGCAGCCGCCATCCGCTGGGCAAAATGCCAATCTCCCTCGATCGATCGGGGGAGGAAGGTATGCACACGCTCGTCGATCTCGCTGCACAGGCATAGGCCATGCCGGCGCGGTTGCTTGCGGGCGCGTTACCGAAGCTAGGTATTCGCCTACGACCCGATGACCGATCCACGCCGTAGTGTCCGACCCTTCGATGACAGCCAGTGCTCTATGTGCCGCAGCGCGATGGGGTAATGTCAGGCGAGTCGCGTCGAGGAGTATGTTCGTTTCGTCGTCCGCCCGTCGGAACGTCGCATGCGCATCCGTGTAGGCAATATCCAAGAAGCAGGCTACGAAACCCTCGCCCGCCTCCCCTACCCCGCCTCGATCCGTATCAATGCCGGCTTCTCCATCACCGTATTCAACGCCTCGATCCGCGCCAGCGCCTTCGACATAGCGCTTTCCTGAGTTTCATGCGTCACCAATACCACCGGCACGGCTTCCCCAGGCGAGCGCCCGCGTTGCAGCATCGATTCCAGCGAGATTCCCTCATCGCGCAGCACCGCCGTTACGTCGGCGATCACGCCCGGCCGGTCCACGACCATCAGCCGCAAGTAATACGCCCCGACATGCGCGCTCATGGGCACGGACGGCGCGTGCGATAGAGCGGAACCGGACGCGCCCCAAACCGGGGTGACCCGTCCGCGGGCCAGATCGATCAGATCGGCAACGATGGCGGACGCGGTCGGCCCTTCCCCTGCCCCACGACCTTCGAGCATGACGCGGCCGACGAAATTGCCCTCGGCCACCACGGCGTTGAACACGCCGTCGACACGTGCGATCGGTGCGGATTGCGGCACCATGCAGGGGTGCACGCGGGTTTCGATTCCGGCATCGGTCTGGCGGGCAATGCCGAGCAGTTTGATGCGGTAGCCGAGTTCGTTGGCGAAGCCGATGTCGAGGGCGGAGATGCGGCGAATGCCCTCCACATATACGGATTCGAATTCCACCGGTCGGCCGAACGCCAGGGCCGCCAGGATCGCCAGCTTATGGGCGGCGTCGATGCCGTCGACGTCGAAGGATGGGTCCGCCTCGGCATAGCCAAGCTTCTGGGCGTCGGCCAGGACGTCGGCGAATTCTCGGCCGTGCTCGCGCATTTGGGTCAAGATGTAGTTGCACGTGCCGTTCAAGATACCCGCGACGCGGGATATGCGATTGGCGGCCAGGCCCTCGCGCACGGCTTTAATGGCAGGGATGCCGCCGGCGACAGCGGCCTCGAACGCGAGGGACACGCCTTTTTCCTCGGCGGCGGCGGCCAGTTCGGCGCCATGCACCGCGAGCAAAGCCTTGTTGGCGGTGACCAGCGGCTTACCGGCGGCGATAGTGGCATTGGCCAAGGCGCGGGCCTGGCCCTCCGACCCGCCAATGGCTTCGACGACGACATCGACGCCGGCATCGCCAGCCAATGCCACGGCATCGTCGTACCAGCGCAGGCCACCGACGGGTACGCCGCGGTCGCGCGAACGGTCGCGCGCGGATACGGCGGTCACGACGATGGGGCGCCCGGCGCGGGCAGCGATAAGGTCGGCGTTCTCGCGCAGGACTTTCAGGACCCCGGCCCCGACAGTGCCAAGGCCGGCGACGCCAACAGAAAGGGGACGGGTCATCTTACATTCTTTCAAAGCCAGAAACGTCGCGCTCGCGGACGAGGCGATCGGGATGGACGTCACGCGGCAGCGACGTCCGCGACTGTTTCCTCGGCCACATTCGATCCGCCTTGCAAGAAGCCCCGAATGTTGCGTACAGCCTGGCGCAGCCGGTGTGTGTTCTCCACCAGGGCGATGCGGACATAGCCATCGCCGTATTCGCCGAAGCCCAGCCCCGGTGCCACCGCAACTTTCGCCCGCGCCAACAGCAGTTTGGAGAATTCGACGCTACCCAACGAGGCATATTTCGGCGGAATCGGCGCCCACGCGAACATCGACCCTCCCGGGCTCGGCATGTCCCATCCGGCCGACACCAAGCCCTTGATCAGCACATCGCGACGGTCGCGATACAGAGTGCGCATGTCTTCCACGCAATCCTGCGGCCCATTGAGTGCGGCGGTCGCGGCGACCTGGATCGGGGTGAAGGCGCCGTAATCGAGATACGACTTCATCCGCGTCAATGCGTTGATCAACCGCGCGTTGCCGGCCGCGAAGCCCATGCGCCAGCCCGGCATGGAGTAGGTTTTCGACATCGAGGTGAACTCCACCGCGATATCCTTCGCTCCGGGCACTTGCAGAATCGACGGCGGGATTTTGTCGCCGAAATAGATTTCCGCGTAGGCCAGATCGGACATCACCCAGATCTCGTGCTTTTTCGCAAAGGCCACGATCTCCCGGTAGAAATCCAGATCCGCCAGATAGGCCGTCGGGTTCGACGGGAAATTGACAATCAGCGCCGTGGGTTTGGGTACGGAATGGCGCACCGCCTGATCCAAAGCGCGCAACATGTTCTCGTCCGGCGTTGCCGGCACGCTGCGCACGCCCGCTCCGGCGATGATGAAGCCGAACTGATGGATCGGATAGGACGGGTTCGGCACAAGGATGGTATCGCCCGGGCTGGTGATCGCCGAGGCCAGATTGGCCAACCCCTCTTTAGACCCGAGGGTCGCGATAACCTCCTTGTCCGGGTTCAGCGACACGCCGAACCGACGCTCGTAATACCCGGCCAGCGCCTTACGCAGACCTGGGATGCCCTGGCTGGAGGAGTAGCGGTGCGTTTTTGGGTCCTGCACCGCCTTTACCATTGCCGCCACGATATGCGGCGGAGTCGCGCTATCGGGGTTCCCCATGCCGAGGTCGATAATATCCTCCCCGGCGGCGCGCGCCCGAGCCTTGGCCGAGTTCACTTCGGCGAAGACATAGGGCGGGAGACGACGGATGCGGTGGAACTCACCGGAGGTATCGGAACTCATGACGGGCCTTTCGGGCTTGTTAACGACTTAGTGTAGCAGACGGATCGACACGCCGCGACCGTCGGCTTCCGCACCCATTTGAATCGCACCTGCGGGAACGCCGGAGGCTTGCAGGGCATTGGATATGGCCTTGGCGCGCGCGACCGCCAAGCCCATGGCGGCGGCCTGGGCGGCCGGATCGCTGGACGCCGCGTCGCCGTAACCGGTCAGGGCAATGGCACCGCCCTTCCGCTGCACTGCCAACTGCTTGACTGCATCGGCCGAAGCCGGCGTCAACACGGAAGACCCGGGATCGAACGCGACCGTAATATCGTTCGGCCCGACCGCTGCGGGGGCCGCCGGCAAGGGATTGCCGGCCGCCACCTGCGGCGCGACGCGAGCAGGCGCAGCACCGGGACGCGGCGGCGGTTCGACCGGCAGCGCGGGCACCTCCGGCGCGGCGGCGGCGGTGTCCGGCGCAGTCAATGGCGCGGCCTGCACCGATTTTCGCGGTGCAGCCGACGGGGGGACGGCCGGTTGCTCAGGGACCGCCGAGGCAGCCTGCAACGACGCACTCGCAGCGACCGGCGTTGCGACCTTCGCCGGAGGCGGCAGTGTCCCGGCACCGAACAGCGACGGCGACGCGCTCGGCGACGACGGGTCCGCCAAGGGATTGGCGGCGTTGGTGTAACGGGCATTCTCCCGATCGGAAACAAGCCCCTGCGTCAGCCGCTTCATCGCATCCCGATCCGGGGGTGCCGGCCTCGCGGGTACGCTACCGAGATTTGGATCGGCCTTATCGGACCCCGGCAGCGGCGGGCGCTGCTCGGCGATTTTGCCGCCCTCGTAATCGTGCCACCAATTGACCGGGTTGAGCGACGCCATGGTCGAGCAACCGGACAGCAGCAGTGCCAGCGCCGACGGCACCGCGCCCGCACGCCAACCCTGCAATAACCGGCCTTGAACGCGCATCCGCACGCCCCTAGGTTCCGCATGTCTCTCGCCGATCGTCATTTGTCGGAATCCGCTCCACGCTTTGCGCGGCCTGTGTAGCCGCTGGGTGGGCCGACGCAAAGGATAGCCGCATGGCCAAAGCCGAAAACGCGACCCCGACGCCGAATATACCGGAGTTCAAGCTCCCCGACCCCGAGGTCGTCGGCCGCACCATGGCCGATGTCGCCGAGCGATCGCAACGAATCGTCGGGGATTGGCTCAAACGCCAAGCCGAAGGCGAGGGCGGCGACAGCGGCGCCGACGCGATGAATATCGGCCGCGCATTCCTAGAAATGACGTCCAAACTGATGGCCGATCCGGCCGCGTTGCTGCGGGCGCAGATCGGGTTTTGGCAGGACACCATGACACTCTGGCAGAATACCACCCGCCGGATCATGGGTTTCGAAGCACCCGAGACGATCGACGCCCCCGGCACCGATCACCGTTTCAAGGATAATGCCTGGAAGGACAACGAAGTCTTCGACTTCATCAAGCAGTCCTACCTGCTATCCGCGCGGTTCATCCAAGACACCGTCGGCCACGTCGAAGGGCTCGAACCGAAAACCGCGCAGAAGGTCGATTTCTATACCCGCCAATTCATCGACGCGATGAGCCCCAGCAACTTCGTCGTGACCAACCCCGAAGTGCTGCGCAAAACCGCCGAAACCGGCGGCGAAAACCTACTCAAAGGCCTGAACAACCTGCTGGGCGATCTCGAGCGCGGCAAGGGCCAGCTTCGTATCAAAATGACCGACACCGATGCGTTCTCGGTCGGCGGCAATATCGGCGTTTCGCCCGGTAAAGTCGTGTTCCAGAACGACCTGATGCAGCTAATCCAATACAATCCCACGACCGAGAAAGCGCTGAAACGGCCACTGCTGATCGGTCCACCGTGGATCAACAAATTCTACATCCTCGATCTGCGGCCGCGAAACAGCTTCGTGCGCTGGGCCACGTCGCAGGGCCATACCGTGTTCGTGATCTCTTGGGTCAATCCGGACGAGAAACTCGCGGAGAAAAACTTCGCGGATTATATGCACGAAGGCTATCTCGCCGCACTCGACGCGATCGAGGCCGCAACCGGGGAACGAGAGGTCAACGCGATCGGCTATTGCCTGGGCGGCACGCTGCTTGCCTCCACCCTCGCTTACATGGCCGAGAAGGGCGACGATCGCATCAAGACCGCGACCTTTTTCGTGACCATGATGGATTTCGCCGAGGCCGGCGAACTAGGCGTTTTCATCGACGAAGAACAGCTTCGCTCGCTGGAAGACAAGATGAACAAGCGCGGCTACCTCGAAGGCAGCGAGATGGCCACCACATTCAACATGCTGCGTGCCAACGATCTGATCTGGTCGTTCGTGGTGAACAATTATCTGATGGGCAACGACCCCTTCCCCTTCGATCTGCTGTATTGGAATGCCGATTCCACGCGTATGCCGGCGAAAATGCACAGCTTCTACTTGCGCAACATGTATCAGGCCAATTTGCTGAAAGACCCCGGCGGGATCGAGCTTTCGGGCGTGAAAATCGATCTGGGGAAGGTGAAAACCCCGGCCTATTTCCTATCGACACGCGAAGACCACATCGCGCCCTGGAAATCCACCTATCGCGGCACCCAATTGCTGGGCGGCAAGAAACGCTTCGTATTAGCGGCGTCCGGTCACATTGCCGGCGTCGTGAACCCGCCGGAGGGCGGTAAATACAACCACTGGATTAACGAAGCCCTGCCGCCCGACCCCGACGCTTGGTTCGCCGGCGCCACCGAACTAGCAGGCTCCTGGTGGCCGGATTGGCAGCGCTGGATTCTGGCGCATGGCAAAGCCCAGGTACCCGCGCGCACGCCGGGCGACGGCAAGTTGCCGGCGTTGGAAGACGCACCCGGCAGCTTCGTCCAAGTGCGGCTGACCTAGCCGCCAGTGGCCTCCTGGCGCTTGGGGGGCGGCAAGACGCGCAGAACGGCGAACAATGCGATCGCCCAGAACGCAATGCTCGCGGGCAGAGTCCAATGCAGGCCCTCGCGGCCGGCGAAAAAATCGCCGGTCGTCGTCGCAAGGCAACGGACAATCGCGACAGTTCCCCAATAGGGTACCCGACCGATCGCACCGAGCATCGATCGAGCGATCAGAGCTAGCGCGAGCAGAATGCCGAGTGCGAGGGAGCCCAGGCCGACACCCAAGCCGATATCTTCGGCGACAAAATCGCCAACCACGGTCCCCATGGCCCCGGCCACCAGCAGCGCGGCCCAGTAGAATGGGTCGGTATTCGGAATACCTGTGACCAATTCGCCGGGATGGCGCGGCACGAACCGCTTCTCGGCCGCCTGCACAATCGCCAGCGCCATCGTCAAACTGCCTAATGCGACGTACCACGGCCGTCCGTGCTTCAGCATATCGCCGAGTCCGGTCGCGGCCGAGAACACCGTGACAGCCGCTAACCAGTAAAACGCCTCCGACCCGGTGCGCAGCCTCCGCTCCGCCAGCAAGATCGCGGCGAAGACCGAGGCCATCGCGATCGGGCCGGGCAAACGGTCCAGATCGAAGTTGGCGGACATGAAATCCCCCATCTTGGTTCCGACAACGCCGGCCGCCAACAAAGCAGCCCAATACCGAGCACCGGCAATCGGAGTGTTACCGATTTTCATACCGAGCCCCGGTGCTACCCCGTCCAAACAATCTCATCGGTCCATACGGTAAATCCGCGCAATGTGTTCGGGCCGAAGGTCGTGCTGATGGCGACATCCACCGCATCCCGGCCGCGCGCGATCAATACCCGGCCGATACGGGGAATATTGTTACGGGCATCGAAGGTGTACCACTGGCCGCCAAGATAAGCCTCGAACCAGCCGGCGAAATCCATCGTACCGTAAGGCGGCGGCATGCCGATATCGCCGAGGTAGCCGGTACAATAGCGCGCCGGGATATTCATGCAGCGGCACAGGGTAATCGCGAGATGGGCAAAATCGCGACAGACGCCGACGCGTTCGTTGTAAGCCTCGAAGGCAGTGCGGGTATTGCGCGCCTTTTGGTAATCGAATTCGATATGATTATGCACGAAATCGCAGATCGCCTGCACTCGCGCCCAGCCGGGTTTGGTATCGTTGAACAGGATCGCGGCGATATTGCCGAGCAATTCGGTTTCGCAATAGCGGCTAGGCAGCAGGAACAGCAGCGCCTCTTCGGGCAATTCCTCCACCTTGTGCTGCGGCGCATCGGGCACGACGATGTCGGGAATACCGGTATCGCGCACCACGGCGGTTGTGCTGATCCGCGTCAGCCCGGCGGGCGCGACGATACGGCTGCACCAATTACCGAAGGAGTCGCGATAGGCCGTCACCGGCATCGACGGTGCCGTCACCAGATGGTCGGGCATCGCGAGGTCCCCGGCGCGACTGTAGTGAATATTCAGCATCAGCAGCATCGGCGTCGGCTGGGGACAATCGTAGATTAGCTCGTAACCAACTTTTATGTGCATGACGCAGGACTTTCGGGTGAATGGCAGACACGATTTGGCGCCGCGTGGTTCATCCACCGATCGCCTCGGCCCGGTAGAGGAACACCGAACCGGCCGCCACGTTCTTCCCTATCCTACCGACCGAAACTTTGTCCGAAACCGCAACGCCAAATCGCGATAAACGCGGGCATTTCGCGCGAATTTTTCCAACTCGGCGTCATCCATCGTGCGGCGCAATTTGGCCGGAGAGCCGGTCCACATCTCGTTCGGGCCGATAACTTTCCCCGACGTCAGCAAACCGCCAGCCGCGAGCATGCCGCCTTCCTCGATGACAGCGCCATCGAGCACGGTCGCGGAAATGCCCACGAAAGCGCGATTTTTCAGCGTGCAGGCGTGGATGACCGCATTATGCCCGACAGTCACGTCGTCGCCGATATGCGTGTCCATGCCGCCGGAATCGACATGGATAACCGTGCCGTCCTGGATATTGGTGCGGTCGCCGATACGGATAATACCCATGTCGCCGCGCACCAGGCAGTGGAACCAGATACCGGTTTCCGAACCGACCCAGACATCGCCGATCACCGCCGCCGTGGGCGCGATGAAGGCATCGGCGGCGATTTTCGGAACGATCCCTTCGTATTCGAAGATCGGTCCGAAACCACCGTAGTCGTGCTCAGGCATCGGCCATTTCCCGCGCACCGACACCGGTGTGCAGACCCAGCATCAGCGCGATGTTCTGTACCGCCGCGCCGGACGCGCCCTTGCCGAGATTGTCCAGCCGCGCGACCAAGACCGCTTGGCGATGCTTTTCGTTGGCATGAACGTAGAGTTCCAGGCGATCGGTGTCGTTCAGCGCCTCGGGCTCCAACTTGCCGTCGGCTTGCGGGGACAGGACTTTCACCAGCGCGCAGCCGGCGTAATGGGCTTCGAGCGCGGCTTGCAAATCGGCTCCCGTCGGTTTGCCGTGCAGCGCGTCCAGATGCAGCGGAATCGACACCAGCATACCCTGACGGAAGTGGCCTACCGACGGCACGAAAATCGGTCGCCGCGTCAGCCCGCCGTAAAGTTGCGTTTCGGCGACGTGCTTGTGCTCCAGCTTTAGGCCGTAAAGTTCGAATGCCGGCCCGCCGGAGGCTTCATGATCCCCGATCATAGCTTTGCCACCGCCGGAGTAGCCCGACACGGCATTGATGGAGATCGGATAATCGGTCGGTATGAAGCCGGCATCGATCAGCGGACGCAGTAGCCCGATGCCGCCCGTCGGGTAGCAACCGGGATTGGCGACGTTCCGGGCGTTGGCGATACGCTCGGCATGTCCTGGCAGCATTTCGGCGAAACCGTAGACCCAATCGGGATCGACGCGATGCGCGGTACTTGCGTCCAGCACTTTCGGCGCGGCGTTACCCAAGCTCGCCGCCATCGCGGACGATTCCTTTGCGGCGTCGTCCGGCAGGCACAGCACGACCAAGTCCACCTCGGCCATCAGGTCGCGCCGCGCAGCGGGGTCGCGGCGTCGTTCGGACGGAATGCTGCGCAGAGCAACGTCTGGCATGGCCAGCAGACGTTCGCGAATCCCGAGGCCGGTTGTGCCGGACTCGCCGTCGATGAAAACTTTCCCGAACGCCATTGCGACTCTCCTACGCGGCGTTACCCATTGTATGCGGTTTCAACATCGCATGCAGCACATTATGCACCGGTGTGGGGACATCCAGTTCCCGGCCCATCGCGACGACTTTACCCGACAGCCAGGGTAGCTCGATGCGCCCACCACGAATCAAATCGTGTGCCATCGAGGCCATCATCGTGTCGGGAAATGCCTTGGTCGCCTTCACCATGTTTTCGACGGTGTTATCGGGTAGTGCAATGCCTTTGGCCTTACCGACGGCGTAAACCTCCCGAAAGCCGGCCTCGAACATGGCCACGATGTCGGCGTCGCCGCGGAGCTTACCGAAGGGCTGGCGGGTGGCGGCGGTGATGGCGCTGTTGGTGGCTAGCAGAATATATTTCAGCCAGAGGTCGGTCAGGATGTTGCCGCTGTGCGTCGCATCGAAGCCGGCTGCTTTGCACATCGCCAGAAAGGCGTCGCCGCGCGCGCTGAGGCCGCCGGCGACCTCGCCGAAGACCAGCCGCATGAAGGTACCGGTCTGATGCACAACGCCCGGCGCCGTAATCGTCGCACTGATCTGCGCCACGCCGCACATGACGTGATCGGCGCCCAGAATGGGGATCAGCCGCTCGAACGAATCGATTCCATTTTGCAGGGGAATCACCGCTGTATTCGGCCCGATCAAAGGCTTAATGGCTTCGCCGGCGCTTTCGACGTCCCACAGCTTTACGCAGAACAGCACGAAATCGACCGGTCCGATGGTAGCCGGGTCGTCGGTTGCCTGGGTCGGAACGATGTGCGTTTCGCCACGCCCGCCCTCGATTTTCAGGCCATTGGCTTTCATGGCGGCCAGATGTGCGCCGCGCGCGACGAAGGTGACGTCCGCACCGGCCTTTGCCAGCGCTGCCCCAAAGGCGCCGCCGACACCGCCAGCCCCGATTACCGCGATCTTCATGATGGGTCGTACTCCCGGTCTTTGCTTGGAATGAGGTCGTAAGGAAGCGCGAAACGCGGCAGCGCTTTCAGCCGATCGGACCACGCGAGAACGTTGGGCCAGCGGTTGATGTCCAGCCCGCCCTCGTGCATGAAAACCATCCGTCCCCAGCAGCCGATATCGGCGATGGTAAGGGCGTCGCCCACCAACCATTCGCGGCCCTGAAGGGATTTGTCGACAAAACCGATCGCAGCCTCGGCCAGCGGGCGGAAATAATCCATCACGGCCGGATCGACCTGCCGGAACCGGCTATAATGGCGTACTTTGGCTACGTTGGAGATCTGATCGGCCTCCCAATCCAGCCATTCCCGAGCGGTCCAACGGTCTTGTTCGGTTTTGCCCTCGAAAACACCGGTCGTGCCGGCGAGGTAGCTCAAGATCACGTTCGATTGGACAATGGTCAGCCCGCGATGCTCCAGCACCGGCACTTTCCCATAACGGTTGCGCGCGAGATGCTCGGGTTCGTTCTGCTTGCCGATTTTGAGATTGACGGTGCGAAAGCTGAACGGCAGCCCGGACAATGCCAGGAACAGCATCGGCTTGTAGCTCGAGCTGGACGTAAAACTGCCGAACAGGGTCAGGCGTTCCATCGTTGGGATTCCTTGTGGACTCTGCACATACAAGAAAGGGGGGAAGCGGAAACCGCAACCCCCCTTGCCCGCAGGACAGATTGTGGAATCAGCGCTTGGAGAACTGGAAGCTGCGGCGGGCCTTGGCCTTGCCGTATTTCTTACGTTCGACCGCACGCGAGTCACGTGTCAGGAAACCGGCGGTTTTCAGAATACCGCGCAATTCCGGCTCGTAATAGGTCAGCGCGCGGCTGATACCATGACGAACCGCACCGGCCTGACCGGACAGACCGCCACCGGCGACCGTGCAGACGACGTCGAATTGATTGTGCCGGTCGGACACCAGGAAGGGCTGGGCCAACAACATGCGCAGCACAGGGCGAGCGAAATATTCGACCACCTTCTTGCCGTTCACGGTGATCTCGCCCTTGCCGGGCTTGATCCAAACGCGGGCGGAGGATTCCTTACGACGACCGGTGGCATAGGAACGGCCTTGCGCATCGCGCTTCGGCTCGACCTTCGGACGGTCGCCAGCGACATAGTCGGGGGTACCCACAACGGCCTGACGCGCGTCGAGCGCTTCCTTCAGGTCGGCAAGGCCACGAATTTGAGAACCGGACATCGAGATCAGCCCCTCTTGTTCTTGGGATTGAGGGCAGCGACGTCGAGCGCCACCGGCTGCTGGCCGTCGTGTTTGTGTTCGGCGCCACCGTAGATATACAGATGCTTCATCTGCGCGCGCTGGAGCGGGCCACGGGTGATCATCCGTTCGACCGCCTTTTCCAACACCCGCTCCGGATGCTTGGACTCCAAGCGCGAACGGATGGTGCGGCCCTTGATGCCGCCGGCATATCCGGTGTGGTAATAGAACACCGATTGGTCGAGCTTGTTGCCCGTAACCTTCACCTTCGCGGCGTTGATCACGACGACATTGTCGCCGCAATCGACATGCGGGGTGAATTGCGGCTTGTGCTTGCCACGCAGGCGGTTGGCGATAACGACGGCAAGACGACCCAGAACGATGCCCTCGGCATCGATCAGAATCCAGCCCTTCGTCACCTCCGACGGCTTGATGGATGGGGTGGTTTTTAACATTGGAATTTGGCGTCCACGGTTTGGAAGGCCCGCGTTATGGGGTGGACGCACAGTCCGGTCAAGGGTTTTATGTGTGGTATTATAATACCGCATGGCCACAAATGCTCACTGAAGATGCGGGTTCGTCGATCGGACGACCGGTTCCCCCGCTGTCGGAGTTGCAATGTCCGCCGCATTGTCGATCTACCTCGATACGCTCCGCTTCAGTGGCGGCCTGCTTATCCAAGGCTCCTACACCACCACCCGGGACACAACTTTTTCTGTCGCCGTGTCCTCGATGTTGAGGGGCACGACGATCTTCCTAGGCAGAAATTATTATGCAAGGAAGGTCGTACGCCTCGCGGGGTCGCGCAACCGAAGACCCACGGGTCGCAAAAGCTACCGACCGGTTGACATCCCGGCCGCGGCCGGGATGTCAACC
>Ga0194048_10000737_pt1 | contig 15973 bp, 14 predicted proteins | sample JunL225m_MetaG_FD_161685 | JGI IMG/M metagenome (GOLD analysis project Ga0194048, IMG submission 161685) | Anoxic zone freshwater microbial communities from boreal shield lake in IISD Experimental Lakes Area, Ontario, Canada - Jun2016-L222-5m | ecosystem: Environmental > Aquatic > Freshwater >...
TACCGATGCTCCACGCGTTACTGCATCCCACGACAACACAAGACGATGATTGAGCACGTCGTAAGCGATGTCGTAAATGTCTTGCACCTGCACCACACTGTGTTTGCGCATTAAAGCCAAACCGCGGCCGGCAGCAAGTAAGCCGATTGTTGCACGAGGACTTGCCCCGAAAGACAGCCAACCATCGAGTGAGTCAAACCCAAATTCGCGTGGATTACGTGTGGCCATCACCAAACGCACTGCATAATCTTGCACCGCATCGGGAACCGGTAGCGCATTTGCTTGTAGTTGCAGAGACACCAATTCATCGATCGACAGCACTTGCTGTGGGGTACGCGATGGCATGGAACTTCGGCGGGCAATTTCATGCTCTTCAGCAAGCGTTGGGTAGTCAACAGGAACACGCATGAGGAAGCGGTCACGCTGTGCTTCAGGAAGCAAATACACGCCCTCTTGCTCAATGGGGTTCTGTGTTGCAAGCACCATGAATGGCAACGCAAGTTTTGTACTGACACCACCAATAGTTACTTGGCGTTCTGCCATTACTTCGAGCAAAGCTGACTGCACTTTTGCTGGTGCTCGGTTGATTTCATCGGCCAATACAAAGTTGGCGAATATAGGACCGAGTTCAATATCGAAAGATTCTTTCGATGCCCGATAAATACGTGTGCCCACAATGTCGGAAGGCAACAGGTCTGGCGTGAACTGAATACGCGAGAAGGTCCCACCCACCATTTGCGCCAAGGTTGACGTCATCATGGTTTTTCCGACACCTGGAACACCTTCTAAAAGACAATGACCGTTAGCAAGCAACGACACGATGAGTCTTTCAATGACTCGCTCTTGACCCACTACATGGTGTGACAATTCAGTTTTTAATACATTGAGTTGATCGCTCATTTGGTTACTTCTTTTCTTTCACTGCATCGGCAATGGTCTTCAAGTCTTTGCTCGACACTCCGCCAAACCCTTCAACAACAACAGTGATGTCTTTGCCAATCTTGCGTACGATTCCATTTCCTTTGTATTGCTCAGCCACCTGAGAACTGCGTGAGCCCTTGGTTCCCGACACGTTTACTTGTCCGCTTGGCCCAATGAGTGTGATGCTGTGCACGCCCTCTTCTCCAGTTGGCGTGGTATTCAAAAACGAAGAATCGCCCATTTTTGACCAACCAGATGGCAAAGGATTTACCTCTAAAAACCCCGTATTTTGCTGCGTTGTTCCACCATTATTTCCCGTTCCACCATCGGTTCCTGGGTTATTAAATTGTTTGAACAAATCACCAAATAAGTCATTTAATGAATCGGGTGCTTGGAAATTGAAGCCAGGTATTTCAGACGAACTTTGCTGTGGTGCTTCGATTGTGGGGGCTTTTGTGCCGCCTGCTGCCTCCACTTTTTTCTTTAACTCTTCTGCGTCATTAACTGGAATCGCAAAACCAACACCGTTGCTGCCACCCGATGCAGTAGCGATTGCCGTGTTGATGCCGATGACCTTGTTTGATGCATCGATGAGCGGACCACCTGAGTTACCTGGGTTAATAGCAGCGTCGGTTTGAATGAGACCCGTGAGCGTGAGATTTGTGAGTTTCAGTTGGCGGTTCAAGCCGCTGATGATGCCTGATGTAACTGAAGCCTGGTATCCAAATGGACTACCCAGTGCAACAACTGGTTGACCAATTGCCAAATTGGATGTGTCGGCTAACTGTGCGGCAGTCAATTCCTTTTCGGAAGTTACTGCCACAATGGCAAGGTCGCGCGCTGGCTGACGCCCCACTACTCGCCCTTCAACTTTTGTTCCGTCAGCAAAAACCACGGTGACCGTTGATGAATTTGCAACTACGTGATGGGCGGTAAGAATGAGGCCGCTCTTGTTGTAGATGACCCCACTGCCAATGCTGCCGTTGTCATCAATTTGCACAACTGCTGGTCCAACTGCTTGCGCAATTGCTTGCGGCGAACCCGCAGCACCCACGGACGGAGATGTATTACCTGGCGCAACGGTTGTATTTGGAACAGTTGAAGCACTCTTGCTTACTTCGGTGGTTGTTGACGTCACTTCACCAGCGTCGGTGGAGTCACTTCCCCCTTGTGACGCAACAACAGCAACGGCGCCAATGAGGAGCACTGCCCCAGCAATAATGCCAACGAGCTTTTTGCGCGACTTCTGTGGCGCCGCAGACTCGTGCACCCCCGCACCGCTGGTGTGTGACGGCGGTGGCAATGGGGAACCCAATGGTGGAGCAGGTGGAATATCACGCCATGTACGCGAACGCGGTTCTTCGCCGGGGAAATCTGGAGAGTTTGGAGGGGTGAGGGTCATTTGTGCTGGCCTTTACGTTGTACCTGCGCCATGATGTCGCAGGTAGGTAAGAAAAGAGTAAAGGATCTCTGCCAATAATGGGCAACGCTCTAGGAAATTGAGCCGTTTCCCCATTTGGCGTGAGCTACTTCATACACCACTTGCCCAAAACTGAACTCAATCACATTGCCATCGGGGTCGCTCACCGCGCACAGATAGCCCACGGGTGCCGGGTTGTCTTCCGCTTCCCACACCAAACAGCCCTCGAGCCGCGCCCGCTGCGCGACGATGTCAACTTCATCTCGCGTGGCTAATTGAATTCCTAGATGACCAAATGGGCGCAGTTGTGGCTGAGATGCACTGCGGTGCTCAGGCAAACTCGCTAAAACCAATACAAAGGGATACTCAGCGGCTTCCGGATGAGACAGCCATGCAACATCTGCACCATCTTCATGGCGTTCATCTAAAAGTCGCAATGGGGTGTAGCGCTCATACCACGCAAGTGAACGCTCGAGGTCTTGCACCGGTAGAGCAACATGTGTCCAACGAGGGAACACGGTCATGTGTGTTAAGGCCGCGCCATGTATTTGTCGATGGTTTCGTGCAGGTGACGCGTGCGAATTTCTTGGTAGTTGCCCAGTGTTTCCGCCGTGCGCATGCTTCCCTTAAACCCACGTGTTTGCGCGGCAAGGTTGTCGGTGTCTTGGTCGAATACTCCGCCAAGGCCAGGATCCATACCCGGTGCACTTGCATAGCTGTCTTTAAAGTCAAGATGACACACTTTTGCAGGTGCAGGAATATTTCCGTCTGCAGGATGTGGGCGCAAGAACAACAAATCGAATGTGCACTCATCTGGATTATCGGGGTTTGGTAAGAACCGGTACGTGAGTGGAATTCGAGCTCCTGGGAAAAAGAACCCGTTCGGGAAGACGAAATATTCAATGGAGTCAACGGTGTCGGCGACCTTGAAGTCGGAATAATCGGCTCCGTATTTCTCGCCTAGCTGCACCTTGGAGAGTTGTGCGTACACGTCGCGTGCGGTTTTGCCTTCAGGAATTTTTGGCGTTTCCATGCCTGGGCTGAATTTGCGACCCAACAAGAAATCTAAAATTTCCTGTTCTGTTTGTTGGTTGGCAATATGCGGACTCTGCGTTCCGGATGTATGCATGAAGCGCGAAATATGTTCGCCAAATACGTCGTATTGCGCGTTGGCATCGCCTGTAGCGCGCAGTCCTTGTGGATGCGTTTTGTACACGTGGTATGCCTCGAGGAATGCAGCCATGCCTGCTTTCCAGTTGCATGGCAAACGCTTTTTGATGTGTAGTTCCACATAGCGCTTCGAGAGATCCCAAGCACCTTGAAAATGATCGGGCAAGACACCGAGGTAATCGCGTAGCGGGCCAGCCGTTGGATCGAAGTTCACAAATACGAATCCGCCCCAAGTGTCGACTTGAATTTCAGGCATCTCGAGGTCGTCGTCAGACAAGTGCGGGAAGTCCCACCGGCAAGGCAACGAAGCAATTTTTCCTGTTGTCGACCACGCCCACCCGTGGTACGGGCACGTAAAGCGGTTTGCATTGCCTTGGTCACCCGATGGCTTCAGTTGGGTTCCGCGGTGTAAACAAAAGTTATTGAACGCACGAATTTTTCCTTGCGGGTCGCGCACCAGAATGATGGACCGTTGACCAACGTCGTAGACGTGGTAGTCACCTTCGTTGGGAATGTGTTCTTCACGGCAGGCCCACTGCCATGCCCGCATGAAAACTTTTTCGAATTCGAGTTCTGCAAATTCTTTCGAGGTGTAGCGGTGGTAGCCAATGGGCTCACTGCCGCGATAGCGGTATTCACTTTCCAGCATCTGCGCGGGAACACCAGTTTCATCGCGCAACACGAGGTCGCGATAGCTCGGGCCTGGGCAACGATGATCGCCGAAGGCAACATTGGGGTCTGGCAGTGATTGCTCCATAACGACAGGGTAACGCATGCGTCAAGTGGTCTGAGAGGCGCAGAATCCTTGGCTAAAGTACAAAAATGATCAAGAAGTTTCTTGCACTCACCATTGTCTTTCTTGTCGCCACATTCCCCGCAACGTGGCTTCTCATGCTCTTCCTCGGCAATATCGGCACCCACGTCTCGTACTGGGGAACATTGCCGCTTGGCATTTTGGGTTCGAGCCTGTTGGCCGGGGCAAGCCGCTCCGGTGGCCACGGCCACTAACTAGTCATCTTTTTTACGACGCCCAGTGAGCTTTGCCAGCAAGAACCCGATGAGCATCGACGTGATGACAAGAACGAAGAGTGGCAAATTCGGCTTGGCAAAGATGAGGTTCATTTCAGTCTTTTCACTGTTAAGCACAACAAAGAGCACGGCAACAATTGCCAAGAGGCCCCAGCTCACCTGCTGAAAACTGATATTCGATTTGTGATCTTCTTTATCTGATTGATTCATACGATTTCCTTTTGTATCTAATGCTGAATAGTCATGCCACCATCAACAACCACAACAGCACCATTCACAAATGAAGAAGCCGGCATTGCCAAATTCAAAGTCATGTGTGCCACTTCTTCTGGTTCTCCGTAGCGCTTCAAGGGCACCTTGCGATGCGCATATTTTTCTTTTGCATCTTTCGGAATATCTGCAGTCATGTTGGTGTTAATAGGGCCAGGGCACACGGCATTGACCGTAATTCCATAACGCCCCAGTTGAGTTGCCATACTTTTCGTGAGGCCCACCACCCCATGTTTTGCTGCCGTATATGCAGCTAAACCCGGTGTTGCAACTATTGCCTCAGTAGAAGCGATGTTAATGATGCGTCCAGCAATGTTTGCGCTGCGCATATGCGGAACGACGAGGCGAATGAAATGTGCTTGTGCGCTTACATTCACCGCAAGCGTGTTATCCCAAGCTGTTAGAAACTCATCATCTTCAGCAAACACCGAAGAGCTCACGCTAATTCCCGCGTTGTTCACCAAAACATCTATCACACCAAATTGCGATAGGCATGTGTCAACTACTCGCCGGCGATCGGCATCAGAGGTAACGTCGGCCGCCACCCCTACAACGTTGTTCGCACCATGCACCGCGGTGATTTCTGCAACAACTTTTGCCACACGCTCTTCACCTAAGTCGGCAACCACTACTCGTGCGCCTTCATCGGCAAAGAGATGTGCGGTCGCGCGGCCCATGCCGCTCGCTGCGCCAGTGACGATGACCGCCTTACCAGCAACAGATCTGTTGAGTTGAGAAAGCCTTTTCGTCATCCCTTGCGCCATTCGGTGCGGCCACCCATCCCATATTGCGGCAAGTAAATGGCGCGGTATGGCTCAATGCGCATAAACCCTGTGTCGGGCGAATTCTCTGGCCCGCCTGGCGCAAATGCATTGAGGTCGTAGTCAAATACGCCACTCCACAAACGCTTTTTCGTTTCCACATCGGAATGCAGAGTGGCAGTTCCCCATACCTCTACACCGTCACCGCTTTCCGTTACCTGCCAATGAAAAGCCACATGATTATTGTGGGCAATATTTTTTGACTTCACCGACGTATTGCCAACGAGTACCCACAACACATCGCCTTCCCAGCACGGGTGCACAGGCACCACATCGGGCCTGTTGTCTTTGCCTACCGTTGCAAGGTGCGCCCACGGGCTGAGCTTGGTTGCTGCATTCTTGATGAGTTCTAAGTTTTCGTGTGGAAATGTTTTCTGCGACACCACTACCTACCGAGGTCACGTGCAGTGAGGAGCCCTTCAAGACCAACTGGTCGCAAGAACGTGGGATGACCAGCCCATACTTGGATGCAGTCTCCCGTGCGACCCTGCGGACCTTCATTGATGAGTTCCACAACAACTGCGGCCACATCGGCAGGCATCATTGTTCCGGCAGGAGTTGGCTTGTCGCCAACAAATCCTAAATACATCGGAGTAGCAGTAGCACCCATACCAAATGAGTTCACGCGCACGCCATGTTCGGCAAGACCGCGCGCCCATGTATTGGTGAGACCTTTAATTGCCCACTTCGATGAGTCATAGACATCGAAGCCGTTGCCCCCAACTGGCGAACGCTGCATGTCTTTCCATTTGCAATCGTCGGTGTGGTCGTGGGTGATGACTGGATATCCGCAGTTATGAATGTGATCGGTGGTGATGTTGATGAGGTCACCACCTTGTTTGATGAGATGCGGAATTGCCGCGCGGCCAGTGAGGTACACGCCGCGATAGTTCACGCCAATGACCGCATCGAAGTCGTCAACTGTTTTTTCCCATGAATCTTTTGTTGGTGCCGTTATGCGCACAACGCCCGCATTGCTGATGACCAAGTCAAGACCACCCAACGCTATTGCTGCATCGTCTACAAACTTTTTAATCTGCTTCTCATTGGCAACGTCGGCAACTGCGCTATACGACTTGACGCCAGCAGCTTTTAATTCATCAGCAACAGCACTGACCGAACTGTTGATGTCGCACACTGCTACGTCGGCCCCGGCGTGGGCCAATGCCAGTGCGAATGCTTTTCCGAGTCCATCTGCTGCCCCGGTCACGAGTGCCCGGCGTCCTTTTAATGATGCGTTCATAAGCCCGACCATAGTCCGCCTAGAAGAAGCATTGTTCAGCCGACGTATAGTTGCACTATGTCAAGAGGTTTGGCATCCCTACCATTCTCACAAAGGACTACCGATGTCACTTGCTGAAGATCTCCGCAAAACAGTTGCCGCCGCATATGAGGTAGATGCCGATACCGCATCAACCCAAACGTTCGACTTTCCACTCATGCCGTTGGGTACTGCCTACGACATGGGTCGCGATGCAAATGGCGTTCCCCTCTTCGACCCACGTATTTTCGACTCACGCGAATTCCAACGCAACCCTTATCCGTACTACCGCATCTTGCGCGACCACTACCCCGTGTACCACGACAAATTACACAACTGCTATTTCGTCACGCGCTACAACGACATCGCCGAATGCTATTTCGATGGTCTTGGTTACAACACCATTCCCAAAGGCAGTTCGAACCACGTATTGGGAAACACTCAACTCGAGCTCAGCGGAATTGAACACAGCCGACGTCGTAACCTTTACGGTCGTCACCTAGTAGGTGCCGCGCTCACCAAACGCATTGGCGCAATTTGCAAACTTGCCAATGAAATGATCGACGAGTGGTTTAACCCCGAATCGGGCATGACCGAGTACGACCCCGCAACGGGTAAGTACACCATGGAACTTGGCAAAGCATTTGCCAATGAGTTCCCCATTCGCGTGGTGTGTCAGGTGCTTGGCTTTCCCGACGAAGCTCGCGACAAGTTTTACTACTGGTACAAGTACATGATGGGCGGCATTGGTGGCCGCGACTATGAGCAAAAAGGCCTCATGGCTCGCCAAGATCTTGAAGATTTTGTCGAGAGCATCGTTGAAGAGCGCCGGCTGAAACCAAACTTCTTGCTCGACGATGAAGGCAACGAAGTTGCACCCGACATCATTTCTGAACTGTGCAAAACAATTGTCGATGGTGACGTGCTTTCCACTGAAGAAATCACTTCAAACATTGCACTCATTGTTGGTGGCGGCGGTGAAACCACACGCGGTGCCATTTTGAATATGTGGTATCTGTTGCTACAGCACCCCGACCAAATGGAAGCCGTTCTCAACAACGACCCGTTGTGGGACGCAGCATTCCACGAAACATTGCGCCACTCATCTTCTATTGGTGGGCAACCACGTCAGAACACCTTCGATGTTGAACTACAAGGCGTCAAGGTTCCTGCTGGTTCGCTCATGCATATGGTCGACTTTTCCGCCAACCACGACGAGCGCATTTTTACCGACCCCGAGAAGTTCGACGTTTTGCGCAACGATTTATACAGCGAAAAGATTCTTCGCTCTGGCTACAAAAAAGATGGTCGCACCAACCACATGGCATTTGGCGTGGGGCCACACCTGTGCCCTGGTGCATGGATCTCGCATCAAGAAGGCAGCATTGGTTCAAGCATCATGTCGAAGCGGATTAAAAACGTACGTATTGCCACCGAGCGCATGGCCAAAGATATTGATGGCGTCGCACTTGCCCCCATTGGCTTGGGTGCCATTAACGAACTCTGGCTTGAATTTGAGGCGATGTAAATGTCGGCCGACTATGGCTCCCCCACCGTTGAGCACGAAGCCGCAGCCGGTGACGACGAAGCTGGTTACCGCAGTTACGAGGTCTACCAACGCGAACGTGTTGGTTCACCGCCGCCGGTCAAACCTGGGCAATTACGCACGCAAGACTACCTCGACGACCCCTACACGCTTCTTGCGAGCCTTCGCAACTACGGGCCATCGTTTCGCGACTGGCAGGGCAATGCATTTTGGATTACTCACTACAACGACGTCACTTCTGTACTTGTAGACAGCGCAAACTTTGCAACTCGTTCAAAGCGTTGGTTTTATGGTCTTGCTACTTTTGGACGCGACCTACGCAACAACGTTCCCTTCCTCACCGCGCAAGCTGCCGGTATCGACAAGCATGCACCAACAGTTGCGCAAGAACTTGTTCAAGCATTTGCATCGCGAGGAAGTGCCGACCTTGCCACCGAATTTGCCGCGCTCTTCCCATTGCAACTACTGGGTCGTACGTGGGGCATTCCCGATGCAGACCTCCCTGTTTTTGTTGAGCGTTACTTACGTATGCAACGTGGTTTTCGGTGGAACACAGCAAACCAAGAAGCCGGCAAACAAGCAATGCTGCAACTCGTTAGCTACTTCACGCCATTGCTTGCCGCACGTCGCGCAGACCCACAAGACGATGTTTTGTCAACGCTTGCCACTTTGGAAATAGACGGACCCGCGATCGACGCACACGACGTAGTGGCCACGCTGCTTGAAGGCGATCACGAAACATTGCACGGCGCTCTTGCCAACATGTGGTTCTTGTTGCTGACGCATCCTGAACAACTCAACATGGTGAACAACACCAGGCGTTTAGTGAAATACGCCTACCTCGAAACTTTGCGTCACTCCACTCCGGTGTTAAGCGGCGAGCGATTCGCGAAGCGCGAAGTAGAACGTTTTGGTTTGCTCATTCCAGAAGGTGCGTTAGTTATTTGTTCTGCAGCTGGCGCAAACCGCGACGGAACAATTTTTGCCGATGCCGACCAATTCATTGTTGGACGTAAAGACCTTGTGCAACGTGAACCACGAGGCCAATACCGCGCCGACGGTTTGCCCGCAGGCATTACGCCAGCACTTGGCACACCTTCAAAGTTCCCCGCACTTCCCGTCGGCAGGCCGCGTTCGCTGTACGCAATTACTCGCGATGTTGCAACCATTGCGTCGCACGCGCTTCTTGATGCAACAAGCAATTTGCAACTCGCAAAGGGCGCCCAACCAACGTTGAAGTCACGCGGATACGGCGAACTTCATACGTGTTGGCACCTGCCAGTAACTTTCGCGGCAAAATAGAGCCCATATGAACGACCCTCACCTGTGGTGGGAGGTCACTGCCACAGGAATGAACCTATTTGTTCGCGTTGTTCCTGGGGCAAAGAAGTCAGAAATTGCAGCTATTACTGCTGAATACGTGCGTATTCGGCTTCATGCTCAGGCAGTAGAAGGCCAAGCAAATGCAGAACTTTTACGATTCATTGCACAGTGGTGCAACGTTCGCAAAAGCGCAGTGTCTTTAGTAAGCGGAGAGCACGCGCGACTCAAAAAAGTCGCGGTAGACGGGCTTTATTGCCCGCCCGACACCACGATGTTTTGACCAGTGACCCACGAACCTGCAGGTGAAGCTAGCCATACCACTGCTGCAGCACAGTCGGTTGGTGTGCCCAAGCGGCCAATAGGAATGCGAGCTGCGATGGCAGGAAGCATTTCTTCAGTAATTCCACCAATTTTGAATGTCGACTCTGTGGGCACGTTTCCTGGCGACACGATGTTTGAACGAATGCCCTTCGGACCAAGCTCAGTTGCCATGGTCACAGACAACGCGTTCATTCCAGCTTTTGCTGAACCGTATGCGCTGAAGTTGACGGCAGCTTTCAAAGCGGCGATGGAAGAAATACCAATGAGGCATGAGCCTGGCTTCATGATTGCTGCACACGCACGTGAGGCAACAAAGTGTGGGCGCAAGTTCAATGCGTGCTGATTGTCCCAGTGCCATTCTGGAAATTCATCGAACGAGAAGTTGCCTGGGTGATCTGAGGTACCGGCGTTACTTACCCAAGTGTCGATGCGACCAAAAGTGCTCATTGCTGTATCGACAAGAGTAGGAATGGTTTCGGCTGCGGTGATGTCGGCAACCACCTTGATTGCTTTGCGTCCACGCTTGGCAATTTGTGCAGCAACTTCATCGAGTTCGTTTTCACGGCGTGCAGTAATAACAACGTCTGCACCAGCATCGGCCAAGCCAAGGGCAATTCCACGGCCGATTCCACGGCCGGCTCCTGTTACTACGGCAACGGTGCCGTCGAGACGGAAGAGATCCATCACATTGGCATCTGCTGGGTCGAGTGGGGTCTGAGTACGGGAAAGGTTTTGAGACATGGCAAACTTTGACACATCACTAGAGGAGGAAAAGAATTGAACGACTCAGCCACACCATCAGGCGCACTTGCCAACCCCAAAGGGTTTAAGTTCCCCGGCGGCAAATACACCATTGCCCATTGGGAAAACTTCTTGCTTACCGATTGCACCACGTCGGCACAGCTTCCCGACAAGCTTGTACACCCTGTTGCGCTCTTCCATGTGCCCATTCTTGGCTCTGGCGTGAACATCGCAAAACTGTTTGAAGTATGCGGTGCAGAGGGCCCAGGTTCAGTAGGCCTCGATGGCTACGACTGGGAATACTTCAGCAACTTACGCATTGACATTGAGTACGACGTACAAGGCTCAATTATTCATTGGGAAAATCATGTTGATGAAAACGGTGTCGGCTACGACGCGATGAAATTCCAAATTGAATTGCGTGATGGCAACACACTTGCTGCACGCATTACCAACTCTTGGCGCTTTCGTCGTGGTGGATATAAGCAAGCCCTGCAAGCAAAAACTGCTGATGAAGCAACTGCAAAACCACTTGCAACTTTCCCCGAATTCCATGTTGATGGCGTGAGTGCACAACGCATGAAAACAATGGCAGCAATTTTGCGCGACCCGTATCGCGTGCACTGGGACCGCGAAGCAACTACAGAGATGGGCTTGAAAGGTCGAGTCATTAACCAAGGTCCGCTCAACTTGAGCTACATCGTGAACTCCATTCATTCATTTGCAAGCCCAGGTTCAGTACGCCGACTCACCGTTGCCTTCCATCGCCCCGTATTTGACGACGATGTACTGGTAGCTGGTGGCGAAGTGCTGAGCACCACAGATGGCGTGAGCACCTGCAATGTGTGGCTGAAGCGCGGAGATGAACTGATGGTCACAGGCACCGCAATGGTGGGTTCAGCAGTTTAAATTTTGTTTACTCACAGCTACTTGTAGTCCGCAAGCAAAAGCCCCTCAAAAGTACGCCTTTGGGGGGCTTTTGTGTTGAAAAGGCCCGTCTACCGATGGGTAGTTTTTACGCTTCACAACCCGGTGCTCTGACATTTCATATCGATGTCATCACTTGACGTTCTGCGTTTCCTTTTCCCTGTGACAATGGTTATAGTTGTTTCACCGGCATGCCGGTTGTCACATCAATCGGGCCAATCGGCTCAACCTATAGGGGGAATATTGAAGAACCAAAAGAGGAAAATGTTGGTTCCCATTGCACTTGCTGTTTCAGCAGCACTTGCATTCGGATCAACAGCTGCTTCAGCGAAAGCTGGTAGCGGACAAATCAAAGCAAATACAAAGTGTGCAACAGCACTCAAACCAGAGCTTGACAAGAAGATGGGTGCTGGGGCAGCTTTCCTTGCACGCGCAGTAGCTTGCGGAAATAGCAACCCAATGAAGGCCACTGGAAAGGCCATCAAAATTGGTTTCGCTGTACCAGAAGGTCCAGTCGTTAACTTCCCTGAGTACCGCGTTGCAGCGCAAGCTGCAATTGATTACATCAACAAAGAACTCGGTGGAGTTGGTGCAGACCCAGCTACAGGTACACCTGGTGTGCCACTCAAGCTCATTTCATGTCCGTTTAACATCATGGTTCCTACAGAGCAATCTGCTTGCGTTAACACTTTGGCTGAGTCAAAGCCAGCACTCGTGTTCTCGTCATTGTCTTTTGATGACACCGTGATTGCTAAGTACGCAGCAGCTAAGATTCCTGTATTGGTGGGAACACCAATCATGCCGAGCGACTTCACCACTCCAGGTGTATTTGCAATCGGTGCTGGTGGCGGTTGCTTGGGTGTTCACCTTGGCCTCATTTACTACGCAACTCAAGTATTGAAACTTAAGAAAATTGCCCTTCCTTGGGCTGGCTCAGCTCCTGGCATTTTTTGCTTCAACGACCTTGAAGCAAAGCCACTTGATGTTCTTGCAGGTAAAACACTTTCCGGTGCTGCAATTACAACTACTTCTAAGTTGAAGGGATCAATACCCGGACTGACCTACTTGCCAATCAAAGTTCCAACCGTTGCACCAGACGTAGCTTCATACGCAGCACAAATTACAAAATTTGCGCCGGATGGTTTGGTCTACTCGAACCAAGGCAACTTCTGCTGGGACCTCGTTAATGAATTGATCAAAAATGGTTGGACAGCCGCGAGCTATCCACTTGTTTTGTCTGGTTCATGCATCGATACCGTCGCCATGGGTAAATTGGGCGCCAAGATCAAAGGTGTCATCACCATCGGTGGTTTGAGCATCCTTGATCCAGACGCACTCACCGGTGAATACAAGGTTGATGCTCTTACTTACGGAACCAAGATTTTCACTTATTCCAAGGATCGCAAGTTGAATGGCACAGGCTTCTCAACTGCAGGTTTCGGCGGAATGATGTTTGCATGGCAAATGATGAACGAAGCAACCACCAAGGGTGTTTTGAACGTTAAAACCATGGTTTCAAAGATCAAATCAACCAACGGTCATCGTCAATTCGGTGCCCAGAGCAGCAACTGTGCAAAGGCGATTGCTCCTTATATCGGAGTATGTGATACTGAAGTCAGTGCGAGCATTTGGGACGGAACCGCTTTGAAGGCCGACAAGGCAAACCAGGGATTCTCTGGTTTGGGCTTGGTTGGAAAAGGCGATCCATTGCGTTTGTCGGAAGTGAAGTAATAAAGAATTACAAATAATGTTGTTCAAATAGAACAATGTAGAATAAGAAAAAAAAGGGGGGCGATCCTCGGATCGCCCCCCTTTTTTCTAAACTAAATCAGTATCACTTTAAAATAATGGGGGAACATGAAGGAAGGCATTGCTTACGCAATCATGGGGCTCGGTAGTGGAGGCTTTTATGCTCTCATGGCTATCGGTATCGTGGTTGCCTACAAAGGTTCCGGCGTCATTAACTTTGCACATGGTGCCATTGCAATGTACGTCGCGTTTCAATTTTCGTTTTTAAGATCTGAAGGAACCTTCCATTTTCCGTGGCTCGACCCGCTTCCTACGTCGGTTGTGAATTTACCGGTCACACTTTCTCTCAATAATGGTGAACCCATCAACTTTTGGATTGCGGTACTCCTTTCTTTACTAACTGCATTGCTACTCGGAGCGGCTATTCATTACTTAGTGTTTAAGCCACTGCGTAATGCTGCTCCATTAGGAAAAGTTATTGGCGCAATTGGAGTGATGACCTACCTCTTAGGTGTCGGATCAAAGCACTTCGGCTCTAGCTCGCCACAACCTGAAGGAGTGCTTTTCCCAGACAAGTTGCTGAATAACTTCCTCGGACTTGGTTTAGGAGTTTCGGCAGAAGCTCTCGCACTTGCGGGAGTTGCTGTCATTGCTGGTGCAATTGTCTGGTTCATCTATAAATATTCCCGCATTGGTCTTGCTACTCGAGCAGCAGCCGGAAACGAAAAGGGTGCAGTTCTCTTGGGTTACTCCCCCGACCGACTCGCGCTATTCAACTGGCTTCTTGCAGCTTTTCTTGCTGGCCTTGTGGGAATCATGACGGGAACCGTCACCGGTGCTCTCGGTACTGGCAAATTTACCGGTCTCATTGTTCCGGCTCTTGGTGGTGCCCTCATCGGCAGCATGTCGTCCATTCCACTAGCCGTGCTTGGTGGTCTACTCATCGGCAGCATTCAAACTTTTGTTGGAACGTACATTTCTAGCCAGTCGTGGTTCCCAGCGTGGCTATATTCCGGAGCACGCGACTCCATCCCTCTCATCGTTATCGTTGCGCTCCTGTTCTTACGAGGGAAATCGCTTCCCATCCGAGGCAATATTGAGGAAAAACGCTTGCCATTGGCGCCGTATCCAAAACGCATTGGCAAATACGTTGCTATTTTCGTGCCGCTTGGTTTCCTGCTTTCCGCAGGCTTCCCGGGTGACTTCCTCTTTGCTGGCCTCAATGGGCGTTGGGGAATGGCCTTCACCACCAGTTTGGTTGCGGCAATGTTTGGTTTGAGTTTTGTATTGCTTTCGGGCTACGTAGGCCAAATATCACTTGTGCAAATTTCTTTGGCTGGTATTGCAGCCTTTGTAACAGCACGTCTTATGTCGCACTACGGCCCAACCTACTCCAACCCGTTTGCCGTAGGTGGTCCTCATTTGCCATGGCCTATTGCGATGGCTGCCGGCGTGATTGTAGCGGTTCTTGTTGGTTTGATACTCGCCGTACCGGCATTGCGTATTCGTGGTGTACAACTCACCGTGGTCACCATCGCAGCGTCGATTTCGTTGTATTCGTTTTACTTCGACAACCCGAAACTCACGTCGCTGCAAGGTGGCTCGTCATATATCATTCAACCGCCAACCGCCGTCGGGGTGAAATTTGGTAGCACCGGATCACAGGGGCTCACAGACAATCCGAAATTTACGCTGTTTTGCCTCATCGTTCTTGCTGGACTATGCGTGACTTTGGCAAACCTTCGTCGCGGAAGTTCCGGGCGGCGATTCCTTGCAGTTCGTGCTAACGAACGAGCAGCTGCATCTGCAGGTGTGAACGTTGCTAAAACAAAGTTCCTCGCATTTGGTATTGCTTCAGCTATGGCTGGAGTTGCTGGTGTGATGGGGGCGTTCCAGGCGGGCTCAACTTCGGCCCCGATGTGGGATTACGGCGTTGGTCTTTCAGCGCTTGCCTTTTGCTACCTCGGTGGAATCACCTCAATTAACGGAGCAATCATCGGCGGCATGCTCGCTGGTGGCGGCATGATTGCCACATTTGGTAGCTTCCATTCACCTGGCCTGTACTCGTACACGCCGATTTTTGGTGGAATGGGAATGATCCTGACCGCAATTATTCATCCTGCTGGACAATCCTCCATTTTCCAGCCCCTGATGCGTTACTTCGGATCATGGCTGGTTACCGCACGCGGAAAGGAATGGGGAGTCGTTCTGCGTCGCCTCGCTCCGTACCTCATTGGTGGTGGTATTTGGGGTGCTATCGGTATTAACCCATGGCGAACCGATACCTATCACCGCACATGGATGATTATTCTTGGCATCTTGATTGTGCTCTTTGTGCGCAACATCGTTGTCCAAGTCAAAACAGCAAAAGCTGCTCAAGCAATACCTGATACCAACAGTCTCCAGGAGGTGACAGCATGAGTGCACTACTCGAAACAAACGAACTCACCGTTTCCTACGGCGGGTTGCATGCA
>Ga0194048_10000738_pt1 | contig 15964 bp, 19 predicted proteins | sample JunL225m_MetaG_FD_161685 | JGI IMG/M metagenome (GOLD analysis project Ga0194048, IMG submission 161685) | Anoxic zone freshwater microbial communities from boreal shield lake in IISD Experimental Lakes Area, Ontario, Canada - Jun2016-L222-5m | ecosystem: Environmental > Aquatic > Freshwater >...
GCGTAGTTCCCGAAAGTGATGTTGATGTTGCGCTGGAGAACATCCAGATGTTCATGCGTGTGCGCCCCGACTGGGCGCTGGAACTACCGCTCAACTGCGAAGCAGGTGCGGGCAAAAGCTATGGAGAGTGCTGATGGACATGATCGAACGGGTGGCTAAGGCTATGGCTGAAAATGACAGCGGCCCTATGGATAGCGCGTTGTTTGCTATTCATTGGCGCGAGTTTGGTGAAGGCTACATCAACAGCGCCCGCGCCGCCATTGCCGCCATGCGCGACTGTACGCCTGAGATGCTGGACGCCGGATCAGCCGCGCACCCGGCTGGTGGGTACACGCGCGGGACGTTGCTCAACGATATTATTGAGTGCGAGTGGGTGGCGATGTGTGACGCTGCGCTGGAGGAGAAATAACATGCCAGAGATAACTATAGAAAAACCACTTAAGGACCTATTTAAATGACCCCCATAGTTAGATTAAACTTTAGATGGACCGCTAACGAAGAAGCCAAACCAAACAAGCGGCATGTCCAAGAGCTTTTGGATAACGATTGGTTGATGTCTGCGGATTTCCTCAAAGACGTTATCTACGAAGCTACCGAACTATATAACGAAGTACTTACAAAAAAGCACATACCCAAATGAACAACGAATACAAGTTTACTCAAGACTGGTTCCACTGGGCACCAGAACTTTGGGAGAAACTCATCCCGCTACTCCCGGGACGTAAAAGATTTCTTGAACTGGGCTCCTTTGAAGGGCGCTCTACTGTCTGGACTGTCGAGAACATGATGGAAGACGGCGGCGAGATTGTTTGTGTGGATACGTGGGAAGGTGGAGAAGAACACTCGCTGAACTTCGATGTTGTGGCGGATAACTTCAATAATAATATGTACGTATTGGAGAGGAAGTATCCGAACCGCCACGTGGTAAAAATAGTGGACACAACCTACGAAGCCATGAAGAAAGTACAGGGTACGTTCGACTTCATCTATATCGACGCCAGCCACATAGCTAGGGACGTACTCACTGACGCCTGTATGTCGTGGCCCCTACTAAAGCCGGGTGGAGTTATGGTGTTTGATGACTATATGTGGGGCGATAAATCTGACTTGCTACACCGCCCTAAGATTGCAGTCGATGCTTTCTCTGATATGTTCATAGAAACTTTGGACGTAGTGCATATTGGTATGCAGTACATCGTAAAAAAGAAGGACGCCAAGTGACCAAACCAACCATCCTCGTCGCCACCCCTATGTACGGCGGTATGTGTACTGGGGCTTATGTCTCTGGCCTCCTTCAAAATCTGCAGACCCTTAGCGACAACGGTATTGCCATTCAGTGGGCGCACTTGACTAATGAGAGCCTGATACCAAGGGCACGGAATGAGATGGTGCGTATGTTCCTAGAGACCAAGCATGACTACCTGATGTTCATCGACGCCGATATCTCGTTCCCACACGATGGTATTCTTAAGCTTCTTCAAGTAGACAAAGACGTTGTATGTGGCATCTACCCCAAGAAGGAAGTGGACTGGGATAACATCAAACGGGCGGCGAAAGAGGGTAAGGAAAACTTGCAGGACTTTGCCGGTTCTTATGTAGTGAACGTGGCCGAAGAAGAGGTTATGTCCGACGTAAACGGCGGGATCAAAATCCGTCATGGCGGCACAGGCTTCATGCTGATTAAGAGAAAGGTGTTTGAGTACCTGAAAGGCGCAGTACCTAAGTATAGGCCGGGGACCGATAAGGATGCGGAGGGTAACTTCAAGTACAAAGAGGTCAACGAGTTCTTCGCTACGAGTATCAAGGATGGCGTTCTTCTTTCAGAAGACTGGCACTTCTGCGAACTGGCGAGACAATACGGGATGCAGGTGTATGCCAACCCGTTTATCAAGCTGGACCATATCGGCACCTACACATACTCTGGAAGCCTATCCACTAAGGAGAAGCAGTGATGCAAAGTTTCTGGACGCCGGAAAAAGAAGACAAGGTCAGGGTGCTTTGGGCCGAAGGTTCCACGTCCAGAGAAATTGCCGCTGGGTTAGGTTGCACCCGCTGTGCGGTTATCGGCAAGGTGCATCGGCTGGGTCTACCTGTGCGTATGCAGTCTGTCACTAATAGGTCTAAGAAGTACAAACCGCCTAAGCCACTACCCGCACCTGTACCAGTTATAGCAATAGCAAAGATAAATATACCAATCGGGACTAAGCATGGACTTTCTCATGGGGCGGAAGCCATGATGAAGTTGGAGGCAGATGATTGCCGGTGGCCTATAGGGGACCCCCTGTCGGATAAGTTTGGGTTTTGTAGCGAGAAGAAGACGGTATCGCGCCCCTATTGTGCGTACCATAACACGGTGGCTTTCGTGCCCCCTATGCCGAGGACAAGATGAAAAAAGGCGTTGAAGCACTCAAGGAAGCAGCCGCAACAATCGCGGCAAGAGGAGAGACCTACGGAGACCCAATAGAGAATATGAACCGGACGGCGAACTTGTGGGGCGGAGTGTTAACCCGCCCAGTTTCTGCTTCTCAGGTGGCCCTTTGTATGATACAGTTAAAGATCGCGCGCCTTATGGAAACTCCCAACCATAAAGATAGCGTAGTGGATATTATGGGGTATGCAGCAGTTTTGCGGGAGTGCCAAGAGGATGAGTAAGATGAAAGCTAAACTAGAACTCGTAAAAACACCAAAAGCAACTCCCGTAAAGTACGACGAGACCAAGGGCCTCAAGCGCATGGTCTTTCTGCGCCGTCAGTTATTCATTGCGGCAGTGCGGTATATCAAGGAAGGCAAGACGGGCACGATGATGGATCGTCTGCGTCTGTGCAGTGACATGACGGGTATCCCGCGCCTGTTGCTCGAAGCCGAGGCTAAGAAGAATTGATGGGCCAATATGTTCGCAAGTTTTATAAAGGCGAGAAGGTTGAAGAGGCGCAGTCGAAAAGGCTGGCTCTTCTGGAGTGGGTACGTCGGCAGGATGAAGACCGGATGCTGCGGCATAACTCAGAGTCCGTAGAACTAATTCGGGTAAGCAGTCGGCGCGGCATGTCGCGCAGGGCGATGGTGCGTATCTGGGGGGAGCGGCTGGTGACAGCCGTACTGGGTCATGCGGGATGAAAATAGGAAGGCCCTTCTGGGCTGCTGCGTACATTTAACTATCCTTACTATAGGTATTCTGGTTCTCGTTATCACTGGATGGGGCCGTTAAGTGGTTAGTTTTTCCTACTCCTCCATCAAGACCTTTGAACAATGTCCGAAGAAATACTACCACTTGAAGGTGGTGCAGGATGTTAAGGATGCCCCCGGCGAAGCGGCTGTATACGGCGTGGATTTCCATAAGGCGGCAGAGGACTATATCAAGCTTGGTACGGAACTACCCAAGAAGTACGCCTACGCCTTACCAACCCTAAGCGCACTAAACGCTATTCCCGGTGTTAAGCACTGTGAGATAAAACTAGGTGTGAAGAAGACAGAGGGCGAGTATGAACCCTGTGGGTTCTTCGATAAGGACATGTGGTGGCGGGGTATTGCTGATCTAGTGATCTTGAACGGGGACAAAGCGTTTGTCGCGGACTACAAAACAAGCAAGAACGCCAAGTACGCGGATACTAGGCAGTTAGACCTTTTGGCCGGTGCCGTCTTTCTGCACTATCCGGAAGTCAAGAAGATCAAGTCTGCCCTGCTATACGTGGTTAGCCACGACCTTATTGATAAGAAGCACGAAGATAAGAAGAAAGAAACGTACCTCGGCGTATTTAACAAAGAGTTGGATCGCCTTGAAGGTGCTATGCTTTCTGGTGTGTGGAACGCCAAGGCCAGCGGCCTGTGTGGCTGGTGCCCGGTTGAGAGTTGTGAACATTGGAGAGATAGGAGATAGACATGGCTAGAGATTATCGACGCGAATACGCACTATACGACGGTACCCCAGCGGTGAAGAAGCGTAGGGCGCAGAGGAACAAAGCGCGGCGTATGATGGAAGCGGAAGGCAAGGTTCATAAGGGGGATGGTATGGACGTTGACCACATCATCCCGGAAACCAAAGGCGGCAAGACGGTTAGGAGTAATCTGCGAGTGGAAAGCGCCCACGACAATCGTTCCTATGACCGTACTGCCAAACATGCGCTGGTCACTAACAAACCTTTGAAGCCGAAGAAGAAATGAACTGGCAACCTATAGAAACAGCGCCGCTAGACGGCACGAAAATGCTGCTCTGCATGTTGCCAGAAGTTGGGTTCGGGGTTGTCATTGGTTACTACCGTGATAGCCCATTGTGGGGGCCAGTCTGGGATTGGGATGATGGTCACACCGTCGAAGCGCCAGCGGGTGCCACACACTGGATGCCAGTACCGGAGCCACCTACTACATGACCATCCTCACCGAGTATCAATGGACTGGCAAGCTCAAACCGTTTGACCACCAGAAGACTACGGCTGACTTCCTTGTATCCAACGACAAAGCTTTCTGCTTCAACGAGCAGGGTACTGGTAAGACTGCGTCCGTTATCTGGGCCGCTGACTACCTACTGAAGACCAAGCAGATCAAACGGGTACTAGTCCTCTGCCCCCTCTCTATTATGCGGGCGGCGTGGCAGCAGGACCTGTTTAAGTTTGCTATGCACCGTACTTGCTCCATTGCCCACGGCGATGCGAAAACCAGACAGAAGATACTTAAGGCGAACACAGAATTTGTTATCATTAACTTTGACGGCGTGGGTGTAGTCAAAGACGATATCATTGCGGGGGGTTTTGACCTTATCGTTATTGATGAAGCTACGGCCTACAAGAACGCTCAGACTACCCGGTGGAAAATCCTCAAGGAGATAGTCCTCAAGACCAAGCCGCGCCTATGGCTCCTTACAGGTACTCCAGCAGCCCAATCCCCTATGGATGCTTATGGTTTGGCACGGCTAGGTAACCCTGAGAATGCCCCCAAGTACTACGGGGTATTCCGGGATAGTGTTATGTATAAGGTATCCAAGTTTCGCTGGGTGGCGAAACCCCAGTCAGAGCAGGTGGTCCACAAAGTCCTCCAACCCGCCATTCGGTTTGAGCGCAAAGACTGCCTTGACCTCCCTGAAGTTACCTACGCCGAGCGCGACTGCCCCCTGACCCCCCAGCAGTTGAAGTACTACAAGCTATTGAAAAGCCAGCTACTTATCGGTGCTGCGGGCGAAGAAGTATCTGCCATCAACGCAGCATCGAAGCTGAGTAAGCTCCTGCAAATCTCCGGGGGTGCCGTGTATACGGATACTGGAGAAGTACTGGAGTTCGATATCCAGAACCGTCTGGCTGCTGTACTAGAGGTAATAGAAGAAGCCTCTCACAAATCGCTAATCTTCGTACCCTTTACCCACACCATAGACCTACTCAAAGAGTACCTAGATAAGAACGGGGTAGCCTGCGAAGTCATCAACGGCGCGGTGCCGGTCAACCGAAGAAGCGATATCGTCAACGATTTCCAGACCAAGCCCCACCCCCATGTGCTTATCATCCAGCCACAGGCGGCTTCGCATGGTTTAACTCTTACAGCGGCAAACAACATCATCTGGTACGCTCCAGTAACCTCCGTCGAAACTTATTTGCAAGCTAACGCTCGTATCAATAGACCCGGGCAACACAACCCAATGTTGATTACCCATATATGTGGTAGCTCGGTGGAGGCAAAGCTCTATGGGATGCTACGTGACAATATCACAAATCACTCTAAGATAATCGACCTTTACAGACAGGAAGTAGCGTCTGCTACTTGACAGTGTCCAATAACAAGCGCATATACAACGTATCAAAAGGAGCAACTATGACTGTCCAATATATCCATCTCGACCACGAAAGCTACAAGGCCATGGAAACAGCCATGCGCGAGTTCAAGGAGACGACCCATAAATCCACGGGCGGCTTCTACCACAAGTCAATCCGCTTCCCCGTTGGCTCCGGTCTCATTATGGAGTTCCACGGCCCTCTGGTTGGCGGGTATGGGCACAAGGGAGAAGAACAATGAGCGACGAAGTACTAGACAAGGGGGACACCACCGAGCAGATCAAGGAGTACATCAGGCTCCGCACCCTGCTGGCACAGAAGGAAGAAGAGTTCGAGGCGTCTATCCTGCCTATCAAGCAGGAGTTCGATATGGCCTCTGCAGTACTCCTTGGCATTTGTAACGCGCAGAACTTGGATAGCTTCAAGACCCCTGCCGGTACTGTTTCTCGACGGGTTCAGTCTCGGTACTGGACAAGCGACTGGAGTTCAATGTACGAGTTTATCAACCAACACCAAGTGCCTCACCTTCTCGAACAGAGAATCCACAACAGCAATATGAAAGAGTTTCTGGAGGAGAACCCGGATGTTCTTCCAGCCGGTCTGCAAAATGATCGCAAGTTTGTCATCCAAGTTCGCAAACCATCTAACAAGTAGGAATAAGCAATGAGCAAGGAAGTCAGTATCTTCAAGAACGGCGGCGCAGTTACCGCCGCCTCGCGTCGGCAGGTGTCGGACCTTACTAGGTCTATGGTGTCTGCTACATCTACCAACCGCCGTATTCAGACCAACACCAACGGTACTTTCCGTAAAATGGTTAACGGCGAGCAGATGGGTAATGCTATCCGTAGCGAGCTTAACGTCATCATCATTGGTGCGTTGCCCAAGGTCTCTCGTACTTATTACGCGGCGGCGTACGACCCTAACGCAGAAGCCACACTGCCCGACTGCTGGTCTAACCTCGGGGACAAGCCGGAAGCCAATGCCAAGAACCCACAGGCGAAAAGCTGCATGGACTGCACTCAGAATACCAAGGGTTCGGGCGGCGGTGATCGCCGGGCTTGCCGCTTCCAGCGTAGGATTTCTATCCTTTTGGAAGGCGATGATAGTGGTGATGTGTACCAGTTCAATGTCCCGGCTAAGTCGCTGTTTGGTAAGGGTGTAGGCAATGTCCATCCGTTCGAGGGTTACGTTAAGTATCTGGCTAGCAACAATGCGTCTGTGGAAGGTGTTGTCACCACTATTAGCTATGATCTAAACGCCGACAGCATGGAGTTGCAGTTTAACGCCCTGCGCGAAGTGTCGGACGAAGAGTATGACCTTGTCCTTGAAGCCCAAGCCAAGCCGGAAACCAAGGCATACACCATGCTTACTGTGGCGCAGGCAGATGGAGTTACTAAGCAGCCCCCCGCTGTGAAGCAGATAGCTCGTACTGACGAGCCGGAAGAAGACGAAGAAGCGGTGGTCACTGAAGTCAAGGAACCCGTCAAGCGTTCGGCTAAGAAGGCTGAAGCTGCCCCCAAGGCACGGGCATCTCTGTCTGACATGGTGTCGGGTTGGGGTGAAGACTAATGAGCGTCGGGTATAGTGTCGATCTCATCAAGCGGAATAAAGAGGCCGACAGCAAGCTTACCGGGGTAAAACTCGGTAGGTTCTGCATCAAGGCAGGCTTCTCCGTTTCCTATGTAGCTGAGAAACTCGATGTTAGCCGCCAGACTATCTATAACTGGTTCACTGGTAAGAGCAGTCCTCTACACGCCTTACCCGAGCTTACTAAATGGCTATAAACCTAGGGGGTTTACGCCAAGCACTTGGCGAACCACAACCCCTCTCTGCTCTCCGCCAAGGAAAAAATATTGAACTGATAGGTAAGGTAATGAACTGCCCCGGCCTAGTAAAAGTGGGGAGGCAACTGGTGATTGCGAACGAGGTTAGTAGTAAGCCTTCGGGTTTTGCTAAGGGGCTTTCACTACAAGACTTAAAGAATATAACTTCCTCTCTAAAATGATCCCCCCATGTCCGATTTTGATCTTCTCAGTGCAGTGCAATCCACAAAGGGGTGGTTCTGTGTTGTCGGGATCAGGGACAAAAAGGTTACCCAGAGGTTCCTTAAGACCCGCGAAGAGGTAGACCAAACTCTACGGCAACTAGTAAACAACCAGACTAATGCCTTCTTCGCTGTAGCGAAGTACAAGGAGCCTACGAACAGGACCAAGGATAACGTACTTGGGCTGAAAGCTTTCTGGCTAGACATAGACTGCGGTGAGGAGAAGGCTAAGGTAAATGATAAGACAGGTAAACCTTCCGGGTACGCGGATCAGGCGGGGGGGCTTACGGCCCTTATGGCTTTTTGTAAATGTGTTGGCCTACCTCGTCCCATTGTTGTTAATAGTGGTCGCGGACTACATGTTTACTGGTCCCTCAAGAAGACTGTAACCCGCGAAGTCTGGGAGCCGGTAGCCGACGCACTGCGTAGAAAGTGCGTGGAGCAGAACCTTTACGTTGACCCTGCTGTGTTTGAGGTAGCGCGCGTACTACGTGTGCCCGGAACTTTGAACTTTAAGGACAGCCCGCCAGAGGAAGTTAAGATCGTCAACTACGGAAACCCCGTGGATATAGACGACTTTTCGAGGAAACTGGGTAACGTAGTGGCCCCTGTAGCCCCCTTGGTGCTAAGTACTCGCCCCCTATCAGCACTCACGCTCGCCCTACGGGGTGACGAAGTAACCCTTTTCGACAAAATCATGCGCGCCAAACCCGGCTGCGCGCAACTTAACTCGTGCTACCAAGACCGGGCAACCCTAGCAGAACCAAGGTGGTTTAATGCGCTCTCCGTTGCGAAATTCTGTACTGACAAAGACACTGCTATACACCAACTCTCTTCAGGACATCCAGACTACGACCCTGCGGTGGTTGAAGGAAAGATTAAGCACATCCTCGGACCCGCAACTTGCGGAGTATTTGAACGCAATAACCCGGGCGGTTGTGATGGGTGCGCTCATGCGGGGAGATTTAACAGCCCCATTGTTCTCGGAAAAAGTATCGCCGTCGCCCAAGAACCCGAAGAACCCGAAGAACCCGAAGACCTCGAAGAAGGCGAGCCCGTCCCAGCCCGAAAGCTTACTCGGAGCGAAAGGTTCAAAGACGATGCGAACCCCGAAGAGGGCGAAGAGGAAGAAATCCCCGGCATCCCGCCGTACCCGGACCCGTTCTATCGCGGCCCGTCCAACGCGATCTACGTCAGAGTAAAACAGAAAGGGAAGCGGGGAGGCGAAGACCAAGAGTCGTCGCATGTAGTGTACGAGTACCCACTATACGTAGTGAAGCGCATGAACGACCCTACAGAGGGCGACGTTATTGTGTTTAGAGTTCACTTGCGTACAGACGGGGTGCGGCAGTTCATGATCCCTAAACCCGTTTTTGCTGATAAGCAGGGGCTCCGTGCGGCCCTAGCTAAGTACGGCGTGTTATGTTCCGACGTACAGTATGTGTACCTATCGCAGTATCTTATGAGCATGGTTAAAGATGTCCAATATGAAAGAAAGGCAGAAAACATGAGGCTTCAATTTGGCTGGGCTGACGACTACAGCAAGTTTATTATCGGGGATCGGGAGATTTCTAAGGACGGCGTTTTCCATAGCCCGCCATCCCTCGCCACTAAGGAAATCGCTTCGCGCATGGTGCCCTCCGGGACACTAGAGAAGTGGAAAGAAGTGTTTAATCTATACGGTAAGAAGGGTCTGGAGCCCCACGCTTTCGGCGCACTTACTGCCTTCGGAGCCCCACTGTTTGGCTTTCTTGGTCAGAGCGGTGCGATGATTAACCTTATCAATTCTCAGTCTGGGCAGGGTAAATCTACTGTCCTTCACATGTGCAACAGCGTATACGGCCACCCCAAGAAGCTTTGTTTTACTGGGGACACGGCGAACGGGTTCACTCACAAGCTGGGTGTGCATAACAATATCCCAGTATGTCCAGACGAACTCACCAATATCCGTGCAGATCAACTGTCAGACATGATCTACGGGGTGTCAACCGGCAGCGGTAAGGACCGCATGAAGATGAGTTCCAACGAGCTACGCGCCAATAACACCCGGTGGAACCTGATTTCCCTTAGCAGCTCCAACGCCTCCTTCTACGACAAGCTCGGTGCCCTGAAGAGCAGCCCTGACGGCGAGATGATGCGCGTTATGGAGTACCACATCGAACCTACTGATGTTCTAGACCCGACCTTTGCCAAGCAGATGTTCGACCAGCAGCTTTTTGATAACTACGGGTACGCAGGCGATATCTACATGCAGTGGATACTGAACAATCTGGAAGAGACCAAGAGCTTTCTTCGGCAGATACAAACTAAGATTGACGCCGAGTTGCGCCTAACGCAGCGGGAGCGGTTCTGGTCTTCTATCGTGGCGGCGAACATCGTCGGCGGTATTATTGCTAAGAGGCGCTGTGGTCTACTAGACGACTGGGATTTGAACGCTATTTATGATTGGGCATGCGGCATGGTAGGCGAACTACGTAAGGAAGTATCCCCGCCTATGCTGAACTCTATGTCTATTATTGGTGACTTCATCAACCGGCACATCTCGCAGAACACACTTGTTGTTCAGGACGCCCCCGACGCCACTACTCAGATGCCCCGTATGCCTGTTATGGAACCCAAGGGTGAGTTGGTTATCCGGTACGAGCCCGATACCAAGATGATGTATATTGCGGTGAAGCAGTTCAAAACCGACTGCTCCAAAAGTCAGGTATCCTACAAGGAGCTTATCAAGATGCTGGAGATCAAGGGTATCCTCAAGAATATCGACACCAAGCGCCTTAGCAAGGGCATGAAGGTGAGTTCACCCGGCGTACACTCCCTGTTCCTTGACACCAATAACCCCGAGTTCCCGGGCATGGTAGTACAGAATATGATCCCGGAGGTTGATACCCCAGATGCAGGTAGCGGGGATTGAGTACGATGTGCCTTGGCACAAGTTCAGTCGGGGGAGTTCGTTATTCTTCCCGTGCTTGGACCCCGAGGCCGCACAAAAAGAAATGCGTGTTGTCTTAAAACGCTTGAAAATCAAGGTGGTAGCTAAGACTACTATCGTAGAAGGTATAAAGGGCGTCCGAATATGGCGGGTTTGACGTAAGTGAAATAGCCACGTATATTGCTCGTAGGACTGAGGTTGCTCCTTCTTTCCTTCTTGGTTGTTGTGTTCATAGACCCTCCCCCTCGTCCTAACCGGCGAGGGGTTTTTTATTCTAGGTCTACTGCTGACGTATCCATGATGTCGCTGATCTCGGGGTACAGGTTCGTCGGGACTTCCAGACCTTCCATAGCCATGCTGGCGCGCTTATTGCGGTTCTTAACTGCGCTGGTAAGCGTACGGCTGGTAATAGGTAGGGCGATATTCCTGTCGTTGTACTTGTCTACCCGTTCCCACGCCGCGTCTATATCGTCGTCGGTGCCACTTACGTTAGCAGCAGTGAAACGATCCACGACCTTCTGGCGTTCCTTCTGCATGTCGGCAACTATTTTCTTCGCCAAAAAGTTCTTCTTCTGGATTTCGTCTACTTCGGTATCACCAAAACCCAAGCCCGTCTGGAACAACCGACCCGTCGTGTACCATTCAGCATTGCGTACTTCGTCACCCTGCGGGGTAAGATTGCCCTCCTGAGAGAACCGGTAGGCCCGCATAGGACCGCGAAGGAACGCCGGGGATAGCTTCTCCATACCACGCAACCACTTACCATCTCGCATATCTTCAACACCGGAAGCACTCTGGGCTACCATGCTGCCGAAGGCTCCGAAGAACCGGTTGTAGGCGAACTGGGACAAGGCGTTCTGGGCACTAGCCGTGGAGATATCATCATGGAAGAACATGTCATTAAGCGAAGCCGAAGCACCGATATCCCAGCCCGTAATAGCCGAGATCGGACCCATCTTTGCAGACCTCTGAGCCAGATCGGCCATGTTATCGGATAAGCCGAGGGCCTTCTGGAACTCGCTGTCCTTACCAAACATACTGGGCAGGAACTTCTCACGGAACCACAGGTCCATGCTCTTCTTACCAAGCGGGTTGCCGTCAGCGTCGGTAAAGAACTCGTCGTCTTCGCCAAACAAACCGAACTCGTTATTCACGGCATCTAAGAGACCCATGCCAAGACTGTACATCGGCATACCCACCGCACCAGCAAACAACCAAGTCATACCCAAAGTACCAAAGAACTTGGTCGCAGCAGCAGCGCGTTCCCCCGGGTTTTTCGTGCCCTTCAAAGCCATGTACCCATTACGGATTAGATACGAAGTCATGTTCACGGGGAAAGTCATGAACTGCGTAGCAGTCTTGTAGATAGGACCCTGCTTCATGAGGAGCGGCTTGTTGTACGTGCTGTAGTCAAACAGAGCCTCGTAGGTCTGGTCTATAGCCTTCTTGTAGGCTTCCTTCTTCATCTCAGGCGTAAGGGCGTCGTGGTTTTTCACGCCCTCTTCCTTCACCATCTTATTAAGTTCGAGTTCTAACGCCGAACCAAACATGATCTCGCGCGACATGCGCTCCATGTGGTGTAAGGAACCGCTCATAATGTCGAGGGTCTTGTGGAACGCCTTGTTGAACGGACCCATGCTGTCGTCTGTGTAAGAGCGAGCAATACCGGTCAAGTCATTAGCACGGGTACCCATGAATAGGTCGTATTCCCGTACCGCGTCCGCGTAGCCGTCCTTCATCGCTTGGCTCATCTTCTTGAACATCTTGGAGTTTATGACAGACGGCTGCTTCCACTCAAGGGGGTTATCGGTACCGCGCGGAGCAAGTGAATTGAGGACATTGGAGAACTTAGCAGCAGTCTTAATCGTAGCGTACACACCGTGCCGGGCCATAAGGATAGGCATACCGACAATGGGTAGCTGGGTCATCTGCACAAGTGCGGACTTGGGGGCGCTCAACATATAGTAGAATACAGCCTTGTTACCCAAAGCTGCCATCTGGTCCAACCCAATATCATCGGGGCTCTTGTAGGAGAACTCCTTATCTACGATCTTGTTGATATGCTCCATATACGCACGCAGCTTAAGAAGCTCCTGTGGGGGGCGCTGGGCTACGTCTGCCTCACTGGGCTTGAGAATATCAAATCCCTCGGTAACAAAATTCCTAACCTTCTGCTCATGCTCAAGACGGGCAGCTTGGTTAGCGTTGGTCATTTCGTGGGCGGCAAACACACGCCGAGCATCGGGGCTAAACCCAGCGATATTCTTACGGTGCATCATGGACTTGCGGATATCCGCACCGGGCAACGTGTTAAGATAAAGCTGCGTCACCTTATCCTTAAGCTCGTTTATATCTATGTCGCCCTTCAAGTTTACCTTGTCGTTCAGCATATCGAAGATGTCTTTGAGGGCCCCGTCAGCATTGCCAACTTTATCCCGCAGGCTGCGGAAGCTATCTCCTAAGTCAGTACGTCCGGGCCCGTTCAGTGTAGGGTCCGCTTCTTTTATTTTCCGTAGTGCAAAGTTACGTTCCCGGGCGCTCTCGAACATATGGTAGGAGCCACCGTTCTTGATGTCACCTATACGCATCCAATATTTACCAAACCGCATCAGGGGGGCGTAAACGTCAAACACAGCCGCCCGAGCCTTAAGCGCAGCAATCTTGGACAGCGCCTCCTTCTCATCGTTCTTATCTTTGTACTGTAGGTCCTTTACGTTCTCCTCTAGCTGGGAGAAGTGGTCATCAAACGTCTGCTTATATCGGTCAAGCACCTGCCGATACAAATCTCCCCAACCACCACCCTGCTTGCCACTACCCTGCCCATGGTTAGCGTCGTACGTCTCAAGCGTTTTAGCCAAGTCGTAGACTTCTTTGATTTCCGCCGCGCGTTGGTCTCGTTCCTTGGTCTCGTGGATATCGTATTCGCCGTAGCGTTTATCCGAGTCTATTGCATTTTTTAGCGTGCCCTTATTGTAGGCATCGACTTGGTAGAGCGTAGACTTATTGATCCAGTCACTAAACTTGCGTCCCATCTCGGGGGACTTCTGATACAGCTTAGACCACTGATCCAGCATCCCCGAAGCTTCGTTCATGAGCCTACGGCGGGTTTCTTCCTTAGCGCGGACAGCTTCAGATATCTTCTTCACGGCAGGGATGCGGTCCCCGATAATCTTGGCAAGGTCGCTAGTGGTGAAAGTGTATAACACTTTACGAAGACCGCCGACAGACATGGCCTCCCATGCGCTCTTGAACTTATCTATGCCGTCCTTGGTATTACGCAAGTTTACATAAGACTCACCAACATCGTCAGCAACTTCTCCCGGAGCGGCCTTCTGGTACTTAACTTCTGCTGCATCTCCACGAATCTGCCGTTCACGGGCACCGATCTCGCCGCTCTCTATCTTCTTGAATATCTTGTCCGGTGTGTCAAAGCCACGGTTAGCAAAAGCATCCTTAACAGCGCGGAGTGCGTTCTTGATGCGGGCAAGGGAGCGGGCCAAGAAAGTATCGGGGAGCTTGTTTCTATGTACATCTGCAAAAGCTTCGCCAATGGCTTCTTCTATCTGACCAGCACGATCAAGTTCCGGGTATTTCTTCTCAATCTCGTAGTTCTTAATCCACTCAGCTTCTGCACGGCGCGTGAGTACGTTCCACTCCGGGGTGCTAAACAGCCCCAAAGCCCGCATACTGTGGATGATCTCGTGGTTAAGAGTGCCAAGACGATCCGTACTATCCAGTGCTACGGCAATAACATCGTGCGCGGCCTGCCCAAAAATCTTGGCTGAAGGGTGCAAAATCCTGTCAGCGATAACCAGAGACACATCGCCAAGACCGAGGGAACGGAGCCGCCGAGTAAGGTCGGCGTGTACTGCCTGCCTCTGGGGTTCCAACTCATCGGAGAACACACCTTGGGTAAGCTCAGAACCGCTAAGGTCTTCCGGCTTGGGGGCTTCGCCAGACTTCTGGAACGACCTAACCTGCCCCTGCTGAGATAGAGATTCCGGGGTAGCGATAGTCCCCGCCTCTTTCTCCGCTTTGTTTTTAGCGATCTCATTTACGTAAGCAACAAGATTAGTCGGATTGTAGTTCCCATCAAGCCGTTCCAGCGCCATCGTCGCGTTAGAGTCGGTAATCTTGCTGTCTTTTAGGAGCTTGGTTATCGCAGTCCTTGCGGTGCGCTTCGTGTAGGTCTCGGTCGGCTCCCCCAACGTAGTAACCGTACCCTTATCTGTCTGCCTACCCTTGAGAGCAGGTTGCTCTGCGCCGGGAAACCTAGCTGCGGGTTCTTGGCGGGTGTCGTCCTTGAAACGAGCAAAGCTGCGGTTCTCTTCCCTAGGATTGAATTTCGCACTCTCCTTGGCGTAATCACCGTCATCGGCTATTTTCTTCAGGCTTTCGAGGTGGTGCAAGGCTTCATCGAAGTTACCCCGCTTTATTTCATCTATGGCATCACGGGTCACCCACTGAACGTCGTTACCAACGGGGCGCGAAGCTTCCTCAGCAGGCTTACCAGCCGCAGTGTCTTCTACAGTAGGAACATCGCCCTCAAGGTTTTTGCTAATTAATTGCTTTTTCTTAAGCTCTTTAACTTCGTCTATGGCTACCTGTGCGTGGGCAGACACTCTGTTGTTGAGGATACCAACTTTCTCGGCGTCTCCTTCTTCGTGAGTCTTAGCCACATCCTCCCGGGCATCAAAAGCCAGTTTGTCGAGTACGCCCAAAGACTTTACGGCGTGAGGGGGTAGCTCGGCGGCGGGCGCAGTTTCTACCTTCGGGGCTTCTACCGGGGCTTCTACCGGGGCTTCTACCTTCGGTGCTTCTACCTTCGGTGCTTCTACCTTCGGTGCTTCTACCGTTGCGTTCTGGGCTTTCGTAAACTCCCAGCCAGCTTTATAGGCCTCCTGCCACGCAGGGGGCTTGTTGTTTATTTTGGTTTGGTCCGTAAATTCTTTACCCCCTGCAGCTTCGAGCATCCCTTTGTTAAACGCAGGGCGGTAGCGGGGCGATACGTCCATAACGGATACTAAAGGCGCAGCTTCTACCGGGGCTTCGATAGGGGGAGCAGCCTGAGGAGTTTCTACCGGCGGGGCTTCGATAGGGGGAGCAGCCTGAGGAGTTTCTACCGGCGGGGCTTCTTGTACCGGCGCGGGGGCGGTAGCGGCCTTCAGTTGTTCTTCAGCGGCCTGTCTAGCGGCTTCTACCGGGGCAACGGCTGTAGCTTCGGGGGTATTAGGC
>Ga0194048_10000741_pt1 | contig 15960 bp, 24 predicted proteins | sample JunL225m_MetaG_FD_161685 | JGI IMG/M metagenome (GOLD analysis project Ga0194048, IMG submission 161685) | Anoxic zone freshwater microbial communities from boreal shield lake in IISD Experimental Lakes Area, Ontario, Canada - Jun2016-L222-5m | ecosystem: Environmental > Aquatic > Freshwater >...
GAATTAGACCTATTTGAATGTTTAATGGAAGAAGTATTCCGTCTTCTTTTATTCCAAGATTGTAATCGAAGAATGATTCGCAGAGTTGATTAGGAATGTCTTGATGCCAAGGAAACTGATTAATGGTTGGAGATGATGAATGATTTCTTTTAATTATGATTGCTAATGCTTTTTGATATGCTTCATTTCCATACACATTGAGGTGGCTGAACCAGAATAAATCCAATTGCCATTGGAATAAAGGTGTGTTGACGGCAACCGGAACGCTTATCATCCTTGCATCTTCTTTTCTTCAAGATTGTTAATTGATAGCCCGATTGAACCGGGGCGAATCTGCTTCATTAGTCCATCCGTAGGTGAACCCATAATCGATTGGATCTCATTCTTTGCATCTGAACCTTTATCAAGAGTCATTTGCCACTGGTCAACCCTCAGTATCATTTCAGCAGCTTTGATGTTTCCACGAAGTGCTTTGCGTACAAGCATAGATCTGATTGCATCCATATGCTCTGGGGTAATGCCCCTAGCAAATGAACGCTTCAAATCTTGGATGTGACGGTAGTAAGGATTTAAATACATTATAACCTCCACTTTTGTTTTCTAGCCATCTTTCTGCTTTGTATACCTCTTTGCTGTATAGCTTGCGGAATAAGATTGTATTGTGTGCCACGATGTTTCCTTTTGGCAATAGTTGCCATGCCCAATCGTCCTGTTCCACCTCTTCTAAAAGGCCTTGCTCTTCTTGCTATAATCGAATAATCCTTAAGCGAAGGAGATCCGTACCAATAGATAAAACCACCCCTCCAGTTGTTTGCTGCCCATTTATTGAATGTAGCTTTACCAACTCTTGGATAGATGTACCCGGTGTGAATAAATCCGCCCTTCTTAGGACGCATTACAACTGATCCAGATTGAGCTTTAACCATTGGAAAATATTCAAGATAATCCATCCAAGTCGAGGGTGGCCTGTATACAATCGATACTTCGGTTGATTCCACATCTGGATTAGGATTTGACCCTGTGACTCTGCTAGTCTTCAGGGATCTACTCCTGATCAGGCTTTTCAGTTTTTCTATCGAACCAATCAAATCTGCCATCGAAATCCCCTTGATTTTTTGCTAGACTACCATTAAGTATTTTACCCTCGTTTTGAAAAGGAAGCAATATGTTAAATAAAGCTGGTGCTGACTGGATGGTAGAGGCCATTGGTGCTTTTGAAAAAGGCGAAACCCAGAAGTCTATCGCTGCAAGTATGATTTACATATCAGAAACGCTTGAACTTATGAGAATGCTATTAGATCCAGAAACACCTCAAGATGTTGAATTCCCCGGTGGAAAGGAGTTTCCGAAATCGTGATTGATTCAGATACCTTCTACGAAATGCTGGAGAATGTTCAGAGGGGCATAGACATCAAATTGGCTATGTCTGCATTCGGTGTTAACCGATCTGATCTTGAACCTTGGCACAAGGCAGAAATAAAAAAGGCGAAAGCACAGGCAACCATTGCTATGCAGGGTATAGTTCGTGATCACGGAGCAGAGGATTGGAGAGCATTGCAGTGGCTTATCGAAATAAACAATAAGGATAAGGATGATGAAAAGCAACTCAGGGAAATCCTCAACAGACAAATTGCGAAAGAACTGGCTAAAGGCCTTATCGAGTCCAGTGCTGGCGAAGCAGATACAGGAAATTCGGGGGATTCGGGAACACAATCAGAAGAATCGGAAGACTATTCAGATTCCCAAAGACCCCGGGGAGTATTGCGACTTCCTCAAAATAACATTGACTCCCCAGCAGATGGAGATTTTTAATGCCGTTGCAAACGGTGAAAGAAAGATATTAGTTCGATCAGCACATAACCAAGGTAAAACTTATTTATGTGCGGTGATTGCCTCTTGGTTTCACGATCATTTTATTCCTTCTGAAGTTCTTATATCAGCACCTGTAGCACAACAAATCCGTGACGGTGTATTCAAAGAACTCAGAAGAATCAGGGTAGGTGATCCTAATTGGATGCCCAAAGCAAACCGTCTTGAAAAATCTGCATCTCACTACATCCAAGGATTGACCGCTCAGAAGGCTGATGCTTTCCAAGGACGGCACTCCGCTGGTGGTTTGTGTATCCTATTTGACGAAGCGTCAGGTATTGAGCCGACATTCTGGGAACGAGCAGAATCTATGCTCTCAGCCTCCAAGGAAAACTGCCTGTGGTTCTGCATATTTAACCCATATGACGCATCTAGCCCAGCGTACTTTGCAGAGAATAATCCAGATTGGAAGGTGTTCCACCTGTCCGCTTTAGAACACCCTAATGTTGCTTATAAACAGGATTTAATTGCAGGGGCAATTAACTACGAATATGTAGCCAACCGCATTAAAAACGAATGTAGAAGCCCACAGGATGGCGAAGAAAACGAACCGGGATACTTTGAGTTTGAGGGCAGAGGATACATGGTTGAAGATCCTCTTTTTGATGTACAGGTTTTAGGTCGATACCCGACTAAAGCGATCAACTCAGTTTGGGGTGCTTTGGCACTTAAGCAGATCCTCGATCCTATTCCGTTTAATCCAAACTGGATACTTCAGATCGGTGCAGATCCCGCTCGCTTTGGTGATGACAGATCGTGCCTAGTTGTTCGCCAAGGTTCATGTATACTTGATGCCAAAGAATTCAGAGGTATTTCAACCAAGGAGTTTGCAGAAAAAATAAAAGAATTCTGTGCTAAGTACGAGAATCCGCAGCAATCGCAATACAAGATTCCAGTGCTTATCGATGAGGGTGGTGTGGGTGGTGGTGTGGTAGATAATAAAGGTGACCATATGTTCTATGGTGTAAATTCATCGGGTGAAGCACCAAGATGGCGGGAGTTCCCTAACATGAGATCAGCACTTTGGTTTGAGGCAGCGGAGTTAGCTATAGACGGAAAAGTTTCTATTGCTAATTTACCGCTGCATATGAAAGAAAAGCTTATCGAAGAATTGCGAACACCAATATACATTGTAGATACAATCGGACGCAGGGTTGTTGAGTCAAAGGATATGATGAAGAGAAGGTTGAAGCACTCGCCTGATATTGCGGATGCATTCAACCTTGCCCTTATGTCAATTCCTCGGATAGGGATTGAGAAGGTGATTGGTCGATTGTAGGTTCTGGTGCAATCACCATATACATCGTACCTGATCCAGACTTGTCTCTCGATTTCCTGATGGATATTTCTCCACAATCTTGGAGATACCTGATTGCATCGTCTACAGACTGACCATTCTGAATGGACTTCCTGAGAAGTTTTTTGGCATTCACCAACTTTATTCCCATGATTCCCGGTTCTACTTCGTGAGATGAATTAGTTATAAGCTTAATGAGCTTGTCTGTGATTTCACCGAACTTAGTATCAGATACCATGACGGTGTTGGCAGTCTGCCGTTTGTTTACTTCACGCACAAAGTTAAATCCAGCTTTGATTGCATCTAAGCTCAATTCCTTAACCTTGATGTTTCGACTTAATTCCCACAGGCATGAAATCTTTAAAGCCATTTCTGGAAGTCTCGCACATGACGCTGCCTTTTCTTCGTCGCCTTTCTTTTGGTAATCAGAATACATATCGTCATTCTTCCAAACCTGTTCTTGAAAGTAATCCATTGCTTCTTCGGTTAGCTGCAACACCCTGCAATCATTCTCGATTTTATTCAATGGCTCATTTCCCATACCTGTAATGCCAACATCCTCCAACTCTTTTTTAGCTCCACCGGGGATTAAATCGGCATTCATCTGCAAAAGACTTAGTGCCGTATCAATTATGTATTCTGGGATTGGTTCGGATGAACACATTCCACGAACATTCATTCTTCCTCTGATTGACGCTTGGAGAATGAGAAGGCGGTTGTAAAAACCTGAACGAAGCATCTTAGGAGACAAGGCTTTAAAGTATTCTTCAGGAGTCGATGAAGTCATAATCGACAGGAATGGATACCTGATGAAATGCTCTTCACCTACATCACCAGCTTTTGCTCTCCTCTTGATAAAGTTACAGGTAAACAATTCCAACATCGATGACATGATGTCAGAGAATCGAATGTCTCCAGATTTCGCTTTCTCAAGGTCAAATGCCCCTTCGTCTGCCATCAAGAACTTAGGCCCGAACATCACCTGTTCTTCAAGACCTTCACGGCTACCGATCTTGGTCATAAGAAGATCTGCGTTATCAAGCTCCATGCAAATTCTTGCGTTAAGTTTTCTTGGAAAATCCTTACCATTAGCGGTTAAACCAAGGATAACCATATACAGGTTTAGCTTAAGCTCACCCGGCCCCATCACTGATCTTCCCACTAATGCGGAAAACATTCCCAGTGCTGATGCTACAGCAATTCTTTTCTCTGGATAAAGTGCATTCCTCATGCAGTAATCAACATATGTATCAATCCAGCCCGGGAATGAAATCACTTCGTCAGGAACAACATCCAAGAGTTTTTTTGAATGCCCATCCTTCTTATTGTTTACTGCTGATTCAAAAGAATCCCATCTTGATTCATCGATAATTTCAGCGTCCATTCCGCTGTTGTATCTGTCGAAAACAGTTTTATAAAAAACCTTCCATTCCCTGCTATTAGCAACCCATCCTCTAGACGCACAATAGACATAATCTTTTGTTAATGGTGTATTGCAGGGAAGTCTCCAGTCTAATGGGGAGAAGCTCCAGTATCGATCCATGCCACCACCTTTGCACCCAGCAACAGCGTTTGGTGTCTTCATGTCTGATGAATCAGGATGCCAGCAAACAAAATAGTCTGGCTTGATTTCTATAACCTTGTAACTGTCAGGCAAAACTTCAGTCCATGAAGTTTCCGCTCTCCACTGATCTAGTGCGGATCTCTTATCGGTTTCGTACTTGTAGATTGGTTCTGGATTAGCCGTATTGAATTTCTTTACTGCCTTCTCGTCATATGACGCTGAGAAAGACATAAGAAAATCATGCTCAACCGCAGTGATGGTTGGAATGGTTTCTACTGATCCATAAAGAAGTTTGTACGCTTTAATTGTTCCGTCAATCTTGGAGATCGCTTTCGAGAAGAAGCCAACTACATACCCACCAGCACCTCTTGTTTCGATGAGTGGCGGGGCAGCATTCTTTGTTGACCCCCGCAGTCTTGCTGCTGCAATCCATGCCTTAGATTTCTCTGGAGACATAATCGCAAGGTCTTTGCACTTTGATTTACCAAGAGGAAGATAATAAAAGATGTGAAGTCCATCTGAGGGTGTTTCTTCAACGCAACCCTTAAGTTTTTCAGCCAGTTCTTTATTAGCAGATTCAAGGTCATATAGGAAAACCTTGGCTAGATCCGCACAGTCGATGTCTAAGCATTCAAGGTCACGATCCTGACCGGGAACTGGGCCACAGTTAATAGCTATTCCAGCTACATTTTCCTGTGAGAAGTCGATCTCTATTTCAGCAGTGCTAACCAACCGTGACCTTAATTCAACGATTCTATTGTGTTTTCTAGATACAGGTGACTTGTCAACCTTAGTCGAAAAGACCGATAGTCCGTTGCTGCGTATTTTCAACGCTTCTTTTTTAATGTCTTCCATAGTATTTCCTTTAATTGCGTAGAAGTAGAAGTTAGAATAAAATAGCCAAGTTTGCTTCCCTTGGCAATACTAAGGGTGTGGTTTACCTTTCGCCATGCCCTTGGTTATTATCGTCAGTTACATTCTGATGTGTGTGTCCAAAACCATAAGCATCTATAATGTAATATCCTTTTTCATTTTTATGGCATTTAATTCTTTGTGGTTGAGGAAGTCTATCGAGCCAATCTTGAGTTTGCATCATTATTTTGTTTACGCTCCAATGATTATTTGGAACATCTCTACAACCTATTTTTTTAAGCCATTTGCATAAGTTAAATTCCATCCCTCTTTTTAAAGTGTGATAGCATTTAACTACATTTTCATTGGATAAATAGTGCGTTTCCAAGATGCATGGGTCAGCACCGGGATGCTTCATGTATATAGAGTATACACTGGCTTTTACATCAAATATTTGGGGCTTGGATGCAGCAGTTACCGATCCATTAGTTTGTTCACCGCTCAGTGACTTTGGAAGTGGTTTGGGTTCCATTAGCCTTGGTGTGAACATACCGCAGTTAGGACAAACAGGTTTGGCCTTCTTGTAGATGAATCCACATCTTACGCATTCAGTATCTACTACAGGTTTACCGTCCATACCATTTTCATCAACATTGATGTCAGCTATATCTCCGTGCCTCAAAGCATTGCTACCATAATCAAGAATCAAACAGTCTGTTTTGTTTGGTGATAAGCGAAGGCCTCGGCCTACCATCTGGCAATATAATCCCTTGCTCATAGTTGGACGCATTACCACAATGCAATCTATGTTAGGAGCGTCAAATCCAGTGGTAAGAACCGATACATTTACAAGCCACCTGATATCTCCATTCTTGAATTGATTAATTTTGAACTCTCTGAGTTCTTTAGGTGTTTCTCCAGTTATCAATTCGCACTTTAGTTGCCCATTTCTTTTCAATGAATCCATGATCATCTTGGCATGGTGAATCGTAATGGCAAATACAAGAATAGAGTTCCTCCCTTTTGCTTTCCTGATTGCATCCCATACACCTCTTGCAACTAATGCCTCGTCTTCTACAGCTTTTTCCAAATCTGATAAAAGGTATTCTCCTCCACGAACTTTTACCTTCTTAAGATTTGGTACTTCTTTAGAACCGAATGGGTGAATAGGGCAAAGATACCCATCAGATATAAGTTGATTTAAGTCGACAACATAAGAAATGTCATCAAAGGTTTTACCTTCACCATATATTTTGCCTGACATCAATCTGTATGGTGTAGCAGTCAATCCAACAATTGTAACTCGACTATTTTTTATCTTAACCGCAGATATAAACCTTCGGTACATCGTTTCTTTATTGCTGCTTATAAGGTGTGCTTCATCAACAAGAATAAAATCCAAGCTCCCAAACAAATCCGCCTTCTTGTGTACAGATTGAATGCCAGCAATAGTCAATTGCTTGACTTCTCTTCTACCAATTGAAGATGAATACACACCTATGGATTCAAGAGGAAGTCCTGTGTCTTCCGTTGCAAACTCCATGCAAGTTTTTGTGGATTGTTCAAGAAGTTCTTTTACATGGCTGATGATCATTCCCCTGCAATTAGGGTTGTTCCTGATTGATCTTCTGATAATCTCCGCCATAATCCTAGTCTTACCACCACCTGTAGGAACTACAATCACGGATGAATCACCGGGGCGATCTTGGTGAAATTTAAACAAGGCATCTACTGCCTCTTGCTGATACTTTCGTAGTGCCATTTTACCTCCCTAATTTCTTGAAACCTAAAATGTTATTCATGTCACCAAACTTGTCTTTTGACTGCCCTATTTCAACTAGAAGCATCTTATCGACTAACACCTTGGGGTCAGTTATGGATGATGTTATTCCACAGCAATTGACTAGTCTCGCAAACTTCCTTCTGGAGTCATATCGGAACTTCGCATCTGAAGCCCCGATATGGCACATAAAATCAACTGTTCTCCCCTGTTGTGATCCTTGTATTATTTGAATAAGACAACTCACATAAGTGTTCCCAGAGGATGCCTTCTTAACCTCGGAGTTCATTATTCTGCAACAATACTCCCCCGATGGTATCAACTTGATTTCCTCTGGGTCAAACAGGACTTCGCTCATTTAATGTCTCCAAATAAAGTTGGTGAATCGTCTACTTTTTTCCTAGTTTTAATTTTAACTTCTGCCTTTTTAATTGATATCTTTTTTCTAACATCAATGATTTTATCAGTGTCAATAGCCCTGACAGTTCTGATGCCAGCGTCATCTTCAAGAACGATTTTAGATGGGGTTCTCGGAGTCCAGAGGGCCACATCAAGTGCCTCTTCCGCACAGTCTGGATAATCAGAGTTAAAGATGTTTCGCCAAGATTCTTTATTGGCCCAAGTTGGTGGGAAGTGGAATTTTTCAATGATAGGTTCAGCGTCAATAGTCCAGTGGTATGCTATCAATTCGTTTGATGTTGCTTCCCACTCTGTGTCAACCACAGATGCCACTCGGCTTTTGTAATACCCTCGCCTTTCAAGTTTTTCGATGAATCCGTGTTCACCAAATACTTCTTCAGCGATTTTTCGTAACTCAAATATATTTGCAATTGCGACTTCCATGTCTACCATTCCTTTCTAAATTTTATGTTTAAATCCATCTTTTCAATCACTGGGGAATCAGCCATTAAAGTAGTCGATGCCCCAGTCTCGATTGAATTTTTAGTGCCTTGGCATCCAACCAAAGCACAACAAACAACTATAAAAAAAACTTTGCTCATGTTGACCTCCTGATATGTATATCGGGTGCTTCCTGATCAAACATGAGCAAAAGTTTATCGTGCTGGCAAGAACTGTTCTACATTTTCGTAGTGAGTTCCGTTCTTCTCGGAGTGCTTGATTTTCGCAACCAATGACCTTCCGATGATGTTTTCAATAGTCATCTTGTCAAGACCCAGTGCTGAGTCCAGTGACCTCCTTATCCTTGCGTGAATGCTGCACACATTAGGATTAGGGTGACCGTTCTTAAGAAAGAAACTAAAATACTTAGTTCTTCCAGCCATAATGCCATCATCAATTTGAAACCCAAGTGATAACCACTTTTTATCGTCTTTGGTGCGAACTTCCGCTTTGATAATGGTCATAGAATAATCACCGGGTGGAAGACGATCTTCCATGTCCAATTCGGTGGCTTCATCCTTAGAAAACAATTCTTCTTCATAACTCATGTTAAACCTTCTCTTTCTTTGCAAAAATTTCATTCATTTTAGACACAAAACTATCCACGGTCAGAACACCTGACACATTTGGGATTCTACTTTTAGCGGTCAGACCGCTCCTCGGAGTGACCGTAATGGTTCTCCTGATATCGTTGCCATCCTTCTTAATGATCGGTTTACCGTCATTGTCTACCATCAGATCTACTTCGACAAAACCAACGAGGTCTGCCCATGAAGTAATCCACTCAGCCATTGCCTTGTCCGCACGAACTTGGAACGAAGCGTATTCTCCTCTCGTAGGATCGTTCACATTCTTAACCGTGCTATGACACAAAAACCAAATACCAACCGACTTCTTAGATAAAAGTCCATTGACCAACATCGACATTTGCGTAACTGCTTCCACTAGGCCTTTGCCGTAACCACCACACGCAAGAACAATCGAAGACGAATTCGATGTCTGGCAAATGTGCTGGTGAAGCAGACGCTCTAACGCAGTCAAAGAATCGATAATAACATTTGAATACTCAAAACTTTCAGACTTAATGATCTCTTTGATCGTCAAAACGAACTCAGTCCAATTGTTTATTTTAACACTGTCTACATCGATACCTGAGATACCACCTTCAACATCCAAGAATAATGGCTTTGCCAGCTTGGATGTAAGAGTGGACTTCCCTGCACCTTCCGGCCCGAATATGACTGCTTTAGGCATATTGTTTGGGCCAAACGAACTAGGCTTCTCAATCTTCATGTTAACCCCTTCCTAAAAAAGCAACTTCCAACTCGTACTTTTTGAGTCCGTGATACAACGATATCACTTTAACCGATTCAACATTTGCACCGAACTGAGTGCGAAGACCAATTTTAATTATCTCTTCAAGCTGTTCGTTAGAAAGCTCAATCGAAACAACAGTTTTTAAGTCTCCCATCTGCATCTGCACCTTTATGATCGTGTCATAGAAGTCTATTCTGCCTGATGTTATGTCATCAATGCCAGTAATGGTCATCATTTTGTTTTGGCCAATAGCATGACTCATAATTCCGTTAAACAAAAGACACTTCATTAACTCTTCATCAGCGTTGACAAGGCCTGTAATCATTAAAGGTTCAACAGGCTTGATGTCAAAGTCACCAGAAGACATGAGACTTACTGGTGGCATAAACCCCGGTACAAAAATCCTAGCCAAATCTTTTTCAATCATAACGATTTCATCGTCCATGATGCTTCCTTTCTTTAATAAATAATATGGGGGTGTGTGTTACTAAATGGCCTCAGTAGAAACCAATGTCTTTTTGAGTCAACAACAAGTTAACCCATATGACCACCCCCATAGTTCCTGATGTATCTCCGCATCAAGAATGTCCTTAAATATCATCTGTTTCTTCTTCGTCAATAGGTTCTTCATATCTTGGATTGAACCTTTTGTTGTGTGGATGCACAGGTATATCTGCATCCCCCTTTACTTTCAATGGCAGATCGTACTTAACCCGCAAAGAAAGAATCCTGATTTTTTCATCCGACCCCGGTGGATGTGCCGTTGCTTCTCTTGCCTCCTTCAGTTCGTTTTGATTAGAATTCACTTTCACTCCTTGATTGGTGAGAGGCTATATTACAAACTAAAAAATTTAATAGCAACCCCAATCCTAAAAAAAAATAAAATAAAATAAAATCGCATTATTATCTAGGATTTATTTAAAATATATGTATAATATCCGCTGGTTTGTAACTCTATAGAAAGGGGTATTTTATGTGGTTTGAAGTTCACGACAACCTGTTGGCTTTGGCTCGATGGTTAAAAGTCGAGGGCGAATGGAATGGTGTTGGTGGTGTTGGTAACATTCTATATTTTTTCGAGAAGCCTTGGAAGTATTCCGATGAATGGAATGCTTATCAAGCATCATTAGCAAAGGAGAAACTGGATGCCCAAACGACACGGTAGTGCGAAGAAGCGTGACAACCTCACGATTGTTTTTCGGCCAAACTCGGAGTTAAAACAGAAATTGCATACTTATGCAATGGTTCACAATAGGACTATGAATGGACAAGTGTTGTCTATTCTAGAAGGTTTTTTTAAGGAAAGGGAGCAACATGATACCGTTTGAATATGTGTCACATTCTAGACTAGAGTTGTTTAAAAAGAACCCAGTTCTTTACAAGAAAACATACATTGATAAGGTCGAGAAATTCGACCCATCTGCTGCAATGATTCTTGGTTCATTTGTTCACAGCATGGTTCTTGAACCTGAAAATGTGGATAAAGAATTTGCTGTTGCACCTGTGTGCGACAAGCGTACTAAGGAAGGGAAAGCTAACTGGGATGCATTTAAGAATTCTTTAGCTGAAGGCATGGAAGTGATTACCCATGACGATGTCGATCAAGCTAACAGGATGATTGCTGCAATCCATGATAATAGTGCAACCTCATATCTTCTTGGAAAAGAAGTTGTAAAAGAAAGCGAGATCTTAATCGATACGGTTGTTGATGGTGAACCATTAAAGATTAAGTTTATTCCAGATTTGTATTGCACGGAAAAATTATTCCTTGCAGACCTTAAAACCGTGTCTTCTTATGATCCGCTAGATTGGGGTAAAGAGTGTGCTTATAACGGATATATGCGTCAGCTTGCACTTTACCGTTTTTGTTTACGATCTATGGGTGTTCCGATTCGTGAATGCTACCACATAGTAGTAGACAAAGGTGTGTACCCTTCGTGCATGGTTGCACAGTTTGAGTCATCTGACATTGACCGTGCCGAAAATCAGGTGTTTGAGAATATCAGGGCATTCCTAGCTGCACACAAAGAAAACAAATTTGTTCCAGCTTACTATGGAATTATCCCTAAGATTTCTGCACCAGCGTGGGCATGGAGATAATATGATCAAACCTATTAACATCATCTTTTCCCTTCCTCCATCAGTTAATAGCTGCTGGAGGAACTTTAAAGGAAGAGTGATACTAAGTGAAAAGTATCGTCAATGGCGATCAGAAAATAATCACTTCGGTGAAAATAGTCTGAAAAAGATAACCCCGATAAAAGAACCTGTCGATGTATTAATAGTTGTTAGGCCGGGTAAAGGTTGGAGGAAGTCCGATCTAGACAATCGGATTAAACCAATTTTAGACCAACTTCAACATTGCGGATACATTCTTGGTGATGACACTGACTATGTAAAAAGCATATATATTAGGTTAGGTGATAGGGCCGATGATGACTTTCATTCATATGTTGAGATTACTATTAGTCCTTATGAAAAGGAAGAGTTATAATGAGCAAATGGAAGCGTATAGGGGACGGTAATATGAAACGGATTTCAAGCTTGGTAGCGGTGCAGACCTGTGTTCGCAGGGCTTGTCTTCTTGCCAGAGAATTTACTGGTATAGAAGTTATGCCTGACGAACTGGGTGCAGCATCTGTGGAAGCATTAGCCAACCTGAGAAACGCTTGGGAGACTAGCGACATCCCTGCTAAGAAGCCTGATTCCGTTGTAAATTTTGCTGCCTGTCTTGCGGTGATGGAATGGGCTTATGCAATCAAGAAAGTTGATAATAAGCCCTATTCGTTAAACTCTAATGTGATCGCAGCACAACTAGACTTTGTCGAGAAGAATCTGGAAGATTTATTCCCCGGCATCATGGGGGTAAAAGATTCTGCACAGTGTATCTACGATGGTATCTGTGCGACTGCGGATGGTGTTGAGAAATCTGGATGGTGCTGGACTAAAAAAATGAATGAACCAATGGTTTGTTTAATGTCTCTCTATCCTATTCTCAAAGCTATGGGTAAAAACTCGGAAAAGATTCTACAAATTCAAACAATTCTAATGAAAAGGAAAGACTAACATGGCTGTTAAAATGAATGGTACTGTTTACATTACCACTGGCGAAGCTTGTAAGTTGTTAAACTTTAAGGCTCCATATATGTTCGAGACTATCTACCGTGGAAATTATCCCGGTGCAATTATGATTGATGATCCAATGCCAATTATCGAGTTCCTGAGAAACAATGGTGCAGAAGATCAGGGTCTTCTAAACGAGATGAAAAAGAACAACAGGTTCCTGATTCCTATTGAAGAAGTTCTTCTCAAGAAGCTGGCTGTTGAAAGCTATAGACTTACTGCAAAGAGCAAGAAGCTTAACAAGGAGGTTGAAGCAAATGGATAGATATCTGTTATCTGAATTCTTCTCCCGCTGTACTGAACACATTATTGAAAGGGCTAATCAATATGACGCTCCAGAACTTAATCTGAAGCGGATTGCTGACGCTTGGACTAACTTCTTGAAGCGTGAGATTAGTCCATACGAGGTGGCAGTAATGATGGCCATGCTGAAGATGGCTAGATTATCTCAGGGGTATCATCAAGATACCCTTGAGGATGCTGCTGCTTATATTGCCATTGCAGAGTTGCTTAAGAATACTGAAGATGATTCCGCTTTAACTGATGACAGTAAACTTCACGATTTATGATCCTAATACAGCATGGTGAATGGCTTGTTTTATAGGCTTTTGCCATTTGATCCCGAAACAGATTTCGTGATCAAATTTTTCTCTTTTGAACCTGTTTAAACAGGGTCTTAAGGTTTTTTATTAAGTCCTTGGTGCTTGCAACATCAAACACTTCTGATCTGATTCTTTCACCATGCGAATGAACATAAGCTAATAGGAATGTTTCCCATGAGCGTAAACATGGGGTTGAATAAATCAGCTTTGCTGTTGGTGCTGACATTAGATGTTCAGAAAATCTTGAATCTAACCTGGATGTGAATCCAGCTTTGATTCTCCCTTGAGAGAACTCAGGTACAAGAAGAATAAGATAAAAGAATCCATCGTCAGATATCTTATCATTAACAGCCTGATCTTCTTTGTTTACTACTGTTCTTCCTTTCATCAACTCTCGAAATAAACTGTATTGAGTACTATCCATTACGGAGCAAAAATGTCCTTTATCTGCTTTCATCCTAGTGAGAGGTTTCATCTTCTTTTGCTTGATAAATGTTTCTATATTTCTGCGGATTGTTGTGTATGCGAGATCTAGGTCAGCAGCTATATCCGTGAACGACCAATAGTTTTTATCATCCATGATCTTTACCTGTGGCCAAAAAAAAGAGGGTCTTACGAACCCTCTTGATTACCAGTATACATTAGATCATGGCTTATTTGCTAGTGGAATCGACTTCCGCTATCCTTTCTCCAATCCAACGCATGACAGGTACTGTCATACTATTTCCTAATGCTTTATATCTTGGCCCATCTGGACATTGATCTGATGTTTTCCCTCTCCAAGGTATTTCTGTATATTTGTCAGGAAATCCTTGAAGTCTTTCACATTCAATAGGAGTCAATCTTCGCACTGCCATGGTTTGCATGACAGTGGGGCCAGTACCTGTTCCATCTGCTCTATTTGTTAAAGGTACTGCTATATCACCAGTAATCGCACCATTATATAAATCTGTACCATACGAATTAGCTTGAACTATTCCTATACCACCTTGATTGCAAGTAGGGTCTAAGCCTCTTGATGTGTCTAATGCTTTTGAAATATTTACTTGGTTGCATCCAGATATTGGATTAGATGATTTCATAGAATTAGATGAAATACTGTCAAAAGCATAAGCTGTTGGATCGCCAGTGATCGCACCATTAAACATATCTGTGCCAACTGCTTTCATAGTTGTTACAGACACTAGGTCGGTTGCGTCCTTGTAATCTCTAGCCTTCATGGTTGATGCTGTCTGGTCGTCTGCGTATTCACCGAAGGCTTGCATTCTGAATGCGTGCATGACAGTCGGATCGCTGGCATTTACGCTGCTGCCTGATGTACCCATCGTGGCAGCAACATCTCCAGTGATCGAGCCATTGTAGCAGTCAGTACCAATGGCTACTGCTAGTCCACGACCTTCGGTAAGGTCATCATTGCCAATTCCTTTGTAGTCCCTAGCTCGCATAGCTCCTACGATGTCTTTACCATTTGGGCTTTGCCATTCACCGAGGATATGACCATTAGCAACGCTTTGGTGTGTCAACTTTCCTCCACCGCATTCTGTATCGAGACTGCCTGCAACGCTTGGAATAGTGCTGGTGGCAGTTCCTTGTTTCTTTTCTCGGCTCGGCGCAGGATGCCTTGACAAGCTCTCGGACTCAAATAGAACTTTTGCTGCACTCCCTGCGTTTCCAAGACATCCGATAACGAACACACGCTTACGACGCTGGGCCACTCCGAACCATTGAGAGTCCAACACTCGGTATGCCCACCCATACCCCATGTTCCCCAGCGATGTGACAAAGGTAGCAAAATCCCGTCCTCCGTTAGATGACAAAACACCGGGGACATTTTCCCACACAATCCATCTAGGTTTTCTACTTTCAATGATTCTAAGATAAGTAAGCATGAGGTTTCCCCTTGGATCTTCAAGTCCTTTTCGGAGTCCAGCAATGGAGAAACTTTGACAAGGGGTTCCTCCAACCAGAATGTCAATTGGCGGGAGTTTCCATTCTGAATGTCCATTTATATCTCCATAATTGTTTACAGTTGGGTAATGATGGCTTAAAACAGCGGAAGGGAATGGCTCGATCTCTGAAAATCCAACAGCATTCCAATTTAAATTTTTCCAAGCGGTACTTGCTGCTTCAATTCCAGAACATACTGAAAGATAGTTCATAATTTACCCCCTCCCTTTAAAAAAAAACAGGGTCTAAGACGATTGCAATATCTGACCTGACTTTGTAAATGCTACCATAAAACTTTACCGATTTGCCGGGGTAATCTTTGTACCCTGCACGATTTAAATTTGTTGACCAAATAACATATGAATAAAAGCCTTTTTTCTTTAGTGATGATACGCATCCAGCAAATGAATAACGAGACATATTAAGCGAAACATAAGCCCGCCTGATGTCGCATTGGTGGTGGTGCTTTGTCTTGGTAGGAGTCGAATTCCTTAACAAAGCTTTTAATACTTTAGATTCGTTGATGCTTAATCGTTTCCATACTTCTGGTTTTGCAATAGTAGACATATTATCCTCGGTGTTGTGGTGTGTGTGTGTGTAAGATTTTCACCCTATAGTTCTGGCCTATGGGGTGAAGAAAAAGGGGGTCTATTAATCTAAATACGAATGATTCCATCCCATAACATCGCAATATATTTTACCATGAATT